>ENA-UOUJ01000051-UOUJ01000051.1-activated-sludge-metagenome-genome-assembly--contig:-NODE-51-length-112044-cov-148.400816_pt1 | contig 112044 bp, 102 predicted proteins | sample MGYA00249839_ERZ747224 | MGnify/ENA primary metagenome ERZ747224 (study PRJEB28782, sample SAMN03220277) | activated sludge metagenome | biome: wastewater; feature: sewage sludge; material... | reverse complement strand
GCCACGCTGATGGTAAGGGGACTGGTTGTGGCCGCTATCCGGTTTTTACCCTGATTCTGAAACGCCTGGCGACGTTCACAAAAACGGCAGTAGCGGTGCGGTTGGTTGTATCAGCAATCGAGCGGCTAAGAAACCTCTGCAAAACATTGCCATCACTGCGTTTTTCAGAAGTTCCCTAACTGCTGCCTATTTCATGAACCGCCTGACAGTATCCAGCAGCAGTTCATTTTCAGGATGTTCTTCCAGCGCTGACTGCCAGATTTTTTCGGCATCTTCCTTTGCACCGTTCATCCAGAGCAATTCGCCGTAGTGTGCTGCAATTTCAGGATCGGAGCGAGTGTCGAAGGCAAGCTTCAGGTAATTGACTCCTTTTTTCAGATCACCCATACGGTAATAAACCCAACCAAGGCTGTCCATGATGTAGGGATCATCGGGAGAAAGTTCGATGGCTTTCTGGATCAGTGCCAATGCTTCCGGCAGTTGCAGACCACGCTCAGCCAGGCTGTAGCCCAACGCATTATAGGCATGGGCGTTATCCGGTCTCAACTCGATCAGTTTGCGCAAATCCCGTTCCAGTACATCCAGCTTGCCGATCTTGTCAGCCATCAGTGCCCGGTCGTACAACAGTTCGACCTGATCCGGATACTTTCTGAGATAAGCATCCAGCAGATCATACGCGCCACGAAACTCGCCACTATCCCGCAGCAGCTGTGCTTCAGAAATCAGCAACTGTGTACGCTGCTGTTCATTTTCAACCTGAACGGTTTTCAGATATCTTCTGGCAGCGGCTATTCCATCCCGCTTTGCCAGCAAGAAAGCATAGCGCACCCGGGCAGCGATATAACGTTCCCCACCCGTCACCCTGAGGTAGGCATCCATTGCTTCAGCATTGTGCTGTGCAATTTCATGGATACGCCCCAGATTGAAATGAATCGTGTTGGTGTCCTCAAACCCGAGTTGCAGGGCACGTTTGAAATACTTTTCTGCACTCCCCAGGTCATCCAGCTCGGCAGATAAAAGGCCGATCGCCAGCGCAATATCAGGGTTGGAGGGGTTTACCTGCTCCAGTTTCTGGAACTGCTCACGCCCCCGGTCAAATTCTCTCTCCTCCATGAGCATGCGGATATAGGCAATCCGTATATCATTGGCTCTGGGAAATCGGTCGAGATACTGATCGTAAAAAGACAATGCCTTGTCTTTATCAATTTTCTGCAGAATCTGCCCCTGATGCACGGCGGCCATTTCCCATTCCGGCCGTAATTCGAGCGCCTGATTCATGGCTTTTGCCGCAAGTTTGAATTCATTGGCAGACCATGCAGCCTGGGATACAGCAAAATGGGCTTCCGGCAAATCAGGGTAGGATGCCGCAAGCTGCTGCACCAGTTTCAGCACGGCTTCTCTGTCTGGATGATGAGACAGGAGTTTGTTGATCTGCATGAACGCTTTATCGACAGTTTCCGGCTCCAGCTTCAACAACTGTTCAACGTGGGGACGGACATTATCGAGCTGACCGTTCGCAACGAACAGCGCTACTGCCGCCTGGCGCGCATGCATGGAATCAGGCTCCAGTGCTACCCATAAATCGATGGCTTCTTTTGCCTCCCCGAAATGACGCGTCCGCAGTGCGATATCAGTCGCATGTTCTGCGATCCTCGGGTTGCGTGTTTCTCTTGCCAGCCGGATGAAACTTTCCACTGCAACGTCTGGCATATTTCGCTGCAGGGCCGTTTCTCCCATCAGAAAATCAAAGAGGGAATCAGCAGTCAGTTCCGTGGCGGGTGCTGCACCGGCGGAAGCTGCGGAACCATGAGCAATGGCATCCCCCGTTCTGGGGAGTTGGGTACATCCCGCCATGCTCAGCAATAATGCTAACTGTATCGTCAAAATAACTTTCATTTCGTATGGCCTTCGGCAAACCTTTTATCTGTACTGAGACTTCCAAACAACAAATCCGGTTCTTATGTTAGTTACTAATTACGGCATATCCACTGATTTCAAGATATTTCACTCGAGTAAGTCCGGAAAAACCTCTGCACTCATTCGCTATTCTTTCCTCTTTCCAGATTTTCTTTAAAACGCATCATTGCCGGTTGGCGGAGATAGATTCGGAGCAGGCTGGTTTTGTGGAAGCGGATTAAATCCAGTACCCGGCAATCCCGGCATCGGCGTATCGCCCTGCATGTTTCCCCGACCTTCCGCCTGCTGTTTTTCCTGCCCTCCTGCAGTACTGGCAGCATGGACAAATTTCCAACCCTGATAATTCCCGGCCTTTTCAAAAGCAATGTAATCTGCCGGAAAATTGGCACGCTTGATCGGCACGCCAGTCGAAAGACTGTAGACACCGGTAATCCCGCCGTCCTGCTGCCTGACCAGCCCCCAGTTGTAGCTGTTCGTCATCGGATCGGGGTAAATTCTTCTGAGATGCCGTTTCACTACCAGAGAACGCTCATCCTTGAGCAACTGTTCAAGAGATGCCGGGTAGCGGCTGGCACCCGCCTCCTCCGCTCTCCCCGACACTTGAGAATCGTTATAGTAGGACTCGATCGCCCGCCGGAACTGGTCACCGGCGAACAGCAGTTCCAGCTCCTTTTCCCGTTTGACTTCTGTCTGCCAGATCAACCCGGCGGCAGCCAGCATCACGCCCGCAAGCATAACAGCAAACAGCATCCAGATATAAATATATCCCCGTTCTTGCCGGCATGACATCGTCACCATTTCTCATAAAACGTCCCGTCCAGCGCCTGCCGGTCGGAAGTCGTATGTACATCGAACACGCCTTCCATTTCAGGATCGGGCGGCGGAATTTCCACCCAGACGTTTTCCTCGGTAATCGGATCGACAGGTATCGCGCGAATATAACGATCCTCGACCAGTTGATGCAGATCGGTCGGATATTTGCCGGTATCGGCAAAATATTTGTCGATCGCGTCGCGCAGAATACTGAGATTCTGCTTGAGTACCGTTTCCTTCGCCCGGTCGACAGAATTGAAGTAACGCGGCGTCACAATCGTGAGGAGGATAGCAATAACGACCATCACCACCAGTAATTCGATCAGCGTGAACCCCCGTTCACGCCAATGGCCACCGGGCCGCTTCAATCGGTTTGATACCGATTGGATCACAGTCTGATCAGCGAGCTTTACCATTGATTGTAGGGAATCCCGTTCAACCCCGCTTTTTCGGAAAGGGAATAAACATCGTAAATGTCATCTCCCTCCTCCGGACTGTCGGGCGGGCTGGCATAACTGCGTTTTCCCCAGGTTTCGGCAGCAGGTACCTCAGTATCCGGAAACATCGGATCGCGCGGCAAACGGCGCATGAAAAAGATTTTCTTGCTGTCAGGGTCTTTTACGTCGTCCATGCCCGTATCCAGATCTTCCAGCCGATGAGGATAGCCGGTTTCATCAGCCTTTTTTTCGACCAATCCCTCATCCGCCGCCTGCTTATAGGCATCGATCGCCGTGCGGATCTGGCGCAGCGCTATACGCAATTCTCGCTCCTTTTCACGTTTGACGACCATTTCACCTAATGGCATCGCCGCGGAAGCCAGGATTCCCATGACTGCCACTACGATCATCAGCTCGATCAGGGTAAATCCGCGGCAAGATGCTGTCTGCAACATATCCGCTCAGAAAAGACGAAGAAATGTCATCACTGAATCCTGATACTCGCTGCCGATGGCAGATTCACTTCAACCGGCTGCCCTGTCTCATCCCGCACCTGCAGATTCTGTAAAGCAATTTCAGTTGAAGTTGCATTTGTGCTGATCACCTTGAAACGCAGCACCGCTGTCATTCCGGTGGATTGATCCCGGCCGAGCTTCAGGCTGCGCATTCCGGATTTTTCCCCGCCATCCACCAGCTCCAAAGTATCCGGGTCATAGGTCAGGTTCAATTCGCCGGATAGCATGGGATCCTGGGTCACCAGTCTGACAGTAGCGGTAAATTCCCGGCCTCCCGCCACACTTTCCGGCACACGCAACGTCAATGAGGGAGAAGCCTCTCTTGCCTGCGTAACCGCTTCCTCAAACAGATCGGGTGCCGCTCCGAATAACCCGGCAGATCGTGCCCGTCCTAATGACATATATCCTCCGTCTGACGCACTGTTCGAGGATTCCATCGCCAGTGAACGCGGTGCCGTTTTCCGTATGGTTACAGGCAGTTTCCCGGCAGCGCTGGCCGTACCGGAATAAAACTCGCTTTCAAAGTGGTTGGGCTGAATGACATTGCGGACGATATGCGGTGTGATCAGCAGAATTATTTCGGTTTTGTTATGTTTTCTGACCTGCTTGGAGAAAATATCACCCAGTACCGGTATATCGGTCAATCCGGCGATACCCGATCTTACTCTGCTCAGATCATCCTGAATCAGTCCGGCCAGCACCTGCGTTTCCCCATCCCTCAGTTCCAGAACCGTTTCCGCTGTACGGGTGCCGATGACGATGGCCGTGGCTGCATTTTCTCCGCTCCCGGATCTTTTTTCACCGAGATTACTGCTGACTTCCAGCAGCGCTTTCAAGGTGACCTCATTATTGGTTCTGACCACCGGTTCGACTTCGAATTTCAGCCCGACATCGATATACGTTGCTGAAGCAGCCGATCCGACATTGGCTGTATTCGTGACCGTGAACACCGGCTCCTTGTTGCCGATATGGATTTTTGCCTTCTCCCGGCTTTTGACACGAATGCGGGGGTTGGCCAGCACATCCGCGTTGGTCAGGGTCCTGCCGAAATCGATTTTGGCCTGATTGCTGATAGTGAAACTCCGCAGACCTTCGAAGCCGGTATTCTTGATCATGCTCATTTTAACCACGGAATCCGCTGCTGCCTGAGCGGGTGTACCTATACCGGGAACGGCACTGAATGTCACCGAAGTAGGCATATTTGGCCCCAGATCGAGCGTGCTGTCACGTTTCACTTCCAGTACTACCACATCCAGCATCACTTCCGGATCGGGAAAATCATTGATGGCAACCAGACGTTCCACCAGCCGGATCATCTCCAGCGTATCCCGTATCACGAACAGGTTGAGTTTCTCGTTGACGTAAATGTCACGTGCCTTGACCAGTCCACGAATCATGGCCACCATCTGTTTGACATCCGTATTGGCAACGTGAAAGCTGCGCACGACCAGCTCCTGATAATCCTTCTGCTTGGCGGGTGTATCCGGATAGATCAGCAGCGTGTTGCTGTTGAGTACCTTGTACGCGAGCTGATTGGTCAGGAGCATCAGTTTCAGCACATCTTCAATCGAATTGTCACGGACGAAGATTGAAGCCGTTGCTTCCTGCTGAACATTACGATCGAATACGAAATTGATGCCGGCCGTGCGCGAGATCAACTCAAACATGGTTTTCAGCGATGTATCGCGGAACTCCATGGTAATGGGCTTGCTGAATTCGGTTATCAGAGACAATTCAGACATCTCGGCTCGTGCAATCTGTTCACTGAGCGCCTTGATCAGTTGTCTCGCTTCAGACTGCATCGGATTATCGGCCAGTACCCCCCTTACGATTTTTTCTGCTCCGTCCACATCACCATGCGCAAGTGCCTCTTTTGCCTGATTGACCAGAACGATATGGCGGCGCTCCAGATCAACCGCACCCAACCCTTCCCGGGCACGTTCACTACTGGCCCTGATATTCAGTACACGCTGATAATTCTGCTCGGCCTGATCCAGATTGCCAGCCAACCGGGCGTTATCCGCCTCGAACAGAATCTGGCCGATGATGGTGTCACGTTCTCTGGCCAGCGTCGCGCCGACTTCCCTGTCATCCGGTTCCTCACGAGCGGCCTGTTCCAGCTTGCCCAGACCCTCTTCCAGCCGCCCCTCTGCAATCAACCGTTTTCCTTCCAGAAAAGATGGATTTCGCGTCGTATGCATCGCACAACCGGTGATCAATGCGAGCAGCAGCAATATCAAGATTCTTTTTGTTGTATTCATCCCCACTTTTCCAGATATTTAAGGAACCTCTGATCAAGTCCCAATAGCTACAACCTTTGTCGCACTTCTTGCGATCATCACGATTTTGCCTGCAATGCGGTTCATGGAGGACTTAATCAAAGGTTCCCTGATCGATAGTCAATGTCTGTCTGATACCCAGCGGAAGATAAGTCAGTTCGATCGTATCTTCCCGGATCCGGTCGATCCGGTATTCAGTGCCGATCCGCTCCCCCGCACCGGCAACATAATTCTGATCTGCCTGGGCGAGAAAGACCCGGATCTTCCCTTCGGAAACGACCCGGCCCAGATATTCGAACTGCAATGGTGGCGCGGATGGCCGCCTTACCACCTCCTCCTTCCGAGGCTGGAAGATCTGCGGGTTAAAATCAGTAGATGCAGTACGTTTGGGCTCCCAGGACGTCACAGCGAATATATCGTCCGCCTTGGCGCTGAATTTCCGTTTTCCCAGCTGATCGACCGGTAATGTTTCGTGTGTTTGCCGTATTTGTCGGGTTTGTCCGGCAGTACGCCTGTCAGTGGAAATATCCACTGCCGGCTGCACCACATCCTCCACGGATAACTCAGTCCCCTCATCGACCAGCAACGCAGCCAGTACGGTAGCCGCCAGAGCACCCCAGAGAATCAGTTTCCGGTAAAGTGTGCCGGCCATGTCAGATTCCACTGAAAACCCGGCAATGAAGCAGGTTGGAGAACACGGCCGCCAGGACTGCCAGAAGTGATTTGGATAACGAAGATAAATGCTTAGTAGTCATTCAGATAAAGGTGCATGTTCAGGCGCGCATCCACTCTGCCAGCCTGTATGGTTTCGCGCCTGATGATGATATCAGCCAGCGCGAGTGCCGGCACGGCCTGCAATGCGCTTGCAATGAATGCGCGAATCTGGGGATAGGTCCCGCGCAACGGCAATTGAATCTCATAACGTACCAGTTTCGATTCTTTTTCCACCTTCAGCCGGTAATCACTGCTATTCAGCTCCACACCACTGTCTTTGGCGATCCTGTCGAGTTCACTGATCCAGTAAGGGGAAGAATCACTGCGCGGAAGGAAATCATAAAAAACCTGCAATGCCTGATTATTGTTCAGCTTTGTCTGCCCGGCAGAATCAGGCTGTGCCTGCTGCATTACCTGTACTTTGCTTTTCAGCTCTTTCAGGCGCTCCTTCTGGGGCATGACTGCCGCTATAAAAAATACCAGCGTCAACACGAGCAATCCCGCCCCTGCCCGGCCGACGGTCCCCAGACGGGTAACCTGCCAACGTGCCCTGACCAGCCAGTTTTCTAAAGCGATTCGTGCCACGTTGCAATGATTGAAAAAACAATGGGACGGCGTGGATGATCCTGCCGGGCTTTATAGCTGGCCAAATGCGCATTTTTCAGTACCGGCTCCAGTTCGAGTGCCTGGACATACTCCACCAGAGCGGCAAGATCTCGCGCTTCACCCGTAATACGGATGGTCTGACTGGTAACACTGGGCTGCAGCGACAGCAGTGCAATCTGCTCGCTGGCAGCCAGTTCCAGCGCATCGAACAACGCTTCCCAGGGTAGATTGAGCTGGCGCAGAATATCATCCGCCTGTTTAAGCTCCTGCTGTGTGGCTTTATTGATGCGCGCCATCGGCGTTCGGGGCTGCCTGGTGTGTTTCTGCTGCTGAACGATGCGCGCCTCGCGTGCTTCCCAGTACGTGATTTTCGACATGGTCTGCTTGAGCGTATACATCACTGCAAGCAGCAGCACCATTCCCAGAAACAGCAGCAGATAATCCACCAGTGGAATCTGCTGCCTGCGGTAGGGGAAATTCAGTTTCAGACTACGCATGATTCTGGCTGTCATCCATTCCTGTTACCCCGGGAAAATACGAAGGTGCGGGATGTTTTTCATCTGGCAGGCGTACGAACTGCCAGCGGAGATCATGCACCAGTAACTGTCCGGTCAATTCGGGAGCGAACACATACACCCGCTCTACCGACTGATCCGGGCTGAGAATGATCGATTCCTGTTCCAGTGCTGCCAACAGTTCTTCCTGCAGATTCTCCACGACTCTCTGGTTGCGTGCACAACGCCAGGCGCCCTCGGACAGCACAACCAGGCAGAACCGCCCTGTTTCCACCAGAACGAACCATACCCGCTTTTCAACCAGCCGCTTCGACCAGTGATCCAGCGCCGCAGCAAGATAAGGTTCTATGCACGCAAACCGGGTATCGTATTGCCGGGCAAGCATTACCAGTTCTGACTGCAAATCGCGTGCAATGGCCGCACACAATGCGCCGCCATAAGGGTCCCAGGTACTCAGGCTGAACTCCCAGTCATCGATGCGTTCACCGTAAATTTCGCGCATCTGGAAACCGGCATAAGCCATCAATTCATCCGGGTTCGCCAGGGAAGGCTGCGGTGCAATGACACCATAGCGAACGAAGTGATTGGATAGCGTGATATGCAACTCGCTACCCCGCCTGAAACGATCATCCATCTGTCCGATCATCTGTTCCAGCAATCGCAGAGACGCTTTCCACTGCTGTCTTGAATCATTTTCCTGAACACACACACCTGATTGCCTGAACTGCTGCACAGGCCTGATACCGCATGCAATCCCCGTCAGATCGACCCGATCCGGAGCCAGAAAAATCTGAATCCGATTACGCCACGACAGTGACACGATTGGCCTCCTGTAAGCTGGTCTGTCCGGTTTTAACCATATCCAGCGCCGCTTCACGCAAGAAACGGGTGCCATTGAGCCGAGCTGCCTCCTTGATGCGGCGAATCGGTGCCTGCGCAATGATCAGCTCACGTATTTCATCATTCAGCAGCAAAATCTCGGCAATTGCGCTGCGCCCGCGATAACCGCTGCCCCGGCAATGGCCACACCCTTTGGCAGAGCGAAAATCGAACTGCTCTGCCTGTTCCGGGGTAATCCCCGAATCTGCGATCATCTGCTGATCCGGCCGTTCTGCAACCATGCAATTCGGGCACAGCAGGCGCACCAGCCGCTGCGCCACGATGCCGTTCAGTGCCGAAACAAAACTGTAAGGGTCAACACCCATGTGTGCAAACCGGCCAATCACGTCAAACACGTTGTTGGCATGAACCGTGGTAAAGACCAGATGCCCCGTGAGTGCGGCCTGAATTGCAATCTGTGCCGTTTCGGCATCGCGAATTTCACCCACCATGATTTTGTCAGGATCGTGCCGCAGAATCGAACGCAATCCGCGGGCGAAAGTCAGCCCCTTTTTCTCGTTGACCGGTATCTGCAATACACCAGGCAACTGATATTCGATTGGATCCTCGATCGTAATGATTTTGTCATGGCCGTGATTGACTTCCGAAATGGCGGCATACAGCGAAGTCGTCTTGCCGCTGCCGGTCGGCCCGGTCACCAGCAGCATGCCATACGGCTCCGCGCTGAGCCGGCGTACGCTGGCAATGGAAGTTGCGTTGAATCCCAATTGGTTCAGCGTCAATCCTTCGACATGGTCGGTCAGCGCCTGACGATCCAGGATCCGCAACACGGCATCTTCACCGAAAATACTTGGCATGACCGATACGCGGAAATCGATTTCCCGCCCCTGGATGGAAACCTTGAAACGGCCATCCTGCGGAATGCGGCGCTCGGCAATATCCAGATCCGACATGACCTTGATCCGGGAAATCACCTGCTCGGCCAGATTCGCCTCCTGCATGGTGCCTATACTGGTCAGCACACCGTCGATCCGGTATTTGATGGACAATGCGCCCGGCGTGGTCTCCAGATGAATGTCGCTTGCCTGCGATTTATGCGCATCGTACAGGGTCGAATGAACCAGACGCACCACCTGACTGGTCCCTTCGTGAATCGTTTTGAGTGATAACTCCTCGATACCACTCTGGATCAGATTTTCCTGAACAGAAGACAGCACATTGTCCATCGCACGCATGGTCTGTTCCTGCTGCACGAAAAAGGCCGCCAGATCTGCCGGATGCACCAGATGCCACAATGCATCCACTGGCACATATTCCTCCACCCAGTCACGCAGGCCCGCCCGGAAAGGATCACTCACCGCCAGCAGATACGATTGATCCTGTTTCTGCAGCAACATGCATTCACGTTTGGCAGCCAGTGCAAAAGGCAGTCTGTCAAAAGCCGGATGCAATGCATGCAGATCATTCATGGTCAGTACTGGCATGCGCAGCACTTCCCCCAGTACAGTCACCAGTTCATCTGGCATGCCCTGATAAGTTTCTTCCAATACTCTGATCAGTGAGGTGCTGCGAGCGATGGCCTGTTCACGCGCCTGGCTGAGCATAACCGGATCGATCGCCGGTTTATCCGGCAGGGCGACGTTGGTCTGCATCAGTTGATACTCCCCGCCAGTTCGAAAATCGGCAGGTACATGAGAATGATGATGCCGCCGATGACGGTTCCGATCACTGCCATCAACAATGGCTCGATCAGCTTGGTCATCCATTCGACCCAGCGTCCGATTTCCTCATCGTGAAAATTACCGATACGTTCCATCATGTCACCCATCATCCCGGTGCGCTCCCCCACACGCAGCATACGGCTTCCCACTGCAGTGGTCAGCTCTGCGCTCTGCATTGCACTGGAAATAGCCTTGCCTTCACGGATGAGTGCAGCAGCTGTTTTCACCCGTGGACGAAAGTGCGGCTGCAACAGGTCGCTGACCATTTCCAGCGCCTGGGTCACGGGAATCCCGCCGCGCAGCAGCATCCCCAGCGTTTTGTAGAAACGGGCAAGCTGATAGACCCGCATCCTCTCGCCGATTGTTGGAATGCGCCATACCGCACGCAACAGATACGCCCGGATCTGCGGCCGGGAAAGTGTATAGAGCGCTGCTGTCAGAAAGAGCGCTGCCATTCCTGCCAGCATCCAGCCATTCTTCTGCACCAGATGCCCCCACTCGATCAGCAGCATGGACATCCAGGGCAGATCCGTACCCATATCTTCATAAATGGCGCTGAATTTAGGAACGACGAACACCAGCAGGAAGATGGCTACCAAACCTCCCAGCACCAGCAGCAGAACCGGATAGATGGATGCCCCCACCAGCTTTTTGCGCACCAGATCCATTTGCGACTGATAGACGAGATAACGTGATAGTGCTTCGCCCAGATCCCCCGTCTGTTCGCTGGCACGAATGGTAGCGACATACAGTGACGGAAATACCTGCGGATAGAATTCCAGCGCACGCGAAAACGTTACTCCTTCACGCAAGCGCGCCAGTATCTGCTGGAGTAACTCGCGTGTCACACTGTCCTCTTCCTTCTCGACCAGTGTTTCGATACCCTCTACCAGACTCAAGCCGGCTGTCAGCAAGGCAAGCAGTTCCTGGGAAAAATCAGACAGCGGAAAACGGGAACCCGATCTGGGCAGAAAACCGGAAAAATTCCGCCGTATACTCAGGATCACCCCCCCTTGAGCACTGATCCGGTTGCGTACCTCGGCTTCACTGGCCGCATCGAGTTCGAGCAGCACAGCGCCTTTTCCGGCCAGCAAGGCTCTTACCGTGTAACGCATCAGCGGTATCGAATACGGTTACCAGTTGGTGATATCCGCATCCTCACCACTCCCTCCGGGCTGGCCATCCTTGCCGAATGAGAACAAATCGAAATCGTTCTGCGCACCCGGATATTTGTATTGATAGGGCCTGCCCCACGGATCGGCCGGCAGACGCTTGCTCAAATAAGGTCCCTGCCATCTCGGCTCGTTGGCAGGGGCGGTGAGCAATGCATTCAGCCCCTGCTCGGTCGTGGGATAAGTTCCAACATCCAACCGGTACTGATGCAGTGCCTTTTCCAGGGAATCTATCTGAGCCTGCGCCATTTTGACTTCGGATTTACCCACTTGTGAAAAATACTTGGGCCCGACATAAGCCGCCAGCAAACCGATGATGACCATGACGACCAGCAATTCGAGCAAAGTGAACCCGCGTTCATAAACCATACACGGCCGGATGTTTGACGCATACTTCATATTTAGGTGATCCTTGAATTTAGATTTTTCCGGAAAGCTCCCGGGAAGAGTGCAGATGAGCAAAAGGAATATGATCTGGAAACCGGGGATATGGCCAGTTCGGCAGGTTTGTTGACATGCAGGCAGAAGATCGTCTGTTACAGAGCGATGACATACGCATCATACATTGCCTTTGCAACTCGTTCCCATCCCCATATCATCGGTGGCCCGAAATGGAAGGAGAACTACTCCCCACCACGGCCAAGTTTTGACATATTTCAACCCCGGTATAGTAGAGTTGCGTTCCATCCCGGTCAAGCGGGAAAATATGACATCTATTTCCGGGATCGGGCCCTGTTCACCGCCCGGTAACTTGGAACAAGTATGCACATCCTGATCAACCTGAAAGATTCTGCAGATGAAGTTGAAGTTTACGAAAATGCATGGATTGGGTAACGATTTCATCGTGATCGATGCGATCAATCAGTCCGTTTCTCTCGATCCTGCCACGATCCGCCGGTGGGCAGATCGTCATTTCGGTATCGGATTCGATCAATTGCTGGTGGTGGAAAAACCCGGAGAAAGTGGGGATTTCCGTTATCGCATCTTCAATGCCGATGGTGGAGAAGTGGAACAATGCGGTAACGGTGCCCGCTGCTTCGCCCGCTTCGTACGTGATCACGATCTGACCCGTAAAAACACTATCCGCGTCGAAACCGCATGCGGCATCATCATGCCAACTGTAGAGGAGAATGGTGAAGTCTCGGTCGATATGGGCATTCCCCGATTCGATCCGGCCCGGATTCCTTTCATCACGCAGGAACGTGCCCTCACCTACCCGCTGAATGTCAATGACCGGGAAATCGAGATTTCTGCCGTCTCGATGGGTAACCCGCATGCCGTACAAATTGTGCCGGACATCGATCTGGCACCCGTCACGAGCGAAGGACCTGCAATCGAATCACACCCGTTTTTCCCTGAGAAAGTAAATGCCGGTTACATGCAGATCGTGGATCGCACCCATATCCGGTTACGTGTTTTCGAACGCGGAACCGGTGAAACACTGGCTTGCGGAACCGGCGCCTGCGCCGCGGTCGTTAGCGGTATTGCCCGCGGGCTGCTGGATTCCGAAGTACAGGTAACCATGCGTGGCGGCAATCTTCGTATCCGCTGGGAGGGAGAAGATCAGCCGGTCTGGATGACCGGGCCGGCCGTTTCGGTGTTTGAGGGTACGATTGATCTGTAAACACCATACAAACATGACAGGTAGCCAGGAGGATTATCACGGCCGGAAGCTGCCTGTCCGATTGATTTTGCGTCACTGCCAACCCGCCCGCATTTTTCCAGCCCGGATCAACTCACCTGCCCCATCATGCGCACACTGATCACCTATATCATGGTTTTTCCGAAGCGCAGTGCATTCGTACTGGTTGCGCTGCTGCTGGCCGGCATTGCCGAAGCACTCAGCCTGACTGCACTGCTTCCCCTGTTATCCATCGCAGTAGGTGAATCGATCGATTCCAGCATGGGCAAACTGGTAGTCGATACGCTGCATCAGGTCGGGCTGTCACCCACACTGGAAATCATTCTGCTGGTCATCGTCGGCGGCATGTTTCTCAAAGGTGCGATTCTGTTGCTGACCAACCAGCAGGTGGGCCATACGGTTGCGCATGTCGCCACTGCGCTGCGGCTGGACCTGATCAAGGCGCTGCTTGCCAGCCGGTGGCAATACTATCTGCGCCAGCCTGCCGGTGCGCTGGCAAATTCAATTGCCACCGAGGCTTATCGTGCCGCCATGGGTTTTGAACATAGTGTCAATGTGCTGGCACTGGCAATCGAAGCACTGGTATACAGCATCGTAGCCCTGTTCATTTCGTGGGAGGCCACGCTGGCGTCACTGTTGATCGGCACTATCCTGTTTGTGGTACTCAATCGCCTGGTCAGAGCAGCCAAACGCGCCGGTAACAAACAAACCCATTTACTGCGTCATCTGCTGACGTACCTGTCCGATGTACTCGGCTCGGTCAAATCCCTGAAAGCCATGGCACGCGATAACGTGGCCGATGCCATACTGCACGAACAGACCCGGATGCTGGAAAAAGCGACACGCAAGGAAGTCACCAACCGGGCAGCCCTGCTTGCCCTGCAGGAGCCTATCCTGGCAGCCCTGACAGCAAGCGGCCTGTATCTGGCACTGGTGGTCTGGAAACTGTCATTGCCGGAAGTCATGGTCATGGTCTTTCTACTGACCCGGATTCTGGGATTGCTGAATAAAACGCAGCGCCGTTATCAGCAGCTCGTGGCCCAGGAAAGTGCCTACTGGGCCTTGCGCAATGCAGCTGAAGAAGCGCGCATGGAGGCAGAAAGATCGACTGGTACGCTGGTACCGACTCTGGAACAGGGGTTGAACCTGCGCCACATCGTTTTCGGTTATGAACGAAAAACGATTTTCAGCGATTTGAATCTTGAAATTCCGGTTCACTCGTTCACCGCGCTCATTGGTTCCTCAGGTGCCGGCAAAAGTACACTGCTCGATTTACTCTGCGGGCTGGCTGAACCGAAATCCGGTGAAATCCTGATCGACGGGGTATCCTTGCATCATATCGATCTGCGCCGCTGGCGGCACATGATTGGCTACGTTTCTCAGGATACCGTGCTGCTGCACGATACCATCCTGAACAATATTCTTGTGGGTGAGCCTGCGATCAGCGTCGAAGATGCGGAACGCGCACTCAGACAAGCCGGCGCATGGGATTTTGTCAGTTCATTCCCCGACGGAATCCATACTGTCGTTGGCGAGCGGGGTGGCATGCTTTCAGGAGGACAACGGCAACGCATCGCCATTGCCAGGGCATTGGCTCACCAGCCGAAGCTGTTACTGCTGGATGAACCTACCAGTGCGCTGGATCCGGAAAGTGAACGCATCATCTGTGCAACGCTGCAGAATCTGGCAAAGGAATTCACGATCATCGCCGTTTCCCATCAACCTGCCGTCATCAACGCGGCAAGCCAGGTATTCATCGTTTCCAATGGCAAAGCAGAGTTACTGTCCGATGCTGCTGCCCACCTGCCTGATATTACAGGTGCGAAAGAAGGGAACTGATCCGCTCGACTCGTGCAGCGTATACCTGGCGATTGATTCGCATAGGCAGATCGGCTTTACCGGCGTGTGACTGGTTGAGCTGCATGGCAATGGCACCTGCATCCACGCCAACCGCAACCTGTAATGCTTTGCTCAAATGTTCCTTCTGGGGATAGGGTTTGTCTGCGAAACCCGGTCGCCCGTGAAAATCGCTGGCACACGCCTGCAGAAAGGCCTGGAAACGAGCTTTCTTGCGATAGGCATCCGTTGCCTGCAACATGTCGGCAATGGTTGCGGGGCGTAATTCCAGCGCCCGGTGAACATCGCCGTGAAAACGCGCTACCAGCAGCGCCAGATCCCTGGATTCTCCGGGAACCCGAATACGTTCGCACAACCCCATGACCAGTTCCACACTGCGCGCTTCATGGCCAATATGGCGTGGCCATTCATCAGGAGAGGTCGTTCCTTTTCCCAGATCATGAGTCAACCCGGCAAAACGCACTTCGAGAGGATATTGTTTTGAAGCAGCATGGTCGATGACCATCATGACGTGAATACCGGTATCGATTTCGGGGTGAGCGTGCGCAGGCTGCGGCACACCGAACAAAGCATCCACTTCGGGCAGAATGCGGGCAAGCGCACCACACTCCCGCAAAACGTAAAACATGCGTGAAGGATGAGATTCCATCAACCCGTGAGCTATTTCCTGCCAGACCCGCTCCGGCACCAGTGCCTCTGTCTCACCGGTATGAACGATCTCTTTCATCAGTTCGAGCGTTTCCGGTGCAATCTGAAAACCGAAGCGTGCCGCAAATCGTGCAACCCGTAACACTCTCACGGGATCTTCGACAAACGCCGGACCGATATGGCGCAGAATGCCCGCCTGCAGATCCGCAATTCCTCCGAACGGATCGACGATATCGCCTGCCTCATCCCTGGCCATGGCATTGATCGTCAGGTCGCGACGCGCCAGATCCTCCTGCAGAGTCACACCGGGAGCCGCATAAACTTCAAACCCCTTGTAACCTCTGGCAATTTTCCGCTCGGTCCGCGCCAATGCGTACTGTTCATGTGTTTCAGGATGCAGAAATACCGGGAAATCCTTGCCCACCGGGCGGTAGCCCAGCCGCACCATCTCCTCCGGAGTGGCTCCCACCACGACGTAATCCTGATCCTTGACGGGCAACCCCAGCAGTTCATCACGTACGGAGCCCCCTACCCGGTAAATCTTCATATCCAGGATCAGCGCTTCGGGGCAACCGTCCCGAGCCGCTGTTTCAGAGTCGGCTTGTTTGGATGACCGAAATTATTGGCGTAATACATCGAATTACTCAGCACCACTTTGACGTAGTCACGTGTTTCGTTGAACGGAATGGTCTCGGCATAGATCGCCCCTTCCAGCGGCCGGATATCTCTCCATTGCCGTGCCCGCCCGGGCCCGGCGTTATAGGCAGCCGCTGCCAGTAATGGCTGATCGTCCAACTGACCCAATACATGCTTCAGATAGTAGGCGCCCAGCTGAAGATTGGTATTGATATCGGTCACCAGGCTGGTATGAAAATCCTGTAAACCCAGTTTGCCGGCAACCCACTTGGCTGTCGCCGGCATCAACTGCATCAGGCCGGTTGCTCCGGCACTGGACTTGATATCCGAGATAAAGCGGCTTTCCTGCCGTATCAGTCCGTATACGAACGCCTCATCCAGCTGATGCTGCTGCAGGACTGTATGCACCTGCTCACGATAAGGCGCCAGATAACGCAGACTGAAGTCATGACGCGCAACGGTTTTGATGGCCGTATTGATCGCCCGGTCATAAATGCCATGACGCTGAGCCACTCTGGCTGCTGCCAGCAGTTGTTCATCGCTGAAATGCTGTATCGTCCAGATCCATTCACGATTTGCCTCTATCCGCTGATCGAGCCGATACAGCGCCAGCGCCCGGCGAATCCCCGGGTTCTGTTCCATGAGATGGATTTCTTCCGGCCTGACCTGATACTCGTCAGCCGGAACACTGAGCATCTCACCCAGTTCTTCCCGGGCCATCTGTCCGTAAAAACTGTGTTCACGGCTCAAGGAAACGAGCAACGTATTGGCTTCAGAATTCTTTCTGCTGACTTTCAATGCGCGTGCACGCCAGTAACGCCAGACATCCTCCTGCTGCATTGCGGCAGGCATCTGGCCAAGCGTGTCCAGCAACATTTTCCAGTTGCCTTCACGCAATGCTATCCGTGCTTTCCATGCCTGTTTGGTTTCAGATAACGGATAGACATGTCTGCCCGTCGTGGCATCCATGAACCAGTTCATGGCGCGCGAATCCTGTCTGATCGCTGCCCAGTAGGCGAGATTCCCGGTGAAATAAGATCGATCCGCTTCAGGAAATTGCCCGCGGATTTTATGCCAGCGGGCCAGTGCCTGATTGGTTTCACTGCGCAACAGGCGCAACAGCGCAAACAATACGATTTCACGATCGGCACGCGACTGGACGGATACCGGCCGATCGAGGAAACGCCGGGCATCTTTGATCACGGCATTCAGTTTTTGTAAATCGAGAGCCTGATGGCGCGGGAGATATTTGTTTATGTTTCTGGCCACACCTGTATTGCCGGCTTCGAAGGCCAGCCTGATTCGGGTCCAGACATCCTCTACCGAGATGGCACCGATCCTGATCAGTGAATCGAATACGGTCACACAACTGGCCGGCATATCACGCCCGGTGAACCAGAGTGAACGAACCTCCCCGTTTGCAGTTTTATCTCCCGTGGCCAGCCGGTGTTGCAATGCATAACACTGCAGGCTCTCTTCCCGATTGATCAGCTTCGGATATTCCTCGGCAAACGTCGCCCACTGCTGGCGTTTGCCGAGAATCTGCAACCAGTCCGCCCGCAGTCTGTCTGCTACGAAACTGCCGTCGTGACGTGCCAGAAATGCCCTGACTGCCCCGGTCTCTGCGGTTACCAACGACAGGCGCAACCGAAAGTATTCGGCATAAGGCGACAGCACATGGTACTTCATACGTTCGGCGTATTCGGCAACACGTGCTGCATTACCCGCCCGGAATGCTTCCCGTATTTCCAGGTAATCTTCATCCCCCCCGGCAACGAGCAGCTGTGACCAGAACGCCAGTAACACCCCGATAAATATCTTACTCATGACTACCCGTCTATTCATACCATGATCAAAATCAAATCCGGCCGTGCGGCTGACCGGTTGCAACCAACCCAGCCTACAGGGGAAACAACATACTCATGTCATAATAAAAGGGCATATCGTTCATCTATTACCGTCAGAGCCAATCGTTTTTTGTTATGGATTTTCTGAGAAATGCTGCAAGAAACTACAAACTCTTATCAGATCACCCCTTGCGCCAGCATTGCCTCGGCCACTTTCACAAATCCGGCAACATTGGCACCATCCACATAGTTGACCGTACCGTCAGGCTTCTTGCCGTATTCGGTGCAGGAATGATGAATGGCACGCATGATTTCCTGTAACCGCATATCGACTTCTCCGCTCGTCCAAGAAAGTCGCATGGCCTGCTGGCTCATTTCCAGACCCGAGGTAGCCACTCCGCCTGCGTTGCTCGCCTTGCCAGGTGCAAACAGTACTTTCGCATGATGGAATCGTTCCACGGCACCTGCAGTGCATGGCATATTGGCACCCTCGGCCACACAATTCGCACCATTCCTGATCAGTATTGCGGCGTCGTTTTCGTTCAGTTCATTCTGGGTCGCACAGGGCAAAGCGACATCCACCGGCACATGCCACGGTTTTTCACCCGGAAGGAACTGTGCTTCCACCCGTTCAGCAAATTCATTGACACGCCCGTAGAGACGATTCTTGACTTCAGCCAGAATCGCCAGTTTTTCTGGTGTAAAACCGTCTTCATCCACCACCGTACCACTCGAATCTGAAACCGTGACTACTTTGGCACCCAGCGACATGGCCTTGTCAATGGCAAACTGTGCCACGTTCCCGGAACCGGATACGGATACCCGCATGCCTTTCAATGAACAACCGGAATGATTCAGCATCTCTTCGGCAAAATAGACCAGACCGTACCCGGTAGCTTCCGGCCGCAGCAGCGATCCCCCGAAGGTCAGGCCTTTGCCGGTAAATACACAGTCCGAACGGTTGGTCAGCTTCTTGACCATACCGGCCATGTAGCCGACTTCCCGTCCGCCCACACCGATGTCTCCGGCAGGTACATCCGTATCCGCACCGACATGCCGGAACAGTTCGGCCGCATACGCCTGGCAGAAGCGCATGATTTCACCGGGACTTTTACCCTTGGGATCAAAATCTGATCCACCCTTGCCTCCTCCCATCGGCAATGTTGTCAGTGCATTCTTGAAAGTCTGCTCAAATGCAAGGAATTTGAGAATGGAAAGGTTGACTGACGGATGGAAGCGCGTACCCCCCTTGTATGGGCCGATCGCCGAATTATATTGAATGCGGTACCCCCGATTGACCTTGACTTCACCCCGATCATCCACCCACGCCACCCGGAATATGATCATGCGCTCCGGCTCGATCAGCCGATCCAGCAACCCCTGCTCAGCGTAACGAGAATGATCGACGATAAAAGGCCACAAGCTTTCAATGACTTCTGAAACGGCCTGCAGGAATTCGGGTTGCCCTGGATTCCTTTCGGAAACATAATTCTTGAATTCCTCGATACTACTGTATTTCATTTTTCATCCCCCCCGGTAAATAACGTAAAAATAAATGCACAAAAAATCGGCCACCAACCCACCGCCGATAATAATCGCAAAATTTCACTGGCTCCGGGGAAGATTGTAAGCTATTTCTGAAAAAACCCTGATGCTATACAGACTATTTGCCACAAGAAAGAAATCAGGCTGCCATTATCTCATCGAAACCCGGTTGCACAGTCCGTACTGCATCTTATAAAATGTGAATGGTTCTCATTAACTTATTGAATTAACATATGCACTCGCGTGATCACCAGGAGGATGTCGCACCAGCCGCCAACCCTGCAATGCAGCAGGTTCACTTTCTCTACAGCGATCATCATAACTGGCTGTACGGCTGGCTGCGCTTTCGCCTGGGCGATGCGACCGATGCGGCCGACCTGGCGCACGATACCTTCGTGCGCCTGATTGCCCGCCCCCGGCGCTTCGACAGCAGCCAGGAAGCCCGCGCCTACCTGCGAACCATCGCCAACGGCCTGTGCATCGACCTGTGGCGCCACCGCGAGATCGAACGTGCCTGGCTGGAGACCCTGGCTACACAACCCGAGGCGTACGCGCCCTCGGCCGAGGAACAGACAGCGGTACTGCAGGCGCTGCACGAAATCGATGGCATGCTGCGCCATCTGCCGCTCAAAGCCGCTCGGGCTTTCGTCCTGGCGATGGCCTGCGGCATGACGCACCAGGAAGTCGCACGCGAGCTGGGCGTGTCCTCACGCATGGTCGGACACTACATCACCCGGGCCATGCTCCATTGTATGCAACTCGAAGCACGCAATCTGGGCCAGGCCGGCGCCATCGCTCCATGAGCACTTCACCCACAGGCCAGAGCCCGACCATGCCCTCGCATGAAGCCATGGAACAGGCCGCCGCGTGGTTTTCGCTGCTGCAATCCGGAACGGCCACCGATACCGACCGCGCGCGCTGGCAAGACTGGCTGGCCCGCACCGAGGATAATCGCGCCGCCTGGGCGTTCATCGATCGAGTCAGTCAGTGCTTCCAGCCCCTGCAGACCGATACCTCGCCGCGCCTGGCCGCAGACGCACTGCAGGTAGCCAATCGCCGGCTTGCTCGGCGCCGGATCGTACTGGGCGTGGCCGTCATGGCCGGTGCGGGCGGCATGCTCAGCTGGGCTGTCTGGCAACGACCGGGCACGATAGACACCCTCATGGCCTGGGGCGCGGACTATCGCACTGCCACCGGCGAGCGGCGTGAAGTCCGCCTGGCGGACGGCACCCAGGTGTGGCTCGGCAGTGCCAGCGCTTTCAATCAGGAATACGACGCTCGCCTGCGCCGGCTGCACCTGTACACCGGTGAAATTCTCATCAAAACCGCTGCCGATAACCAGCACGACGCGGGTGGCCGCCCCTTTGTCGTCGATACGGCCCATGGCCGCATGCGCGCCCTGGGCACGCGCTTCAACGTGCGCCTGGACGACGCAGGCCGCACCCAACTGGCCGTGTATGAAGGCGCGGTGCAAGTCACCCCGGCCGCCGGCATCCCAGGCACCACAGTCACTGCCGGCCAGCAGGCGCGCTTCACCGCTGAACGCCTGGAAACGCCTGCACCAGCCGATCCGGCGCGCGAAGCCTGGTCTCGCGGCATCCTCCTCGCACAGGACATCCCGCTGGGCGAAGTCATCGCCGAGCTGTCCCGCTACCGCCACGGCCACATAGCGGTGGCACCCGACGTAGCACAATTGCCCGTCCTCGGCAGCTACCCACTCAACGACGTGGACGGCGCGCTGGCCATGCTCCAACAGGCGCTGCCCATCCAAATCCGCCGCCCGCTGCCCTGGTGGACAAGCATCGAGGCACGCGACCGCTAACAAGCTCGGTAGGATGCGGTGAGGCACGAACCGCATCGCTGGGGTTATTCTTCAGTCACTGCTGGCAACGATTCGATCGCATTACCTCAATTTAATTGATGATTTAAAGGTACAAAAAATGACCGCTACTGCCACCCTGTCAAGTAAATTCCAGATTTCCATTCCCAAAGCCGTGCGTGAGGCGCAGCACTGGCAGGCCGGACAGGAGTTCGTATTCATTCCCAAAGGCAAAGGCGTACTGCTCATGCCGGTGCCCGAGCTGGAGCAGTTGGCCGGCATCGCCAAAGGTGCCTGTACCGATGGCTACCGCGACCGCGAGGATCGCTACTGATGTCCGTTCCGCTGCGCGTGGTCGATACCTCGGCCTGGATCGAATGCAACCCCCACCCCGCTCCAGCGGGGCATACTAGCTGCCGGAGCAGCAACAACATGGGTTCCCACACGGAGCGCAGAAACCATCAAATATTTCTCAAACGATGCGGTTCGTACCTCACCGCATCCTACTACTATCGAAAACGACGATATCTGGATCACCACGTCGCTGCGCTCCTCGTGATGACGGTGATTTAGTATGGCGGATGGTGAGGGTGACAAATACCGTCTTCCTATGCTTGAACTCTCATCTGGAATAGACGTATTTTAGATGAGAAGGAGAAGGGATAGAGATCGTGTCCGTCTTTGGCCATCAAGGCTGTTCGCAATGCAGATCGCCCTTTTCCAACCTGCCCACAAGGCCGGACAGTTCGATTGGAGCATGACTCCGTATTCAGGATGAAGGCAACGGGTACAGGTACTAAATAACCTTGATAGCAATTGAAGGAAAAGCATATGATCGTTGGGATAGACATCAGTAAAGACTGGTTTGATATTGCCTGGCAGGATGCAGATCAACTGAAGAACCAGCGCTTTCCCTACACAGAGGAAGGCATGGCGCAGTTGCTGGATCAGCTGCCGGCTGAGGCAGTATATGTCATGGAAGCAACCGGTACTTACCACGCCAGATTAGCAGTGAAGCTGTTTGAGGCCGGACGTAAAGTCAGTGTGGTGAATGCGTTGATCATTAAGCGCTATGCGCAAATGAAGTTACGTCGAGTTAAAAGTGATCCGGCAGATGCTGCATTAATCATGCAATTTGCCCAGCATGAATCGCCTACTCTGTGGGCGCCTGCCAGCGAGGAAGTACAAGAGCTGCAACAGGCCCACGGCTGGCTCAATGACTTGATTACCGAACGAACCCGTTTGTTCAATCGCCAGCAAGCGCATGCACACCGTGCCAAGCCGAGTGTTTTCGTTATCAAACAAATGAATTTGCAACGACAACTGCAGCAACGCATCGAAGCATGTGAACAACACCTGGAGACCTTGGTAAAAAAGTCTTTTGCCGAACTGCGTGAACGGCTGCTGACAATTCCCTCAATAGGGGACAAAACCGCGCTTGAATTGATCATTGTGACGAATGGATTCACTCGTTTTGAGGATGTCAAAGCGCTGTGTGCCTATATTGGCGTCAGCCCGACCACATTTCGTTCAGGCAGTTCGGTCAGAGGTAAAGGAGGCATTGCTAAAATGGGCCAGGGACGTGTTCGGCAGCTGCTTTATCTGTGTACCTGGACGGCCAGGACGTGCAATCTTGCATGTAAAAAGCTCTATCAGCGGCTACGGGCTGCAGGTAAACCACCCAAAGTAATCGGTATTGCAATTGCCCATAAATTATTGCGACAGGCTTTCGCAATCGCTACAAAAAATGCGACATTTTCGCCAGAATTTGCTTGACACAAAGCACAGTTCATTGCGAGACGGCGCAGCCGGTGAAGCAATCCAGTTGATCGTTCCCACGCAGCCGCAAAAATTTTTTTGCGAAATCCGCTAAAACCATTTCCACTTTTTCCCCGCTCATCCGGTTTACATGATGAGGATGGACAAGTTGCCATGTAGCCACTGCTGCAAGCTCTTCAGGTGCTTGCCGCGCCAGCCAATTCCACGTCCAGGCATGTCGCAAGACATGGAAGGTGACGAGTCTCGATCCGTCGATGGATTCAATCAAACCGAGGAAGAGGATCAACATGTCACGTCACCCAACGCATCATCGTTTCACCACCGCGCATCCGGCGCGCTTCATCTTGCACCCCATAGCGCTGACCGTCCACCTGCTGATGGCTGGCAGCATTGCCGCCAACGTCGGCTGGATCAGCCATGCGCACGCGCAGCAATCGGCACCTGCGTCAGAAAGCCAGGCTGATACAGCGAACCTGCGCAGCTACAACATCCCCGCCGGGCCACTGAACACAGTACTGATGCGCTTCCTGTCCGAATCGGGCCTGCTGCTTTCCGGCAGCACGGAACTCGCCCAAGGCAGGAACAGCCCCGGCGTGCAAGGCCGCTTCACGCCTGGCGCAGCGCTCGGCGCTCTGCTGGCAGGCACCGGCCTGAAAGCGGCGCGCAATGCTAAAGGACGATACACGCTGCAACTGGCCGAAAATGAAATCACGACACTGCCACAAATGACGGTAAATGCACGAGCCCTGAAGCAAGGCACAGCAGAAGAAGGTTATCGCGTCAATAATGTCAGTGGAGTTGGTTTATGGGATGAACGCAGCCTGCGCGATACACCGTATTCGATGAGTATCGTTCCATCCGATCTGATTGAAAACGTCAATGCCCAGAATATGGGCCAGATCTTCAAAATGAACCCCCTGACTCAGGAACCGTTCATTCAAAATTTTAACGGTGCACCTTTTGTCACTATACGAGGATTTCAATCAGTCAACCCGATTTATGATGGCATACCCATGGCCAATTTTGAAGGTTCTGCTGTGTCAGTGACCGAGATCGACCGGGTGGAAATTCTCAGCGGAACCTCCGGTTTTCTCTATGGTGGCGGTAGAGTGGGAGGCGCCATAAATTACGTAACCAAAAGTCCGACCGATATCCCGCTCCGAAGGCTGACATTTGGCAACTATGGTGGGACCCAGTTTTATGGCCATGCCGATGTCGGTGGAAAATTCGATGAACGAGGTCGCTTCGGTTATCGGGCTAATCTGCTTTATCAGGGGGGAGATACCGCCATTGGTGAACCGGTCAATCAGAAAGTCGCCAACATTGTGCTGGATGGCCATCTTACCGATACCCTTTATGCCGATATCAAATATACCTACAATGATTACAGCAAAAAAGCGACACAACCTCTCTTTTTTATGACAGAAAGAACCACGATCGATACCAGTAAACGCTATTCTCCCAAGTGGGCATCCAACGACATAGAAAGTCATAAGGTTTACACCAGTCTGCGTTGGGATCCGAGCAAGTATCTCACGCTCAGAAGCGCTTTTTTCTATCAGGATACTCGTATGAGAGTCAATCAAATATATTTAAATCAGCAGGCGGATGGGAGCTTCATTCCCAGAATGAGAAACAACAGCTGGGATAAGCATGAAAATTATGGAGGGTATATTTACCTGGATACGCGGTTCTCAACCTTTGTTGTCGATCATAAACTGACCCTCGGCTATTCTTCTACTTTTTATGAACGGTTTCAATACGATAACAATTCAGTTAGCCGATTTGGTACAAGCCTCTCGCTAAGTGAACTAAGTGAAATTAAAAACATATCTGAACCGGATTGGGGCGGGTCTCTTGGAAGCGGGCCATTATTGAATGGCTGGGCTGCGCGATACAATAATATCTTGATTGGAGATGATATCACCTTCAATGATCAATGGTCTGCGATGGTTGGACTCAATTATGCTACTACGGAAAATAGAATATCTGGCATTCACTATGAAAAATCTGCACTGACCCCTACTGTTTCACTGTTGTATAAACCAATTGAAAATGTAACCACTTATATTTCCTATATGGAGGCACTTGAGGCTGGTTCGATAGTGGGGGACACTTACGCTAATTATGGAGAAATACTTCCGCCACTGGTCAGCAAGCAGTATGAAGCAGGCTTAAAATACGATATCAATCCTAGTTTGTTGCTGAGTACTGCACTGTTCCGCGTTGAAAAAGCCAATCAGTATTCGGATCTTGCAACACCTATCCCGAATTATGTCCAGGATGGCCGGCAGGTACATAACGGCGTGGAACTGGTGCTGACAGGAAAAGTCACCGACAATTTAACTGTCATGGCTGGCGGCACCTTGATGGACATTAACGTAGAAAAATCCAATAATCCCGCGCTGGAAGGGAAAAAACCGACCAATGCTGCTTCCAGAATGGGCAAGATTTATGCGGAATATGCCCTGCCATGGGTTCCGGGGCTGAGCTTGATCGGTGGGATTTATTATACCGGGGAAAAATATGCTGATACGGCCAATACTGACAAGATACCCAGCTATACCTTGTACGACATTGGCGCACGTTACAGTACTCGCGTACTCAATAAAGCACTGACAGTGCGCTTGAATGTCATTAACCTGACCGGTAAGGATTATTGGCAACACTACTATGCTTTAGGTGTTCCAAGAACCGTTGCATTTTCTGCCAGCATGAGTTTCTAACATTTCGCAAATTCAGCTCATAAGTGTAGCCACAGGATGGAAATGCAACCCGCCTCGCTCCAGCGGGGTATAGCTGCTGGAGTTCGAGCTGGAGACGCCGGGAGTGGACAAGCAGACAACCTCCTATCATAATGGTCAACATGACCATTATGATAGGAGGTAACCATGATCAAAGAAGTCAGTGCCGTGAATTTTCGGCAGAACCTGGGCGAAATGCTCAACCAAGTACAGTACCGCAATGACAGCATCGTCATCAGCAAGGACGGCAGGCCAGTTGCGGCCCTCGTCGATGCTGAAATGTTTGCCCGCATCCGACGCATGCGTGAGCGCTTCGACGCGCTGAGTCAGCGCATTGCCGAAAGTTATGCCGATATACCGGTTGAAGAAGGTCTGGCCGAGATCGATGCCGCCGTGGCTGCTGAGCGCAAGCAGCGCCGCTGATGCCGGGTCTGCGCGTCGTGCTCGACACCAATGTACTGGTGTCGGGGCTGGCATATCCGGCCAGTATACCGGGACGCATCATCAATGCCTGGCGGCAAGGTGCATTGGATGTAATACTGTCGCACTATATTCTGGATGAAATGGTCAGAATATTGCCGCGCTTGAGCAGGATTCAGATGACTCAGGCAGAAATCCGCGACCTGGCAGACAGTTTCATGTTTCTGGCCGATGTCGTCGAACCGCAAGGGTCACAGGACTCGAACCTACGCGATCCTGGTGATCAGCCTGTGTTACTGACATTGATAACCGCTCAAACCGACTATCTGGTAACTGGCGACAAGGATTTGCTGGTACTGGCGCGCGACTACCCCATCGTCACGCCTGCCGAGTTCTGGTCGCGTCACGGAGAATGATAATTTTCCGGCAGCCAGTGCAAACATCACCATTCATTGCCTGTCTGGAGTGATGCTCCTGATCGAATCATCAGTGTTATCATGGAAAACTCCGAGACCATTCTCTGAGCACTTCCATGACAACGTTCGATAAGCAACTGGCTGCATTGTTAGCAGGATATCCGGAAATCAGAATGGCCATACTGTTTGGCTCACAAGTTACCGGCCGTACACGTCCGGATAGTGATATCGATCTGGCTTTGCTGGCTGATGTGCCTCTGACCGGTAATCTCAAGTTGAAGTTGATCGAGGCCATCGGCGCCAAGTTCGGCCGTCCGGTCGATATCGTGGATTTATACCACGCGCCCGAACCCATTCTCGGGCAGGTGTTTAAAGGCAGGAAATTACTGGGTGATCATACGACTTATGCACAGCTTCTGACCCGTCATCTGCTGAATACCGCCGACTTCCTGCCACTGCAGCAAAGAATCCTGGCTGAAAGGCGCAAGCAATGGATCGGCTGATTCTTGCAGGAAAACTGGAATCTCTCCGACGCTGTATCAAGCGTATTGAAGACAGGAAACCTGCCAACGTGGATTATTTAATACAAGACGCAGACCGGCAGGATATTCTGGTGCTCAACCTGGCCCGTGCAGTGCAACTTAGCGTTGATATCGGCAGCCATCTCATCAGCAATACAGACCAGGCTACACCGCAGACGATGGGAGAGGTATTTACGACACTCAATGAGATAGGTGCTGTCTCAGCGGAAACCTGCGAACAGTTGAAAAAGGCTGTTGGTTTCAGAAATATTGCTGTTCATAACTATGAGGCCATCAACTGGGAAATCGTTTATACAATCTGTGAACGATCTCCGGCAGATTTCCGTCGCTTCACACAGGAAATCTGCCAATACGCCGATTTGTAAAACAGCATAAACATCAGGGCCCCGGCAGGTATGTATGGATACTAGCTACACGCCCCCTCTGACCCGATCCTGAAGCAGTTAACGCTCATACGCCAGGACAGGTGCAAGCCACCTTTCTGCTTCTTCCAGCGTCCAGCCTTTGCGTCTTGCATAATCCTCTACTTGGTCCTTTCCGATTTTTCCAACGGCAAAATAACTGGATTCGGGATACGAGAGGTAAAAACCGGATACTGCTGCAGTCGGCACCATGGCAAATGATTCCGTTATGACGATTCCGCTGCGTTTTTCCGCTTCCAGCAGAGCGAACAGCGGCCCCTTTTCGGTATGGTCAGGGCAGGCAGGATAGCCTGGTGCCGGACGGATTCCCAGGTATTGCTCGTCGATCAACTGCTCATTGTCGAGGCTCTCGTCTTTCACATAACCCCAGAATTCTCGCCGCACCCGTGCATGCATGTGTTCTGCGAACGCTTCAGCCAGACGATCAGCCAGTGCTTTCAGGATGATGGCACTGTAATCATCGTTTGCAGCTTCAAAAGCGCGTATGCGTTCATCGATACCGAAACCGGCGCTGACGGCAAACAAACCGATGGTATCGTCTAGTCCGGTTTCACGCGGCGCAATGAAATCGGCCAGTGCCAGATTGGGACGCCCTGCCGGTTTGGCCGTCTGCTGCCGCAAGGTGTGCCAGGTCATGATCACCTGACTGCGACTACGGTCAGCATAAATCTCGATATCATCTCCATTGACGGTATTGGCCGGGAACAGGCCGATAACGGCGTTGGCGGTGAGCCATTTTTGCTCGACGATTTTTCTGAGCATATTCTGGGCATCGCGAAACAGATTGCTGGCTGCTTCCCCGACGAGTTCATCCTGCAGGATGGCAGGATAGCGCCCGTGCAGTTCCCATGCCTGGAAGAAAGGTGTCCAGTCGATGTGCGGCACCAGTGTTTCCAGCGGATAGTTGTTGAGGGTGCGCAACCCCAGGAAATCCGGCGCTGGCGGAGTATAACGGGCCCAGTCGGTTTTGAGCGCATTGGCCCGAGCTTCCTCGAAAGTGAGGAGCTTGGATGGCCCTTTCTTGTTGCGGTGCTGCACCCGGCTCTTCTCCTGCTCGGCCTTGACCTGCCGGACATAGTCATCACGCAGATCCTGTGACATCAGATTGCTGCACACCCCGACTGCCCGGCTGGCATCCGGCACCCATACGGTCACCCCACCGTAATGGGGTGCGATTTTGACTGCCGTATGCATCCGCGAAGTGGTGGCGCCACCGATCAGCAGCGGAACGGTGAATTGTTCACGCTCCATTTCCCGGGCAACATGCGCCATTTCTTCCAGCGAAGGGGTGATCAGGCCGGACAGACCGATCATATCGACCTGTTCACGGCGTGCTGTTTCCAGAATCTGTGCACTGGGGACCATCACCCCCATGTTGATGACTTCAAAGTTATTACACTGCAACACGACGGAAACGATATTCTTGCCAATATCATGCACATCCCCTTTGACGGTAGCGATCACCACCTTGCCCTTGGGCTTGCTGTCGCCGGAAATTTTTTTCTCTGCCTCGATGTACGGCAACAGATAGGCAACCGCCTGCTTCATCACCCGTGCCGACTTGACCACCTGTGGCAGAAACATCTTGCCTGCGCCAAACAGATCCCCCACTACATTCATGCCGTCCATGAGCGGGCCTTCGATCACCTCGATCGGCTTGCCTCCCTGGCTGTCGATCTCCTGCCGGACGAGCTCGGTATCCTCGACGATGTAGGTGCTGATACCCCTGACCAGTGCATGAATCAGGCGCTGCCGCACCGGTTCATCACGCCAGGACAGATCTTCGATCTGCTCCTTTTTCTGTCCCTTGAAATGTTCCGCAAACTCCACCAGACGTTCGGTTGCATCAGGCCGCCGGTTCAGCAGTACATCCTCGACATGTTCCAGCAGATCGGGCGGAATGTCGGAATAAACCCCAAGCTGACCTGCGTTGACGATACCCATGGTCATGCCTGCCTTGACCGCGTGATACAGGAATGCGGTATGAATGGCTTCGCGGATCGGTTCGTTACCCCGGAACGAGAAGGAAACATTGGAAACACCCCCGCTGACTTTGGCATAAGGCAGCGTTTGCCGGATGACGTGTGTCGCCTCGATAAAATCCACTGCATAGTTACTGTGTTCTTCGATACCCGTAGCAATGGCAAAAATATTGGGGTCGAAAATGATATCCTCGGGTGGGAAATCGGCCTGTTCAATCAGTGTATGGTAACAACGCGTGCAGATTTCCACCTTGCGCTGCAAGGTATCGGCCTGCCCGGTTTCGTCGAAAGCCATGACAATCACCGCGGCCCCATAACGACGCGCCAGCCTGGCATGATGTAAAAACTCCGCTTCACCTTCCTTGAGGCTGATGGAATTGATGACCGCCTTACCCTGGACACATTTCAGTCCGGCTTCGATCACCGACCATTTGCTGGAATCGAGCATGATCGGCAGCCGGCTGATATCCGGTTCGGCAGCGAGCAGATTCAGAAAGGTCACCATCGCCTTCTGTGAATCCAGCATCGCTTCATCCATGTTGATATCGATGATTTGTGCGCCGTTCTCCACCTGGCTGCGCGCGATCACCAGCCCTTCAGCATAACCGCCATTGAGAATCAGCCGGGCAAATGCCTTGGAGCCGGTGACATTGGTACGTTCACCCACGTTTACGAACAGGGAATGTTCATCGATATTGAGCGGCTCGAGGCCGGAAAGCCTCAGTTTTTTAGGAATATCGGGCAGTGGGCGCGGAGGGATGTCCCGTACCGCTTCTGCAATGGCCGCGATATGTTTCGGTGTAGTGCCACAGCAGCCGCCGACAATGTTGACGAACCCGGATTGCGCAAAATCCTTGATCAGACGGGCGGTATATTCCGGCGTTTCGTCATAACCGGTTTCCGCCAAGGGATTAGGCAAGCCGGCATTGGGATGGGCGCTGGTGAAAACCTCAGCCACATTGGACAACTCTTCCACGTAGGGGCGCATCAACTCCGCACCCAACGCGCAGTTGATTCCCACCGAAAGCGGACGTGCATGCCGTACCGAATTCCAGAAAGCTTCCGGTGTCTGCCCGGAAAGATTACGTCCCGAAGCATCGGTAATCGTGACCGATATCATCACCGGCAGACGTAATCCATGCGTTTCGAAATACTGATCGATGGCAAACAATGCGGCTTTGGCATTCAAGGTGTCAAAAATGGTTTCGACCAGCAGAATATCCGCGCCTCCGTCGATCAGCCCGCGCACCGACTCGGTATAGCTTTCCACCAGATCATCGAAGGTAATGGCCCGGAATCCAGGATCATTGACATCCGGTGAGAGTGAAGCCGTTTTGGTGGTAGGCCCGATCACACCGGCAACGAAACGGGGCCGGTCAGGTTGCTGCGTTTCCATTGCCCGCGCTTCCTCACACGCCAGGCGCGCACCCGCCACATTCAGTTCATACACCAGATCCTGCATGTGGTAGTCCGCCATCGACGGCGCATTCGAGTTGAACGTGTTGGTCTCGATGATATCCGACCCGGCTTCGAGGTAAGCACGATGAATGGAGCGGATGACTTCCGGTCTGGTCAGGCAGAGCAGATCATTGTTGCCTTTGAGATCATGCGGAAAATCAGCAAAACGTTCCCCCCGATAATCCGACTCGGTCAGTTTGTAGCTCTGGATCATCGTACCCATGGCACCGTCGAGCATCAGGATACGCTCGGCAAGCAACCGTTTCAGCAAATCAGCACGTTCATGCATTGTCATAACAGATTCGGCAATTGAAATTGTTCAGTCAGTAAAAAAGCAGCCTTATCCTTGTAAAGGATAGCCATCTGGTACTTTATGTATTCCATTGTGTACTCGGCCCCAGGCAACCAGAGATCAGGAATGTCATCCAGGAAAAATTTCCATCCGGCCTCGCAAACGATGCAATGTCTCCTCTTTGCCAAGCAGCTCCAGCACTGCATCGATTGCCGGGGTTTGCGCTTCTCCTGTGACCATGACACGTAACGGCATCGCCAGGCTGGGAAATTTCAGATTGTGTGAAGAAACCGTTTGTTTGATTTCGTGATGAATGGTCTCCCGCTTCCATTCGATCTGTGCGAGGCGATCGACCAGGTATTCCAGCACCGGACGTATTTCGGCAGTGAAATACTGCGTCCTGAGTTCTTCAGGAGGCTCGATCGTCCGGAAAAAATAAGCGGATGCATCGGCCAGTTCTTCGATAGTGCTGGCACGATCTTTCAGCAGATTGACGATCTTGAGCAAGTTCTCTGTCGCTGGCAGAGGGTAGTTTCTCTCCAACAGAAAAGGCATGACCAGCTCCACCAGCCGCGCATCATCAGCCATTTTCAGGTAATGCTGGTTCAACCACGTCAGTTTCTCGGGATTAAACTTCGCCGGTGAACGACTGATCGCAGCCAGATCAAACCATTCGACCAACTGCTCCCGGCTGAAAATTTCCTCATCCCCGTGTGACCAGCCGAGTCGTGCCAGATAATTGATCAGTGCTTCCGGCAGATAGCCCTGATCGCGGTAATGCATCACCGATACCGCACCGTGCCGTTTGGAAAGCCGTTCACCATCCGCACCCAGGATCATCGGCACATGCGCATACTGTGGGATGGCTGCACCCAGCGCCTTGAGAATGTTGATCTGACGGGGAGTATTGTTGACATGATCGTCACCGCGGATGACATGCGTGATTCCCATGTCGAGATCATCGAGCACCACACCGAAATTATAGGTGGGCGTACCATCACTCCTCAGCAGTACCAGATCATCCAGCTCGTGGTTGGCGACGCTGATTTTACCTTTCACCAGATCATCGAATACTACATACCCATGCTGGGGTGTTTTCAACCGCACGACCGGCTTGACACCCGCCGGAGGAGTTTGTCTGCTGTCGCGCCAGCGACCGTCGTAACGCGGTTTCAACCCGGCCAGGCGCTGCTGCTCACGCAATGCATCCAGCTCTTCTCTGCTGGCATAGCACTGATAGGCAAGGCCCTGGGTAAGCAATTGCTCTACCACTTCCTGATAACGATTCAACCGCTGCATCTGGTAATACGGCCCTTCATCATAATCGAGTCCCAGCCAGGCCATTCCATCGAGAATCGCCTGTACGGATTGCTGCGTCGAACGTTCAAGGTCAGTATCTTCGATTCTCAGAACGAATTTCCCTCCCTGTTTTCGGGCAAACGCCCAGGAAAAAAGGGCAGTACGCGCACCACCGATATGAAGATAGCCGGTAGGACTGGGGGCAAAGCGTGTTTTTACCATCTGATTACACTAAAGTTGGAAGTTGTGATACGCGGTCGTATCTGTCTCCGGGAATCCCGGTGGATACGTGCAGGCAAAAAACCCCCGGCTGAGCCGGCATGAAGCAGGTTGATACCACCATCCCTGCAACCCTTGTTTTTTGCTGACGGTACATTATGTTACCATGAACGGCGTATTTTCCTGTCGCCCCCGGGTGGTACGATATTTAGCCCCACTGAAGGTATATTGGTATGGTGCGCTACCAACGCAGGAAAAGTTATGAAACGGATATTACACAGCACAGGCGTGCCGGAAAACTCGACCGGCATCTCGTACGTGAGCAACAGCCAGCTTTGAGCCTTCTCCATTTGAACAAATTTAATAAAATTACCGTAACATAATTTACATTGTGTTTTACTATTGTCCCGTTGAGTGGTTCACATTGAAATGATCTCGACCGCTATTTAGGACTTGTGTATAGTGAAGATAAGGAGATGGTGTTCCTCCTTTTGAAGAAACCGCAGCCGTTTAGCGCTGCTGATGACGCCTACAGGACCTGACCTTCGTTAGGGCTGTAGGCGTTCGTGTTTACATCCTTTAGCATTGTCAGCCCGATTGTTTCGAGCGAATGACCAAAATGTCCGATGCAGATAGACACCGACCAAGACGGAGACTCCAATGACGACGTCTAGTACTCAAACCCTCCATACGCGTGAAATCCTAGACTCGCACGGCAATCCCACTATTGAGGTTGACGTTCAACTGGAAGGTGACGCAACAAGGCATACCACGGTGCTATACGGTCTGGAAAACATTTTTTCACACGCTTTTCTGGGTTAAGCCGAGGGTTGATTTGGTAAACGTTTTTTACGAGGAAGCAGGTACGCTCAAGGTCGGCAGCATTCTGACCGACAATACGACCTCTCTGCAGATCGAATCTGCACATGGAAAGCGCTCCAAGATCAAGGCCGCATTGGTTCTGTTACGCTTCGAGAACCCGCCCATGCATGGATTCATGCAGCAGGCGCAGGAAAAAGCGGCCGACATCGACGTGAATTTTCTATGGGAGTGCTGCGAAGAGAACCGGGAATTCACCGGACAGGAGCTGGCTGGTGATTATTTCGGCCACACGCCTGATCCTCTCGAAACTGCCGCCATCCTGATTCTGCTCAGCCAGAATCCGATTTATTTTCATAAGAAAGGAGTGGGGCGTTTCAAGGCGGCCCCGCCGGAAATTCTGCAGGCTGCGCTTGCCAGCCGTGAAAAAAAACGACTGGCCGAGGAAAAACAGGCCGGTTACGTGCAGCAATTGATGGCATTCGAACTGCCCGATACCTTCCGGCCGCTGCTCGATGACCTGTTGTACAAACCGGACAAAAACACGATCGAATGGAAAGCACTGGAAACCGCGTGCGACGCTACCCGGTTGAGCGTGCCCAGGCTGCTGGAACGATGCGGTGCCATTCCCTCAACGCATGATTACCACTATAACCAGTTTTTGTACGAACACTTCCCGGAAGGTATCGACACAGACGCATACCCTGCCGACTTTCACCTCATGGACCCGGAAGATTTGCCAGTGGCCGGCGTCAAGGCATTCAGCATCGACGATGCCACCACGACTGAAATCGATGATGCCTTTTCAGTCACCCCGCTGAACTTCGGCAGTTTCCGGATCGGAATACACATTGCCACCCCTGCTTTGGGAGTGGCACCGCACTCCCTGCTCGATAAATTTGCGGCAAAACGCCTGTCCACTGTCTATCTGCCCGGCCGCAAAATCACCATGCTGCCGGAAAGCGTGATCCAGCACTTTACACTGGGAGAAGCACACCACCGGCCGGTACTCTCGCTCTATCTGGAAGTTGCGGATGATTTCACCGTTACTCGTACCTTCAGCCGGATCGAAACCATCGAGGTTTCCACCAATCTGCGCCTCGATTCGCTCGAACGGCAATTCAACGAAATCACGCTGCGCGAGAATCAGACGGATTATCCCTTTGCCCATGAGCTGAGATTGCTCTGGAATTTCTCCTGCAAAATGGAAAAATTGCGCGGCAAGGATCAGGACATCAACAGCGAAAAGATCGACTACAGTTTTATCATCGATCAGGATCGTGTTTCGGTTTACGAACGCCGCCGGGGAGCGCCCATCGATAAAGTGGTATCGGAACTGATGATTTTTGCCAACGCCGAATGGGGCAAACAACTGGCAGATGCCGGTTACGCCGGGATTTATCGCAGTCAGGGAAACGGCAAGGTGAAAATGAGCCTTTCCCCCGCACCGCATCAGGGGTTGGGCGTATCCCAATACGCCTGGAGCAGTTCACCCATGCGACGGTATGTCGATCTCATCAACCAGCGCCAGTTGATCGCGCTGGTATCGGGCAATCCACCTCCCTATACCCGCGAGGATGATACGCTGCTGATCGCCATGCGCGATTTTGAAATGGCGTATGCAACCTATGCGGAATTCCAGCGCGGCATGGAACGCTACTGGTGCCTGCGCTGGCTGCTGCAGGAAAACATCAGCACATCCGGTGCCATCGTCATCAAGGAAAACATGATCAAACTGGACCGCCTGCCACTGATCGTACGTATACCTTCGTTACCCGAACTGGCACCCGGCACATTGGTGGCCGTCGGTGTCTCACAGATCGACCTGATCGATCGATCACTCAATGCCAGCTTTCTTGGCAAAAGTGAAGGCTGATGATCGATGCAAATCACCGCGGTTTTCAACTCCCCCATGCAGCCCGACTACAGGATTTTCCCGGCACTGCTGATCTCGCTGCTGTTGCATACAGCCATCATTGCGGGCGTATCACTCAGCCTGCCTGAACAGAAAACGACCAAGGTCACCAAGTCCATGGATGTGATTCTGGTCAACAGCAAATCTCAAACCAGACCCGTGGATGCCAAAGTGCTGGCGCAGGCCAATCTCGATGGCGGCGGGAATGTAGCAGAAGATCGGCGAGCGAAAACCCCCCTGCCGGTTCTGCCAGGTGTGAAGCCGGTGACAAGCCTGTCCGAAGTTACCCGGAAAACCAGACAGCTGGAAAAAGAAGTCAAAAAACTGCTGACTGCAGCTGAAAGCAAAGCCAAGGTCGTACAACCCCTGCCCCACACAAAACCGGGGCAGGATAAGCCCGTACAGAATCAGCCTGCCGCCCTCAATCCGGACAACCATGACAATCTGTTGCAGCGCAGCCTCGAAATCGCCCGTCTGGAAGCACAAATCGCGAAAGACCATGAAGCCTACCAGAAACGGCCAAAACGAAAATTCATTGGCGCACGCACTCGCGATTACCGCTTTGCCCGCTATCTGGAAGACTGGCGGCTCAAGGTCGAACGCATTGGCAACCTGAATTACCCGGACGTCGCCAGAAAACAAAAGCTGTACGGCAGCCTGCAACTGACGGTCGGCATCCGCTCTGATGGCAGTCTGGAATCGATCGGGATCGACCGCTCCTCGGGAGTACAGGTACTGGATGATGCAGCCATTCACATAGTGCGGCTGGCCGCACGTAACGGGTTTTCACCTTTCCCGCCCGATATCCGCCGCGATACCGACATCCTGCATATCACCCGCACCTGGGTATTTTCCCGTGCGGATAAACTGCTGAGTGAATAACGCAATTTTTCCGGATACCTGAGGTAAAGCAGAATGGATACCTACGCAGTCATCGGCAACCCGGTTGCGCACAGCAAATCGCCCTTCATTCATGCCCGGTTTGCACAACAGACCGGCCGGATCATCCATTACACCGCCCTGCTCGCACCACTGGACAGGTTCGAGCAGACTGTTCTGGATTTCCGGAAAACCGGCGGCAAAGGCATGAATATCACTGTTCCCTTCAAATTCGAAGCCTTTACACTCGCCAGCCGGCTGACCGATCGCGCCAGTGCTGCACGTGCAGTCAACACTTTCCGGTTTGAAGAAACAGGAGAAATACTCGGCGATAACACCGATGGTGTCGGATTGATACGTGATATCGAGGTTAATCTGAATTTCCCGCTGGCAGGCAAGCGCATTCTGCTGATGGGTGCAGGTGGTGCCGCAAGTGGCGTCATCCTGCCACTGTTGCAGCAGCAGCCTGACCTGCTGGCCATCGCCAACCGCACGCCAGATAAAGCAGTATCATTACAACGCCAATTCGCCAGTTACAGCAATATCACAACCGGGCATTACCATGATTTTGCCGGGCAGCATTTCGATCTCATCATCAATGCTACTTCAGCCAGCCTGCACAACGAACTCCCCCCCGTACCGGCAGATCTGTTCCGTAACGCTTTTGCCTACGACATGCTGTACAGCAGCAGGCTGACACCGTTTCTGGAGCTTGCCAGGGTGCAGGGAGCTGGATATCTGGCAGATGGTGCCGGCATGCTGGTAGAACAGGCTGCAGAATCCTTTCTGCTGTGGCACGGGATCCGCCCGGAAACGCAGACCGTCATCAGACAGCTCAGGGATAATCTGCGCCACCCTACCTCGTGAAATTGGCACAAGCACGCCGACCTGCCACCTCTAAACCGAGGCTGATCAGTACCTGGCTGTTACGGCCGCTGTTGCTGCTCCTGACAGCCGCCCTGCTCTACCAGTCCTGGTTCCTGCTGCATATTGTCTACTGGCGTTCATATTCCCCGACCACCAGCGCGTTCATGCAGGATCGCCTGAAGATCATGCGCCAGCAAAACCCTGCTGCAAGCTTACAGCACCAATGGGTCGATTATGAACAGATTTCCAGCCATCTCAAGCGAGCAGTCATTGCTGCCGAGGATGCCCGCTTCCTGCAGCACCAGGGGTTTGATTACAAGGCGATTGAAACTGCCTGGAAAAAAAATCTGAAGCAACGCAAATGGGCAGCCGGCGGATCAACCATCAGCCAGCAACTCGCCAAGAACCTGTTTTTATCCACTGAAAAAACTGTGTGGCGCAAATCCCAGGAAACCCTCATCACGCTCATGCTGGAGGAATTTCTGACCAAGCGTCGTATTCTGGAAATCTATCTGAACATCATCGAATGGGGTGATGGTATCTTCGGAATCGAGGCAGCCGCCCGTCATTACTTCGGCATATCCGCTGCGTCACTCACGCCTGCACAGGCGGCCTGGCTGGCATCGATCATCCCAAACCCGCGTTTTTACGACACCCGCCGTACATTACCGAAATTGCTCAACAAATCCAGGATCATTCTGTCACGCCTGCCGGCAGCAAAAATTCCATGACAAAACAGAAAATGGATACGAACCGGCTTCTGCCGCGAATGGATCCGCCTTATTCGCCTGCTTACCCCGCCCTCACCTCACTTATCCTGATCGATGTATTTCATAATAATGTCACCCGATCTGCGAGAAAATTCGAGCGGCTGGAATCATAAGGACGTAACAAAGATATCAGAATGAAAAACACACAACCCTATTCATGGTGGCTGCTTCCCTGCCTGCTGATCACGCTTCCGGGCTGCCTGTCACCGATCACACTGCATCACGCGGTAAGCGCCTACGATGATGCCATCACCAGTACGATTTCCAGACAACTGCTGACGAATATTGCCCGTGCCCGCCATCACCAGCCGATCCATTTCACCGGGGTCTCGAATGTGGCGGCCACTTTCGATTTTCGTTTCAGTGCAGGCGCCACTCCCGCACTGGGTGGGCTGGCCGGAACAACACTGATGCCGCTATTTGGTGGCAGTGTGGCGGAAAATCCCACAATCAGCATCGTCCCGATCGAGGGTGAAGAATTCACCAGACGGCTGCTGACACCTTTCCAACAAAACAAATTCATGCTGTTACTGCGCCAGCGTTTCGACATCGACCTGCTGCTGAGACTGATGGCGCAGGAGGTACGCATTCAGGAATCGACATCACAAACGACTTATCGTAATACCCCGTCCGATATGACAGGCTACGAAACATTTCGCAAGGTGGTACTGCATCTGTCGGCAATCCAGGATCGGGATCAGCTCTATGCTGAACCGCTGAATCTGGAATACGACTGGACCCTGCCTGCGGCAGCGGTATCCGCCGAAGGCTTCCATACGCTGGCAAAGGAATTCGGCGTCCACCACGATCGGCAGAATAATCTGTTCATTCTTCACCAGAAAAAACAGGGGCCGATCCTCATCACCAACTACGATCCTGGCATCCTGTCCGAAAAGGAACGTGCACAGTTGAGCAAAGAGGCGGAAGGATGGGAGCCGAATAATGTGGCGTTCGACATCCGTCCTGGTGGAATGGGGGGAGAATGGCCCATGAAGGGTATTTTCCGGTTAAGAAGTTTTCACGCAATCATCAGCGCTCTCGGCCGTTCACTGAGCGATGAGCCGGAATACCACGTAGAAAAAGATCTACGCACACTACCTGTCTCCCGTGATGAAAATCCTGTTGCCACGATGGCGCTTCTCGTGACGGATACCCCCTCGCCGAATACCGATCTGTCAATCCGTTCACATGGCAGGCATTACGCAGTGGATACCCAAGGGCAGCAGGCCCGCTGGAATCGCGATGCATTTCAGATGCTGTACCTGCTGTTTCAGATGACGGTGACCGACTTGCCGCGCACAGGTGCCCCCGGTATCACCATCGCCAAATGAACGGTATCGTACCGGATACTTTATCCACCAGTGACGAGGCATCAGGAACAGCCCACCATCGTACCCAAGCCGGGTGCAACTGCACTACCACCTTCACCCACAATAGGATGAATTTGGTCGCATTGTCTACCTCCCGCTTGAAGGTACTAAGATTTTCCCGAGTGTCCGCATCGAAATGCAGTGAAGGTTCTTTCTCGATATGACGGATCGTCTCCGAGGCAAGATACATACCGTTACACACGTTGGCCATCACAGTCGCTGGCAGGCAGGCGAATGAACCATGTTCCCTGACCTGCTGACCGATGCTGCCGGCCACAGCAGCCAGTGAAAGCAGCAATTCCGGTGTAACGACCCGGGCACGCACGTATCCAGACAATACAGCACGTGAATCAACCGGTGCAGGTACGATATTCACAATCGAATCCCGAGTTACTTGCGCAATGGCGGTAACTGTGTCACCTCGTACATATCCCCTTTTTCCTGACTCTTTCGTGATGTGGTGACCTGGTTGATAGCCCTATACTTCGCAGCTGCAAAAACGAAAATACCACGCCTCCGCAAGCATCCATGTCGTCGCCCTGTCTTTTTTCTGTAAAAAATTCCATGCTAAAATGAAAAACGGATACAGGCTGAATGTGCTGGTCCGATTCCGACTGATCCGGATTTCCCTGTCTTTTATATACCGTTTACAGCCAGTAGATGCATTTTTTACTGCTGCAACGATGATTGGATCCGTGAAAAAAACGCTATACCCCCGATCGGTATTCCGATCATTCGGAAAAATTTCACGGAATCATCTTTTTCTTTTCATCTTCTAAACGGTATTTCTGACATCAGACAACCACGTGGCAGGTGTGTGCCTCGCCAGTTCGATTGTATAACCACCCTCGACCGACAACTTCGATTACCGATCAGTCATGACTGAAGAAAATCACGAAAACCTGGAAGACAAGCTGCAGAAAGTCACCTATCTGCTGCAAAAATACAAACTGGTCGAAGGTTTCGTCCGTCTGCAGGATACGCCCGAGCCGGAACTGATCGAATCGATCATACAAAAACAGAATCTCTCCAATCTGCGACAGGCACTGGACAAGCTTCACCCGGCGGATATCGCCCATATCCTTGAAGCTTTGCCTCTCGAAGATCGGCTGATCATCTGGGGGCTGGTCAAGGCCGAGCAGGATGGTGAGGTACTGCTCGAAGTCTCCGATGCCGTTCGCCAAACGCTGATCGAGGACATGGACAGCGAGGAGCTGGTTGCTGCGGCAGAACAACTGGACGCGGATGAAATTGCCGATCTGGCCCCTGATTTACCCAGCGATGTCATGGAAGACGTCTTCCAGGCATTGCCTATGGAAGAACGTGAGCAGCTGCGTGCCGCTATGTCCTACTCCGAGGATGCGGTAGGCGCACTGATGGATTTCGATGTCATTACCGTACGCGGGGATGTGCGCATTGAAGTCGTGCTGCGTTACTTACGCCGGCTTGGCGAATTGCCGGATCATACTGATCAGCTGTTCGTGGTCGACCGTACTGAACAACTGCAGGGAGTCTTGCTGTTGAACCAGTTGCTGGTAAGTGACCCTGAAGCCACTGTGATGGAAGTCATGGCGCGCGACACGGTCAAATTTCTTCCAGACGATAAGGCTGAACAAGCCACTCATGCATTTGAACGGTACGATCTGGTAACCGCCCCCGTCATTTCTTCAGAAGGGAAGCTGCTGGGCCGAGTAACGGTCAACGCAGTCATTGACTTCATGCGTGAGAAGGCAGATCTCGAAGCACGCAGCCAAGCCGGTCTGAGCGAAGAAGAAGATCTGTTTGCTCCCATCTGGAAAAGTGTACGCAACCGCTGGGCCTGGCTAGCGATCAACCTGGTCACGGCATTCATTGCTTCTCGCGTGATCGGATTATTCGAGAACTCGATCGAGAAACTGGTTGCACTTGCTGCGCTGATGCCCATTGTAGCGGGGGTAGGTGGAAATTCCGGTAATCAGACCATCACCATGATCGTTCGGGCCATTGCGCTGGGACAGGTGAATCAGGACAGCACCTTGAAACTGATCAGCAAGGAAATCGGTGTCGGTATCGTCAATGGCATCGTATGGGGAAGTGTAGTAGGGCTATTCACCTACGCCATCTACCGTAACATGCAACTGGGTCTAGTCATGGCACTCGCCATGCTGCTGAATCTGCTGCTGGCTGCATTCGTCGGCGTACTTATCCCGCTGACACGCAAGAAGTTCGGGCGTGATCCTGCCCTCGGCTCCAGTGTCCTGATCACTGCCGTCACTGATAGTGGCGGTTTCTTTATTTTCCTGGGCCTAGCTACGTTATTCCTACTTTGATGTTTCAGCCCTGGCCGGAAACACGGACAGATAAAACTTATAGGCCAGGTGCGGTACCAGACGGTAAAGCGGCATGCGCAGCCAGTGGCTGCGCCAGTAAAGCCACATACGCGCGTATCCCGCCATCCTGGAAGGGTGATCAGGATGCTGCGGCAGTAATGCCAGCGGTACGCAATGATGCATGACACGCCGCGCCAGCCAACCGGGTTGCCGATCGAGCTGTTTTTCCAGATCATCCGGAATCGCTGATCGCAGCAATAAGCGACTGAAATACAAACTGTAAAACAGCGGATTTCCTAATCCGAGCTGATTAGCGCGCTCGATCAGCTTTTGTTGAAAAAACGGCTGCTGACTGCTGAAAAACAGCATCATCTCGTGAAAATCGAGCAGATGCCGCAGATCGTCGGCCAGCTCGTTGTTCTGAAACAGGTTGACTGCACAATGCAGCACCATATCTTCCGGGCTCAACACATAAATACCTGCATCTTTCACTTTGACTGCTGCTTCCCGGAATGGCAGTGGATCGATCTTCAGCTTGCCCAACGGTGAAGAAAGTGTATGGTGAACATCCACTTCAACACTGCGTTCAGGATGCACCAATGCGGGAATTTCATGACTCCACTCACGATAGTAACGCTCATCGTAATCGGTCAGTGCATGATGCTGCCAGCCTTTCTTCAGCAGGCTGGATTCGATCTGACCCAGATTCTCTTTCGACACCAGCAAATCCAGGTCAGCAAACATGCGCCCCGGAGCATTTGGCAGATCCTGCAACAGATATGCCATTCCTTTGAGGACGATAACCGGGATCTCCTGGCCATCCAGCGCCCACATCACCCGGTTCAGCTCCCAGCTGACCGATTGCTGCTGTTTTCTTGCCTGAATTAAGCTAGAGCGCAACAGATTGGAAGCACGGGCCGGAATACTATCCAGCAACCCGTCTTTTTCCAGTTTGGCTGCAAGGTAGCCGGATAGCTGCGCCCGTCTCGCCAGCCGCAGTAGTAATTCCCATTGCCGATTGTCGTATCCGGTCAGGGAAGCAGGCTGAACGATCGTTTCCAGCAGCAACCGGTGATGATCTGGCCTGGTATCAACCTTAGCCATCGGTCAGTTCATCCAGCGCGGCCAAAGCGCTATCGAAATCGGAATAAACCAGTTTGCGGCACTCACAGTTACGAACCAGACTGGTTACCGCATCAAATGCGGTTTCTCCCAGCACTTCGTAATTGAATGCATTGGTTGCCAGCAACAGAAACGCCTCGGATTGCGGCAAAGATTCCAACCGCAAAGCAGCACCCGCTGACCATTTCGGAAAAACGATCCAGCGTGGTTTCGCAGTTTCATCCGCCCGTTCGATACTTTCCTGCGGCGGGCGCACATGGGCAACCGTTCCTTTCAATGTACCCGGTATTTCCGGCCCCAGCACTGCTTCCGGCAGATAATCACGAATCACCCCGATCGATTGATTTTTGAGCGGCATCAACCGGGGTAGCGGAAAAAATTCACCCGACTGCGGATCCATCAACCCAAATTCATCGGAAAACAGCCGATAGCCACGGTGAATCAGTGCCGTGCACAAGGTTGTCTTGCCGCTGCCCGGCCAGGCCGGCAGCAACAGTACATGGCCATTGCGCTCCACGGCAGCAGAATGAAACAGTAACAGGTGATTGACACGCATGGCGATGACGAGATTGATACCCCATTCCAGTGTTGCCAGTGCTTGCTCTACAGGAACAGGCGGGAATGGAGCGCGGCCATCGACTTGAAACTGAATCAGCCGGACAAATGGCCGCCTGATCGAATGTTTAGGAATTATTCGAACATGAAATTCAGCAATTTCTGTTTCATCCACCAGCGAGTAGTGGGAGTACATCCGATAGAGTTGATCGGTAAGTGAGGGTAAGCAGGTCTGAATAGACAGATTGAACGGCCCTGCTTTTACACGCAGACCTGATCCGGCAAGTAATGTGCGTAACTGATCCAGCGAAAATTGCTCAACCTTCACGCGTGTTCTTTCACTCTGGTGATCAGGCCAAGTGTTTCAAAACGATGTAGCGTTTTAGCGATTTGTCCCGGAAAATCCTTGTCAGGTTGCAACGAAAAATACTCTGATAACGCCTTGCAGATTGTTTCCAGCGTAGCAGGAGACCGATCAAGTATCGTGAGGATTTGCAGCCCCATCTCATTCAGAAAATGGGTTTTACCGGATTCCGGCTGGAATACAGTAAATTCACCCCCCCAGTTTTTAATTCGTATAGAAGATAAACTACTATTCAACCGCCAATACATCTTTGAGAAATAGCATACTTGCATTCCTTAAAGTTCTGTCCATCCGGTCCTTCCACCTATTGAATTAAACGCTCCTGATGAAAGTATGATTCCAGGTTGTGGTTGTTGCTGACACGCATCAATAATCTCTTGTGGAGTACGGTTGATACCCCCGTCTTTTTGCCTGGAAATACGTGTAAATAACGGAGTCTCTCCCAAGTCATAGGCTCCTTCAGGCAACTGCTCCTCAACACGCGCGCAAAAGACATCGCTTCTATCACCTGCCACCTCATCAGGAATATCGTCCATCTCAAAAGTAGTCTCTGCTCCAGCTAGATTACTCGTTCGCGCCAACGCTGCACCACTATGCAAAGTCATGATGACCGGAATGGCGACCGTGCTCTTGAGCAACCGTCTGCGCGCCGGCTGAGGGGCAGCTGTTTGTCCGGCAGTGATAATCTGATCTGTTTGTCCCTGAATTTTTTCTTCTGTCACGTTAATCACCTTTCATGTAAAAAACATACAAAACTTAGGGAAATAAAATATCGCCAGTATAACAACAGGAAGCCAATAAAATCTGCTGTTGTACTTTTCATATAATAACAAGCATATTTCGTACCATACTGTGAAAAACAGTTTTATGCTATAAAAAACATGAGGATAAGAACCACTCTCGGCCATGGCCACTCAGCGATTTATAAAAGTGTAAAATTATCCGACGTTCATTGTCTCACAACATCCGCCTGCTGGTGAAAGAACGGCCTGTATCACTACAATTCCCGATTATCCCCGACCTCAATCTCTTCGGCCATTGCACAACGGCAGAAAGTGGAAAAAATTCCGACGCGGCCGAAATCCTCATGGAATGTTCGCATCCGGCAGCATCTCCGTTTTTTCCTGATAACTCTTTCCATTCTCTTCCTGGCGTTTGTAAAACACGTAATACAACACGGGCAATACCAGCAATGTCAGAATCGTTGAAGAAAGGATACCACCAATCACGACCGTGGCAAGCGGACGCTGCACCTCTGCACCCAGACCCGTGGCAAGCGCCATGGGGATAAATCCGGCTGCATCGGTGAGCGCTGTCATCAGCACCGGACGCAGCCGTGTCAGCGCACCAGTTTGCACGGCGTCTGCCAGTGCATGCCCCTCCTGGCGCAATTCCCGGATGAACGTCAGCATGACCAACCCGTTCATCACCGCAATACCCGACAGCGCAATGAACCCGACCCCGGCAGAAATAGATAGTGGAATGTCACGCCACCATAAAGCCAGCACCCCCCCTGTCAGTGCGAACGGTACCCCGGTAAACACCAGCATGCCATCGCGGAAATTACCAAACATGGTATAGAGCACCATGAAAATCAGCACCAGTGCAACCGGTATCACAATCTGCAACCGTTCCGCCGCTGAAACCATCTGTTCGAACTGCCCCCCCCATGCCAGCCAGCTACCTGGCGGGATCCGGATTTTTTGATTGACCAGCGTCTGCACTTCCCTGACGAAAGAGCCGAGGTCGCGCCCGCGCACGTTGGCAGTCACCACCACCCGACGTTTTCCGTTCTCACGGCTGATCTGGTTCGGTCCCTGGATAACATGGAAACTGGCCACCTCCCCCAGCGTTACAAAGGCGGTTGACCCGATCAGCGGCAACGGGCCGGTGATCCCCCCTCCCTGCGCTCCGGGCGAGACTGGCAGACCGATCGGGAGATAGCGCAATACTTCGATATCGGCCCGCAACGATTCAGGCAGACGCACCTGCAACTCAAAGCGGCGATCTCCTTCGAAAATCAGTCCGGCAGGCTTACCTCCTACCGCAATGGCCACTGCATCCTGCACATCAGCAACATTAAGACCATAACGCGCAATGCTGGCACGATCGGTCTGGATAGATAACACCGGCAACCCGGTCACCTGCTCTACTTTCACGTCCGCAGCGCCCGGCACGGTAGAAACCAGTGCTTCGATGCGTTCTCCCAAAGCCAGCAACTTGTCCAGATCGTCACCGAACAGCTTGATAGCCACATCGGCACGGACCCCGGCAATCAGCTCATTGAAGCGCATCTCGACCGGCTGAGTGAATTCATAATTGTTTCCCGGCACCTGCAACACCGCTTTTTCCATTGCTGCAATCAGTTCATCCTTGGTCCGGTGTTTGCCGGACCACTCCGCTTGCGGTTTGAGAATGATAAAAATATCCGCCACACTGGGGGGCATTGGGTCCGTGGCCACCTCCGCCGTTCCAATTTTGCTGAACACCCTTTCCACTTCGGGAAACGAACGGATCACTTTTTCCAGTTCACTCTGCATGGCAATGGCAGTGGAAAGGCTGGTGCCGGGAATACGAATTGCGTGCAGTGCAATATCACCCTCATTCAGGCTGGGTACAAATTCACTGCCCAGACGAGTAGCGAGCAACACTGATAACCCCATTACCACTGCGGCAACGGTGATAGTCAGGCCCTGATTACGCATGACTGTCAAAAGCATCGGCTGGTAGAAGCGTTTGCACCAGACGACGATCCGGCTTTCGTGCTCCGCCACTTTGCCGGTCAGAAACAGTGCAACAGCTGCCGGCACAAAAGTAACTGACAAAATCAATGCGCCCAGCAACGCCGCCACCACAGTAAACGCCATGGGATGAAACATTTTACCTTCCACACCGGACAGGGCAAAAATCGGCAGATAGACGATCATAATGATCATCTGTCCGTAAATCAGCGCGCGCCGGACCTGTTGCGTGGCTGCAAACACCAGTTTCAGCCGCTCTTCCCGGTTCAATGCCCGCCCCAGCCTGGCTTGTTCCTGCGCAAAACAGCGGATACTGTTCTCGATAATGACGATGACGCCATCAACGATGATGCCAAAATCCAGCGCTCCCAGACTCATCAGATTGGCACTGACATGATTGACGACCATGCCGCTGAATGTAAACAGCATCGACAGCGGGATGACGAGTGCAGCAATCACCGCTGCACGGAAATTGCCCAAAAACAGGAACAATACGACGATGACAAGGGAAGCGCCCTCAACCAGATTGCGGGCTACCGTGTGTATCGTGCCATCGATCAGTGTAGTCCGGTCGTAGACAGGCACGGCAACCACACCAGACGGCAGCGAAGGTCCGATTTCAGCCAGCTTTCCGGCCACGGCATGTGCCACGGTTCGGCTGTTTTCCCCGATCAGCATGTGAGCAGTTCCCAGCACCACCTCTTCTCCATTGCGGGTAGCGGCACCTGTACGCAATTCCTTGCCGATCAGTATGTCGGCTACATCCTTGATGCGTAACGGCGTGCCCTGTCTGCTGCCCAGTGTGATCTCGCCAATTTCGTCAATATTGGTAACCTGACCCGGCAAACGTACCAGGTACTGCTCTCCCCGTTTTTCGATGTAGCCCGCTCCCAGATTGAGATTATTGCGCTCAAGTGCCGCAACGATTTCCTGTAGCGTCAGCCCGTAAGCGACCAGTTTTTCCGGATAGGGCGTTACGTGGTACTGCTTGACGAACCCTCCGATGGTGTTGATCTCGGTCACACCTTCCACCATGCGCAACTGAGGGCGAATGATCCAGTCCTGAATTTCGCGCAGATCGGTGGGAGTATAGGCAGCTCCGTCCGGCTTGCGTGCGCCCGGAACACTTTCGACCGTCCACATGAATATCTCCCCCAGTCCGGTGGAAATAGGTCCCATTACCGGTTCGATACCAGCGGGCAACTGTCCTTTCGCTTCCTGAATGCGCTGACCGACCAACTGGCGGGCAAAGTAGATGTCCACCCCTTCCTTGAACACCACCGTCACCTGGGATAACCCGTAACGGGACAATGAGCGTGTGTAATCCAGTCCCGGCAATCCCGCCATGATGGTTTCAACCGGGAAAGTAATACGCTGTTCGGCCTCCATCGGCGAATAACCCGGTGCGGCCGTATTGATCTGCACCTGTACATTAGTGATGTCCGGAACGGCATCGATCGGCAGTTTCTGGTAACTGCGCAAACCCAGTATGGCCATCGCCAGTACCGCCAGCAACACCAGCCCGCGATGCTGGATTACTGCCTGAAGTATCCGTTCAAACATGGAAAAACTCCCTGGTCAGACCATAGCTGCTGAAAGCCGGATGAAAAAAAACCGGGCCTGTAAAATCAATCACCGGATGGCACAGTTGATCTATCGCGATGTTCTCAATGATCATGTACTGCTCCTGCCTTGCCCAGTTCCGATTTGATGACAAAACTGTTACTCACCGCGTAGCGTTCGCCTGCGGACAAACCTTCGATCACCTCAACCATCCGGTTATCACTGCGTCCCAGTTTGAGCGGACGCATTTCGAAATACTCTCCATACCGGCCAAACACGACTGACTGGTCACCGATTGTCTGAATCGCTTCCAGCGATACTGCCACCGGAACTTCGGCTGCTTCGGTCTGCAAATCAGCTTTGACGAACATGCCAGGCCGCCATCGTTCATCCTGATTATCGAGCTGCACCCGTGCAACCGCTGTACGAGTCTGTTCGTCGAGCAGCGTCGTCACATAGGTGACTTCTCCCTCCCGCGTCAGATCATAGGCATTTGCCCGGATGACGGCACGCTGGCCCACATGAACCTGGTGCAGATTGCCGGGAAAAACCCTGACAGCCGCCCAGATCGTGGAAATGTCGGCGATGATAAATGCCGTTTTATCCTCCTTGACGACTTCTCCGGTAACGATCGCTTCATCGATGACAATTCCGGAAATGGGAGAGCGGATTTCATAACGGGCAAGATTTTTCCCGGATAAATCGGATTTCGGCTGCACACCCAGTGCCAGCAAACGTTCAGCCGCCAGCTGGGTGGTAATACTGGCTTCTTCCCGCTGCTGCCGGGCAGTGAGGTAATCCTGTCTGGCAGTAATCTTCTCCCGCCATAACTGTTCTTCCCGATCATAAATCGTTTGCGCCAATGTTTGTCGCCTGCGGGCAAGCAGGTACTGGCTGTGCAGATCAGCCAGCATGGCGCTTTCCATGACAGCAAGCACCTCACCTTTTTTCACCCGCTGCCCGTGGTGGCGTTTGATAGACACCACCATACCGGGCAGACGAGGAACTACATGCACAATATTATGTTCATTGAAGATGATTTCACCCGGCAGCGTAATCTCCGAGCGGATGACAGCAGGACCGGCCGTGGCCAGCTCGATATCGCTGCTTTGCATCATCGTATCGGACATTTCCACTCGTGCCTCGACCTGGCTGTGATTCCAGCGATAGGCCTTGCCCTGATACTCAGCAGCGACGACCAATTCGAAAGAATGCGGCTCTTCCACTTCCTGGTCACTGATCAGATAGTCGCTTTCCGGCCGGAAATGAAACAGTTGCGCCGGCCTGCCAAGGCGTGACAATGCCACCGTTACCTTCATCTCTGCGGGTGACAAGGATTGCTTCTGCCAGTATGGATAGATTCTGAAGTGTGGAAACACACCCTCTTCATGGATGATCAGTTCCAGGCTCAAGTCGTCTTTCGTAAATAATTCCCCGCCCCTGGATCCGGTTGCTGATCCGGATTCAGTTTCCTGCTCCGCAGAAGAAAATCGCTCTACGATATCCGGCAATCCGGATCCGCCGATCAGCAGCCATGTTCCCAGCAGGATACCGGCCAGAATAACCGCTACGATAGGTAACCGTCCGGTAACATTCATTGATTGTGCTCCTTCCCTTGATTGTTGAGTCTCGTTGAATCCGTAGCTGAATCAGCAAGCGGTGCTGCAATCAACTGCTCGATCGTGTTGACCAGGCGCTGATAATTGGCCAGCGCCCGCACATAAAGAATGCGATTCTGAAAAAAAGTACGCTGAGCATCCAGCATTTCCAGAAAACTGAATTTGCCCAGTTGATACCCCCGGTTGGTGATCTCGAAGGCATTCTGTGCACCCGGCAGCACTGCATCATGTAACACCCTGATTTCATTCCGGGCTGCCAGCAGATTCTCGTAGTTACGTACAAACTCAGTCCTGAGCTGCAATTCGACCGACATCCGTTCATCCATTGCCTTGTTCAGGCGCTGGCGAGCTTCCAGCTCATTCCCCTGATTACGGTTAAAAATCGGAATGGGAATCGACATCCCCACCACGGCAGTAGTGTCGTCCGTTCCCAGATAACGCCGAATACCCGCATCGACCGTTATATCAGGAATTTTCCTGGCTTTTTCCAGCTCGACCATTGCCTCGCGCTGTGCGACATTCTTGAGACTTTGCCGCACGACCGGATTTTCTTCGAGGCGCTTTACCAGCTGGTCAAACTCCGGTATCTCGACGAATGATTCCAGTTCTCCCAGCACCCGGTCGAATCGAGGTTCTGCTTCACCCCAAAGTAAGGCGAGCTTCGTTCTGGCGGCTGACAGGCTGCGCCGGGCCTGTTCCAGCTCGATGCTTGCAGTGGATAGCGCAACTTTCGAACGAATTGCCTCCATGGGCGGTGCTTTCCCGGCTTCGACCCGTTTAACCACCGTCTCCATCGCAACCTGGACCAGATGCAAGGTATCGTCCATTACACTCACCTGCGCCTGATTTTCCAGCACATCGACAAAGGCACTGGCGGTACGTGCAATGATTTCCAACCGTTTGGCGGCATGAGCCTGATCGGCCAGTTCCTGCCCAAGCGTTGCTACATTCATCCGGGCCGGCCGCTTACCGCCAAGTTCAATCAACTGACTGATACGGAAAGTCGCAAATTTCTGAATGGCACTATTGGAAGAGTTGATGTCTTCCGCTTCGATACTGAACTCCGGATTATTGAACAGACCGGCCTGTAATTTCGTACCTTCATGAGCGGCTATTTCTCTGGAAAAAGCGGATAACTCAGGGTTATTCTGCAAAACCAGTTGCAGCACCTGTCGCAAGGTAAGATCCCCTTTTTCACTGATACCACCTGCCTGTACATCCGCGGTCGGCGCTGCAGCATTTGCGAGCGCCACGCCATAATTCTGGATAGACATCATTCCTGTCAGTACGAACGCCAGGAAAAATATCGCCCCCCCCGGGTGAAATGACCCGGGTCTTCTTTCTACCTGATATTCCATCATGATGATTGATAACGAAGTCATGCTGTGAAAACACGTCGAACGTGACACAGCGAATAAACCGGATTGCCGAACGGCCAACCCGGTGGCTACCCGGCTCTGCTGCAGTTTCAGCCAGCCAGGACTGGATCAGGAAAGTAATCGGGGAGGGTGGTAAAGACGGTCGGGAATCGTTTCCGGAAAAGAGCTGTCAGCAATTTCCGGTGTCATCTCCCTCACGTCAGCAGTATTTATCTGCAATGATGCGGGCAGGTAAAACGGTTGAAACTGGCCGGCAGCGTGCAGACACAAGTGAGTAGCGGCATCCAGATCAACACTGTCATCAAGCGCGTGGTGCAGCTCAAGATGCGCATCGGGATACATCAGAAACAACTCCCTGTAATGATGATGCGCCAGTTCATGCGTGAACACCTTACCGTTGAATGACCATCCGAACGTATTTGTCAGCATGCTGACAAGAAATGCCAGAATGATCAGCCTGGCAGAGGAAGGTTTATTCATTATCACCAACGGAAAGTTTATTCATCTGGAAAACAGCGACAGGTATCTACATTGGGCTGCTGCAATGTAACATGAAAATACGGATTCCGGCCATTCCACAGCCAGATGGAAAAATAGGGAAAATGGTTCAGCATTTGGGCAGAGGATTGGCAACGCTAAAACAGTTCCACCCCCTCCTCCATCAACATCTCCACCAGTGCTATCAGCGGCAGTCCGATCAGCGCGTTAGGATCTTCCCCGGTAATGCGTTCAATCAGAGCGATCCCCAGACCTTCCGCTTTTGCACTGCCGGCACAATGGTAAGGTTGTTCCTTTGCAAGATAGTGCTCGATCTGACTGTCGCTCAACTCGCGATACTTTACCGAACACGGTATGACACGCGCCTGCAGACGGGTTGTACGACTGTTGAACAGGCATAGCGCCGAATGAAAGATGACTTCCCTGCCACGCATCAAACGGAGTTGTTGGACAGCATTTTCATGACTCAATGGTTTGCCCAGTTGTATTTCCCCCAGGGCTGCAACCTGATCTGCTGTGATGATAAGTGCATCAGGAAACAGCTTTGCTACCGCATGTGCCTTTTCTTTTGCCAAACGCAACGCAGTTGTCCCAGGCGCTTCCCCGGGCAAAGCAAACTCGTCGACGGCCGGACTTGCGGTTTCAAAAGGTATCTGCAGACGCTGCAGCAGTTCACACCGGTAAACCGAGCTGGAACCCAGTATAAGCGGAGGGTAATTCGTGCGATTTTTCAAAATATTATAGTAATATGCCGATTTGTGATTTTGACACTTTGTTATAAAAAATATAACATGCGCGCCTTATGTTCGACCAACTTGTCATAGATGCACTGGATTTTGTCCGCAGTGGCAAATCACTTCAGGGAAATGTCCCCCTGCTCAATCTTGAGCGTCTAAGAGATTATCTGACAAACTCAGCGGGAGAATTGGCTTATCTGGTCACCGGATTACTGGATGAACGTGACAGGCCGCTGCTGAAAATGTCAGTCAACGGAATCATCGACTTGAGTTGCCAACGCTGTCTGGAAAAGATCGAATACACACTCGATGTGAAGACAGCACTGCTTCTGGCCCGAAACGAGGATGAGTTGTCACGTTATGACGAAGATATGTTTGTGGATGCGATTTATGCTTCGAATGAACTCGATATTCTGGCTTTGATAGAGGATGAAGTGATTCTGAGCCTGCCGGTTTCCCCTCGTCATGAAGATACCGCCGGGTGTCACCCGTCAACTGGAACCGGAATACATGAAGCCGCCGTAAAAGAACATCCTTTTACCGTGTTGGCGTCACTGAAGCAATCACATTGAACCGGTACTTTTATAAGTCGTTTTTACTCTGGAGTTAAACATGGCTGTACAACAAAACAAAAAATCCCCCTCCAAGCGCGGGATGCATCGCTCTCACGATGCGCTGACCAATCCTCCGCTCGCGATCGAACCCACTACCGGGGAAATCCATTTACGGCATCACATCAGCCCGAACGGGTATTATCGCGGCAAAAAAGTAATCAAAACCAAAAACGACGATTGATGGTACCTGCCCATACTGCATTAGCCCTGCTGTCAGATCCTTCTTGACAAGTGAATATAACGGTAGCAATTGATTGCATGGGTGGCGATCACGGTCCGCATATCACAGTTCCATCAGCTGTTGAATACATGCATCACGACTGCGAAACCAACATTATTCTGGTTGGTAAACCCGAGGTCATTTCTAGAGAATTGGATGCGCTTAAGGTATCGCCCGGCTCGCGGCTCAGATTACACCCGGCGAACGAAGTCGTCGGCATGGATGAACACCCGGCTGTTGCCTTGCGCAACAAGAAAGATTCTTCGATGCGTGTAGCACTCAACCTGATTAAAAGTGGTGAAGCACAGGCATGCATCAGTGCAGGAAATACAGGCGCATTACTGGCCACTTCCCGATTTGTGCTCAAAACCATCCCGGGAATAGACCGACCCGCACTGGCAGTTATCCTTCCAACCATTTCAGGGCATACCTACGTGCTGGATCTGGGAGCAAACGTAAACTGTACAGCTGAACATTTGCTTCAGTTTGGCATAATGGGAGCAACACTGGTTTCGTCAGTCGAGAACAAACCCAATCCAAGTATCGGCCTGCTGAACGTTGGTGAGGAAGACATCAAAGGTAATGATGTAGTCAAGCGGGCAGCAGAGTTGTTTCGTTCCAGCGGTTTGAACTTTTATGGCAACATCGAGGGGGATGACATTTACCGCGGGACGACCAATGTAGTAGTATGCGACGGCTTTGTCGGCAATGTCGCACTCAAAACTTCGGAAGGGCTGGCTCAAATGCTGGCAAGTTACCTGCGTGAAGAGTTCAGGCGTTCCTTATTCAGCAGGCTGGCAGGACTGGTGGCCTTACCGGTGATCAATGCCTTCAGGCGGCGGGTTGATCACCGCCAGTATAATGGAGCGAGTCTGCTGGGGTTACGGGGTGTTGTCATCAAAAGTCACGGATCAGCCGACAGCTACGCCTTCCGCTGTGCCATCAGGCGTGCGGTAGAAGAAGTACGTGGTGGCACGTTACGGAACATCGTCGAGCATATTGAGACATTGCGAAACAATATTGAACAAAACATCGCACAACCGGTATCGATAGAGTGAACATGACCATGTATTCACGGATCATTGGCACCGGCAGTTACCTGCCGGAGAAAGTTCTGACCAATCAGGACCTCGAATCGATGGTTGATACCAGCGATGAATGGATACGGACGCGTACCGGTATCGAACGACGGCATATTGCTGCAGAAGGCCAGATGGCAAGTGATCTTGCGCTGGAAGCGAGCCGGAATGCCATTGAGGCTGCAGATATCCAGGCAAAGGACATCGATCTGATCATCGTCGCAACGACGACACCGGACATGATCTTTCCAAGCACAGCCTGTATTCTGCAGAACAAGCTTGGTATGTCCAACGGGCCGGCCTTTGATGTGCAGGCTGTCTGCAGCGGATTTATTTATGCCCTGGCCACAGCAGACATGTTCATCAGCTCCGGAAAAGCGCGTAATGCACTGGTTGTTGGTGCTGAAGTCTACTCTCGTATCATGGACTGGAATGATCGCAGTACCTGTGTCTTATTTGGTGACGGTGCAGGAGCAGTGATTCTCACTCGTGATCAGAAACCAGGGATCCTTTCATCCCATTTGCATGCAGATGGAAGTTATAGCCAGGTTCTCTCAGCACCTGCCTCGATCCATTCCGGTAAAATACAAGGGACCCCTTTCATTACCATGGAGGGCGGGACAGTCTTCAAATTCGCGGTCAAAGTCCTGGAAGAAGCCGCACTGGAAGCACTGCAAGCGAATCAGCTGCAACCTTCCGATATCGACTGGCTGATTCCACATCAGGCCAATATTCGCATCATTACCTCGACAGCAAAGAAACTGGGTATCCCTGAAGAAAAAGTGGTAGCAACGGTTTCACAACACGGCAACACCTCGGCTGCTTCCGTTCCACTGGCACTCGACCAGGCAGTACGTGACGGTCGTATCCAACCGGGCCAGCATATCGTGCTGGAAGGTGTAGGAGGAGGATTCACCTGGGGATCAGTTCTGGTACGCTGGTAAAATATGAAAGCCGCTTTCGTTTTTCCCGGACAGGGATCTCAGTCAGTTGGTATGATGAATAGCTATTCCGAGCTGCCATCGGTACGTGGAACTTTCAATGAGGCATCGGATATCCTGCAACAGGATCTATGGTCGCTGGTCAGTAACGGACCTGAAGACAGTCTGAATCTCACTACCAATACCCAGCCTGTCATGCTGGCTGCAGATGTATCCATTTACCGGGCGTGGCAACAGGCAGGGGGAATTGAGCCGCATTATCTGGCCGGCCACAGTCTTGGTGAATACGCTGCGCTGGTTGCAGCTGAAGTACTCACTTTTACTGATGCCCTGAAACTGGTTCGTTATCGTGCAAAAGTCATGCAGGAAACCGTTCCCGAAGGAACCGGAGGCATGGCAGCTATTGTCGGACTAGATGATGATATCGTCTCTTCAGTATGCACCGAAGTAATAAATGCGATGCCAGATACATCGCTTGAACCGGCAAATTTCAATGCGCCCGGCCAGGTGGTGATTGCCGGCCATTCCCAGGCAGTTGCCCGAGCAGTAGTGCTCGCAAAATCAAAAGGAGCAAAGCTGGCGGTCATACTGCCAATGAGTATTCCTTCACACTGCTCGCTCATGCAATCGGCAGCAGAAAAGTTTGCTCTTCTACTGGAAGAAATTGCGCTGCAACCTCCCCGCATTCCTATTTTGCATAATGCTGACGTCCAGCAACATTCTGAAACCGCTTCCATTCGTGAGATACTTGTGCGCCAGCTCTATCGTCCGGTTCGCTGGACAGAGACCATTCAGGCCATCGCGGCACAGAATGTAAAATATGTCGTGGAATGCGGTCCGGGTAAGGTGCTGTCCGGACTGAACCGGCGCATCGATAAGAATCTGGAAAATATCGCGCTGACCGATTCCGGCTCACTTCTCAAAACGGTAGAAACGTTGAAATAATACGTCGGCAATATACCATCAGAAATAGTCATTCCAATTACTCACAAATTCTCGGATGCTACTGGAACATAAAATCGCACTGGTAACGGGCGCAAGCCGTGGAATCGGCAAAGCTATCGCACTTGAGCTGGGAAAGCATGGCGCTACCGTCATCGGAACCGCCACTTCCGAAACTGGAGCCGGCCATATCAGTCAGTATCTCAGCGAAGCTCGCATTTCGGGGATAGGGCTGATCATGGATGTCAGCAACATCGAGCATATCAAGAGCGGTATTGAGACCATACAACAATCACTGGGAGATGTTGCAATACTGATCAACAACGCCGGTATCACACGAGACAACCTGCTGGCCCGCATGAAGGACGATGAATGGGATAACGTTATCCAGACCGATTTGAAATCCGTGTTCTGTCTCAGTCGTGCCGTACTGCGCACCATGATGAAAGCACGCAGCGGTCGGATCATCAATATCTCATCAGTAGTGGGCGCAACCGGAAATCCTGGACAAACCAACTATGCAGCGGCCAAGGCCGGGATGATCGGTTTCAGCAAGTCACTCGCAAAAGAAATTGGCAGCAGAAACATCACTGTGAACTGTGTAGCTCCAGGCTTTATCGATACCGATATGACCCGTTCTCTTTCGCCAGATCAACAACAATCACTGATTCAGCATATCCCTCTCGGAAGATTCGGGCGCCCTGAAGATGTCGCTGCGGCTGTCGTTTTTCTGGCTTCTCCGGCAGCAGACTATATCACTGGAGCCACACTTCACGTCAATGGCGGAATGTATATGGAGTGAGCGGGTTATGGACATTTTTATCCAGGCCCTCTCAAAACCGGGAAAGGTTCAATATTTTTTGCAGCAACAAAAAGTGCTTTACTTGCAGAACTGGGCAGGTATTGCCGGTAGTTTGAAATTTGTTAAACTTGTGAGAGTTTCTTTACCTGAAAAGGATGGGTGTATCAATGGAAATTACTGAAATAGAGCAGCGCATCAAAAAAATCGTAGCCGAGCAATTGGGCGTCAACGAATCAGATGTCAAAAATGAATCTTCCTTTGTCAGCGATCTGGGTGCAGATTCACTGGATACTGTTGAGCTGGTCATGGCGCTCGAAGAAGAGTTCGAATGCGAAATTCCTGATGAGCAAGCTGAAAAAATCAATACGGTTCAGGAAGCGATCGATTTCGTAGCAGCCAACGCAGCTCAGTAAAAACAGTTTTTTCAATGATTCATTGGAGTCGTTTTGTCCAAACGTAAAGTAGCCATTACCGGGTTAGGCATAATTTCACCCGTCGGCAATACGGTTTCTGAAGCATGGGAAAACGTCATTGCCGGAAAATCCGGTATTACACGAATCACGCGCTTCGATGCATCAGACTTTTCCTCGAAAATTGCAGGAGAAGTCAACGGATTCGACATAACAGAGTACCTCTCCGCCAAAGAAGCGCGCCGTATGGATATATTTATCCAGTACGGAATGGCGGCTGCCATCCAAGCTATCAGAGATGCCGGCATCAGTGATGTAAGCGGGTTCAACGCAGATCGTATTGGTGTGAACATCGGCTCCGGGATCGGCGGCCTGCCCATGATTGAAAATACCGATGCTGCCTATCATGCTGGCGGCCCCCGGAAAATCTCCCCCTTCTTCATCCCTAGTACCATCATCAACATGGTAGCCGGTAATCTGTCTATCATGTTCGGGTACAAAGGGCCCAATCTTGCCATCGTTACTGCCTGTACAACTGCCACGCACTGTATAGGCAGTTCTGCCAGAATGATCGAATATGGCGATGCTGATATCATGGTCTGCGGGGGTACGGAATCATGTGTTACACCACTTGCTGTCGGTGGATTTGCTTCAGCACGTGCCTTGTCATCGAACAATGATGACCCGGCGGCAGCAAGTCGACCATGGGATCTCAAAAGAGATGGATTCGTTCTGGGAGAAGGAGCAGGTATTCTCGTTCTGGAAGAGATGGAGCATGCCAGAAAACGTGGTGCAAAGATTTATGCGGAACTGGCCGGATTCGGTATGAGTGCAGATGCTCATCACATGACTGCACCCTGTGAAGATGGAGAAGGCGCAGCCCGTTGCATGACAAATGCATTGTCTGATGCGCAAATGCACGCTGATGAGCTTCATTACATCAATGCACACGGAACATCGACTCCATTGGGAGATATTGCAGAAACGATTGCAGTCAAGCGCTGCTTTGGTGAACATGCAAAAGATCTGGCAGTCAGCTCCACCAAATCGATGACCGGGCATTTATTGGGTGCTGCAGGAGGTGTAGAGGCAATTTTTTCTGCTTTGGCTGTTTATCACCAGATTGCCCCTCCCACTATCAATCTCGATGACCCGGATCCTGCATGCGATCTGGATTATGTGCCCAACAATGCCAGAGAAATGAAAATTGATGCAGCTCTGTCGAACTCGTTCGGGTTTGGCGGAACTAATGGCACACTAGTCTTCAGAAAAATCTGAATATCATTTCCGGAATTTTCGGAATATGTTATTTGGAAATAATCGAATTCCAGATTGGGATGACTGGTTATGCTTTCTCCGGGGTGTAAAGGCATAACCAGTTGAGCGAACATCCGAGTGTGCTGACATGCCTAAATCAACACGTTTTCTGAAACTCACCAGTTTCGTTCTTATTGTCATTCTGGTTGGCAGTACGCTGTTTTCAGTATGGTTCTATCGACTGGCTACAACTCCGTTGAATCTCCCTGCAGTACCCAGTGAATTTTCAATTGAGCCCGGAAGTGGGTTACACCGTATTGCCGGACAATTGGCCGAAGCAGGTATCCTTTCCAATGAATGGTCTTTCATATTGCTTGCCCATATCACCGGATACAACGCATCACTCAAGGCTGGGGATTATCAGCTTACCGAGAAGCTGTCACCGTTAGACCTGCTGAAATATCTCACCCGGGGAAAGGTCAGGCAATATGCGATCACCTTTCTTGAAGGATGGACCTTTTCTCAATTCAGAAAAGCTCTGGACGAACATCCTGCTCTCCGGCATGACTCCGACAAACTCAACGACTCAGAATTACTGCGCGCAATCGGAGCAAAAGAATCTCATGCTGAAGGTCTTTTCTTCCCGGATACTTACTTCTTTACCCGAAACAGCAGTGATCTGACCATTCTGAAACGTGCCTACCAGGCCATGCAGCAGCACCTCGAAACAGTGTGGCTTGCACGACAGGAATTTCTCCCGTTAAAAGATCAGTATGATGGCCTGATTCTGGCTTCGATCATAGAAAAAGAAACCGGAGCAGATAATGAGCGCACCCAGATTGCCGGTGTATTCATCAACCGTCTGCGTCACAATATGAAACTCCAGACTGACCCGACTGTAATCTACGGGATGGGTAACAAATTTGATGGAAACCTGCGCAAGATCGATCTTCAAACCGACCATGAATATAATACTTATACTCGCTTCGGCCTGCCGCCCACTCCCATTGCCATGCCAGGCCTGGCTTCCATCCGGGCAGCCTTTAATCCTGCAATTACTGATGAACTTTATTTTGTTGCCAGAGGTGACGGAACTTCCCACTTCTCATCCACACTTGAAGAGCATAATCGTGCCGTCCTGAAATATCAGAAATCATCCATAAAGCATTCTGTCCATTAACAGCGAACCTCCTGCCAATACACTGTTCATCCTGGAGAAAACGCCCCAATTCCTGATCACCAGGGCTTCGGGGAGCAACCTGAGCTTAACATGTCATTTTCACTCATTATTCCCACCCTGAACGAAGCTGAAAATATCGATCCGCTGTTATCAGGCATTTTTTCTCTTGATACTCTGGGAAGCCAGTTCGAAGTCATTATCGTGGACGATGGTTCTACTGACGGCACGCCTGACAAAGTCAGACAATGGCAAAACACGCATAACGTGCGTCTGATCGAGAGGCGCGCACAACCTGATCTGACCGCTTCCATTCTCGATGGAACAGCGGTCGCCAGGTATGAAGTCATTGCCGTCATGGATGCTGATCTGAGCCACCCGCCGGACAAACTGGCCGCACTGATCCAGCCGATACTGGATGGTACCCATGACATCACCATCGGCAGTCGGTATATCGCTGGCGGCAATACTGTTGGCTGGCCCTTTTACCGGCTCTGGCTGTCACGAGCCGGTGGCTGGCTCGCACGCATCATTTGCGATGTAAATGATGCAACTTCCGGTTTTTTTGCTTTCCGGCGGGAATTGATCGGAAACATCACAAAAAATGCTCGCGGCTACAAGATCCTGCTGGAATTGCTGATGACCGGACAAGGCCGGTTGCGTGTAAAGGAAATACCCATCAGTTTCCGCGATCGGCTGCATGGCAATTCCAAACTTTCCCTCACCCACCATCTTGTTTATTTACTGCAACTCATCACCCTGGCGGGAGGAACCGTCTCATTCCACACAGCCAGCCGCTTTGCCATTGTCGGATTTCTGGGAGTCTTCGTCGACGTCCTGATTTTTCAGTGGATGACCGGGCACGGAGCCAGCCTGGCTTCGGCACATATTTCCAGTTTCATTGCTGCCGCCAGCTTCAACTACACCATAAATTCAAAATGGTCGTTCCGGCTGCATCACGCGGGTCATCTGCATTGGCAGCAATTCATCCGTTTCCTGACAGTTGGTGTATTTGCACTGCTTCTGAGAGGCGCTATCCTGGCCTGGCTGGTCTATACCTGGGGTATATCTGCTGAATGGGCAATTTTCCCTGCCATCCTGACAACAGCAATGGTGAACTACCTCGGCTCTGCTTTTTATGTATTCCCTCGGACAGAGCCCCCTGTTTCCACTGACACACGGTGGCGCGTTGCCTCTGTGGGGATCGTCTGTTTTGTCATCCTGTTACGCCTGGCCTACATGGATGTAGCGCAACTGATACCTGATGAAGCCTATTACTGGCAGTATGCACAACACATAGATCTGAGCTTTTTCGATCACCCCCCGATGGTTGCCTGGTTGATCTGGCTGGGAACCACGCTAGCTGGCCATAATGAGTTCGGAGTCAGAATCGGTGCTTTCCTGTGTGGATTGATTGCAATGGCTTATGTATTCGCGCTTGCGCGCAACCTTTACGACAAACCCACTGCCATGCGTTCGGTACTGCTGTTTGCCATCGTACCATTCGGTTTTGCAACAGGGCTGGCAATGACACCGGATGCTCCACTGATTGCAGCCTGGGCTGCCACACTCTATTACATGGAACGCGCCTTGCTCGCCAATCAGAGCCAGGCATGGCTTGGAGTCGGCATTGCTTTCGGGCTGGGGATTTTATCCAAATATACGCTTGGTCTGCTTAGCATCGCCGCATTGATTTATGCTGTCCTGGATCCTGTTGCGCGCCGTTGGTTGCTCCGTCCTCACCCTTATCTCGCTATATTGATTGCACTGATCCTGTTCAGTCCGGTAATTATCTGGAACATGGAAAATGACTGGGCTTCCTTCCTGTTCCAGACTGGCAGAGTCGGGAATACACAACATACGTTTGCCACACATCTATTGATACTCCAGATTGCAACCGTACTTACCCCGGTTGGACTGATTGCTGCTGTATTTGCGTTACGATCCATTTCCCTGAGTTACTGTCAGGCTCCCCGAAAATATCTCTTCATCGGCATATTCACCGGGGTTCCCTTACTGGTTTTTCTGGCAATCAGCACTTTCGATCCTCTGCGTTTTCACTGGACCAGCCCCCTCTGGCTGGCACTGATACCTACCATGGCCTGGATGATCGGCCAGAATGATGTGCCCATGGGCCTCTCTGCGCGACTTCGTGCTGCCTGGCAACCGATGATCGTCCTGTCATTACTGACTTATGCCTTCATCCTGCATTACGTCACACTGGGAATACCAGGATTACCTTACCAGTTCCTGAGCGAGCATTATTTCTGGAAAGAAGCTACAGCAGAAGTCGAGAAAATTGCTGATGAAATCAGGCAAACAACGGGAGAAATGCCAATCGTGATCGGAATGAGTAAGTGGTCGACCGCCAGTGCACTTGCATTTTATAAGGACACGCCTGCCCTGGATATCCGGTCACGCAACCTGTTTGGTCAACACGCCGCCATGTACAGCTTCTGGAATCGTGTCGAACCTCCTTCTGATCAACCGATACTACTGATCGGGATGAAACAGCAGGCATTGGAATCCAGTAATGCAACGGGAAATTTTGAGAACGGGTTAATCAATCTGGGAAAGATACATTCTCGCTCCATCTATCGACACGATGGCGTTTTATTGCGGACACTTTATTACAGGGTGGCTGCAGGATATCGTGGCAACTTCAACCCACAACCAGCGCCAGCCGATGCAAGAACCAGGCAATATTCACCTGAGATTGTCAGGTTCAATGGTTATGACCAAAGAACAACCCTATCAGCCATATCGTACTGATTCCCAAGATGATGAGTGTGACCTGCTGAATGGTCGCTCTGATTTCCGGCCGTTTATGCAGACTGGGGATCAGATCGGACATCGCTACGTATATCATGCTTGCCGCAGCAATAGCGAGTATGGGCGCTATCATGTGATCCAGCTGGTATAGCATGAAATAACCCAGCAACCCGCCAAACAGTGTCGCCGCACCTGATAACAGATTGAGCCAGAGGGCACGCGCCCGGGTAAAACCCGAATTGAGCAAAATGATGAAATCTCCTGCCTCCTGCGGAATTTCGTGTGCAGTAATGGCAATGGCCGTAACGATTCCGAGTTGAATATCCGCCATAAAAGCCGTTGCAATCAGGATACCATCTACAAAATTATGAAAGGTGTCACCCAACACGATCATCATGCCACTGCGACCATGATCGTGGACATCTGATGACTTTATCTGTATAGCGGGTTCATGCGCCTCACATTCCGATAAATGACAATGGCGCCATAACAAAAGCTTTTCCAGAATAAAGAAAATAAGAATACCAAGCAGCAGGATCAACGTCAGTTGCTTGGGAGACTCTGTGAGCTCAAGTGCCTCAGGCAATGCATTCAGAAATGCTGCACCAAGAAGTGCGCCGATCGCGTAGGAAATTAGTACGGAAATCCACTTATTACTGTGGACATTCAGGGCAAATAGTGCTGCCAGTCCAATACTCAGTAAACCACTGGCTAGGCTGGCAAAAATGATCCAGGCTAATACTGGCATAAGTTACGTACCCAGGATAATCAGAAACAGACAGAAACTACACACATGATTACTTACGGATCGCAGTACAGACAGGAAAGGATAAGATAAGAGGTTAATAACGATTTCCAGCTGAACTGAATTACATCAAGGAAGGCAATGGGGAAGGGAGTATTATTTATCGTACTCAGCCGGCAGACATTAACGGCGCAGTCACTGCATACCCGCAGGCTGCGTCATCCATAACAAACCGGCCATTCTTCCTGTTTTTCCATCACGACGATAGGAATAAAATTGTTCAGGATTGCTGAACGTACATAAATCACCACCATAAACCTGATTTACCCCGGCATGAGATAGCCTCTGACGCGCCAGATCAAAGAGATTTGCATACCATTTTCCAGCCTCCTTGCCAGGCAAGAACGCACATGCTGCCCCCCGGTGATCGTACTGAGTAAACACCTCTCGCACTTCGTCTCCGACTTCAAAGTGCCGTGAGCTGATTGCCGGGCCCAGCCATGCAATTATCCGATCGCTACTACTGAACCTGCGTAACTCTCTGACCGTATTTTCGATAACACCTCCGGCCAGTCCGCGCCAGCCCGCGTGAGCAACACCCACGACACTGCCAGCCATATCACACAATAAAACCGGCAAACAATCTGCCACCAGAACCGCACACACCACACCAGGGCGACGGCTCATCGCGGCATCGGCTTCAAGTTCAAGTGTTTCATTACTGGAATCCACCCAGACTGGCTGTGAACCATGGACCTGTGTCAGCCAGCGAGGATGATCAGGCAGATATTGACGCAGTTGGTTACGGTTTTGTTGAACAATCAACGGATCATCATCGACATGGCTTGCCAAATTCAGACCGGCATAAATTCCCCTGTTCTCAGCAGCCCCAATATTCCGGGTAGTAAACATGGCGTCAACATTCGCAGGAGCAGGCCAATCCGGCACAATCCAGTCAATCACAGGTAAGAACCTTTATCATCCAGCGACTCTTATGAGCGTAAGCCTAGTGGTAACCACATCTGCTCACTTACGCTACGATAGGATGTAGTTTAGAAAAAACATCACACACCTGATCAATCTGTTCAGTCGTATGGGCTGCATTGATGCTACAACGCACCAGTGACTTTCCTTCCGGTGCAGCAGGGGGCAATACCAGATTCACATAAATATCGTGCTCCATCAGTCCATTCCACAGTGTAAGTGCCTGCCTGGGATTATCAAGCAAGATGGCCACGATGGGGCCGGGTTGCGGACCGAGACGATATCCGCTCTTTTCAAGGCTGGAATAAAGCCGATGAGCATTCTGCCACAGACATTTACGTAATAAACGCCCCTCTTGCAACAGTTTCAAAGCAGCACGTGTGGAAGCAATAGTTGCCGGTGAAGGAGAAGCAGTGAATATATAGGGATGGCTTACATACCGGAGCTGGTCAAGCTGAGGGTGATTGCTGACACAAAAACCACCGATACCACATAAACTCTTACTGAAAGTTCCAGTTATGAAGTCGATCTCATCATTCATCCCGGTTTTCTCCACTAACCCCTGACCGGTTTCTCCCAGAACACCGAGTGAATGAGCTTCATCAAGCAGTAAAGTGCTCTGATAGGTATTTTTTATTTGCACAATCTCAGCCAAAGGAGCCTGATCTCCTAGCATGCTGTAAATACCCTCGATAATGATCAGTGTATTTCGACTGCGATCACCCAACCGACGAAGCCGTTTTTCAAGATCAGCCGGATCGTTATGCCGGAAGCGAATGATATCCGCCCCACTCAAAATACAGCCATCATAAATACTGGCATGGGCATCCCCGTCGATCAGCACGATATCACCCGCCCCTACCAATCCAGAAATCGTTCCTAAATTAGCCTGATAACCTGTTGTAAAAACAATACATTCACGATATTTATAAAATTCTGCAAACTCACGCTCCAGTGCTCGATGACCATAGTAATTGCCATTGGCCATGCGCGAACCGGTGGTACCGGTACCTTCCTGATCAATGGCCTGATGAGCGGCTTCTCTGCATTCTGGTGCGAAACTGAGCCCGAGGTAATTGTTGGTTCCCAGCATCAATACACGACGTTTGCCGATTCTTGCTTCGGTTGCCGAGTAGGATTCTTCTATAGGAATGCCAAAAGCCCCAATACCTTCGGGTAATTGTGCTTTCCTTGCCGCTGCGGCTGCATCAAGTTTTTCCAGCAGACTCATTGTGATAATGATTTTATTTTGTAGATCAGATTGGCGAGGTCCTGTACCGTCAGAACATCTACGAGTGTGTTCAGTGGAACGGATATATCAAACTGATCCTCGATTTCCATCACTAGATTCAACAGTTTGACCGAATCAATCGCTAAATGCGTGATGAGGTTCGTTTCCGGAGATACTTCCGTTTCAATCTCCGTAAAATTTGCCAGGCGCTGGCAAAGCAGTGCTGTAATTTGCTCTTGAGTTACTTCAGACATGAGATCAATCCCTGAACAGTTCATATCGACAAATCATTCCCGGATCAGGGAATATGAAAATACCCGGTATCAAAACAGAAGTGATACCCGCGAAAGCAATATATTGTCGACGAACATTTGGAATGCTTCAAGAATAAATATCCGTTACATTCTGACAAGCAGGGGCAACACCGTTTCCAGTTTAGTTACCGGAGACCAGCCAGCCAGTTCTCTCTTCAGAGAAGAAATATCGCACGTCCAGTCTGGATGCTGAAATTCCATCACTTTGCCCGGTGTCAGTATCGGAGCATAATTCAGGAGATGCGCCAGCCATAAATTAAAACGGGCTAGCATACGTATACCGCCCAAAGGTATCTGGAGACAATGCACCGGCCTGCTCAGAACTTGTTCAGCAAGCGCAGCGATGGACGTATAGTCATATCCGCCTGATGTTCCATCATCTATTTCATAAGTACCCTTCACAGGCTGCCCGGCCTCGAGCCAGTTATGAATGGCAGCAACCATATCGTCCACATGTATCAGGCCGAAACGGTTACCAGGATCTCCCGGCACGAGGAGAATACCATAGCGCATCGCCTGAAAAAATGGCTGCATCGCTTTGTCACCCAGACCGTAAACCGCTGCCGGCCTGAATACAGTCGATGCCAGTCCGGAGAATCCCGGGATCAGCTGCTCAGCCTCGAATTTACTCCGTGCATACCAGGAGAGATGGGGTTCACGCGCAGCCAGTGAAGAAATAAATAGGAATCTTGAACAGGAAGGTGCTCCGGAAGCAGCTCTTAATATATTTCTTGTTCCAGTCACGTTGGTTCGGGAAAAATCATCCCAGGATTTTCCTCTGATTGCTCCTGCACAGTGTATAACCGCTTCGGTACCAGAAACGAGGTCACACAATACACTGTCACAATTCATATCTCCACAAATCCATTCTACGAGTGGAAGATCCTGTCTGAAAGGTACTCGCCTGGCCAACGCACGAACCTTCCATCCGGACGCTGCCAGCTTGGCGATAAGAACTCGGCCGATAAACCCTGTGGCGCCCGTTAATGCGACAGTTCTAAACATGAAGCTTACTGAATATGAGAAGGAACTTCCATCTCCTTCTCGTGCGAAGATCTGGCCTTACCGATGGAAACTATGTTATCAGCCAGCGGTATGAATAGTCGTTGCTGCAGTGGGCTGTTCCAGATTTGCGCGCCGCAGGAATCCCTGACGTGCTGCAAAGCGTGACAACTTTCCTGAAGATGTCCGGGGCAATGTATGCGGCGGTACTAACTCAACCAGACAGCTTACCCCGAATGCCATGTATACCATCTGCTGAAGTCTATTGATAAGCGATTGCCGGTCTACTGCCGATGCGAGTCTGCATTCAACAACCAGCACAACCGATGTCGAACCATCCTCATTACTGATTCCAAATGCAGAAGCTTCACGTGCCCTTACTTCCGGCTGTTGTTCAGCCAGCTCTTCCACATCCTGAGCTCGTATATTTCTACCATTGACGATAATGACATCCGTTCGCCGGCCTGTAATATACAAATCATCCTCGAACAGAAAGCCAATATCACCCGTATCCAACCAACCATCCGGTCTGATCGCTCTCGCGGTCTCTTCTGCGTTGTTGAAATACCCGTTCATTACACTCCCCCCCCTGACTAGAATACTTCCCACCGTCATGTGAGGGACCTCATGATCCGTGTCATCGACTATTCTGACTTCATGGCCTGGTAATGGGCGACCACAATTCACGAATTCATTATATTTTCTACCCTCTGCCTGGACTCTCACCGCAATCTTTTTCTCGATCAGGGTTCTGGCATCCACACGCAAACTCCTTGCTCCCCGGCTGATATCAGGGAAAGATACGGCAAGGGTCGATTCAGCCAACCCGTAGCATGGTAGAAAAGCACGCTCATCGAAACCCGCAGCAGCAAATTTAGCTGCAAAGCTTTTCAATGTATCCATTCGGATCATCTCAGCACCGACACCGGCCGCTCGCCAGCAGCTCAAATCCAGATCAGCCAAATCTGATTCACGGGCACGCAGCGTACATAACTTGAGACCAAATGGTTGGCTGAAAGCAATAGTGCAGCGATTACGACTGATTAACTTAAGCCACTGCAGGGGGCGGACTGCAAAATCCCGGGTTGCCAGATAATCTACAGATAATTGGGCCGCCAAAGGGGCCAATACCAGACCAACCAAGCCCATATCATGATAAAAAGGAAGCCATGAAGCGCATCGGTCACCCAGCCGAACATCAAGACCATTGCAAACGATACCGCGCAAGTTGGTCATCAAAGCTCGCTCGGTAATGACCACCCCTCTTGGCAAACGAGTGCTGCCGGAAGTAAATTGCAGATAGGCGGTTTCATCTGGTGTATTGGGGGAAAACACTACGTCAGCTTCCGGCAGCAAATCAAGCTGTTCAGGTGTACCGCTCCATTTAAGTTCGCTACTTACCAGACTGCCAACCGCCTCATTGAGAAATTCAACGAAATCAAGATTGGCAACTGCAACGCTTGCCTTACTGCTCTCAAGCATACCTCTCAGTTGCTGTACATAGATTGCACGACTGCCAAGATTTACAGGTACCGGCATCGCAAATGGAACAAGGCCTGCAAACCGGCATGCAAAAAACAGCTCAATGAACTCCGGAGTAGTATCGGCAATCAGAGCAACCCGACTGTTACGCGCCAATCCAAGACCGGATAACCGTCTTGCGATTATTTTCGAGTTGGCACACAAGTCTTTGTATGCAAGTACAGATTTTAGATTACCTCTCGAATCGTAGAAATTGTACCCGGTTTCCCCTTGTGCAGCATACTCGAGCGACTCCACCAAAGTTGTAAAATCCGCTCTTTTCTGAGGCGATGAATTAACTGTAGGCGTTGGCACAACGACATCTATTCTGGAAGACAGGGAATTACTTTTTTGTACTGGCGGAACGCCCAACTTGGCTATTGTCGAACTCAAAATCTTCCCCTAGAAATATTTTCTGGCCAATTTACTGAATGGACTGAACGGATACTGTGATCACTCAACCTGTTTATATAAGCAGCAACCAATCAACCAATAATTCACAGTCTGAGAACCTTACGCTTCCGACAAATGCGTAGTCTCTATTCCATGGTATATATGGGCTGCGAGCTTATAGGAGGGCCCCTTAACTGTCAAGAAAACATTACTTTCTGTTGTTTTATAGCAACAATCACAAAAAAACACCAAACACAATTAGCCTTCGATAATGATTCTTGCTCGCAACAATACTGCTACTTCGTCTGTAAAAAGCTAAAATCATTAGCTTTTGAATTTCATGCCGGATAAAATCATCGGCATTATAAATTGTTCACAACACGATATGAAATGAGGCATAAAGATAAGCAAAAGCCTGGAATCAGTTTATTACTGCTGTTTACGACATTACCAGCAGTGGTCCATGTTTATGCCGGGAGTTGGGTACGTCCGCCCGATGACATTGATATCTTCGGCCAGATGCAAACAGTAACCGCCAGCCGCGAAGAAACGCTACTTGATGTGGCACGCCACTATGGTATCGGCCAGGATGAAATGGTGCTGGCCAACCCCAATACAAACCGCTGGCTGCCTGAAGATGGAGCCGAGGTTGTATTGCCACTGCGTTTTATAATCCCGCAGGCTGAACGAATCGGCCTTGTCATCAATCTGCCGGAAATGCGGCTCTATTATTTTCCCAAACCAGCAAAGGGACAAAAGCCGGAGATCATTACTCATCCTGTCAGTATCGGCAGAATGGATTGGAATACACCACTAGGCAGAACTACCATTGTCAGAAAACAAAAAGACCCGACGTGGACACCGCCCCAATCTCTCAAAGCTGAGGCAATAGCAGAGGGTAAACCTCCACTGTCGGATGTCGTTCCGCCTGGCCCGGATAACCCTCTTGGACGATATGCGCTGTATCTCGGTCTACCTGGCTATCTCATCCACAGTACCAATAAGCCATTTGGTGTAGGCATGCGTGTTACGCACGGCTGCATGCGTCTATACCCTGAAGATATCGAAGAACTGTTCAGTCTTGTACCTACAGGTACACCAGTACAAATCGTCAACCAGCCTGTCAAGCTGGGGTGGCAGGAAAACCTTTTATTCATCGAACTTCACCCGCCACTGGAAGAAGATGACACCACACCCTATGACTATGAGCAAAAAGTTCATAGTGCAATTGCAGAATTCCTTGAAAAAACAGCCAAAGATCCTGATGGAAGAATGACAAGGAATACCAGAATCAGCCCTGAAGCGCTGGAATCGGCAATTCGGGCCAGAAATGGCATTCCGACCCTGATTTCGGAGAATCTGGAAAATTAGCTCTCAGATATATTTAACATCCAGAATTTCGTATTCTCGAACACCACCAGGTGCCTGAACTTCAGCTATATCCCCCGCATATTTGCCAATCAATGCCCGGGCAATGGGTGAACTGATAGAAATTTTACCCTGTTTGATGTCGGCTTCATCATCCCCTACGATCTGATAAGTCACGGTTGTATTATTGCCCAGATCCATCAGATCGATAGTGGCACCGAATACGCACGCACCATCTGCATTCAGCGTTGCGGGATTGATTATCTGTGCGTTGGACAGTTTACTCTCCAATTCTGCAATACGTCCCTCTATGAACCCTTGCCTTTCTTTTGCAGCATCATATTCGGCATTCTCAGACAGGTCACCGTGGGAACGTGCTTCCGCAATGGCGGCAATGACAGCAGGGCGATGGACTGTTTTCATCTCATGCAACTCTGCGCGCAATTTCTCTGCACCAGCTTGGGTAATGGGAATGGCATTCATAACTTGATTTCTCTTTCCATGGAAAAACAATAAAACAATATTCATCAAACAACAGACACTCAACGCATCATTCGAATGATGCACGATAGTTGACTGTCTGGCTAAAAAGAGCTCGTAAACAAATACCAATCTCTCCAGATTGGAAGTTCATCAAGCTTGGGAGGGAAGATTATTGTTCCCTAGATGGCAAGATTTTGCAAACGGTAAACCTGCAATTCCTGGCGACTGGCCATACCGGCACAGGCAGCACGCGCACCGGCAATGGTTGTGTAATAAGTAATCCTGGCCTGCAAAGCCACACGCCGGATCGAATAAGAATCACGCACAGCACTACGTTTATTGGCAACTGTATTGATGATCAAGACAATTTCTCCATTCTTGATCATATCCACGATATGCGGCCGGCCTTCAGCCACCTTATTCACAGCAATAACCGGCAATCCAGCCTGCTGCAGAGTTCGAGCCGTACCACGCGTAGCATAAAGTGAAAACCCCAGTTCAACCAGCTTGATAGCGATTGAAACGGCTTCCAGTTTATCACTGTCTCTCACACTGATCAGTACATTACCCGATACCGGCAATTGAACGCCTGCTGCAAGCTGTGATTTGACAAATGCTTCGGCGAAATTTTTACCCACTCCCATCACCTCACCGGTTGATTTCATCTCCGGCCCAAGGATGGTATCCACACCGGAGAACTTAGCAAACGGGAAAACAGCCTCTTTTACCGAAAAATGAGAAGGATAAACTTCTTTGGTGACACCTTGATCAGCCAGTGTCCGGCCTACCATGCAGCGGGCTGCGATTTTAGCCAGTTGCAAACCGGTTGCTTTGGAAACGAAAGGGGCAGTACGCGACGCTCTGGGATTAACCTCCAGTACATAGACAGTGTCATCCTGAATGGCGAACTGAATATTCATCAAACCGTTAACATTCAGCGCATACGCCATGGCCCCGGTCTGCCGACGCAATTCCTTCTGCAAGGAAGCGGAAAGACTAAAAGGAGGCAATGAACAAGCGGAATCACCGGAGTGAACCCCGGCCTGCTCGATATGCTCCATGATTCCGCCGATCAGTACGGCTTTCCCGTCAGAAATGGCATCAACGTCCACTTCGATTGCATTATTCAGGTAATGATCCAGCAGCACGGGAGAATCATTGGACACCTTCACGGCTTCCTGGATATAGCGCTCCAGATCACGCGCCTCATGTACAATTTCCATGGCACGGCCACCCAGCACATAACTTGGTCTGACGACAAGCGGGTAACCGATTTTATCGGCTGCAGCCAACGCTGCTTCTGCAGTACGTGCCGTAAAATTGGGAGGTTGTTTAAGGCCCAACCCCTGCAGCATAGCCTGAAAACGTTCACGATCCTCGGCACAATCGATCATATCCGGACTGGTGCCAATGATGGGCACACCATTGGTCTCCAGCGCACGCGCCAGCTTTAGCGGAGTCTGCCCGCCGTATTGTACGATAACACCGGCCGGTTTCTCTACGGCCGCAATTTCCAGAACATCTTCGAGCGTAAGGGGTTCAAAGTACAATCGATCAGAAACATCGTAATCAGTCGAGACTGTTTCAGGATTACAGTTGACCATGATCGTCTCATACCCGTCTTCACGCAGCGCCAGAGCAGCATGTACACAACAGTAATCGAATTCGATCCCCTGGCCGATGCGATTAGGCCCGCCTCCCAGCACCATGATCTTCTTGTTATCAGTCGGACGCGACTCGCATTCTTCCTCATAAGTCGAGTACATATACGCCGTATGCGTATCAAATTCAGCTGCACAGGTATCCACCCGCTTATAAACCGGGCGCACCCCCTGCTCATGCCGTCTGGCGCGCACCTTATCCTGACTGGTACCAAGCAGTGCAGCCAAACGCTGATCTGAAAAACCACAACGTTTCAAATGGTATAACTCACGCCGATCCAGTATTTCCAGCCGTCTCTCTGAAAGAGCTTGCTCCTGCCTGATCAGATCTTCAATCTGAACCAGAAACCATGAATCAATCCGAGTAAGCGCGTGAATTTCATCAAAAGGGATATTGCAACGGAATGCATCAGCGATATACCACAAACGCTCAGGCCCGGGATGACCCAGCTCGGCCTTGATGATTTCGATATCCGTGGTCTTTTCGTCCAGACCATCCACGCCGCTTTCCAGCCCGCGCAATGCCTTTTGCAGCGATTCCTGGAAGGTGCGTCCAATCGCCATGACCTCGCCTACTGATTTCATCTGTGTAGTCAAACGATCGTTTGCCTGAGGGAATTTCTCGAATGCGAAGCGAGGTACTTTGGTTACGACGTAGTCGATAGTCGGCTCAAACGAAGCCGGGATGATATCACCCGCAATATCGTTGCCCAGTTCATTGAGCGTATAACCGATTGCCAGTTTGGCAGCAACCTTGGCAATCGGGAAGCCTGTTGCTTTCGAAGCCAGTGCAGAAGAACGTGACACCCGTGGATTCATTTCGATCACGAGCATGTTCCCGTTCTCGGGATTAATAGCAAACTGTACGTTGGAGCCACCTGTTTCCACCCCGATTTCCCGCAGTACCGCGATCGATGCATCACGCATACGCTGGTACTCCTTGTCCGTCAGCGTCTGGGCAGGCGCAACCGTAATCGAATCTCCCGTATGAACTCCCATGGGGTCGACGTTTTCGATGGCACAGACAATGATGCAATTATCCTGTTTGTCGCGGATAACCTCCATCTCATACTCTTTCCAGCCAATGACCGATTCCTCGATCAACAACTCCCGGGTAGGTGAGGCTTCCAGGCCCCGCTCACAGATCTCGATGAACTCTTCCCGGTTATAGGCAATCCCGCCTCCGCTGCCTCCGAGCGTGAAAGAAGGCCGGATAATGGCCGGGTAGCCGATCATTGCCTGAGCCTGCATTGCTTCTTCCATACTGTGTGCCATGGCGGAACGCGCTGATTGCAGGCCGATACGTGTCATTGCCTGCTTGAACTTCTCGCGGTCCTCAGCCTTGTCGATAGCCTCACGGGAAGCGCCGATCAGCACCACACCGTATTTCTCCAGTACGCCATGCCGAACCAGATCCAGGGCACAATTGAGTGCAGTTTGTCCACCCATGGTCGGCAGCAATGCATCCGGCCGTTCGATCTCGATTATTTTTTCAACTGCCTGCCAAGTAATCGGTTCTATATAGGTGGCATCCGTCAGCTCCGGGTCGGTCATGATCGTCGCCGGATTGGAATTGATCAGAATGACGCGATAACCTTCCTCCCGCAGTGCCCGGCAAGCCTGCACACCAGAATAATCGAATTCACATGCCTGGCCGATGACAATCGGCCCGGCGCCAATGATGAGGATAGATTTCAGGTCGGTACGCTTTGGCATGATGACGAAGGTTGTTCTGATGACTCAGGCTGACTGCTTGTTTTTCACTATCCGACTGATGAAACGACTGAATAAATAATTAACGTCTTGCGGGCCCGGGCTGGCTTCAGGATGTCCTTGAAAACATAGAACAGGATGATCCGTCAATTCAAATCCCTGAAGACTTCCATCAAATAATGAATGATGGGTGACGCGCACATTGGCAGGCAGTGTATCGACATCCACTGCAAATCCATGATTCTGGCTGGTGATCATCACTCGGCCACTATCGACATCCAATACCGGATGATTGGCACCATGGTGCCCGAATTTCATCTTGATCGTCCTGGCACCAATCGCCAGTGCAATTATCTGATGACCCAGGCAGATACCGAACACAGGGATTTTGCTTGCCAGTAATGCACGTGCCATATCGATTGCATAATCACAGGCTTCCGGATCTCCAGGACCATTGGAAAGCAGCACACCATCAGGCCGGGCGGCAAGAATTTCATCAATCCGTGTCTGCGCGGGATAAACGGTAACATGACAACCATGTTCGACCAACTTGCGCAGAATCGCACGCTTGACACCAAAATCCAGCACAGCAACCCGGCAGCGGCTCTCGCCCGCAGCTTGATAGCCTGTTTCTGGTGACCATGCGCCTTCACTGAATTCCCATGGCTGACTGCAACTGACCACTCGCGCCAGATCCATTCCCGTCAGACCGGGAAATGCCTGCGCCTGTCGCAATGCTTCGGTTTCATCGATATGACCGGTCATGATACAGCCTGCCTGTGCGCCCTTCGTTCTCAGAATACGCGTAAGTTTGCGTGTATCGACCCCGGCAATCGCCGGCACACCATGCTGTTTGAGAAAATCCGGTAACGTATGACGACTGCGCCAGCTGCTGGTGACGAGTGACAGATCACGAACCACCAGCCCTGCCGCATGAATGGTCCTGGAAGCCGTAGTTGATTCAATGTCCTCGTCATTCACACCGGTATTACCGATATGCGGATAAGTCAGCGTAACGATCTGGCGGCAATAAGAAGGGTCAGTGAGAATTTCCTGGTAACCGGTCATGGCCGTATTGAAAGCCACTTCACCGATAGTAATACCTTCTGCACCAATCGAATCTCCGTGAAAAACAGTACCATCAGCCAGAACAAGTACAGCACGCGGACGGTTAGACACAGAACTCCCCAATAATTTTTATACGATGCAGACGGACAGAAAAAAACGGCTCAAGATTGATCCTGCACCGCTAAAATCAATTATACGCGAGATACAAAAGCTTTTCCAGAAACGGTTCCGGCTTCTGCGCCCGGTAAAAGTAAAATACTCCTCTGAACCGCCTCATTACCACTCGCTGTTCGTGTGGAGAAAGTGCCATTTTCCATCATCAGGACAGAATATTTTTTCATCGCCTGTAAACAATCCTCTATCCCGCAGACTAACGATCTTCAACAGATGATGACAAGAAATACATTGCTCAGGCTGCCATACCATGATGCCGCAGCAACGCATCAATTTTTGGCTCGCGTCCGCGAAATGCAATGAATGATTCAAGTGCCGGGCGGCTACCACCTACGGCAAGAATTTCATGCCAGAAACGCTCTCCAGTTTTTGCACTAATCACCTGGCCGGCACCATTCTCTTCGAACAGGCTGTAAGCATCGGCAGACAATACTTCCGCCCATTTATAACTGTAATAACCGGCAGCATAACCTCCAGCAAATATATGTCCGAAGCTGTCCGGAAACCGGTTGAACGCGGGTGGAATGATGACGGCAACCCGCTGGCGGATTTTATCCAGACGCTGTAACACGGTTTCACTGCCCTGCGGGTCAAAATCCGTGTGCAAATGCATATCAAACAAGGCAAACTCAATCTGACGCAAAGTCTGAAGGCCGCTCTGGAAGTTCTTGGCTGCGAGCATCTTATCGAATAACGCGCGCGGTAGCGGATTGCCGGTTTCCACATGCGCAGTCATACCACGCAATACTTCCCACTCCCAGCAGAAGTTTTCCATGAACTGGCTGGGCAGTTCAACCGCATCCCACTCGACCCCGTTGATACCGGAAACACCCAGCTCATCCATCCGGGTCAGCAAATGATGCAATCCATGACCAAATTCATGAAACAGCGTAATTACCTCATCATGCGTGAACAATGCCGGGCGCAACTGGCCGTCGATCGTCACGGGTGCCGAAAAATTGCAGGTAAGGTAGGCAACTGGCGCCTGGATTTCGGAGCGGCCGATTTCAGGTACCTCAATCTTCCGCCGGGTGATCGCGTCATCCATCCAAGCCCCGCCACGCTTACCGGGGCGGGCATAAAGATCCAGATAGAACTGCCCCAGCAAATTACCATTCGCATCAGCAATATCGAAAAATTTCACATCCGGATGCCAGCACTGAATGTTACGTGCCGGCTCTGCTTCGCTGATACGTATACCGTACAGAGTCTCCACCAGTCGGAACATGCCAGGCAATACCTTGTTCTCCGGGAAATATTGCTTGACCTCCTGCTCAGAAAAAGCATAACGCTCGATACGCAGCTTTTCGCTGGCGTAGGCAATATCCCACATCTCGAGTCGATCCAGTTTCAGCTTATCAGCGGCAAACTGCTGCAGCTCTGCCAGATCTTTTTCTGCGTAAGGTCTCGCTTTGGCTGCCAGCTCATTCAGAAAATCCAGCACCTGCTGCGGCGTTTCCGCCATCTTGGGAGTCAGTGACACCTGTGCGTAACAATCGTAACTCAGCAGCCTTGCTTCCTCCTGGCGCAAACGTAGCATCTGTTCGATCAAAGGCATGTTGTCACGATTCACAGTTCGCTCCGGAACAGTTTCAAGCTCACTTGCCCGTGTCACATACGCCCGATACATCCGTTCACGTAAACTGCGGTTATCCGCATACTGCATGACCGGCAGATAGGAAGGTGCATGCAGAGTAAATTTCCAGCCCGGCACAGTAATCGAAGTATCTTTGGTTGCCGCTTCACGCGCCGCCTGCAATACATCCTCCGGAATTCCGGCAAGTTCATCCCGGTTTTCTATAAACAAAGAAAACGCGTTGGTTGCATCCAGCAGGTTATCGTTGAATTTTGAGCTCAACGCCGACAGTTCTTCCTGAATCTGCATGAACCGGGCTTTATCTTCCAGCGGCAGTTCGGCACCTCCCAAGTGAAAATCACGTAACTGATTGTCCACAATTTTCCTGCGTGCCTGACTTAAATCATTGAATGCCGGATCTGCCCGCAACTGCCGGAATTTCTCAAACAATACTGGATCCTGCGACAACTCGGCATAGTACTGCGTAATACGCGGCAGATTGGCGTTATAGATTTCGCGCAGCTCCGGGTTATTCATGACCGCATTCAAATGCGCTATCTGCCCCCACGCACGCGACAAACGCTCATTCGCATCCACCACCGGTTGCACAAAATCCTGCCAGTCAGGAGATTCTGTCGCATTTTTAACTCTATTCACTACCGCACGGCAGTCGCGCAACAACTCGTCCATGGCAGGCGTGATGTGTTCGTTCCGAATTTCCTCATAGCGAGGAAGCGTGGAAAAATCTAACAGCGGGTTTTTCATATCAGTAATAATTCAGAAAAAGTTTTTGTTATCGATGAATATTCAGAATACCCGGTCTGCCGAATAACCCGGGATTTTAATATGGTCTTGACGAAACCAGTGCTTCCCGGGAATTGTTATCAACCATACACGATACGTCCACCAATCAGGGTGAATCGGGTACGCCCGTATAATTCCATTCCGAGAAATGGCGTATTTTTACCCTGGCTTCTCAATTCGGTGTGACTGACGATCCAGTTTGCATCAGGATCAAAGATACATAAATCAGCCACAGCACCTATTGCCAGCTGCCCGGTCTCGATTCCCAGAATCCGTGCAGGATGCGATGTGATTCTCGCCAGCGCTTCAGGTAATGACAACCTGTTTTCCACCGCCCATTTCAGCGTGAGAGGCAGCAGCAACTCCAGCCCGGTGGCACCGCTTTCAGCCTGAGCAAATGGCAGCAGCTTGGCATCTTCATCTACAGGCGCATGATCCGAACAGATTGCGTCGATCGTTCCGTCCATCAATCCGGCACACAACGCATCCCGGTCTGCCAGGCTTCTGAGTGGCGGCATGAGATGGCAATTTGCATCAAAGAAACCAATATCCATATCGGTCAGATGCACATGGTTGATGGAAACATCACAGGTCAGCGGCAGTCCCTGTCGTTTGGCTGCCCGCACCAGCGCAGTTCCCTCTGCACTGGAAATACGGCAGAGATGTACGCTGGCACCCGTTTCCTTCATCAGTGACAGAATACTGGCCAGTGCAATCGTCTCTGCACACACCGGGATTGCCGGTAAGCCAAGACGGGTGGCAATCTCACCTTCATGGGCCACACCGTGATTGGCCAGATGTATATCCTGAGGACGCAGCCAAACCTTGAAACCAAACGTGGCGGCGTACTGCATGGCTCGCATCAGCACATGCAGATTGGCAATGGGCGCATCGACCTGACTAAATGCGACACAACCGGCATCGTGCAGTTCGACCATTTCAGTCAAACGCACTCCCTTGAGCCCCTGGGTTAGCGCGCCCACCGGATACACTCGCGCCTGATCGAGATTACGGGCACGATGCTTCAACATCTCCACCAGGCCCGGCTCATCCAGTGGCGGATCTGTATCAGGAGGACATGCCAGGCTGGTCACCCCTCCTGCTACCGCAGCTTCCAGCTCTGATTCCAGCGTAGCCATATATTCAAGTCCCGGCTCACGCAAGCGTGCTGACAAATCAACCAGACCGGGACATACGATCATTCCACCGGCCTCGATCTCACGATCATCATGAAAACCATCCGGCCGGGAACCGATCGACACGATTTTGCCTTCAGCCAGATACAGATCATCAGTACGATCCATTCCACTGCCGGGATCGATCAGACGACCATTTCGGATATGAATGTGCATATCAATTTCCGGCAAGGATCGACATCACCGCCATGCGGACGGCAATACCAAAATTTACCTGGGGAAGAATGACGGATTGGGTACCATCCGCCACCTCTGAATCAATTTCCACCCCCCGATTCATCGGGCCGGGATGCATCACGATTGCATCGGACCGGGCAAGCGCAAGCTTCTCCGGTGTCAGTCCATAATATTTGAAATACTCTTCGGTGCTGGGCAAATGTGCTGACTCCATACGCTCATGCTGCAATCGCAACATCATCAGTACATCCACATCTTGCAGACCCTGTACCATATTATGGTAGACATGCACGCCAAGTCGCTCGACTTTGGCCGGCAACAGTGTCTTGGGAGCAATGACACGAATCTCAGGTACACCCAACGTCGTCAGTGCGTGAATCTGCGAACGCGCCACGCGGGAATGCAGAATATCCCCGATAATCGCTACACGCAACGCATGGAAATCCTGCTTATAGCGGCGAATGGTAAACATATCCAGCAATGCTTGTGTGGGGTGTGCATGCCATCCGTCACCCGCATTGATGACATGAATTTCCGGCCTGACATGACGGGCAATCAGATGCGCTGCCCCACTTTGGTTATGACGCACGATAAACATATCCGCATGCATGGCAGACAAATTATCCACCGTATCCAGCAACGTTTCTCCCTTGGTCTGAGATGAAACTGCCATATTGAGATTGATCACATCCGCCGAAAGGCGTTTTGCTGCAATTTCGAAAGTTGTGCGGGTGCGGGTACTCGGCTCAAAAAACAGATTGAATACCGATTTACCCCGGAGCAGGGGAATTTTCTTGACATCACGCTCTGTTACACCGGTGAATGATTCTGCAGTATCGAGAATATGGCGCAAAATCACAGCAGGCAGCCCTTCCGTCGTCAACAGATGCTGCAGCTCACCATTTTTGTTCAGCTGGGGGTGTACGCCCATTACGCAGAGATCCCGCAGGAATTACGACAACACATAGGTTTTAAATATCAGTGAAGAGAACTATCCATACATAACAACCAAAGCCGGCTGGATAACACCAGTCAAACAGGAAGGCAGCAATCAAATTCCGGATAGCCATCAAACCGTCGTCAGGCTGCGTAAATCCAGACTCAATTTACCGTCATCCGACTGTCTCAGTTCCAGCATGCTGTTTTCCGGCAATGTGAGCACCTCCCCCGTATACCGGGCGGCAATCGGCAATTCCCGTCCTCCGCGATCCACCAGCACAGCCAGATCGATACTGGCCGGACGACCATAGTCGAACAGTTCGTTCACTGCTGCACGGACTGTTCTGCCGGTATAAAGCACATCATCCACCAGAATGATGTGGCTGTTCTCGGCATCGAAAGGAAGCTGAGAAGGTCTGACTTGTGGATGCAGGCCGATTTTACTGTAGTCATCACGATAAAAGGAAATATCCAGCACCCCCACCGGCAACGCAATCTCCAATGCCTGATGAATACGCCTGGCCAACCAGGCACCTCCGGTATGAATGCCCACGATAGCGGTATTTCCGGCTATATCCGGCCGTATTTTTTCAATGAGTTGTGTCAGTAATTGCTCGGCGTCAGGAAGCTGCATGAGATAAATCAAAATAAGTCTGAAGAATATGTTGTGCTGCGATCTGATCGAGCATCGGCCGCTGTTTTTTGCCAGTCACACCTACTTCTTCCAGCACTGAACGGGCAATCACAGTCGTGTAGCGCTCATCCGCCAGCGCCACTGGAATCCTGAATCGCCCTTCCAGCCGCCTGGCAAAACGACGACACAACCGGGTTATTTCATGCTCAGTACCATCAGCATGAACTGACAGCCCCACCACCAGCAGAACCGGCTGCCATGCCTCGATCAGCTCCGCAATCTTTTCAAAACGGGGCCTCGTCATCGACTGATCGATCGTCGTCAGAGGATGAGCCATTCGCAATTCATGTTCACCAATCGCCACACCGATGCGCCGTTTACCGAAATCAAAAGCCAGTACCGTGCCAGACGAAGCACTGGTCATATCAAGCATGACCGACTTCACTGGACAAATTACAAAAATCGATTCCCAGCAACTTCATGGCGGCAGGCAGCCGTTCTTCAGAAGACAACTCAAACAGTATCTGCGATTCGGCGGGTACCGTCAGCCAGGCATTTTGTGCCAGCTCCTGCTCGAGCTGCCCTGCTGCCCATCCTGAATAACCCAGCGCTATCAGCATTCTCTTCGGGCCCTCGCAATCGGCAACTGCCTGCAGAATGTCGGCGGATGAAGTCAAACCGATCGACTCATTGGAAGACAGCGTAAATTTCCACGATCCGACCGGTTCGTGCAATACGAATCCACTATCGATCTGTACCGGACCACCCAGCAATACCGGCAGATTGGAAGAAGCTGTACTTTTGGGAAACATCCCCAGTTGCAACAACAAGTTTTCCACGGATAAATCCGTCGGGCGATTGACCACGAGACCCAGTGCACCACGTTCGCTATGCTCACAGATATAGGTCAGTGTCCTTGCGAAGAAAGAATCTTCCAGCCCCGGCATGGCAATCAGAAAATGATCGGTAAGGTTGATGCTTTGCATAACTACACCATCCTGGAACAGATAAGAATTTGCTTCCGGTTTCACACCCAATAGGCGGTGCGCGTCATGATCCTGGAGCTGAACTTCATGGCAACTTTGACTGGAGCAGGCAACTGCCCTCCCCCATGTGAAACCGCCATGGTAGCGTGACACGCTTCATCCACTTTCATTTGTGTCACGATGGCTCTGCTGCGAACATCCTGATGAGGCAATCGCTGCAGATGATCTGCCAGATGTGCCTCAACCTGGCGCTCGGTTTCGGCCAGAAAACCAAGATTCCATTTATCGCCGAGCACACCGGCCACCAGCCCCAGAGTAAACGATCCGCCATACCACAGCGGATTCAGAAAACTTTTACGCCCGCCCAGCTCCGCAATGCGGCGCTCTGTCCACGCAAGATGCTCGGTTTCTTCACGTGCCGCCTGATCCAGCGCCTGTCGCACCCGGTCATTACGCGCTGTCAGTGCCTGCCCCTGATAAAGTGCCTGAGCACAAACTTCACCAACATGATTGATGCGCATCAGTGCTGCAGATTCACGTTTCTCGATCTCGCTCAGCTCATTTTCAGGCAGATCCTTCCCCGGTACCGGGCGCAGGGTATTGGCAGGAGCCAGTAATGTCCGTAAGGCGCTATCAAAACCTATGATCAATTTATCGATATTCAACATAAAACTCTCTATTCAACATAAAACTCTCCATTGCCTGCTTTGGTTGATTTTGTGTTTTACGCCAAACCAACCCAAGCTTTCATTTTATACGCATTTGCCGTGCGAGCAATGTTACCGGATGCAAAACCTCTATATTTGTTCCTTTCTTTGCCAATCCGTTGGCAATATGCAAGGCACAACCAATATTCCCCGTCACCAGACAATCCGCACCAGTGCTCTCAAAGGCCTGTAATTTCGCATCGAGCAAGGATTTTGCAAATTCGGGTTGATCGAGAAAATAAGTGCCGGCCGCACCACAACACTGTTCGTTACCGGGAAGCTCCACCACTTCAATTCCCGGAATATGTCGGAGCAAAGGGTACATGTGCTTTGAAGTACGTAAAGTGTTACGCAGCGTACACGGCTCATGCACGGCAACTCTACGTGACAAAGGTGCAAAACCGACCTCGTCCCACTCCTGTTCATCGAGAAACTGGCTGATATCCATTACTGGCACAGAAAATATGGTATCCAATCGCGATGAGTATTCCGTCAGTTGAACACCACAGCCGGAAGCGGTATTGATGATGGTCTGAATATTCAAGCCTTCAAAAGCATGGAGATTTTGTTGTGCCAGCGATCTGGCCGCATCGATCCGGCCGCTGTGCTGATGCAGTGCTCCGCAACAGGTTTGCGTATCTGGCACACGCACCGTATAGCCCATCCGGTTCAGCACAAATATGGATGAAAGCAGTGTTTCAGTATCGATCAACCTTGCCACACATCCCAAAAACAACCCCACTTCACCGCGCAGCACCCCCCTGGCCGGATATGAACGACGCCACAGCTGGCCTGGCAAATTGCGAGTTGCCAGAAATAGTAGAGACTGGATCAAATCGCTTCTTCTCAAGGCCTCCAGTCGCAACAGTAACGACAGCAAACCACTTCCGGCCAGCAAACGCAACACTGGCCGTAACTTGTCGAATCGACCAGGCTTGGCAATGAATTCCCGCTCCAGAAAATCTCTTAACCGGCCCTTTTCATACTGACTTTCTTTCTGCACGGATGAATACTCATGAATCATGACACGTGCACCATCGATCAACTGCCCATAAGCAACATTATTCGGACAAACCTGTTCGCAGGCACGGCAAGTCAGACACCGATCCATGTGCTGAATAAATCTCTCATTCAAAGGAATACGCCCGCTGGCGACTCCACTCATCAGCGCAATCCGCCCGCGTGGTGAGTCTGCTTCAGAATGCGTCAGATGATAAGTCGGGCAATGGGGCAGACACAGTCCGCACGCCACGCAGCGATTGGCTTCAGTCAACAGCTTTTCGACTGACGAATCATTTCGATCAGTATTTTTCATAGTCTTCAAGCCAGCTGTTCCAGCAAAATCGAATCATTGTATGATTTGGATATATTCCGGGTCGAATAATTACGGTCGATCATTCTGATTCTGCCACGATCTTTTTTGAATACATAGTCAATCCCCATTTAATTTACTGCTTGCCATGCGGGCAGAAACTGCCATAAAATTGGCGGTTTTAGTTAACAAACAACCACTTTTACAAGGGGCAACATGGTAGTAGTGAGACTGGCACGCGGTGGTGCCAAGAAGCGTCCTTTTTACAGCATGGTAGTGGCTGATTCCCGTAACCGGCGGGATGGCAAGTTCATAGAACGTGTCGGGTTTTATAATCCGCGTGCTACTGGCGGCGAAGAAAGTTTGCGTATCCAGATGGATCGCCTGACCTACTGGCAATCCAAGGGAGCCCAGCTGTCCGATACCGTTTCACGACTCGTCAAGCAGTTTGGCAGACAGCAAAAGGCTGCACAACCACAGGAGTGAAACAGGGCTCCCTCTACCAGAGGAGCCTATGGTTGTGCTGGGTCGGATCGCCGGGCCACACGGCATTCGAGGTCAGATTAAAGTCATTCCCTTCACCGAGTATGTTGATGGGTTGATGGAGTACCCTGTGTGGTATCTCAGCAGAGATGAGAAAAACTGGCAAATCGTGTGTCCAGCTACCTTTTTCATTCACGATAATCTGCTGATCGTCACTCTCACCGAGTATAGCGACCGGACGAGTGCATCTGAACTGAAGGGATTGCTGGTTGCAGTGCCGCGCAGTCAGTTGCCCCCGCTGTCAAAAGATGGAGAGGACGGTTACTACTGGACGGATTTGATCGGGATCAGTGTGGTCAATATGCAGGGCGAACCACTCGGCACAGTAGCCGGCTTGTTTGAAACCGGGGCAAATGATGTATTACGAGTCCGGCTGTCCGGAAGCAGTAAAGATGAATTGATTCCTTTTGTCGATCAGGTTATCAGACAGGTGGATCTGGAATCACGACAAATCACAGTAGACTGGGAACTGGGTTATTGAATTTCATATCATGCCGTTCGAGTTTGACGTCATCACACTGTTGCCTGATATGTTTGATGCCGTCACGCAACACGGTGTAACAGGCAGAGCGCACAAAAGTAATTTATATCGTCTGCATACCTGGAACCCTCGTAATTATGCTATGAACCATTACCGGACGGTAGATGATTCGCCCTATGGCGGGGGTCCGGGTATGGTCATGATGGCTGAACCACTGGATAAGGCGATTACGGATGCAAAAGCCAGACAGGGTGAAGACGGAGTCAGCAAAACCCGTGTCATTTACCTTTCACCACAAGGTAAGCGACTGGACCATAAAAAAGTTTTGCAGATTTCTCAGTTGGATGGGGTTGTGCTGCTCTGTGGTCGCTACGAAGGAATTGACGAAAGGCTGATAGAGGATCAGGTAGACGAAGAAATTTCAATCGGAGATTATGTCATTTCCGGTGGGGAACTGGCAGCAATGGTTTTAATCGATGCGGTGGTAAGGCAATTACCGGGAGCGTTGGGCGATACACGATCAGCCGGACAGGACTCTCACACGGATCATTTGCTGGAGTATCCACACTATACCCGGCCCGAAGTGTATAAGGAAAAACCGGTCCCCCGGATACTGCTATCCGGTGATCACGCAAAAATAGAACGCTGGCGCCTGCAACAATCCATTGGCAGAACCTGGTTGAAAAGGCCGGATTTGTTAGCAGAAAAATACCCGGAAGGGCTCCCTGACAGGGAAAAGGAATTACTGGAAGAATTCAAGCAATTACGATATAGAGTGGTTGCCAACCAATTGATGGATAACACTAAAGAACAGGAGCAATGAAATGAATTTGATCGAACAACTAGAACGGGAAGAAATTGAAAGACTGGGAAAAACCATCCCTGATTTTTCACCAGGCGATACACTCGTGGTTAACGTAAATGTAGTAGAAGGTGACCGTAAACGTGTCCAGGCTTTTGAAGGAGTCGTTATCGCCAAACGCAATCGCGGACTCAATTCTTCATTTATCGTAAGAAAAATATCCAGCGGCGAGGCAGTCGAGCGTACGTTCCAGACTTATTCACCCCTCATCGCAAGTATGGAAGTCAAACGGCGCGGTGCAGTACGCAGAGCAAAACTTTATTATCTGAGAGACAGATCCGGTAAGGCTGCAAGAATTCGAGAGAAACTCCCTGCACGCAGTGTCCAACAGGAAAATGTGGCAGAAGCATTACAACCTTAATCAGGATCACCCTACCGCCCGCAATATCCTTCATCAGGAGGAGAGTATTTTCAGTGCAATCTTCTGTGTACCTGAAGCAATGAGTATTTCTACAATGTCCCTGCATTGCAGAAAGAAAACTCTCCTCTCATAAAGCCGGTTCCCAAGCTATGCTGGACGAAACAGCACGATCTTGCTCAAAACGTATTGACGTCATAATACCGGTTTACAATGCACCTGTTCTAACCAGGCGCTGTATTGATTCCGTCATTACTCATCTCGGGAAATCCATACACAGGATACTCATCCAGGATGATGCATCTGACAGTGAAACACGTGCAATGCTGGATCATCTGCCCTACTCATGTGTGGAAGTTTTTCACGCAGAAAAGAATGAGGGTTTCGGCACAGCAGTCAATACAGCTGTCAGCCGGTCTGATGCATTTTATGTATTGATTCTCAACTCTGACACTGAGGTCAAACACAATATCCTGCCCCTCCTCTGCTCTGCTCTGCTCTGCTTTTGACGCAGATCCGAAGCTGGCGGCCATTGTTCCCGCAGGAAACAGTTACGACAATTTCGACCTTGGCCGTTATGCACTGTATCCCGGCAACTATATCCGCACCTACTATTTACGCGGACATGCTTTCCTGATACGTCGCGATATTTTCCTCGCAATCGGTGGATTTGACCCGATCTTCGGTCGCGGGTACTACGAAGATATCGATCTTGGGCGTCGTCTTGATCTCAATGGCTGGTGTTTCGGAGTCCACCCCGAAACTCATATTTACTACAAAAAGGGGGATCATTTGGTGATGATCGCTTCCCATTATCCCGGCACAACCGCGCTGTTTATCTGTCTCGTTATCCGAAAGCACAGCAAAACCTACTGTTACTTACAACCAACTGCGCACTGACAGATCTTGGTGAAGAACTTATCAGTACTATAGATCAGGTTCTTCACGATGGCGGCTACGTTCACTGGCTAACACCAGCACGCTCAAGCCGGTTAACCAGTCTGCAAATAAACAACCATCTGAATTTGTACTCGGCAGTCAGAATCCTGCTGCGAGGCTGGAAACGTGCAGACAGATAGGTTACAGAAATCTGGATCGCACCGGAAATCCCCTTCTTTCTTCGCACACTGTTGACTGCCTGGGGAAAATGGCAGAGCCTTAAAGTTTTGTTACTCAAATAAAAACTAAACTCTGTTACTGAACCTGGTTAAAATAAGCTATTGAGTCAGTCTTAACTCAGTTATCCAGCAGCTTTTTTATTCTTTCTGGTGGTCGTCCCAGTACTGCGCTGTCACCCCGAACGACGATCGGGCGTTGAATCAGATCAGGATTTGCCGCCATCAGCCGTAACAGCTCATCGTCATCCACTGATTCCGTACCTCTGGCAAGCGGTTCATCTGCACGCAACAGATCTCTCACCGAAATACCCAGTTTACGCACGAGCTCACGTAACACTTCGACCGTCAGCCGGTCGTCATAATAATTGATACTGTCAAACTCTCTGCCACTTTCTTTGAGAATGGACAAAGCTTCACGGCACTTGCTGCAGGTTGGTTTCTGATAAATGGTTATTTTATCGCCCATGTATCCATCTCACTTGATCCCACATTCTTTAGAAATAGCAGTGTAGGCTGCAGTTGATCCTTTCAGACCAAAAGTATCGGTTGTGGCCGTTCCCTGCGAGGAAGTTCCACTCACCACCATCTGACTGCCTCCGCGTATCGCTGCTACCAGTTTGTTATCGATTGCCGAATCAGGCGCCCATGCAGTCTCATTCTGGGTAAACAGTTTGAAACGCTGATTACCAATGCTGACCGTCACTTCACTGCTCTGCTTATAAGGATAGCCCGCAACGAAGCTGAACACATTTTTACTTTTCTCGGCAGGACGGTGCGTAACCAGTGCATAAACTGCTCCACGCTTAGTATAGTTGCCTTCCTCTTTCTTAGGCTTGCCAACCATATAACAAACCTTGCTGCTGTCTTCCGTGTAAACATAGGCAATCCAGTCATCGAACTCCCCGATTACCTCAGGATCAGCAGCCTGTACCAGATTACTTGTCATAAAAGAAACGGCTGACAGCATCAGTACTTTTGCGAATATCCGTCTCATTGCATCAGACTCCATAATTATCGGCATAGTCTGGCCCGACATCCGGGTGCGGGCCGTTTACCCGTGGTTTATCAGTTACATCCTTCCATTTTATAAATGAAGTAGCCATTCTGTTTAATTGCTTCAATCACCTCATCAGGTGCTTTCTGGCTGTGGCAGAAGCGACATTCCTCACTGGTTACGGTTGCCCCTTCTTCTCCGATCGAAGAAAGCCATTGTTTTGCAAATTCAATAGCCTTTTTGTCATCCCTGACATCAGTGAATACATCAAAATGCATAACATGCCCGTCTTTGGCTTTGACATAGGTATCGTATACATGAATTTGCATGAAAAACTCTCCTTGACAAGAAATGGTAAAAAAACAGAAACGGCCGAATACGGGCCTATTATGCCATTTTTCTACGTGCCACGATAACGCCATCACGGGTTGGGTTGATAAAGGCATCAAACTCCGGGTCTGTCAAAATCAACCGGTTATGCTCTCTGATTGCTTTTGTCCAGTCCGGTTTGGCATCTGCAGAATCTTCCACAGCTACCCGGCCATGCCACAATACGTTGTCGGCAATATACAAACCACCAGAGCGGATTCGTTCTCGGGCCATCAGCCAGATATCGGGATACCCCCCTTTATCGGCATCGTTGTAGCAGATATCGAAATTCCCATCTGTCTGGCCAAATATGTCCTGAGCATAGCCTGTACAGAACCTCACCCTCTCCCACAACCCGGCAGCAGCGAGGTATTGTTCCGCCTGTTCCCGATTGAGCGGATTACTATCCGTACAGACAACCTGCCCACCAGGCCCGACTGCCCTGCCAAACCAGTAGGCAGAATACCCATACCCGCTGCCAAACTCGAAAACCCTGCGCGCTCCAATCATTTTTGCGTAAATCTCCAGCGAGATGCCGACAAGCCTGCCGACGATCGGGAAACTTTTTTCCAGCGCAAACGCTTCCATCTCATCGAGAACCGGGTGATCAGACCGTCTCGCCAGTGTGTGCATGTAATGTTCGATGATCGGGTCAACAATCATCAATACTATCCGGTTCATCAGCAGTGAAAATCCGGGAAATCTGCACGGTCAGGCACTCATCAAAAACATTTGCGGATTCTGATTTCCATTCCTCTCACCGCTCGTATATTTCTGCCCGATTCTGTCAGGGTCTTCCCTGTATTTCCGCCAACAAACGGCTATGGCTGTCACTGTCAGCAGAAATGGCGGAGTTCCACTGTATAACAAAAAAGTATCAGTCAATCCGGATATGCAAATGAAACACACGATTGCACTACCTAACAAGGCCATCCGGTTTTGCCTGAAAATCTGAAACCAGCACCATAGTAAAAACACGAAGGCCAGTATACCCAGCAACCCGAGATGCATACCAATCTCGATCAATTCATTGTGGAAATGTGCAGTTTCCTGAAACTCCGGCAGATTTCTGTAGATTCCCTGCTTATAAGTGATGATGCTGTCATCAAAATACTTTTTTGCCATACCGGAGCCATGTCCCAGCAACGGATGTTCAGCAATGCCATGCAGGCCGACATCCCACATTGCAAGCCGGTAACCCACACTGGTTTGATAGTCCCCTTGCTGGAAAGATCGCAAATCTGTGCCAGCCTGCTGCAGCCTGTCATGAAAAATATCACTGCTGGTGGCAAACAAGATGACCATGGCCATGATTGCAGTCAAACCGCCCGTCAGCATTCTCCATTCCGCCCGGTATCGCAAAACGATCATCAGTAACAGTGCCATCAGGGTGGCAAGCAGTATCCCTCTCGCACTCTGATTGAACTGGAGAAATAACAGCAATATGGCTATCAGCCATGACAGAACCGACAACCATCTCTTTTCTCTCGATAATGTTTCCCAACCCAGAAAAACCGCCAGAATGACACCAATTCCCAAGGCTGCCGAATAGTGTAAATAGGACATGCCAAGCAAGGAAATTCCCTGCATTTCCTGCATTGCCCATTGATAACTGCCCAGTATCACCATACCCAGATAACTGCAAAGCAGTGCTCCAGTCACCCAGGGTAAACGTTCCCTGCTTAAAAGGGAGAACAGAGGGATGAACGTCAACAGGATAAAATATTTTCTCCACTTTCCCTGGAAAATCACTGCGGAATCGCTCCATAACAGGCCAAGCACCCATACACCGCAAAACAACAGGACGCCCAGAGCTAAGGGTTCTTTAATCAGATCGGAGAGTCTGGATATCCCCCCATCTGCCAGCCAGGCAATAACCAGCATACCCATTCCCCAGTAAATCACCCCTTTTGGCCACAGTGTGAAACAAAAAAATACCAGCGCAAACTTTGCCAGCAGATCACGCCAATTCAATACAATCTGATTTCTCAAAATAAGCCTGCCGGGTCACCTGATCCATTTTTTGTAATGATTAATACCCTATGCATAAACATTATGCCGCTGGATTCCGTTCAAACAAACAACATGTTTCACCCCAGTTCCGGGTGGTCTTTGTCTTTAATTTCAGACCGGCCTGTTGCATGATATCCGAAGCCGCCTGCTGCTCAGCATCTGTCCCTAATTCGACGATGACAGATTGAAGATTGGGGTGTTTCAAAACACTTGTGGCTGCTTTAAGAATCGGGATTTCAATACCATCGACATCGATCTTAATATAATTGGGATACGGAAACCCCCATCTACCGCACAAATCGTCCAGCGTCACGCCAAACATTCCCTGAATATGGGAAGTCGGTGCTCGCATAGCATCTATGGATTCCTGTCCGAATTGCGAACGGTTCCGCCAGGAATGAATTTGGGTACATATAACTTATCGAAACCGTTTGTACCGCCTATCGCTACACAATACGCGGTAATCAGGTCCTTCAAATCATTCAGATAAATATTCTTATTCAACGCATAGTAATTATTACTCTGCGGCTCAAAGGCAAAAATACGAATGTCATGACCCAATTTTATGGCTGGATAAAGCGAGTATTGGCCGATATTGGCACCGATATCGAAATAACATGAACCAGGCTCGATATTGTCAAGCCAGTCCAGCGTATCCGGTTCTTTGATGGAATAAGTACGAATACGTCTGAGTACACGCCAGTGATCCACCGTCAACCGTATCGGATAGCCTCTGACACGAACAGTTTTAGTACCCCCCTTGACTACATAACCTGCTACCACCAGGTTTTTCAGAAAACCAATCGAGAATAGATTACCCATCGCACCCTGCAAGATTGCATCGTTTATTTAGTTTTTCCGAAGTAAACTTTCTGCCTGCCCCTGTCCAATGGCTTCCAGCAGCATCACATATCGCGACAATACATCCTGCCCACCGACATCCAGCATTTCGCTGATGAACCGTTGCCGATGTGCTTCCACATAAAACCCATCACGACCTTTAGCGAGAACATCACTGATTTTCTGATATACATCATCCCGACAACGTAATTCTGTTTCCGGCATATAAACAGCAGCGGCAGAGCGCCCGGCGTGCAGATAATCTGCTGCCAGCACAGGCTTGCCACAGCGTATCGCTTCGAATACCACCGAAGTTGCCAGGTCGATACATATATCTGCCCAGTTCATGAGATAGGTGGAATGCACGGAATCATCCGCCACTTTTACGTTCGCCAGTTTTTTCAGTGATTTGCTGCGTGTCAGAGACTGTTTCCAGCCACTGCGGGTATGTGGCTTGATGATGATTTCCACATCACGAAAAGCGGCGATCAGATGAATGACCTCACTTACTTCCTCCCAGAAAGTAGTGAAGTTTGCTTTTCTCAGAAATATCACGATCCTGAGCCGATCCTCTGGTGGAGTCAACGGCGAAGGTGGCATCAATTCAGTCAGCCTGTCCAGCCATTTTTTACTGAAACGGGGGGAACCAAGCACGGCGATTGCATTCTCCGGCAGAAACGGACGGAAACGTTGTGCACACAATTCGTTTGGAACCACTACCCGATCGAAAATGCGCGCAGTTGAAAAGGTCATATCCGGTCCCAACCGCCACTCACCCCGCCGAATCAACTGATTGGCATGCGGGCTGTCGCCGTGCGGCAATGATACCGTGCCTACTCCCCGGTCACGCGCCATGGAAACGATCGTCTCCACCCACTCTGTCGAAATGACCGAATTACGTTCAATCCAGTCGAACGCCAACACGCCCTGTTCCCCATCCTTGAAGCTGCGGGCCAGCAGTATCCTGGTAACTTTTTGCCACAATGGTTTACGCCGCTCAGCACTATGGATCTCCGCCAGACGGCTTACGAGCGGGCCAATGAATGATCGGCGCAAATTTCCTGTCAGCAACAGCATCTGCAACCGCCAGGTGCCGTAAAGCCACCCTCCCAGCAACTCCCGAATATGCGCTACCCTGACACCTTCCAGACTTGCCAGGTAGCTGACACGGAAATCATGACGAAACTTGCCGGCCCCGATCAGTACTACATCACATGTATGGCCAGCTTCGACCCATGCAGTGATAACCGGTGTTATATGATCGATATCGTTATAGTGGCGCAGAAAAAATAAGGCTTTCATAGCTGTGTTATCATGCCACGCATTGGCGGGGGAAATATGATACCTGCAAAAATGCATCATTATAAAAGTACACAACGTTCCTACCCGGCACTTTACAGCAGTGTTCATTCATCTTGCTGACAGGACCTATTCCACTTGCTTCATTACATTCTGTAAATTCAGTTACCCACCCGAATTCACAATCATGAAAACAATCGCCATCATTCCGGCACGCATGGGCTCATCACGCTTTCCCGGCAAACCGCTGGCCCAACTGCTGGGGTACACCATGCTGGAGCATGTTTACCAGCGTGTTGCTATGAGCAAGTCGCTCAGTGCGACTTATATCGCCACCTGCGATGAAACGATCCGGCAGGCCGCAACCGCCTTTGGAGCGCCCGTCATCATGACCTCCGACAGTCACGAACGGGCCAGCGACCGCATCGCGGAAGCCGTCGCACACACCGATGCCGATCTGATCGTCATGGTGCAGGGAGATGAACCAATGGTTCACCCTGCCATGATCGATACCGCCGTGGCACCTTTCCACACTGATCCGGAACTGGAATGCGTCAATCTGACACGACGTATCGACGATGAAACCGATTTTCGCAATCCCAATACCATCAAGGTCGTCATGGATCAGCAGGGAAATGCACTGTACATGACCCGCCAGCCGATTCCGACACTGGCTCCCGGCGGCTTTGGCGCAACTGCTGTCTACAAGCAGGTGTGTATCATTCCATTTACGCGCACCTGCCTGATTGAATACAGTCAGCTGCCACCCACGCCGCTGGAACAACTTGAATCGATCGATATGCTGCGCCTGATGGAGCATGGCCATCATGTCAGAATGGTGGAAACCAGTCATGACACGCAGGCAGTCGATACCGAAGCTGATCTGATACGTGTCGCAGGGTTGATGGCCACTGATCCGCTGCTGGCTGAATACCGAAAATACTGACATACTGACCGGAATTCCCATGTCATTAAAAACCCGACTCGCCCGCCACGAACTGACCATCGGTTCATGGATCACCCTAGGTCATCCCTCGATTGCCGAAATCATGGCCAAAGCCGGTTTCGACTGGCTCGTGCTCGATACTGAACACAGTGTGCTGGAACTCAGTGAAGTACAGGCCATCATTCAGGTACTGGATGGACAGCAATGTCCGGCCATCGTGCGGCTGACTTCCAATCACCCCGATCAGATCAAACGTGTCATGGACGCCGGTGCAAGCGGGATCATGGTACCCATGATCAAATCCGCGGAAGATGCCCGTGCTGCAGTCAATGCCGTTTATTACCCGCCTGAAGGCACCCGCGGTGTGGGGCTGGCACGCGCTCAGGGCTACGGTTCAGCTTTTCAGGCATATCGGCAATGGTTGCGTGACAACGCCGTCGTCATCGCGATGATCGAACATATCCAGGCCATCGAAGATATCGATGCGATTCTGTCCACCCCCGGTATCGATGCCTATATCATTGGCCCCTATGATTTGTCAGGGTCGATGGGACGACCGGGTGAGCTGGAGCATCCTGATGTCCAGGCGGCCATCCGGCAGATACTCCAGGCCGGAATCCGTCATCACAAGGCAGGCGGAGTTCATGTCATCGAACCCGATCCGGCCATGCTGCAACAGCGTATCGAACAGGGTTTCACCTTTCTGGGATACAGTCTGGATATCCGCATGCTCGATTCTCTCTGCCGTAACCATCTGAACATCATCAAAGCGCCTGTATGAGTAAAATCGTCGTTTCCACTTCATCTTTCGGCTTCGATCATAATCCGGCCATACAGCAGCTGCGCGCACAAGGTTTCACCATCACCGGCAATCCTTACCAGCGCAAACTCACCGAAGATGAAATCATCACCCTGTTGGGCAATGACACCGTTGCCCTGCTGGCAGGAGTCGAACCGCTTACGGAACATGTGCTGACAAGCGCCAGTGCTTTGCGCGTCATCGCGCGCTGCGGCACTGGCATGGATAATGTCGATCTGGAAGCTGCCCGGCGGCTGAACATCCAAGTTTCCAACACACCTGAGGCCCCGGCACAGGCTGTTGCAGAACTGACACTGGGGCTGATGCTCGACTGCCTGCGCCAGATCAACCGTATCGACCGCTCCGTACGCCAGGGGGAATGGCCTCGTTCACAAGGAAGGCTGCTGGCCGCACGCACAGTCGGCATCGTCGGGCTCGGCCATATCGGACGGCGAGTTGCGAAATTATGTCAGGCATTCGGCGCACAGGTCATCGCGCATGACCCCCATTTGCAACTGGCGCCTGACGGCGTCGAACTCGTTGCACTGACTACCCTGCTCGAACAGGCTGATCTCGTTACCCTTCATTTGCCTTATTCCCCGGCAGTTCACTATTTGATCGATGCCGAAGCCATTGATCGTATGAAACCGGGAACGATCCTCATCAACGCCGCCCGTGGCGGGCTGGTCGATGAAACTGCCTTGTGTGCAGCACTGAATACCGGCCATCTCGAAGCTGCTGCTCTGGACAGTTTTGAGCAGGAACCCTATCACGGGCCTTTATGCGAATGTAAACAGGCGATACTGACTTCCCATATCGGCTCACTGGCGCGAGAAACCCGGCAGCGTATGGAGATCGAAGCTGCAGAAAATCTGAAGCAGGGATTGATCGAAGCAGGTCTGATCGATGAGTGAAACGATACAACCCGGACAAACGGCTGTCGTACTTGGCGCAGGCGGCTTTCTGGGCAGCCATGTCGCTGATGCCCTGTCCAATGCGGGCTACAAGGTACGCCTGTTCGACCGTAACCCCTCCCCGTTCCGGCGATCCGATCAGGAAATGATCATCGGCGATCTGATGGATATCAGCCAGGTATCCAATGCTGTTCAGGGCGCTGCTGCCGTCTACAATTTTGCGGCCATCGCCGATATCGATGAAGCCCATGACAACCCGCTCGGTACAGCCAGCATCAATGTACTCGGCAACATGCATGCGCTCGAGGCGTCCCGGCTTGCAGGAGTGCGCCGCTTCATCTTTGCCAGCAGCGTATATGTCTATTCGGAAACCGGTTCTTTTTATCGTGCCAGCAAACAGGCAGCTGAACGCTTCACCGAAACCTATCACGAACGTTATGGACTGGAATATACCATCCTGCGCTACGGATCATTGTACGGCCGGCGTTCGGACAGGCGGAACGGTATCTACCGTATGCTGCACGAAGCCATACAGCAGCGTGCCATCACTTATCGTGGCAGTGGAGAATCGATCAGGGAATACATCCACGTCGAGGATGCTGCACGGATGAGCGTGCAGATTCTCGCCCCGGAATTTGCCAACCGGCACCTGATCCTGACCGGGCAGGAAAAGCTGCGCATACGCGATGTCATGACCATGATTTCAGAAATGTTACCCTGGAATGTCGATCTGCATTACGATCAGGCCAAACCGGGGCACCATTATCAGATCACGCCTTATGCATTTCAACCACGTGTCGGCCGCAAACTCGTGCTCAATGAACATGTCGATCTGGGCCAGGGATTGCTCGACTGCATCCAGGAAATTTACCAGCAGATCAGTCATGGCAACGAAGAAGGCGGTACGACTCCCTCTTCCACTGATAATCAGGCATGAATATAGCAACCCGCCCTGCTGACTACTGGCAGGCCATCATTTTTGATTTCGATGGTGTCATCGTGGAATCCGGTGACATCAAGGCGCAGGCCTTCGCTGAACTGTACCGCCACCATGGCGAAACGATCGCACAGGCTGCAGTCACCTACCATCGCGCCAATGGCGGTATGTCGCGCTACCTCAAATTTCACTACTTCCAGCAAAACCTGCTGAACTATCCTCCGCTTACCAAAGAAGAGGAACAGGAACTGGATCGGCGATTCTCCGAACTGGTCATGAACGCCGTCATTTCCTGCCAGCCGGTCGCAGGTGCGGAAGCATTACTGCACAGAATGGTGGATCAGATTCCGCTGTTCGTCGCTTCCGGTACACCGGAGAGCGAATTACGCATAATTGTCGAACAGCGCGACTTGTCCCGCTATTTTACCGAAGTGCGCGGTTCCCCCAGGCTGAAAGAAACACTGGTGGCCGATATTCTGTCCGCCTATCCGCTTGTACCCGAACGTGTATTGATGATCGGTGACGCGCTGGTTGATTACGAAAGTGCCCATCAGAACGGGATTGCATTTCTTGGCCGGGTCCGTCCAGGCGATGACAACCCCTTTCCGGAATCAGTCGAAATCGTGCCTGATTTATGTCCAGTAGCCATTTAGCCGAGCGTCACGCTTTCAGCGACTTATCCCTACTGTCCGAAGCATTGGCACAATCGGTTACCGTAACGCTGCGCAATGCAATCGAACGATACGGCAAAGCCAGCCTGGTCGTTCCTGGCGGACACACACCTGTGGTTTATCTTCCCCGGCTGGCGCAAATGGATCTTCCCTGGCAGCAAGTTTTCATTACGCTGAGTGATGAACGCTGGGTCGAACCGACCAGCGAGCAGTCCAATGAGCGACTGGTACGCGAACATTTCCTGCAACATATGCAGCAACAGCCTCATTTCATCGCTCTCAAAACCGGGCATATCCATCCCGATCAGGCAATTACCGACATCGATGCACGCCTGGCAGAATTACCGCAGCCGCTCAGCCTGGTCCTCCTCGGGCTGGGAGAAGATGGCCATATTGCCTCGCTGTTTCCCGGTATGGCCCTCAATCCCGATACCACCAGCCTGTGTCAGACTGCTACCCCCCCGGCAGCGCCCTCTTTACGTATCAGCCTGAGTCTGCACGCACTCATCAACAGCGACCGCATCATTCTGGTGATTACAGGAAAAGAAAAAAGGCAATTAATTGATCGGCTCATCGAATCGCCCGATCAGAACATACCGTTTGTCCGGCTCATGCAATTCAAACCGGTAGAATTGTTCGAAACGGATTAACGAAACAGGGCATCGGATTTCACCATGCGCGAGATTGGACTTACCATCGGGTTGCTGTCCATCAGCAATGTATTCATGACATTCGCCTGGTATGCACACCTGAAGGATCTGAGTACCAAGCCATGGCTGGTGGCAGCGCTGATCAGCTGGGGAATCGCATTCTTCGAATATATGCTGCAAGTACCGGCAAACCGTATCGGGTTCAATGTTCTATCCCTCGGGCAGCTCAAAATCCTGCAGGAAGTCATCACCCTGTCGATATTCGTTCCTTTCAGCCTGTTCTACATGAAGGAACCACTCAAACTCGACTACCTCTGGGCGGGATTATGTATCCTTGGCGCCGTATACTTCATCTTTCGCGGTAATATGGCAAATGCAGGAAGTTGATCATCTCAACGACCGATCAGGATTGAAAACAGGTACCCGCCAGATGGTTACTTTTCTTTCTGCCCGACGCTATCACCGGTAGAAACTGGTGGAGAAGTAATTTTCAGGAATCGTGCCATTTTCATCAGCAATCCCCTGATCAGCGTCCACAGTTTTGGCAGCAGCCAGATCGCCAGGCCGATGAATCCAATAAACAGGATGATGAACAGGATCGGGTGATTCAGCGCCGTCCACAGCCCGGCAATCACCATCAAATCCTCGCCGATCGAGGCAGTCCAGTTGGTTACCGGCTCGGGTGAAGTATTGATCATCAGGCGTGTGCCGGTTTTGGTGGCATGGCTGGTCGCCGCGGTACCACCGCCGAGGATACCCGCGGCAATTTCCAGTGCGGGTGAAACATCTCCCACTGCACCTGCTGCCAGCATAGCACCAGCTGGAATACGCACAAAAGTATGTGCGGCATCCCAGATACTGTCCACGCCCGGGATCTTGTCGGCAAAAAACTGGATCAAGTACATAACCGCCGCCGCCCCGATCACGAAAGGATTCTCCAGTACCGCCAGCTCATTTGGCAAAGCGATGTTGCCGGTGGCACCTCCCAGGCCGAGTATCAGTAATGCGGCATACAGATTGATCCCGCTCGCCCAGGAACTCCCCATGGTCAAGGCCAGTGTCGCAATCAGGGTTTCATAACCGTTCATTCAGCTATCCTTCGGCTACTCTGCCATCTTTGCAGATGCTATTCTTCATTGTTGCCTTCATTACTGCCGGGATGATACAGCCTGATGCTGCAGCATGCGCTGCGCAAGCAGTCCGGCACCCAGCAGACCGGCCTTCGGATTCATCACCACATACACAGGAATATCACGCACCAGCGCACTGTATCGTCCCTTGTTGCAAAACGCCTCGATGAAACCGGGTTGCTGCAAAATCCGGATGATACGTGGTGCGATCCCTCCCGCAATATAGACACCACCGCGGCACAACCCCGCCAGCGCCAGGTTGCCCGCATAAGTACCGTAAATTTCCACGAACAGATCCAGCGCCTGCAAGGCAATCGGGTAGTGATGTTCGAATGCCAGACGGGTCACGGTGGCTCCATCGTCGACGTTCAGTTCGATACTTTTGAGATGAGTCCCTTCAGTGGCGCGGGTTTGCAGAAAATTGAAAATATGGGTCAACCCCTGGCCGGAAAGCAGCCGCTCGATCGAAACACGGTGATACCTGACCATCAGATACCGGAGCAGTTCGATCTGAATGGCACTGGTCGGTGCAAAATCGATATGTCCCGCCTCAGTCGCAAGGGGCTCATAGTACTGGCCGCGCCAGGCCAGCCAGGCAACGCCCATACCGGTCCCTGCTCCCAGCACGACACGCATTGCCGAGGAAGAAGGTTTACCGGCCTGCAATGTAATCAGATCATCCTGCGGCAATATTTCTATGGAAGCTGCTGTTCCCTCGAAATCATTGATAATTTTCACGGCGGGAATCGAAAATTTTTCTGCAATGCCGGCTGCACTGATCGTCCAGGGCAGATTGGTCAGATGAACCTGTTGTTCAACGATCGGCCCGGCTACTGCCAGGCAAGCAGCAACCGGCTGGCAACCGGATCGCTCCAGAAAATCTGTCAGAATGGCGTCAAAATCATCGTACTGGTGACTGTCATAGAGATGCTCATGATGGAATTCAACCTCTTCACCTCTTACCACGGCAGAACATAACAGAGTCTTGGTTCCACCGATGTCGCCAGACAACAGGTACTGATCCATCAATTATTTTCCTCTTCTTCGGTTAAGGAATCTCTGATTAAGTCCCACATGGCTGCACACTGGCGCAACACACAATCGATCATTCCAAGCGTCAGTCAACAATCTCAAGGTAACAAAAGTAACGCGGGCGGGTACAATAGGCCGCCTGTTTTTCCAATTCCGCAGCCATCGGGCCGGGCTGATTCCCGGCATGGCCGGCAGGTTCTCCGGGCAACATTTTCCCGGGTATTGTTTGATCATGATAAAAAACAGGGGGTATTGTGACAGATATCAGTGTTGCAGGCGATTTGCTGCTGAAGAGCACGCATTTGCAGATCAACGAAGTCGTGGCTGAATTGCGTAATGTACGCACTACCGCACTTCTCGACCGGCAGGGGCACCTCAAGCCGCCCCGGCTGCCTTCCCGCAAAATTCTGGCCGGGGTCATCGAAGGCCTGCGCACGGCCTTGTTCCCCAATCGACTGGGACCTTCTGATCTGGCAGTGGAAGGAGTCGACCATTATGTCGGCCATATCCTGAATTCAACGTTACGCGCCCTGCTGGTCCAGATTCAGCACGAGCTGCACTTCAACTCGGGAACCGAAGAGCTCGATCAGGAAACTTATGCGCAAGCGGCTGAAATCACCCAGGCATTTGCTAAACGGCTGCCTGCAGTCCGCCGCCTGCTCGATGGTGATGTTCTGGCCGCCTATGAAGGTGATCCGGCAGCACGGGGAATCGATGAGGTACTGGTATGTTATCCAGGTGTTGCTGCCATTACCTGGCACCGGCTGGCACACGAACTGTATCAACTGAATATGCCGCTGATCGCCCGTATGATTTCGGAGATCGCTCATTCGCAAACCGGTATCGAAATCCATCCGGGTGCACAGATCGGCGAACGTTTTTTCATCGACCACGGTACTGGTGTCGTCATCGGTGAAACTTCCATCATCGGCAGAAACGTACGCCTGTATCAAGCTGTCACTCTGGGTGCAAAACATTTCCCGGTAGATGAAAACGGCACACTAGTAAAAGGAATCGCCCGCCACCCCATCGTTGAAGATGATGTCGTCATCTATGCCGGGGCAACCATCCTGGGACGTATTACCATCGGGCACGGTTCCACCATCGGTGGTAATGTCTGGCTGACACGCAGCGTACCCCCCGGCAGCCTGATTACCCAGGCGCAAACGCACAACGACTAGAACACCGCAGATCCACCGCTGCTGCACGGCACAGGGAGTCACTCCGGCGTGCTCCTTTCCTGGAAACCGTTTACAGCAGCATGACAATGAAAATGAATACGGCACAATCAGGCAACGGATTTTCCCGGTATCTTCCGGGAGAAACCAGGGCGTACGCCCACCGCTGGTTTTTTACGGCAGCGTGCATTTATGCAGCACTCATCATCCCGCTGACCCTGCTGGCAAGGCACGGTTTCGGCCCCACCGTACTGTCTGTGCCAACCGGGCACGCTTTTGAAATGCTGTTTGGTCTTGCTCCGGCACTGATTGCAGGCTACCTGCTGGGGCCCATGCCCGCCCGGCGACTGGTATGGTTTCTGTGTTTCTGGCTGCTGGCAAGAATAGCGGGCCTGATTGCTCCTTTTGCCTGGCCTGCGCTGGTATTCAATGCGTTGTTCGTCATACTGTTTGCCCGGCAATTGCTCCCCCGCCTGTGGGCTGCCAAAAAATGGCGTAACCGCTCACTTGTCCCGTTACTCGGTCTGATCTGTGCGATCACGATTGCTGTCATTCTGGCCGGCCGGCTCGATGAATACCTGCTGCACCGTTATCTGATCGATGAAAGCGTGCAACTGTTTGCGTTGCTGATGCTGTTCATCGGTGGCCGTATGCTGGCACCCGCCGCTGCTGGAGAATTTTATCGCCAGGGTATGGAGCTGGGGGCCAGAGTACAGCCCAATATCGAAGCAAGTTTGATCATCACTATTGCAGCCGCTTACCTGTTGGCGCCTGTAGCTGCCCCGTTTTCCGGCATGCTGTTGATTCTCTGTGGCGTACTGGCAGGTATACGCCTGTTCCGTTGGCAATTATGGCATTGCCTGGCACGCCCTGATCTGATCTGTCTCGGGCTGGGCTATGGCTGGCTGGCGCTGGGACTGATCCTGCTGGGATGGGCAAAACTGGACGGCGGCAGTCATTTCAGCACTGCAGTACATGCCATTACCGTCGGGGCACTGGGTACCCTGGCGACCAACGTCATCGTGCGGGTAACGCTGCTGCATGTAAAACAATACCCTTCACGCATACCGCAAATCGTCATCATGACGGGATTCATGTCGATCGCCGCTGTAATGCGCATGGCGGCAGATTTCAGTAATTACCGGGAGATACTGCTGATGATAGCCGCCTCAGGCTGGAGCATCGCCTTCCTGTTCGCGTTACATGTTTTATTGACAAGCCGTACTGCACCACGGGTAAAACCCACCCAAAACCCGTCGACAAATTCCTAATCCTGGAAAGCCTGCTCTACATCGGCAATCAGATCGTCAATATGCTCGATGCCGACACATAAACGCACCAGATCAGCACTGACACCGGCTTTTGCCAGTTCTTCATCATTGAGCTGACGGTGGGTGGTCGTCGCCGGGTGGCAGGCCAGCGTTTTGGCATCCCCGATGTTGACCAGCCGTTTGATCAGCATCAGTCTGTCCATAAAGCGAGCACAAGCCTCGCGCCCGCCCTTGATGCCAAAACTCAGAATCGATGAAGGAATACCACCATCCATGTATTTCTGCACCAGTGCGTAATCACGGTTATCTTCAAGGCCGGCAAAATTGACCCAGCTGACTTTGGGATGCCTTTGCAGATAACGTGCAATCGCCAGCGCATTGGTGCAATGCCGTTCCATCCTCAACGGCAGGGTTTCGATACCTTGCAGAATCAGAAAAGAATTGAAAGGTGAAATTGCCGCTCCCATGTTGCGCAACGGTACCACACACGCACGGCCGATAAACGCAGCCGGACCAAATGCATCCACATAAACCACACCGTGATAGCTGGGATCAGGTTGGTTGAATTGTGGAAAACGCGAGTTGCCTTCCCAGGGGAACTTGCCGGAATCCACGATGATTCCGCCGATGCTGGTGCCGTGACCACCCATGTATTTGGTCAGCGCATGGACGACGATATCGGCACCATGTTCGAAAGGACGACAAAGCACCGGGGTTGGTACGGTATTGTCCACTACCAGCGGCACGCCCGCTGCATGCGCCACTTCAGCCAGTGCGGCGATATCCACCACATTACCGGCCGGGTTTCCGATCGACTCGCAATAAATCATTCTGGTATTGTCATCGATGGCATCGGCAAAAGCGGCCGGATTACGACCATCCACCATGCGAACTTCAATACCCAGATTGGGCAACGTATGGCAAAAGAAATTATAGGTGCCACCGTAAACCTGGCTGGTGGAGATAATGTTGTCGCCCGCCCTGGCCAGAGTCTGCACACAGGCTGTAATGGCGGCCATGCCGGAAGCCATGGCCAGCGCTCCCACTCCTCCTTCCAGTAACGCCACTCTTTCTTCCAGGACAGCGGTAGTCGGGTTCATGATGCGTGTGTAGATGTTACCCTGCACCTTCAGATCAAACAAATCAGCCCCGTGCTGAGTATCATCAAAATAGTAGCTGGTGGTCTGGTAAATGGGGACCGCGACTGCATGAGTCTGCGGATCGCCGGCAAAACCGCCATGAATGGCAAGTGTTTCCCGTTTCATCGTATTTCCTCTGTCAATAATCTGTTTACGTCATCTGCACCCGTTCTGAAGCAGATCTTCCACTTCATCGAGGCCAAATAAATACCCGAATTTTAAAAAGGTGCACTCTTCCGGATGTTTCCCGAAGTTTATAACCCGGTACCAGGTATTACTATGACTATGGAATCCAGCAGTGAAAAGTGTTATGACTGCAGGTACCAATATAAACAATAAGCTTACAAAAAGGATAAAAAATGCTGAAATTCAATCTGGCTGTGTTGATTTCAATGTTACTGATCTCTTTTTTCCCGCAAGCGTATGCAGTGGGATGGGAAAAGATCGAAATACCCGATAACGTGTCGACCATTCTGGATGATGACGGACGCTATAAAGATATCAAACCCGGTTGTGCGTTCAGTCATTTACCGGATGAAGCCGGTTTACCCAATAAACCGTTTCATTTTTATTACCGGAAAGGCACCAAAGCAAAAACACTCATCTATTTCAACGGAGGAGGCGCCTGCTGGAATGGTGCAACATGCCTGACTTCGCTGACCGTGCCAGTTACACAGACGACTCGGCCTGCCTATAATCCTTCGATTGAAAACGAAAACGATCCTGAAGAACTGGGTGGAATACTGGATTTCACTCGTGCAGATAACCCGCTTAAAGACTGGAATATGGTTTTCGTCCCCTATTGCACGGGAGATGCACATCTTGGCTCGAAAAATGAAGTCTATGTCGATCCTTCAGGAATCATCAATCATGGTGATGCCGTTCTCGTGCAGCATCGCGGTTTTGACAACTTTATGGCGGTGCGAGAATGGCTGAAACACAGAGCCAATCGATCCGGTACAGAACAGATACTGGTAGCAGGATCAAGCGCAGGTGCGTATGCTGCCTTAATGAATTTTCCCCGGCTACACAGCATTTATCCGGATAAAACAAAAACTTCACTACTGTCTGACGCAGGAGCAGGCGTCTTCACCAGCAATTTTCTGGATACGGTTTTTGAACCCGATGGCCCATGGGGAACTGAGCATACACTCGCAACCTGGATACCGGGAATTAATCGAATCAGCAGCTATAATGCACTCAACTTTTTCACCAGTCTGGCAACCGGGATCGAGCGCCATTTCGCCAATAGCAAGTTTGCTTATGTGACGACCGCCTGGGATGGTGTTCAGATGTTATTCCTCAACACCATGAGAAAGACGGATCAGGGGGTCAACGATCCCAACCAGTGGTTCAATCTGACACCGGCAACGGCAGTAGAATGGAGCTTGAGAATGTTGACTTCATTGAATACCAATGCCCTGATCAACCGTAATTCGAAATACTATATCAGTGCAGGGACATATCACATCGGGCTGGTCGATGCATTTGCACCAGGTGTTTTTTATACTGAAAAAAGTGCGGGGGGTATTTACCTGAAAGACTGGGTCAACCGGTTGGTTACTGATGACAGAAACTATCCACTGATCAATCTGATGTGTAGCGGTACTTGCGGAGCACCTTTTCCTCCCTGAGTTGAACAGGTTCTGAGGAAAAACAGATCACCTCTCCAGTATTCTTCGGTTATTTCTGTTTTTAAAAGGATGAATGATCAGGAAACGAACAAAGTGACTGTAAATTTTGTTCTTCGTGGCTGCAGAAATAGTTCTGCAGCCATTTTCATTACTGTCGGGTTGTCTGTGCAACCTTATCGAGGGGCTGAGTGTTCACGCAGCCATGCCTCCAGCTCGATTGCCGGTACCGGCCGGTGAAACAGGAATCCCTGATAATAATCACAACCTTGCTGACGCAGGAAATCCAGTTGCTGTTCCGATTCGATACCTTCTGCCAGCACACCCAGTTTCAGCCCGCGCGCCATGGCAATGATCGTTGCGGCAATCTCACGGTCGTTGGGATCATGCGCCAGACCGCGTACAAAACTTTGATCGATCTTCAATTTGTCGATGGGAAATCGTTTCAGATAAGTCAATGACGAGTAACCCGTACCAAAATCATCGATCGCCAACTGAATGCCAAGTGCCTTCAGCCTGTTCAGCGTTTCAATCGATCGCTCCGCATGTTCCATGAACATACTCTCGGTCAGTTCAAGCTCCAGACAAACCGCCGGGAGCCGCGTTTCCTCCAGGATCCGCTGCACCAGCTCAACCAGATTCTCCGATTGAAACTGCCGCACCGACAGATTGACGGCCATCACGAGCGGTGGCAATCCGGTATCGATCCAGGCGCGCCCCTGCTCACAGGCGGTGCGCAACACCCATTCCCCCAGCGGCACGATGAGACCCGTTTCTTCTGCTATGGGAATGAATTTTCCCGGTGGCACGATGGTATTATCAGGCGGCTGCCAGCGTGCCAGTGCTTCCACCCCGATCACGTGGCCGGCACGCGCATCGATCAAAGGCTGATAATGCAAAATGAATTCTCCGGCAGCCAGTGCATGGCGCAAACGGTTTTCCATTATCAGCCGTTCATTTGCCGCGATGCTCAAAGCTTCCGTATGGTAGCGATAGGTATTGCGGCCTTCTTTTTTCGCCTGATACATTGCCATATCAGCGTGCTGAATCAATTCGGTCGCATTGCTTGCATCATCCGGAAAAAGACTGATCCCGATACTGGCATTGATGAAAATCTCGTGACCACTGGGCAGCACAAACGGGGTGGCAAGTAAATCGATCAGGGTTTGCGCGACAATTGCGGATTCACTTGGATCTTTGACATCTTCCATCACCAGTAAAAATTCATCCCCACCCAGGCGGGCCAGTGCATCTTCCTCACGCAATCGGTTCTTCAGCCGCTCGGTCAGCTTGATCAACAGCTCATCCCCGATCGGATGCCCGAGACTGTCATTGACATTCTTGAAACGATCCAGATCGATATAAAGTGTCGCTACCCGCAGATTGTACCGTTGCGCCCGCTCCACGGCATGATGCAGGCGCGATTGCACCAGCAGCCGATTAGGTAATCCGGTCAGCGGATCGTAATGCGCCAGATGTGCCAGCTGCGCTTCGGATTGCTTTATTTGTGAAATATCGGTAAATACGCCGACATAATTGCAAAGTTCCTTCCTGCCGTTACTCGCTGAACTGATACTTACTGCACTGATAGTCAGCCATTGCGGATAAATCTCACCATTCTTGCGGCGATTCCAGATTTCTCCACTCCAGTAGCCCTCTTCCTGCAGGCTGGACCACATCGCCTGGTAAAACGACTTGTCATGGCGCCCGGATCGGATGATCTTGGGATTTTTGCCCACTACTTGAGCAGCACTGTAACCGGTAATCTCCGTGTACGCGCGGTTGACAGCAACGATACGCGGTTCCAGATCCGTAACCACAATACCTTCGCGAATAGATTCGAATACCGTGGCTGCCAGTCTCAAGGCTTCTGCCGCATAGACTTTTTGCACGGCCAGCGCCGTAAAGGAGGCAAATTCTTCAACCAGTACCAGATCGGCAGAGGTAGGTTCACGCACTGTACGATGATAGATGGCAAACGTACCCAGAACGCTCTCATTCTCATCTTTGAAAGGAACAGACCAGCACGCATGAAGATCAGCTTTCTGTGTAAATTCCAGATAAGGCTGCCAGTACGGATGATGATCGATATCGGAGACGATCACCGCTTCACCCCGCCAGGCAGCCGTACCACAGGAACCGACACCCTCACCAATCGCCAGTTGATCGACTGTTGCATTGAAATCATCCGGCAAACTGGGTGCAGCACCCAGCTTAAGACATTTTGCCTGCTTATCCAGCAGCAAAATGGAAACCAGCATATCGGGATTGATCGTTTCGAGGTGCTTTGCAATATCACTCAGAATGACCGGCAGCGGCTGGCTGGCAACGATCAGATTCAATGCCGACTGATGTGCCTGCCTGATCAATTCGGCCTGTTTATGTTCACTGATATCCAGCCAGGTACCGACCACCTCATGCGGCTGACCATCAGCATTCCGGATGAGCCGCAATTCGTCGAGAATCCAGATGATTCGACCATCGCGGTGGTAAAAACGGTAGTCATGCGTCAACTGGCCATCGTTCAGCAGTATCGGCTGACGCTCCAGCACCTGCTCACGATCATCCGGATATAAGTGAGAAAGCCACCAGCCGGGAGCAAGTGCTTCCCCCGGGGTATAGCCGATCAAACGCTCGATATTCTCGCTGACCCAGACAGGTTGCAGTACATTTCCGGTGAAACGCAGGTTGTACAGAACCATCGGACTGGCAGCCAGCAAATGGGAAAGACGCAGATTGGTCTGTTTCAGATTGATTCGTTCTCGCGTCAGCTCGGACAGCCAGCGCGCTTTTTCCAGCGTAGCGGGAACTTCGAACAGATAGCCTTCATGCCTCGACAGATAATCTTCCACGCCCAGATGCAGCGCACGCGCCGCAATCATTTCACTTCCCTGCCGGGTAATCAGCACGATAGGAATATCCAGCTTGCGCTCCTCGCGCAACAGCCTGATAAACTCCAGACCATCCATACCTCCGGACAGACAGTAATCCACCAGCACTATATCGAAATCTGCGGTCTGATCCGGATTGACAGGCAGCAGCACCAATGCGTCCTGTGCACTCGTCACCGCCGTCAGATGCAAATGAGGTGCATGTTGAGCCAAATGATGGCGCATCAGATCGATATCGGAACGGCTATGTCCGACATACAGTACTCGTGACAAAGGCGAATTACGCTCTGTGCCATTCGTGCGGAAACGTACCAGTGCACTGTGCAATGTCCGCGGCAACCGCTCCAGATAATCCCCTTCCCTGACCAGATAACCGTCAGCACCCGCCTTGAAGGCTGCACCCCCCCTGTCATGCTCACCCGGTCCGGTCATGATCACCACCGCCAGTGGCAGCCGCCATTCCCTGATATAACGCAGCACTTCCAGACCCGAACCATCGGGCAGATCGAGATCGGTCAGCAGCACATCATAATGAACGGATTTCTCCAGGCACGCCAGGCACTCAGCAAGCGATGCAACCGTGGTCAAATCAATTTCAGGAGTTGTTCGCGCCAGCGTGCGCCGCACAATATCGGCATCACTAAAATTGTCATCAATATAAAGGACCCGCATTACGATTACCCGTCTGATCCATCAGGCATGCAACCGTAAATCCCTGTCTGCTGCACCATATCCATAAAACTATCAAAATCAACCGGCCTGACTAACTGTATAAAGTCGGCTCCAAGAGACTGAAAAAGCCCGCTGATTATACTGCATGTCAAAATCAATGCCATTGTCACAAATCCGCGGGATAATCCATTTATTTGCCGGAATTCCAGACCGGGCCAGAACCGGAAATGCGCTGGATTGTCAGAAAATCATATTTACTTTTTATATCTGTAAAAAATGAAAATCATTATTGCTGCTTTGACTGGTTTAATAATGGTTGTAACTGCCTTTGCAATGGAGAGAACCGTGACACCCAATTCTGTAAATGTAAAACAGACCATCGACTCAAAAACGGATTACATCGTTCTGGGAATGGGGTGCTTCTGGGGGGCCGAGAAGCGCATGGGAGAGCTTTCCGGAGTAATTGATGTGGAAAGTGGCTACGCAGGGGGTGACCATGCCGATGCCGGTTATCAGGACATCCTGAATTTTGAACATGCCTTGCGTGCCGGCAAGACTGCCGGACGAAACCATGCCGAAGTGGTGAAAGTAACATTCGATCCCGCACAAGTGACACTGGAACACGTACTGGCCAGATTCTGGGAAAGTCATAACCCGACTCAGGGCGACCGCCAGGGCAATGACATCGGCAGCAATTACCGCAGTGCTATTTATTACCATGACGAAAGCCAGAAAACACTTGCACTGACTACCCGAGAAATCTATCAGCAGGCACTGGCAACAGCCGGCTATGGCCAGATCACGACCGAAATCCTGCCCCTAAAAAATTACATTACCGCAGAAGAGTACCATCAGAATTATCTGCAGAAAAATCCCGATGGTTACTGCGGTCTGGGAGGAACAGGTGTGAAATATCCGGTTTCCGATCAGCATATTATCCGGGGCGACACCTCGTCTGTTCCAGCAAGCCCTTCCCCGCAATCACTGGATGGCAAAAATCTGAATTTTGACCAGCAACTGGTGATTTTCGAATCAGAAAATTGTGAATTCTGCGCTCAGTTCGACCGGGATATTCTCGCCCACTGGCAGGCGGATATTCCAATGGTAGCGACGAAAAATACCAATCCTCCCGCGGGCTGGACACTGGATAAACCCTTGTTTGCCGCACCCACGATCGTACTGTTCAGAGAAGGGAAAGAAGTGGCCCGCTACACCGGCTACACTGGAGAAAAAGAGAACTTCTGGCAATGGCTGGGCTTTCAGATGCTGACACCGGAACAGCAGAAAATCGCTTTTCAGCAGGGGACTGAGCGACCTTTCACCGCCTCCAATCTGGATGAGAAACGTCCGGGCAGATTTGTCGATCCGATCACCGGCGCTACACTGTTTTTCAGCAAAACCAAGTTTAATAGCGGAACCGGCTGGCCCAGCTTTTTCGAACCCGTTGAAGGATCAGTGACCTACCATGAGGATCATTCCGGCTATATGCAACGGATCGAGGTTCGCAGCGCCAGCTCCGGTATTCACCTCGGCCATGTTTTCGATGATGGCCCTCCCCCCAGCTATAAGCGCTATTGCATCAACGGTAATGTGCTGAAATTCATTCCGGATTGATCGTCACGGTATCCTGCAGGAAAAAGAGAAAGTGCGAAGGCAGAGGTACAGCCTTCGCACGTGGATCAGATTTTACTAAATCTTATTAAGCCAGACTGATTCTCGGACTGCGACGCCGCAGCATCAGCATCGCCAAACCACCCAGCCCGATCAGCAAGCCGCTGGCAGGTTCCGGAACGGTATTATCCCCAGGTTCACCAGGATTACCCGTATCACCGATACCCGCAACAGTCAGCCGGAGAGTCTGGCCATAACCTGAAATACCGCTGTCCACGATACTATAGGCCAGCAAACCAGGATTGAAGCCGGTAAAGGTGTTGAGGAACTGGATATCATCAAAATTACCCCATGTACCGGTAATATTGCCGCCGACGTGGATGAGATCATAGAAAGTATCCGCTACAGGCTGGAGGAATGAACTGAAATCCAGCGTCAGCAAGCCATCAATGGTGAAATCACCACCAATGAAAAGCTGGTCATATACTGTCGGGCCAAAAATATCGAAGGCCAGAGTACCATCGCTTGAAAGATCGCCGGTAATCGCAAGCCCTCCTGCTCCGGACGAGCTACCCAGGCTGATCAGGCCATGATTGATGACATCGCCATCAAGCGTGCCGCCATTACCCGAGAGGCTGCTGGTAGACACGATTGTCACGCCGCGGGTGGCCGAAACAGTGCCGCCATCGTTGATGATGAGGCTGCCACTGCCGCTACCACCTGCGGGCGATGTACTTCCACCGATAAAAAGCTGGCCTGAGTTTTCCCAGCGTGAGTTCGCGCCAGTAACAGTGGCAATACCGGTGGTCTGATTATTGCTGTAACCAATGAAACCATTGGTACTGGTAACTTTTCCGCCATTCTCGATGTTGAGCGTAGCTTGGCCACCGGCACCACCAACATTAAGGGTTCCTGAGTTTTGCCAGAGCGAATTTGAACCGGTAACAGTAGCAATACCAGTATGGTTATTACCAACACCAATATAGCCATTGGTATTAGTCACTTTCCCGCCATCCTGTACGTTGAGTGTGCCACTAACATGAAGAGTGGTTGAGTTTTGCCAGAGTGAATTCTGCCCGGTTACAGTAACAATGCCAGAAGTAGCAGAAGAACCAGTAAAACCACTGATAGAACCACCGGTATTAGTCACTTTCCCACCATTCTCGATGTTAAGTGTGCCCCGGTTGACACTGAGACCGGCAGAACTTTCCCAGAGCGAGCCAGCGCCGGTAACGGTAACGCTACCAGTGGAACCGGCATAATAGCCAATGGAATTCCCGGCGCTACTAACCTTCCCGCCATCCTGCACGATGAGCGTGCCCTGGCCAAAGTTACCAACGTTAAGGAGGCTTGAGTTTTGCCAGAGTGAGTCTGTGCCGGTTACGATAGCGATTCCGGTGGAGCCGACATTGTGGCCGAGATAACCCTGGGTACTGGTGACTTTCCCGCCATCCGCAATGTTAAGTGTGCCCTGGCCATTGAAACCAACGTGGATATGATTCTGGTTTTGCCAAAGCGAGTTGGCACCGGTAATGGTGGCAACACCGGCGGAACCAGCGTTGAGACCGATGTAACCGTGACCACGCTGAGGATTCACCCCTCCTATATTGCCAATGAAAGTACCGTTGCCACTATTTATCAGTGTCGCACCGTTATTGACGGTGAGGCTACCGTCACCGCCAGTAGGGCCGGTACCGGAGTTACCGACAACAACACTCTCAACAGTGGTATCCGTACTAATGGTCTGGTTACCACCAAGAATCAGCGGGGCTGCCTGCGTCACTTGCCCAAAGGCCAGCATGGCAGCAAGCGACACACCGGTATAAACCAATTGATTATTATTTTTCAAATCAGGATCCTCATGGAAACACTGCCGGGGACAGCCATTGA
>ENA-UOUJ01000050-UOUJ01000050.1-activated-sludge-metagenome-genome-assembly--contig:-NODE-50-length-114387-cov-15.398148_pt1 | contig 114387 bp, 76 predicted proteins | sample MGYA00249839_ERZ747224 | MGnify/ENA primary metagenome ERZ747224 (study PRJEB28782, sample SAMN03220277) | activated sludge metagenome | biome: wastewater; feature: sewage sludge; material... | reverse complement strand
CTGCGTCAAGGGTGATAGGATCTCCCGAGCAGATCGTGGTAGCTGCCCCCAGGTTTATTACCGGCTTGGGAGTTACTGTAATGGCTCTGGAACCGGAGTTACTGCAACCGTCTTTGGTTACGGTAACCGTATAGGTAGTGTTAACTGTTGGGTTAACTGTAATGGATTGGGTAGTTGCTCCACCGGGGCTCCAGCTATAGGTTGCACCGGCATTGCCAGCGTCAAGGGTGATAGGATCTCCCGAGCAGATCGAAATATCCGGCCCAAGGTTTACCACAGGTCCACCGCCCCCGGTAACAACAATATCCTGTTCATATGTTTGCGAAATGCCGCCGCTGGTAGTTACGGTTAAGCTAACATGTTTTGTACCAGCAGTAGAATAGGTATGCGATAATACCGGGTTATAGCCGCTAACAACAGGAGTTCCATCGCCAAAATCCCAGGCATAATTAGTTATGCTGCCGCTGCAGGGTATAGAGGCATCGGTAAAATCTACCGAAAGCGTACTGCAGAAGCCGGTTTGTGCATAAGTAAACATAGGGTCAACTGCCGGCTTGGCGGTAATAACAATATTATCACTTGCCGTGCAGCCGTTTTTGGTAACGGTTACCCAATAGCTGCCTGCACCTAAGGCAATTACCGTTTTGCCTGTCATGGTTGCATATGCGGGGCTATAGGTACTACCCCATTGATAAGTAGCGCCGGCTACTCCTGCATCCAGTGTTAAAGTTCCGCCAGGGCACATGCTTTGATCGGGCCCCAGGTCTACAACGAAAGGCGGATTTACATTTACCGTTACACTGGCCGGTGCGGCATCAACACCACATTTGGTTTTGGTAACGGTATAGGTGGTGTTTACGACCGGACTGGCAACAGGGTTATATACGGAAGTGCTGCTTAAGCCTGTAGCCGGCGTCCATACATAAGTGGCGCCTGGTTCGTAGCCGGCATCGAGCTCTATGCTGCCGCCGAGGCAAATGTTTTTATCCGGACCCAGATCTACAGGAGCGGGGCCGGGTGTTGGATTAGGTAAAGTAATAACTGAATCTTTTATAGCCATATCTCCATTATCATTCATGGCGAGATATGATACAACATGTGGGCCTCCGATAGCAAAACTATGTATAGGATTTTGAGTATCATAAAAGCCATCAACCCAATCATCATCGATTACCCACTCAAAGTAATTTGTCGGATTGAGAGGATCACATGAAAAAGAGCTATCAAAAAACTGTACTTGCACCGTGCCACAGGTATTAAGTATTTCATATCCGAATTGCCCATATACTTTTGTAAGTCCGGTTACTATTATTGTATCTCTTACAATACATGTGCCACTAGTAACTTCCGCCCAGAACGTATTAATACCTGTAGCGGGCGTTAGCCATGCGTATGATGTAGTAGCTGGAGTTTGGCTCCAACTATAAGAATCATAGCCTGATGGCAATGAAAAAAATAATTGCCCCCCTACACAAACAGTCGTATCATTTCCCAGATTAAATACGGGCTTTTCATAAATGGTTATGTAAGAAGGCTTGGTAATTGAATGAGTGCCCCCGCTTTGTGAAGTAACGGTAAGGGAAACTGTAAATGATTTAAAAGGATCTGTTGTTGTATAAGTATGTGTTGGGTTTGCATTAGGCGTGGTAATGATCGTACCATCTCCAAAACTCCAGGTATAGCTTACAATTGGATCGCCGGTATTGAATGTAGAGGTACTCGTAAATTCTACTACCAAAGGCGCGCATCCAGAAGTTACAGAAGCCGAAAAATCCGCTGTTAAAGCGGATGGCTCCCCTGCCGGGGTATTTCCTGCATTTGAATTGACATATATCAATAACAGCAGAGATACAAACAGTATAACTCTCTTCATAGGAATTATTCTTAGTTAATCGAGGATATAGACAACAGGGGTAATAACGTATAATATATTTTTAAATTGTTGCAAACCATGACCTTAAAAAAAAATTCATAGATAGCTTTGCAGGTGTTAACTTGTAGCAATAATTTTTAATTGATTATGAATTGATTTCACAACTTACCATACAGCAAATCCTTTCCAGGATTGATATTATAGATATTGTAGGCAGCTTTGTAAAGCTTAAAAAAAGAGGAACGAACTACCTGGGCCTGTGCCCTTTTCATAATGAAAAAACACCCTCCTTTACTGTTTCGCCTGCCAAGGAAATTTATAAATGTTTCGGCTGCGGCAAAAGTGGCAATACCATCAGCTTTTTGATGGAACATGAGAAATACAGCTATGCAGAAGCATTGCGATGGCTGGCCAACAGGTATAATGTGGAAGTGGAAGAAACAGAGGTAAGTCCGGCTACCCGCGCGTTGCACCAAACAGCGGATAGCCTTTATATCATCAACAATTTTGCACAGCAATTTTTCAGCACCGTTTTGCTTCAGAGCGAAGAAGGACAGGACATCGGACTGAGCTACCTGAAAGAAAGAGGATTCAGCACATCCATTATTGAAAAGTTTCAGCTTGGTTATTGCAGTCAGCAAAGAGATGCATTTGCAAAAGCGGCTTTGGCAGCGCAATATAATGCGGAGTATTTGCAGAAAACAGGACTGGTTGTATTGAGAGACGAGCAACTGGTGGATAATTACCGCGGCCGTATCATTTTTCCGATACATAATCAAACCGGGAAAATTATGGGATTCGGCGCCCGTATTATCGGCAAAAGCGACAGAGCACCCAAATATATCAATACACCTGAGAATGAAATATACATTAAGAGTAAGATACTCTATGGTTCTTATTTCGCAAGGCAGGCAATAGATAAGGCAGATGAGTGCCTGCTGGTTGAAGGTTACACCGATGTAATTTCATTACACCAGGCGGGTATTGAACATGTAGTAGCCAGCGGCGGCACATCGCTGACACCGGATCAGTTGCGGCTGATTAAAAAATATACGGCTAACCTTACCATTATTTATGACGGCGATGCTGCCGGCATAAAAGCCGCGTTAAGAGGACTTGATCTGGCCTTAGAAGAAGGACTGCACGTGCAGTTGGTTTTGCTACCCGGTAATGAGGATCCGGACAGCTATGTAAATAAAACAGGCGGTGAGGCCTTTAAGCAATTTGTTGCAGACAATAAAAAAGATATCGTTCTTTTTCAGTTGGAAGTATCGCTGAAAGATGCGGGGAGCGATTCCAATAAAAAAGCGGCTGTGGTAAACCGTATTGCGGAAACCATATCGCGGCTGAACAAAGCGGAAGATTTTACCAAGCAGCAGGACTATATCAGGCAATGCGCCGGCCTGCTGAAAATTGATGAAACCGGGCTAAATACATTAGTTAATAAATTCATCAGGGAACGGATCACGAAGCAGGAAAATAAAATGGCATCAGACGATGCAAAATTAGCCGCTGAAACCGGGGTACAGGAAACAGCAACCACAGAAGAGGAGGCTTTAACCCTGCTTAATAAAGATGAATTAATTGAGCGGAATATGGCAAGGGCGTTAATTGAGTTTGGCGGGTATGCCTGGGATGAAAAGCGCAAGGTAGCAGATTATTTTTTCGAAGAATTTGAAATCAACGGATTACACGAATTAATAGACAATAAGCAAATGCTTTGGATTATTGAAACCTACCAGTCATGGATCAAAGAAGGCATTGATCCCAGTCCCCAACGTTTCTTATATCATCCGGATATGCAGCTCAGCGCCATAGTAGTGGCCTTAATGGATACCCGCTATGAATTAAGCCCGAACTGGAAGGATCATTATGACGGCCCTTTACTTACGCGCGAAGACCGGTATAAAGAAGAAGTTTCTTCTACTTTAATTTACCTTAAACTCAGGAAAATAAAAAGACTGATAGATGAAAATCAACGCGACCTGGAGAAAACGGTTTCAGCAGAAGAGCAACTTACCTTAATGCAAACGCATCTGCATTTTAAACAGCTTGAAAAAACGCTGACAACAGCATACGAAACCGTCATTTTTAAATAGCCGGATATCCGGCGCTAAGGGTGAAGTTGCCGTTACTTTCCCCCTGCTACATTCGCGGTTCTCCCGGAAGAAGCATAGCGGCTTGTACGGGTTTTATTTTGAACCGGAGTTGATACAGCAGCCGCATTCTCTTTGATGAAGGGAGTGAACTCCTCCACATGTACAGGTTTCTTAAACAGTAAAGCCGTCCACACATGGTCGAGCGTTACCTGGTATTCACTTTCAAAGCCATTTTGATGCAGCATTTTCCAACTGCAGGCCCTGTTCAGATCACTCACAATTTTAGAAGTGGTTTTAGGATAGGCGATCCATAACTTTCCTTCTTCATCCAGTGCAGGTAATACTTCTTTTAATATACCGTTTAACTGCGTTTCGTTAATGGCAAACAGGAGTGCGAAATCTATCCGCCTTGACTTAAGCAGCGGAGTAACATTCTTGGCAAATGCAATTTTGGCAAATTGTTTTTCGATGGAAGAAGGAAGGCCCTGAATCAGTAAATTCTTTTCTTCAGTAAGTTGAAGTTTTTCAAACATAGTCTGCATCATGCTTCAACACAATTTTTAAATGTTGCAAAAAGAGTTGCAAGATAGTAAAATTATGCCGTATGACCAATTTATTATAATAAAGAAATTGCATGAAGAATGCGCTCCCCTTGAATTTTGCAGAAAATATGTCTTGCCGGGTATTATTTTACAGGCTTATAATACTTCATCGCATCCTCTGCATAGCGCTTAACTTTTTCAATACGTGTGGCATCGGAAGGATGGGTGCTTAGAAACTCCGGTGGCTTTTCTCCTCCCCCTATTTTAGACATTCTTTCCCAAAAGGGAACAGCCTCGTTTGGATTATAACCGGCCATTGCGGCAAAAATTAATCCGTATTGGTCTGCCTCTAATTCCTGCTTACGGGAATTGGGTAATAATACTCCGACTTGGGCACCGGGCGCATATACCGTATTAAAAATATTGTTTACAGTGGGGTTACCCGAGGTTAATACACTTCCTACAGTGCCTAATCCTTCAGCAAGAAGCCCCTGGCTCATGCGTTCATTGCCATGCTGTGCTATGGCATGCGCAATTTCATGTCCCATCACCACTGCCAACGCCGCTTCATTTTGTGTAACAGGCAGTATACCCGTATACACTACAACCTTTCCTCCGGGCATACACCAGGCATTTACATCCTTTGAATCTACAAGATTAAACTCCCATTGATACCCCTGCAGGATATCGCCTTTGTTTTCAGCAGTATAATAGTCGGTGATCGCTTTTGCGATGCGGTTCCCTACACGCTTGACCATTTCAGCGTCCTTGCTTACCGTAGTGTTTACAATTTTGTTCTGGGAAAGAAAGGTCTGGTATTCCGTTTTAGCCATAGATTGTAACTCGGCTTCCGGTAATAATTGTAGCTGGTTCCTTCCTGTTATGGCGTTTCGTGTACAGGATACGGTTAAAAACGCCAGTGCGATGAAAAAAAGTGATTTTGAACTCATGTATTTTTGATTGAATCAATATTGTTAGCTGCTAATTCAATTCTTGTACCAAAAATAATTGAATATGTTATTTTGTACGGCAAATGCTTCAGCGCCTCATTTTTCTGCGATCGCGGTATTTTAATATCGGCGCCTTATTTTCGCTTCCCTTTAAAAGCCGGGAAATATTTTTTTGATGCGTAAGCATTACCAGCAAGGCAACAGCCACAGCAAAAATGCGGTAGGCATGGTTATCTACATTAAAAATAACGAGAATGAATACGGGAAAGGCCAAACTGGCCAGGATAGAACTAAGCGATACAAAACGGGTAAGAAATAACACGAGCAAAAAAACGCCTATGCAGCATAAAGCCGTCCAGGGAGAAATACCAAGCACCAGTCCGAAAAGCGTGGCCACTCCTTTGCCTCCCCTGAATTGGGCCCATATGGGATAAATATGTCCCAGAACCGCGCACAGCCCCAGTCCTATCTGAAAATTGGTTCTTGCAAATTCATCAACAACATAGAAAGGCAGCAGGTAGGCCAATTTCACAGCGGCAAAACCTTTAACCATATCTACGATCATTACAACGGTGCCCCATTTATATCCAAGTACCCTGTAGGTATTGGTGGCGCCTGCATTACCGCTTCCGTAATCTCTTATATCTATATTAAAAAAGTATCGGCTTACCCATACAGCCGTAGGGACAGAACCTATCAGGTAAGCTAATATAACCAATGTAAGTTCATTCATCAGATATCAGGTTGAAGTAGGCTGCAAATATATTTATTTTTCACAACTAAAATCTGCTTTAAGCGGCAGCTTCCTTTTTAAACGTTATACAAAGCCAGTTATTTTTTTGCCGTATGCTATCTGTAAAAAATAAAAGGCCGGCGGCTAAAGATTCCACTTTGTTTTTGTCTTCCTGCAATATACCGCTAATTATCAATAAGCCGTTATTATTTAAAGTTCGGTGAAAATCCTGCATATTAGTGAGGATAACGTGAAGGTTGATATTGGCGAGTATCATATCCCATTTTTCTTCGCCGGGAAAATGATCGGCTTTCATGAGCCGGATGCTTCCACATTCGTTTTTTTCAATATTTTCCGATGCATTATTTATACTCCAGTCATCATAGTCTATAGCCAGTATTTCCGCAGCCTTCATCTTATGGGCTAAAATGGCTAATACGCCTGTTCCGGTTCCAAAATCAGCCACTTTTTTTCCCGCACAGTTATATTCACGTAAACTTTCCAGCATTAAGCCGGTAGTGGCATGGTGACCGGTACCGAAGCTCATTTTAGGCGTAATTATAATTTCATATTCAACATTCTTTACAGATGCATGAAAATCAGCTCTTACAGCTACAAAATTATCTATAATTACAGGTTCAAATTCATTTTCCCATATTGCATTCCAGTTCTTATTTTCAATAACCGATTGGGTATATTTTATGTTTCCGGGAACAGGGAACCTGTCAAAAAATGTTTCATAGTATTTTGTTGCAGGAATATATGCTTTTACCAGCCCATCACTTTCCTCAAAGCCTTCTATTTCCGTAGCATCGTGTAAGCAGGCGATCAATATTTCGCCCATTTCCCTGCTTCCTGTCTCAAATATTATTTCAATGTATTTCTCTTCCATCGTTAACAATTAAAAAGCTACCTGTGTGATGCAGGTAGCTTTTATAAATTAGTAATGTAATAAGATCAATTATGGGGAGCGTTAGACTCAGCCGATCCGCGTTCCTGGTCTGCTGCAGGACGGGGCTTGGGAGCAAAATCAGGCTTAGGCATCAGCGCTTTCCTGCTTAATTTAAACTTTCCTGTTTTGTGATCAACGCCTACTAATTTCACTTTTACCACATCGCCTTCCTTCAACACGCCTTCCATCGTCTCCAAACGTTTCCAGCTAATTTCGCTGATGTGTAAAAGGCCCTGTTTACCAGGCAAAAATTCTACAAAGGCCCCAAATTCTTTAATTCCTTTTACTGTGGCTTCGTAAACCTCGCCTACAGAAGGAACCGCAACAATGCCTTTTATCCAGGCAACGGCTTTATCCAATCCTTCCTTAGCCGGAGAGAAAACACTTACTTCCCCTACTGTGCCTACTTCTTCGATATTAATAGTAGTTCCTGTTGTTCTCTGAATTTCCTGTATTACTTTACCCTGGGGCCCGATAACGGCGCCAATAAATTCTTTATCAATGAACAGTTTTTCCATTCGCGGTGCATGCGGTTTCACTTCCTCGCGTGCGGCACTTATGCAATCATACATGGCGTCTAATATGTGCAAACGCCCTTTGCGCGCCTGTTCTAATGCCTCGCGCATCGTATTCATGCTCAGCCCGTCTATCTTAATATCCATTTGTACCCCGCAAATACCTTCCCGGGTTCCGGTAACTTTAAAGTCCATATCACCAAGGTGATCTTCATCGCCCAGGATATCGGTTAAAATAGCATATTTATTATCTGTTCCTCTTGTAATTAATCCCATAGCCACCCCGCTTACATGCTTGGGAAAAGGAACGCCGGCATCCATCAATGCCAGAGAGCCTGCACAAACGGTTGCCATGGAAGAGGAGCCGTTTGATTCCAGGATATCACTCACCACCCTAACCGTGTAGGGATAATCATTTCCTGGCATCATTTGCTTTAATGAACGCAGGGCCAGGTTTCCATGCCCGATTTCCCTTCTGCCGGGGGCACGTAAAAACTTGATTTCGCCGGTTGAGAAAGGAGGAAAATTATAATGTAAAATGAATTTCGAATAATCAGATTTAGCAGCGCTTTCTACCAGCAGTTCATCCAAAGGTGTTCCTAAAGTAACGGTAGTAAGCGATTGTGTTTCGCCCCTGGTAAATAAGGCAGAACCATGGGGTGTTGGCAGAAAGTCGGTTTCCATTGCCAGGGAACGTACCTCATCTAATTTCCTGCCATCCAAACGGGTACGGTCATCAAGGATCATGTTTCTTACCACTTCCCATTGCAGGTCTTCAAAGTATTTGCCGGCCAGTTTTACATCTTCTTCTTCAGGCTCCTCACCAAAACTGGCAACCAGTTCTTCTTTGAGCTTTGCATAAGCATCGCTTCTTTCATGCTTGGCAGAACCTGCTTTAGCAATTTCATAAATTTTATCTTTAGCAAAAGCTTTTACTTTTTCAAGAATAGATTCGTTTTGCACAGGCCTGGGGTAGTCTCTTTTTTGTGTAATCCCTTTTTTATCCCTGAGCTCCTGTTGCGCTTTAATCTGGAGCTTAATGGCTTCGTGGGCCACCTCCAGCGCCTTCACCAGGTCTTCTTCGGTGCATTCTTTGGATTCACCTTCCACCATCATCAGGTTCTTTTCTGTAGCTCCGATCATGAAGTCCATATCAGCTTTAGCCAGTTCGCTACGGGTAGGGTTAACAACATATTCATTATCAATCCTTGCTACCCGCACTTCAGAAATAATTTCTTTAATGGGAATATCAGAAACCGCTAATGCCGCAGACGCAGCCAGGCAGGCTAAAGCGTCCGGCATTACTTCAGTATCACTTGAAACAAGCGTTATAATTACCTGAACCTCACATAAATAGTCATCAGGAAAAAGCGGGCGTAAAGCACGGTCAACCAGGCGGCTGGTGAGCACTTCGTAATCATTCAGCTTGGCTTCGCGCTTAAAAAAGGAACCGGGAATGCGGCCTGCGGAAGAAAATTTTTCCATATAATCCACGCTCAGCGGAAAAAAGCTTTGTCCGGGCTTGGGTTCTTTATTGGCTACTGCAGTAGCCAATATCATACAATTACCCTGGCGTACAACAACGGAGCCATCGGCCTGGCGTGCCAGTTTACCGGTTTCAATAGTTACGGTACGTCCGCCGCCAAGGTCAAATGATACATCAATAGGTTGAGAGAGCATAAAAATGATTTGAATTTAAGACCTGCAATCAGGGGCATCAGGGGGGAGGAATACCGTGGCATTGCAAGCCGTGTAGTTAAATAAAATAATGAGCGATCGTCATAAAACTACTATTCCCAACATGGCCGTTGGGAATAGTTATACTTAACGAATACGTTACTTTCTGAGTCCTAATTTTTCGATCAGCCCGCGATAACCCTGCAAGTTATGCTTACTAAGATAGGTGAGTAAACTTTTTCTTTCTCCCACTAATTGCAACAGGCCCCTGTTGCTGGAAAAATCTTTTTTGTTTTGCTGCAGGTGCTTGGAAATGTGAGCAATGCGTTCTGTTAACAGCGCTATTTGCGCTTCAATAGATCCTGTATTGGTTTCTTTTCCACCAAATTCTGCAAAAATCTTTGTTTTTTTGTCGGCGACTAATGTTGGCATCTCAATTTTTTTTAAACATCCAATGATATCTTCTTCTTATTTGGCCGCAAAGGTAGTAAAAGATCACAAAAACAGGAATTATTCATAGAATTATTTTTCAGCGCAAATGCTTTACATTCAGCCCGTATAATATTACAAAAAGAATTCCGATAAAAGCGATAAAGGACGATGATAGTATAGTAAGGAAGTTTCCGCCACCGAAAGCGATAAAAGGACCTGCAATACCTATTGCCGTACCCAATACATAGCTATAGAATCCCGTTTTCTTTAATCCAAACATCAATATACCGCCTAACAGTGTAAACACCGAAGCAATAATGCTGAATAAAGCGCTTTTCCTGAGGTTTTCCGGCTGAAGCATTTCACTGGTACCGGATAATATCTTTTCGGCAAATTTTGATCCGGCATTATCTTCATCTTCTACCTTTTCCCTCGCGTCCTGCATAGCAGCCTGTGCAATGCCGGAAGTAGCATTAGCGGAAAGATAGCTGGTTATGCCGCTGATTATTCCCCAACTGCTTCCAATAAAGGTAAGAATGCATAAAACAGTAAGAAATACCGGCCTTGGGGGTTTAGCCGCAACAACTGGCTGATCGGGTTGCAAATTTTCCATAGCTAAATATGTTTTAGAGTTACAAGGATAATAAAATATTTTTATATCTGAAAGTGATTTTGATTGTCAAAACCGAAAATACTTTTGATAAACCGTAATTTTCCGGAAAATTTAAATGTTTGGGCAAATTATACAGTTTTGTATTGATGGGATGTGGTGAAATAAGCAGGAGGCATGCTGAACAGATAAAGAAACATGGCATTATCCGGGCGGTTTGTGACACCAACAGGCAAAAAGCAGACGAGGCGGCGGCGCTGTACCAATCAAAAGCATATTACCATATTGAGGATATGCTGCAATCGGAGGATGGAATTGATGTGTCTGTAGTTTGTACCCCAAATGGACTGCATGCCATGCACACCATTGCATCCCTGGAACACGGTATGCATGTGCTTTGCGAAAAGCCGATGGCCATTAGAGTTAAAGATGCCCGGGATATGCTGCAGACTGCCAATGCAAACAACAGAAAATTGTTTGTGGTAAAACAAAACCGGTATAATCCGCCGGTAGCTGAGCTAAAGAAGATCATCCGGGAAAACAGGTTAGGCACGATATCCAGCTTCCAGGTTAATTGCTTCTGGAACAGGCCAAAATCCTATTATCTGAATTCCTGGAGAGGCACCAAAGCATTAGACGGGGGTATCCTGTTTACCCAGTTCAGTCATTTTATTGATTTACTGTACTGGCTGCTGGGTGATGTAAAAAATATCCGTGCTATCGGCCGTAATTACCAGCACGGAGATTGCATTGAGTTTGAAGACACGGGTGTTGTGCAGATGGAAATGCAGAACGGGGCAATCGGATCACTGCATTTTACCATCAACAGCTATCAGTCTAACATGGAAGGATCCATTACCCTGTTCGGGGAAAAGGGAACGATCAAAATCGGGGGACAATACCTAAATACACTGGAATACCAGCGTATTAAGGATTATCCTGTTCAGCCAATACCGCAAAGTAAAGGCGCTAATGAATATGGATTTTATAGCGGAAGCATGAGTAACCACGATAAAGTATATGAAAACCTTTTAAAAAGCCTTGACGGAAAGGCGCATGATGCTGTTATGGCTGAAGACGGAATAAAAACCGTGGAAATAATTGAACAGATTTACGCGGGTATGCGGACTAATATAATATAATTATTCTTGAAAACCATTTATTTCACTGTCACCAATGAGCTGGTTTACGACCAGCGGATGATAAGAATATGCACTACGCTGGCCCGTGAAAATTATAGCATTGTGCTGGTTGGGCGGCGGTACAGAGGAGCCGCGCACCTTCAGCCCCACTCCTTCCGGCAGGTTCGGATCTTTTGCTGGTTTACTAAGGGCAAATTATTCTATATTGAATTTAATACCAGGCTATTGTTTTACCTCTTTTTCAAAAAAATGGATGGGCTTTGTGCCATTGACCTGGATACTATTCTTCCCTGCTGGCTGGTTTCCCGCATAAAAAGAATACCCCGTGTATATGATGCGCATGAACTGTTTTGTGAAATGAAAGAAGTGCGTACGCGGCCGCTTATTTATAGCTTCTGGAAAAGAGTAGAACAATTTGCAGTACCCGGATTCACTTCGGGATATACGGTTAATTTACCTATAGCAAAGGAATTTAAAAGAATGTATGGTGTGAACTATTCCGTTATCAGGAATATTGCGGCTTTGCATAAGCCCGAACAGCAACCGGAAAAAACAAAAACCTTTCTTTTGTACCAGGGAGCGGTTAACGAAGGCAGGAGTTTTGAAACACTTATTCCTGCCATGCAATATATTCATGTGCCCCTGGTGATATGTGGCGATGGCAATTTTATGCCGCAGGTAAAAATACTGGTGAAAAAACATGGGGTGGAAGATAAAGTCATTTTTAAAGGAAGGATTGCCCCCGATGAGTTAAAAAAAATTACACCATTGGCCACCATCGGCATTACCTTATTTGACAGGGAGGGTATGAGCAATTATTATTCTCTTGCCAATCGCTTCTTTGATTATATACATGCGGGCATACCTCAGCTTTGCGCAGATTACCCGGCATACAGGGAAATTAATGAAGAGTTTGAGGTTGGTCTGCTGATAACAGACCTGTCTGCAGAAAATATTGCCAGGCATATCAATACCTTATTAACAGATAGCGCACTGTACGAAAAACTGCGGCAAAACTGCCTGGCGGCAAAGCAGGTATACAACTGGCAAAATGAAGAAAATAAGCTGATTGATTTTTACCGGAACCTATTGCACTAAGATTGGAAAAACATATACATATCGTTTGCTTAGATGTGCCCTATCCGCCCGACTATGGCGGCGTGTTCGACCTGTATTACAAGCTGAAATACCTGCATGAAAACGGTGTGAGCATTCATTTGCATTGTTATGAATACGGAAGGGGCGAACAAAATGCTTTGCTGGAATATTGTAAAACGGTTCAGTATTATAAACGTTCCGGAGGCTGGCGGCAACTGACCGCAGGAATACCGTATATTGTTAGCTCGCGTGCCGATCCGGCATTATTACGCAATCTTTCTAAAGATCATTACCCTGTATTGCTGGAAGGTATACACAGCACTTACCTGTTGTATAAAAATAAGCTGGCAGGAAGAAAAGTGATTTTGCGTTTGCACAATATTGAATTTGAATACTACCGTCAATTATCACACAATACCACTTCATTATTTCATAAAATATATTATACAGCAGAAAGTGCTTTGCTGAAGCGGTATGAAAGAACGATTGCCCGTAAAGCCGGTTTCATTGTTACAGTAACAGAAAAAGATGCCCGAAGATATGCTTTCATATTTGATATAAACAATGCACGCTATCTGCCTGTTTTTACAGCATGGAATACGGTGGCATGCAGGGAAGGAAAAGGATCGTATTGCCTGTACCAGGGTAATTTATCGGTGGGTGAAAACGAGCAGGCGGCATTATGGCTGATTAAAAACGTGTTTTCAGATTTGAAGATACCCTTTATCATTGCCGGTAAAAACCCTTCTCATTCTTTAAAAAAAGAAGTACGGCTTCATACGCATATCAGCGTAGCTGAAAACCCTTCACAGGCAGAAATGCAGCAATTAGTTGAAGATGCGCAGATCAACCTGTTACCTTCCTTTACCACTACGGGAATAAAACTAAAATTTTTACACGCTGTTTTTTGCGGAAGGCATTGTGTTGCAAACACGGCTATGGTGGCAGGAACGGGTATGGAAAATGCCTGCGTAATGGCGGAAGATGATAAGGACTTTAAAGCTGCTATACAAGATTTATATCATCAGCCATTTACAAAAGAAGCGATAGCGTTCCGGCAGGCGTTGCTTGATCAGCATTTTAATAACCGGCGAAATGCCGCGCAGCTAATGGAATGGATATGGGGCCCGGCAGGATTGGCAGACTGATCATCTTCTTCTTATTGTCTTAGAAAAGTAGCTGTTCCATTCACTTTTTGAGTAACCTCATACTCACTATTACCCTGCCTGGTAATAGTTGACTTGTTTACGGCTGATTTTATCACGAGCGTATCACCGGTTATGGTAAACCTGGCGCCTGCCGGATCTGAAGCGCCCGGCAGTTGTTGGCCATTGGTATCCGGGATGTCAAAAATGGGACCGTTGGGGAAATAGAGTGAATCGCTCCCTACCTGCTGGTAATCGCTGCTGGCGCTGCTGGAGGGCAAATCAAAATCAAGCTGTTCTTCCTGCGGCTGCGGATCAACCGGGATGCCTCCCAGATAGGTAATGATTTTAACTTTGGCCGAAATGCTGTACCCCAAATCAGTTGTTTCCATTTTATCGGCGGTAACCGTAAGAAATCCCTTGTTGTTTTGTGTAGTGGCAGCATATGTAGCCACAATCCTTCCAGGGATGCCTCCATAATCAAAGGTGGAGCCCGATTCTACCGCTACACTAAGTTCAAGAAACTTCCAGGTTCCCAGCAATGAAGCCGGGTTGTTGCCTGAATCTTTTTCAAACGATAATTCTTTCTGGCATGAAAAAAGAGTGAATATCAGCAAAAGGACGGATAAAGTAGCAGGGATATTCCGCATAGTATTTTTAATACATTGTATTGCAAATATATATAATAGTAGTAGTTTTTCTCAACTTATGTTACCGTAAGAAGTAAAGCCTGCAGGGCTACATTTTTGAGGTAACGCTGCAGGCTGCACACAAAAAATAAAAAATTAATCTTTCAGGTTGAGGTATTTTTTAACAGCGTTATAGTCGTTCCAGTCAATGCCAGATGCTTTACGGGCGGCAGGCGTACCGCCGGGAATAAGAATATAACGGAATTGAGATATCCCCTGTTCACTTGAGACATTGTAATTAGACGTCAGGATAATTTCATCTTCAGAAAAATATGGGTCAATGAAAATATTCGGGGCTGTTTCTTCTACATCAAACAATATGCTGGCTATCACAGAACAAGGGAGGGAAACAACAAACGGATCATCTTCCGTATTTAGATTCCAATATACTTTTACTGACCCTGAATTTAATATTTCCTTTGATAAGCCCGGGGCAGAAATTATAGCTATTCCATTTTCATCAAAACTTACATCCAGCCACTGTGAATAAATAACATTTGCAGTTCCGGGATCACCTTTAGCACCCGCAGGTCCCTGTGCTCCTGAAGGACCGGCTGCTCCTGCTGGTCCGGCGGGACCTTCGGGCCCTTCTTTGGAGCAGGAGGTAAATAACATGCCTACCGCCATAAATGCAACGGCGGCTATCTGAAATGTCAATTTTTTCATAACGAATTATTTTAGTTTTTAGATGACTAAAAATAATGAATTAATGATTAGCCTTTAGTATAAAACAGCAATTTATCTTTTATACGGGATTGGCATTTAAAAAACGCTTCTATACTTTGCTTACCAGGTTTAATAATTCCACGTTATCCAGGTTTTGGCATCATCTGCACTAACCATGTCATAGGTGGTGGAACTGGTTTGTATAAAATAATACCCCTGCGGTATCAATAACTTTGCAAGTGTTTGCGCTGCAGGCCCCGAAGCAGGATAAGACCCATACAATCCCAGCAGGCTAAATACCGCTCTTCCATCGGCAGTAAACTCCGGGGTATCCGGGGCTGCTCCATACTGTAACTCAAGACCTGTTCCTGCAGCATTTACAAACGCCGGTGCAAACAAATCGTTTCCTGTATCGTATTCGGGCCAATAAATAAGTGAATAAAATCTGCCGAGGGTATTTATTCCAAAAGCGTCATCTACGCCATTTACATGAAAGCCCGCATACGACTCCCAGTATGCTTCATCATTAACTGCGGTTTGCCACCATCTTTGCGGAGCGCTTACATCTGTTTTTAGCGGCTTAATGGCGCCTGCAATAATACCGGTACTATTACCCGACCTAAGGTTAACGCTTTGACTGGCTTCATTCCAGAACACATCCGTAAATTCATTAATAATTTGAGAACCGTTAATTAACGGAGTTTCAAACACTACCCCTCCAACATTGAAATAATAAGCGGTAGAGAACTGCTTTATTGTTCCACCCGAAAGCCATTGCAAAGTGGTGGTTCTTGAAGCGGGGTCAACAAAAATTTCATATTCAACACCGCTAAGCGTAAGCCGCTTAAAATAGTTTTTAATTTTTGTTACATTGGTAAAAGATACCGCATTAGCCCATTCGCCATTTTGCCATTCGTTTAACTCCTGCTGCGATGCTTTTTCCAGCCTGAGTTTCGTGTTGTTCATTTTACCGGTAAGTATAATGCTGTCTGCATATAAAGTGTCTAAGGAAAATTCGAAATCGGAAATCAGTCCGCTTCCATAAGCACCTCCGTTTACTGTAGCGTCGGGATCAGATAAAAGATGCAGGTAGGAATAGGTATCAAAAATCAAGGTGGGCTGCTGCAATGCTTTTAAACGGTAACTGCTTTCCTTCTGGTATTTGGAGGTAATGGTATCAAAATCCGAGAACATGAATACCCGGTTTTCGTTATTAAACCTGAAATAAAAATGGTAAATACCGCCACTGCCCGGTATAACCGTTGCCTTCCAACCGGTTGGCGAGCTCACAAGCGCAGACTGGTAGTCGTTCAATGTTTTATTAATGCGCTCATCGGGCGACTGATCAAAAACCGGTTCGTCTTTACGGCATGCCGTAAGGCAAAGCGTTATTGATAAAATATATAAAGCGATCTTTTTCATCTGTGTATTTTTTTTTCTCTTTAAACCTATTTCACCAGCGCTGTTATGGATGCCCTTGTGCGGGTTTGCAAACTGTAAAAATCAATGTTCCAAACGTCTTTAAAATAATTGACCAGCATCGCTTCCTTCTGCTTCAGTTTGGTTTGTGCCTCTTCGCTGCTAAGATTATTTACCATTATATTAAACCATGCCCTGCCTTCTACCAGCATAATGGCAGCCATTTCTACAAAATCTTCGTCGGGGAAAGACATGGCGTAGGCGGAGATGAATCCCATCTCGTTAGCAGCTTCATCGCTCACATTGTTCCAGTTAGAAGTATAATTGCCCACGGATATTTGTTTGAATTCCTGCGGATACATCACGTTTTGATGCAGGATATGGGCAAATTCGTGCTGAATAGTATGAAACATTTGTTTCACGGTAAAAGAGTCTTCCGGCACATAACCATCCATGCCTTTTATACGAAAATCGTTTAACTGGTACAGCAATATTTTGCGCCCGCCTTCTGCCTGACCCAGCGTAATGGTGCCATCCATATTCCAGCTTGCACTTCCCGCCAGTACAAAAAATTTGGGACAATATTTCTTCATGAACAACGCGTTGGTTTCGGCAACATAATTATCAATCCATACCTGCTTTACCGCACTCAGCACGGGTATTATCTTTTCTTCATCGGGCGGTACGATGATTTTATTGAATTCCATTTCCGACTGGTCCCATTTGTATTTAACCGACACGTTCAATGGCACAGTAAGGTTACTGAGTATCCAGTCGTCAACAGGGCCTTTTACCCAGGTATCGCCCCCCAGCCCCGGGATATCATCTGCGTTTCCCGAAATATTATCTTTCCCGCAGGATAGCATTCCCGCAGTACACAAAAAGGCAACCAGTAGCGTTTGTAAAGATTTCATATTGTGATTTATGAATTTATTATTATTGATCTGCATCATCTATGTCTATCTTGGGTTTAAATCCACTCCTGATAATTCCGCTGATTCGGGTATCTGCAATACTCTTCTCAGGTCATTTTCCCCCAGCTCAATTACATCACCTTCCGTTGTGCTGTGCGTTATCACAATCTTATGTCTCAATATATCAAACCAGCGCATCCCTTCCTGTGCATATTCCGCCCGTTTAAAATCAAGAATGGTTTGCAGGATGCCTTCCTGCAGATCGGAAATGCCGTAAAAATTTTTAATTTTCGTTTCAGTGATGCGATGCGTTGCTGAATTATATCCAACGATACGGGTAGAAGCATAACTGTTAATATCCGTTAACGCATCGTTGGTGTTATTAAGGGCGTTGTTAGCTTCGGCTTTATTAAATAATACTTCTTCCACAGTAAAAAGCGGAACCATAATATAGCCTACTCCTATGCTGGCATTTACAGAGTTGCGTACAAAATATTCATTGATCTTGGGGATCATATAATTATTGGTACCGGCTGTATAAATATGGTTTCTGAACGCCCAGGTACCACCAGTAACATTACTTCCAAAAATCTCATCGCGGATCGCGGATGTCATACCATACCGCACACTGTAATAATACCGGCCCCACCAGGAAGGTGTTTCTCCCAGCAGTAAATTAGCCGGCTGACTGGCTTTAGCATATTCTGCCCACATTTCCCTGTAAGTATAAGTAAGGTAAGTAGTGTTCCACGGGCGTAGTAAGGTAGTTATATTGGAAGTAGTAAAAACCTGGCTGGCATATTCAACAACTTTTGTATACTCTTTTTTGTATAGATAAAAACGTGCTGCAAAGGCATTAGCCGCGGCTTTGGTAAAATGATAACGGGGAGCCGCGTATTTCTGATCAACCAGCAAAGGCAGCCCCTCCTGCAGATCTTTTTCAATCATTTCATATACATATGCTACCGTTTTTCTTTCATAATGCTTAATCACCACCTTTTCCGGCTCCGTAACATATGGAATACCCGGATCTGAAGAAGCAGTAGCCGGATCATATACTTTTGAAAACAAGGTTACCAGCATAAAATGTGCATAGGCCCTGGCTACAAGTGCTTCTCCTTTCTGGGCCTGGTAATCGGCGGGGTTTTCAGCGGTATTACAGGCTTCCAGGGCATGATTGGCGGCAGCTATAGCGGCATAGCAGGCATTCCAGTAATATTCGGGAGAATCCTGCTGGTTATCGGTTACATCTTTATACATATAAGCGTTCGCATTGCTAATATCCTGCTCCCCTACCCCTTTATCGGCAACATTGTCTGATAAAGATTCACAAAAATCCATATAATTTGCCTGGGGGTACGCGGTACCCAGCAATTGCGATACTTTTTCAGGCGAATTAAGCTCCGTTCTGTTATCCGGTAAATGTTCCAGGTACTTCTTACAACTGGTGTTAGCCGCAAGCAATACAACAGAGAAGTATATAAATTTTTTTTTCATAATCGAATGATATTAAATGCCCACTTTTACAGAAAGCGTGATTTGTTTTTGAATAGGTTGCGCCACACCACCCGAGTTAAAAAATTCAGGATCCTGTCCTTTTAATTTTTTATCGGCATATATAAGCCACAGGTTGGCTGCAGCTGCCGTTACCGACAAACTATTAAGCCCCATACTTTGTATAGTATTTACGGGTAACTGGTAAGAAAGGGATACAGTTTTTAAACGGATGAAATCGCCTTTGGCTACTCTTTGTGTTGAGTAATTATAATTATTATAAGGATAGGCGGCATTCAGTTGCGCTGCTTCAAAAGCTTCCAGAATAGAAGGAATATTCGTTAGTAATTCATCGCCGGGCAATACCCACCTGTCGTTAAACTCTTTGGGCATGGCATCCAAGTCCGAATAATAGGTTTTAAATGCCGGGTATAGTCTAATTTTATTACCCGCCTGGTAGGTGATGAAAATATTTGCTGAAAATGCTTTGTAATGAAAGGTATTCGAAAAACCACCGTTAAAGGGCGGATCAACAGGTCCCTCATACACGAGGTGCTCCGTTTTTTGATCCTGCAGATATACAGCAGCAGCGGTTTTGCCATTTTCATCTACAAATTGCGGGATACCGGTGTTGTGTTCCAGCCCTTTATAGTTGAGTGAAAACAGGCTGCGAACCGGGTATCCTTCTTTATTGCCTCCTTCTGCTACTACAAGACTGAAAATATCGGGAATATTTTTGGCATTGGTAATTTTGTTCTCATTGTATCCAAAAGTAAAGGTACTCTTCCACCCCCAGTTACTCCGGCGTATGATCTCTCCACCCAGGAGCAATTCACCACCCCAGGAGTCCATATCGGCATAGTTAGCCGCTTTATAGGCTTCCCCGCCAATACCGGAGGTTTTAATAAGGCTGATCAGGTCGAAGCTTTTCCGCTGGTAAACATCAATACTAATATTCAGCCTTCTTTCCAGCAAACTGGCATCTACTCCAATATTGCCGGTATATGATTTTTCCCAGGTGAGCTCCGAATTTTCGAGATTAGCCAGTTGAATTACGGATTCTCTTTCAGACAAATAAGGCCGGTTTGTATTAATGCTTCTCAGCACTACATTAGAATTATTGGCGGGCCCCATGCTAGCCGTTAAACCATAGCTCGCTCTTAATAATAAATTATCGAGCCAGTTTATTCCCCGCATAAAAGATTCCCGGTCTACGTTCCATGATGCGGCCACGCTCCAGGTAGGCAGCCAGCGTGCGGTGCTTGATTTGCCCAGGCGGTTTGAGCCATCGTACCTGCCCGTAGCCGTAAAGTTATATTTGGAATTGAAGGTATAATTGCCGGTAGCATAAAAAGCAACAAACCGGTCATAATCCTTACCCATTTCATAGTAAGGAAAATTACTTTCAATCGTTTGTTTAAGTATCCGGTAATCTATGGCAGGCAAGCCGCCGTTATCGTATTGATATCCATAACCGGTATTGCTAAAGTTTTGTCTGTCGGCAGATTTTACCTGCATACCACCCAGCAGGTTTACCGAGTGTTTATCATTTATAACAGTGGAATAATTAATGCTGTTCCGGAAATCATAGCTCAGTAAAAAATCTTCGGCTCTGTTGTAGAAGCCACCATAAGGTAACACAACAACAGGTTCCGCTTCGGGATCATCGGGATCGCGATAGAGGAATTTATTATTTTGAGCAATAGTAGCTGTTCCTGCCGACCTGTATGCCCGGGCCATATTGGCGTTTTCAGTGATCTGGTGCTCGCGGGTTGATTTTACATAGCGCAGTGCGCCGGTAAATTCATACGTAAAGTTTTTAGCGAATTTGTAATTGATATCGCCCTGCAGTCTTAAATCTATGATGTTGATATCAAGAAAGTTATTCCTCAGTTCGTTGATAATATTAAAAGGTGCAAAATTTCGCCTGAAGTATTCCTCGTTCCCGTTTTCATCATATGCGGTAATGGTGCGACTGGTATTTAATGCAAAGCTGAAAGGGTTGATATCAAAGTCGCGGTCGTACTGCCCTTCTACCGGGTTAGGATTACGGGCAAGGGTTCCCGGTGCTTTTTGCTGACGAACAGAGCCCAGGGTGGCAAATCCAACGGAGAACTTATCGGAAAATTTATAATTGTTCCTGAAGTTAATTGTATAACGGTTAACCTTATCCGCTATGGTCCAGCCATTGTCACCATAATAGCTCATCGAAAAATAGCTCTGCGATCTTTCTGTACCGCCGGATATGCTTAGTGAATGCTCCTGCACCAGGTTATTGCGGAATAAAATGTCAAACCAGTCGGTATTAGCGGCAGCATATCGTTTCAGGAAATCGGCTCTTGCTTCCCGGGTGTTTTGGAGCGGGAAATTTCCGTTATCATCAGCGTTCATTAATTCATACATCTTTCCATATACTCCGTTATCGGCACGGTTAAGGATATTAGGGTTTAAAGACCCTTTACGTTCCAGTTCCCCCAGCATAGACATCTGCTGCAGGGAGTTCATAATATTATAATCGGCATATGTGGGTTTAAGCTGTGTAGTAAAATTACCTGTATACGCTACCGTTGTTTTGCCCGCACGTCCTTTTTTGGTAGTGATCACCACTACCCCGTTCATGGCCCTTGCGCCATATAATGCAGTAGCGGCAGCATCTTTAAGGATATCAAAACTTTCAATATCATTGGCATTCAGTCCTGCCACAGCCGACCCCAGTAACGTAGTAGGATCGCCGCTCGACAACTGATCATTGGAAATATTGATAATATCTTCCAGCACCACGCCATCCACTACCCATAAAGGTTTATTATCGCCGTTTAAAGAAGTGGCTCCGCGAACCCGCACTTTAGGAGCAGCGCCAAAGGTTCCCGAAACGTTTTGTACAGCTACGCCTGCAGCGCGGCCTTCGAGCATACGGCTTACATCGGCCACACCGTTCATCTTAATATCATCTGCTTTTAGCGAAGTGGCAGCACCGGCAAATTTCTTTTTATCAAGATTTTGAAAACCGGTAATCACCACTTCTGCTAAGGCGCCTTCACTTTTGGCTAATACTACATTAAGAAAACTTTCTCCCCTGTAAATAACAATTTTAGGCGCTTTACTTATAAAGGTAAACTGCAGGCTGTCGCCGTTCCTGACTGCTATGGTAAATTCACCATTGCTATTGGTCATTGTTCCTTCACCGCTCCTCAGGTTTTCAACAGATACCCCGCCCAGCGCAATTTGTTCATCTCCGTCTGTTACTTTTCCGTTTATCCTTACAGAATCCTGCATGGCCGATTGAAAAAGCAGGTGGTTGTTACTGGAATACCCGGCATATGATCCGGTATAAAAGAAGCATAGTACAATCAATGTAAGGCAAGGTAGTATTGAAAATTGCCTGAAGTACGCTGTTATTGCAGGCTCCTTTTTATGAAAGACCATATCAGTTAGTTTATGTATTATTTAATAGGACAATGATTTTAAGTAAAACGTTGATTGAAAACGCTTTATTTTTTTAAAAATTTTAACCAAAGCTGCCTGCAAGATAAATAAATCCTTTGTACAGCTTTTGCCGGTTATGTATTATATACGTATATGGCAGATAAAAAGATGGCATCCGGGCAGGATTCACAGGTTTACACCTGATTTCCCGCAGGAAGAAATTTTGTATGAAAATGAAGTATACTATCTTCGCCGCGCTTTACCGCGCATTTAAACGCGTTAATTAGCAACTGTTCAATATTAAAAAATCAAATACATAGTATGAAAAAGTATAAAGCCGGAGTGCTTTTTGGCGAAGAACTGGAAGCGTTATATAAAGACGCAAAAGAGAACCAGTTTGCCTTACCCGCCGTAAATTGCATTGGAACCAACACGATTAATGCAACCTTAGAAACCGCCGCAAAGGTAAACTCACCCGTTATTGTTCAGTTCTCTAACGGCGGGGCGCAATTTATTGCCGGGAAGGGAATGCCGAATGATAAGCTCCAGGCCAATATTTCAGGCGCAGTTTCAGGTGCACTGCATATTCATAATGTAGCTAAATATTATGGTGTGCCCGTAATACTGCACACAGACCATGCTGCAAAAAAATGGCTCCCATGGATCAGCGGACTTATAGATGCCGGCGAACAATACTTTAAAGAGAAAGGACAACCGCTTTTTAGCTCGCATATGCTTGATCTGAGCGAGGAACCCATTGAAGAAAATATTGAAACCTCTGTTGATTTTTTTAAGCGTATGCAGCCACTGGGGATGGGCATTGAAATTGAACTGGGCGTTACCGGTGGTGAAGAAGACGGGGTAGACAACAGCAATGTAGATAATGATAAATTGTATACCCAGCCGCAGCATGTAGCGTATGCTTATGCTGAACTGGGTAAAGTGGGCAGCCTGTTTACCATAGCAGCCGCTTTTGGTAATGTGCATGGCGTATACAAGCCAGGGAACGTAGAACTGCGTCCGGAGATCCTGAACAACAGCCAGGTGTATATTGAAAAAGAATTGAAAACCGCAGTCAAGCCTGTTTATTTTGTGTTCCACGGCGGAAGCGGTTCACCGCAGCACCAGATCCGTGAAGCCATTGGCTATGGCGCTATTAAAATGAATATTGATACAGACCTCCAGTGGGCTTTCTGGGAAGGCGTGCTGGGTAATTATAAAAAGAGTGAAGCTTACCTGCAGGGACAATTAGGCAACCCGGAAGGTGAGGATAAGCCCAATAAAAAATTCTATGACCCACGCGTATGGCTGCGTAAAGGAGAAGAATCGTTTATTAAAAGGCTGGAAGTGGCATTTAATGATCTGAACTGCATTAACAGGAACGCATAAAGTTTTAGCTTTCCGGTTGTTTTGCCGGTTAAAATAATAAGGTTGATAATCTGATTGAAGATTGTCGACCTTTTAAATTTTTAGGGAGAGCCTGGTTATATGTTTCGATGATCAACACACAGGCAAAATAGGGTCATAGGAAAACACAGGCTATATTAAAAACTTGTGTACTTAGATTATGTGGTAAAAATTCAGAAACAGCGATAATAACAAACTGATTTCATTTCCGGACATCCCAATTCAGGTTAAGGTATAATAAACACCCCTGATTCGTAAATACCGCAACGATGCTGCAATGAATAAAATGCTCTTTTCTGTAACCTTTAGGCCTTTCTTCCATCTAACTATTATTACCAATTTCTTTTAATTCAAATAATAAACATGAAAGCGAATAGCGTATTAAAACCGTTTTTAGCAACTGCAATTGTATCTGCTGCTATATTTTTAACAACTGCCAGCGCACAGGATACCCCCAAACTTTCGGATGCGGAAGTGGCTTCGGTTGCTGTGGTGGCTAACCAGATTGACATTGATTATGCGGCCATCGCGAAAGAAAAGTCAACAAATGAGGATATTCTGAAATTTGCCGACATGATGACCGATAATCACAAAGCGGTAATTGCCCAGGCAGTGGCGCTCGTTACAAAATTAGGCGTTACACCCAAAGACAATGCCGTTAGTCAGAAGCTACTGGCTGATGCTAAAAAAACCGAAAAAACATTGCGTTCAAAAAAGGGAAATGCTTTCAATAAAGCATATATAGATAATGAAGTGACCTATCATAAAGCCGTAATTGGCGCGGTAGAAGGCCTTTTAATACCCGAAGCGGAAAATGCTGAGTTAAAGGCATTGTTACAAAATGTTGTTCCTTCATTAAAAGCACATCTCCAACATGCAGAAGCAGTGCAGAAGAAGTTTTAATAATGAACCATAGCATGAATGATAGAATATTCTTTCACTGCCATTCGGATAAGCTTATCAAAATGCCTGCATAAACATAAGGGTTGACGACCGTTCTAAAAAGGGTTGTCAACCCTTATGACTTAAAGTACTTGTTTAATTAAACCCGAAGGCCTTCATCATTTTATCGAAAATGCTATTGTTTTCATATATGCCCCCAAACGCTTCGGCACCGGGGCCATAAGCAAAAACAGGTATCATCACCCCGGTATGTCCTTTGGTGGTGAATTTGGCAGTCACTTTACCGGATATCATATCGCCTCCGTTTAAAGAAAGCCCCCCGGTTTCATGATCTCCTGTAACAATTACAAGCGTATTACCATCTTTTATTGCAAAGTCAAGCGCGGCGCCAATGGCCTTATCAAAGTCAATCATTTCAGTAGTAAGGTAATCTATATCGTTGGCATGACCACCCCAGTCAACCTGCGAACCTTCTACCATCAAAAAAAATCCATTCTTATTTTGTTGCAATAGTTTTAAAGCAGTGTGCGTTGACTGGAGCAACTGGTCGCCCCTGCCCTCTGATACTTTCGGCGGTTCGCCGTCTGCTATGAAGCCGGCCAATTTGCCTGAGGTCACTTTTACGATATCTGTTAATGTATCCAGCACCTGATACCGGCGTGCTTTAAGGCTGTCTAAAAGGTTACGTCCATCTTTACGCTGGTTAAAATATTTTCTTCCTCCACCGATAAAAACATCAATATCTGTTTTTAGAAAATCCGCCGCTATTTCTTCCTGCATGCTTCTTGAAGGCTGGTGGGCTATAAAAGAAGCCGGCGTGGCATGGGTAACCGCGCAACTCACCACCATTCCCGTTGCCAGCTTGTTTCGTTCGGCTATCTCAAGAATGGTAGGCTGTGCCAGCTTTGTAGCATCCACGCCAATAGCGCCATTATATGTTTTTTTACCAATGGAAAAAGCGGTTGCACCGGCGCCTGAATCTGTAACGTATCCTTCTGAAGGCTGGCTTTTATGAAAACCGCTAAAGGGAAACCTTTCTAAGTTAAGCGTTCCGTTATTGGCAGTTAAGCCTGCAAAGATCTGTGCCGTTCCCATGCCGTCGCCAATCATTAATATAATATTCTTCGCTTTCTTATTATTGTTTTTTTGCTGGCTAAAAACAACTGAACTCAATAATAAAAACGAAAGGATGCAAATGCAGTTTTTAATCATGAACTTTATTTTTTTAATACAAATACATTTTCCGGTTCAAAACTCCGCATTATAAACGACAATATGCACCAGTTCACAAATAGTTAATATAGCATTGAATAAATCGGTTAACCGATAATGATCTACATCCGGTTGCTTCAATAATTTGCTTTTATTCCCGTTACCCTACCCTGCAAACAGCAACAGCAAACATTTTATTGCAAATCCTACTTGCTATTCACTATTCACCACTCACTACATGCCCTTCACTTCCCAGCCTTTACGGTAACGGCGGCGCAAATATTTTTCAGCCTCAGGATAGTTGGGGAACTTCATGCTCACAGCATCCCATTCCAGCAACTGGCCTGGCACTCTTATGGCTACGGTGCCAAGAATGATAGCTTCCGTCATTGGCCCCGACTGTGCAAAATGCGATTCCGTTTTTGGCCCACCCAGGCAGGCGTCAACAAAATGATGATAATGATTGCGCTCTTCCAGTTGCGGAAGTATGTGCGCTTTAAATTTATCTTCGGGCAATAACACGGGCATTCCGCCATGCGGTATCAGCAGGGCGCCTTCTGTTCCTATGAGCATGGCGCTCTCCGCAGGGTATTCTTTACCGTTATATAAGGATCGTATTTCCTGCGGGGGGTAAAATGCGCCGTCGAACCATTCTAACGATAAAACTGTATCCTCCGTATAATCATTTCCCGGGAACACCCAGGTAATATGATCGCCCTGCGGCCAGGTATCGGCTCTTCTTTCAGGTGCATCCTTCCATGATTGCTGTACTTCCGCAACAACAGATATGGGCTGCTTTAAACCGAGGCCTTTCCATACCGCATCGAAAATATGACAGCCAATATCGCCCGACCAGCCGGTTCCAAAATCCTGCCATGCCCGCCATTTGGTAGGGTGATAAATTTCAGGGGCATAAGAACGTTCAGGTGCTGTGCCGATCCACAGGTCCCAGTTGAGATGTGCAGGTGGCTGCTGTTCCTGTGCGGGACGCGGGCCAACCAGCCGGTAAGTATCAATGGCTCCGGGACGGTTAGAGCACAGGTAAGCATGCTTGATTTTTCCTATAGCGCCTTCTTTGATCCATTGCACGGCCGTACGGTCACCCTTACCCGAAGCAATCTGTGTTCCCAGTTGGGTAATGACACCAGCCTTAACCGCTGTTTGCGTAAGCATCCGCACTTCTGCAACGTCATGGCACATGGGCTTCTGGCAGTATACATGCTTACCGTTTCGCAAAGCCTGCATAGCTATAGCAAAATGATTATGATCCGGAACGGTTATATTTACAGCATCTATTTTCTTTCCTTCTTTTTTAAAAAGTTCCCGCCAGTCGCTGTACAACCGTGCCCCGGGAATAAGCTCCGCTGCCTTTTTCAGGTTGTTGGCGTCTACATCGCACAGCGCAACGATTTGCACATTGGGATGGCTTTTAAATTGGTGCAGATCGTGAAAGCCCATTCCGCCAACGCCAATACAGGCATGGTTGAGTTTTCCATTACGTGAAGCCGCCTGTGCTGCTTGGCCAAAGATCATGGGACCTGCAATAGTGGCTGTTGCAGCCGTAGCAACAAATTGCCTGCGTGATAATAAACGGTTTTTTTCTTTCATAATATGGTGTGATTGATTGTTTGTATTTCCTTTTCAAGCCTGCAGCACGCAATAATGCCGTTATCCTTTAACTCCAATAAAAATATCAACTTCCGCATTGTGGCTATGCTTTTTTTTGCAATAACCTTTATTATTGTTATCGGTTACCTGCTTCTGGTTGTACCCGCTTCATTCGCTCAGGTTATCTGTCTTAACTGTTCGCCACTCTTCACCAATTCCCAAAAAACAATAGCATCTTTTGGGTAAGGTATTTGTGGCAAAACGGTTTCGGGTAATCCTTCCCATTGTATTCTGTATGCAGGACTGTGTAATGCCCCGAAAATGTAATCGGCTACATCAACCGGTGCAAAACTGAGCTTGAACTCGGGGCGCACTTCTTCACTATTGATATAACATACTTCACTTTCTTTTTCTTTTTCGGGTACAAAGGATAACCCAAGGTCTGTGGCTATTCTTTGAATAACTGTCGGATCAATAGCAGATACAGCCTTCGCTGCAAAATCAATATATCGTCCTGCATTCCGCATTGCATCTGCAGGAATATTTAAAAACAATTGCGGTACAGGAAAATCCTGTTGGTATTGCGCTTCCATATTGAAATCATTTGCTGTAGTAATATCTCCAGCCAGTCGCCCGGTGTCTGTATATGCTGAGCTTGTTGCCTGTAGTAAAATTAACGGTTTAAAATATCTTTGAGCGCTGCATCAAGCGTGGGATATTTAAAAGCATATTCTGCTTCTAAAAGTAATTTCGGCGAAGGTATGCCAAACGATATATTCATCAGCTTTCTGAAGGTTCTCATCAGTGTTTTATTACTAACAGGATGAGGCGAAGAAGAATTGTAAACTCTTTTTAGATGCTTATGGGTTTATATGAAAGGAGGAGTGCATTCCTGACTGCCTTTCTAAGTTTTTAGAAGAATCAGTTTCCAGCTCCATGAAATGCTATAGAGTGCACAGATTTCAATAAAACCTCTTTTTGCTCATCAGTTGTAAATGAAATGATGATGTTTAAGCTGAATCTCTTTATAACAGTAGAGAAATAAATTTGTTTAATATCCAACCCTGCATATTTTATCCCCGTGTTCATTTTATAGAAATCAGTTCTACTTACCACCTCCTTTTCAAATTCCGTATCAAGATAATCATATTGGAACTGAGATTGGTCCAGCAGCTTTCTTGCCTGGAATAAATAATCACTTCCTTTTTTTACTCCCGGGGAATGTTGTACGTTTTCAGCTACCAGCATAATGCTGGGGTTATAATCAACAGGTGATCCCAATTCGTACTGGTAAACGCCTAAAAGATTGGCAACATTGATTTCCGCGGCTTTGTAAACCGCTTTCATCTTTTCATCATCCCCGGTTACTAAAGCAGCACCTTTTTTCGCAAGGTAATCTATTTGTTCCCTGCTTTGAACAACCCAGCCAGCGGGAAGGGTTATTTCAAAATGTAAAAATGAATTGAGATATTTCCCATTTTCAACTCTCCCATAATCAAAATCCTGAGAGTTGTTCTGGGCATTTCCTGTGGCAACAAGTATTATCAGTATAAAAAGATGCAACCATTTTATTTTCATCGTGCTGTATAATTGTTTCTATTCACCTAACGACAGGATGATCTTCATTATTTTGTGAATCATTTACTTAGCCGGCAGATTCAATCCTCCATCGTTTGTTTTCTCTAACCTCCGCGCGAACTCACCATTGGCAGCACACGCAATCCATTATACCTTTCGCTGCTTCAAATTTGGAAGAAACCCTGTAAGCAACCCGATCAGCGGTAAAAAGGAACATACTTTGTACACATACTCAATACTGGTAATATCAGCCAGCTTGCCCAGCAGCGCCGATCCGATGCCGCCCATACCAAAAGCAAATCCGAAAAACAGTCCCGACACCATACCCACTTTGCCCGGCAGCAGCTCCTGCGCATATACGAGGATAGCAGAAAATGCGGAAGCCAGTATAACACCAATAATAAAGATCAGAATACCCGTCCAGAAAAGATTGGCATAAGGCAGTACTAATGAAAAAGGTGCTACGCCCAGTATGGAGCCCCATATCACGTATTTGCGGCCGATCCTGTCGCCAATAGGTCCCCCGGCCAGGGTGCCCGCGGCAACCGCAACTAAAAACACAAACAGGTAGAGCTGTGATTGCTGAATACCCACGCCAAATTTATGTATTACATAAAAAGTAAAATAAGAGCTGATGCCTGCCATATAAAAATACTTGGAAAAGATCAGCAGCAGGAGTATGACAATGGAAGCGACTACTTTATTTTTTGAGAGATGGTGGGGGATGACGGCGCCTCTTGCTTTTTTGCTGATATGCAGGTAACTGGCGCTATACCATAAGCCCACCCTCCATAAAACAAAAATGGCCAGGAGCGCGATAACGGAAAACCATGAAATGCTATGCCTGCCGTAGGGAAGGATGATGAAAGCCGCAAGCAATGGACCGATAGCGGAGCCGGCATTACCGCCCACCTGGAAAATAGACTGCGCCAGGCCGCGCCGCGGGCCGGCGGCCATATAGGCTACCTTGGACGCTTCGGGATGAAACACGGATGAGCCTACCCCAATCAGCCCAACAGATAGCAACACGCCGGGAAAACTGCCCACGTTTGCCAGTAATACCAGCCCCGTAAGAGTAAAGGCCATGCCTGTGGCCAGTGAAAAGGGCTGCGGCTTTTTATCGGTATATAATCCTACCAGCGGTTGCAGCAGTGATGCAGCCAACTGAAAAGTGAGGGTTATCAATCCAATTTGTACAAAGCTTAAAGAAAAAGCATCTTTGAGCTGCGGATATATAGCAGGGATAATGGATTGTATGGTATCGTTTAACAGGTGGGAAAAACTGATGGCGAAAAGTATGGGAAAAACAGTTTGCTGCGCTGCCTGTTCCATGCTGATCGTCATCTCCTTTGCTTCATTACGCTTCATATTAACTAACTCCTTTGAGGATGCAAAATTAGCGCTTCTGGCTTTACTTATCAGCAAACGGGTGAAATATAGTCCCGCGTGGTAATGTGAAGCTAAGCGTAAAACGGCAGACGGGAAACGTGAGAATGTGAAATCTGTCGTTTCTCATCTCACATATAAATAAGACAAAATATTGTTTACGCAACAATAGGTTACTATCTGATGCAGGCGCTGTTACACCGCCAGTAAAATGGCAACATAATGACAAATGGCTGCCGCCAGCACAAAAAAGTGCCACACAGCATGATTATAGGTATACTTATGCCAGAGGTAAAAAATAACACCCAGGCTATACAGGGCGCCGCCAATAAGAAGCATGATCAGCACCGGTTGCGGCAGGGCTACAAAAAAAGTACGTCCGCCTGCTACCATTATCCATCCCATTGCTAAATAGATGATGGTAGACAATTTATTCCATCGCCCGGTATAGAATATTTTAAATACGGTACCCAATGCCGTTAATGCCCACAATACCGACAGCAGGGTAATGCCAAACGCATTGTTCATATAGATAAGCAAAAAAGGAGTATAGGTGCCGGCAATAAGAAAATAGATGCTGATATGATCAAGTATCTGCAGCACTTCTTTGGTTTGGGCATGCTGGAAGCCATGATACAAAGTGGAAAAAGTAAATACCATCAAAAAACAAAACCCGTAAATGGCAGCGCCTATAATGCCGGGCGTGTTTTCGCTTTTGGTTGCCAGGGCAATGAGGATGGGAATACAAACAATACCAAAGAGGATACCGAATCCATGTATGATGCTGTTAACCAGTTCCTGTTTTATTTGCACCTGCGGATCTGTGGTTTGCATATGTATATTTTGAGATGCCTGGTAAGACGGCAGTAACTGTTGCGAAGTTAGGTTATTTGTGTGGTGCGGGGTTTTGCATAGCGCAGAGTTGTCTGCTTGCTGTAAACTTTGCATAAAGAGCCAATAAAATTTGAGGATTTTTTTTCTCTTTTGATGGAGTAAAATATCCATTGCTCAGCCTCCGATTTAACAATAAGTACCAAAGCGTTCAAAACGTTTTTCCCGGATTTTAAAAAAAAATTAAAATTAATTTGCGATTTATCAATCTTTATTTTAGCTTAGCAATGAAACTTATTTGCTAACACCACACCTGTAAAACACCTTGGCTAACACCAAAGTTATATTGTTTTTACTATGCCTGCTTCCCATGTCCGCCATTGCGCAGCAGTTGAACCACAGGCTAAAATCTTCCGTTTCATTATTCCCCGTAATATATAATACACAGCGTGATAGCTTAGCGCTTCCCGTAAAGGCATTTTACAATGCAGGCGACAGTATCTGGTATTACTTTCTTTTTATTGCCGGCGTTTGCAAAGGGAACTATTTTGCTAAACGGGTTTCCCGGGTTTCCTCTTTACCCGTTCAGGCTCAGCCGGTTGTTTCAAAAGAACCGGCCGTTTTACCTGCCGGACTCACTTTGCATGGTAATATGAACTACGACTTTTTTTATCGCTCTGCTGCTGATACGCCTTATTTGGGCACCAATATCATGCAACACAGCGTACGCGTTAATATGTATGCAACGCTTAAAAAAGTACTGCCTGTAGCGGTTCATATCCAAATGCGCTATAGCAATTCCCCTCTTTTTAAGAACTATACAGATGCCACTGTTGCATTCAACGGAGAAGCTTTTCAATCTGCCTTAAAAGAAAAGCTAAAAGCTAAAATAACAGAAAGGATCGGCCGTAACGCACCCGACAGGTTGCTATATGACGAACTGCAAAAAAAATATGCTTTACAGCAGCAACTCGCTCAGTGGCTGCAACATGGCCGTCAGGTGCAGCAACTGGCCGATAACAGGCAGGCTATTGCAGCCATTACCGGTAACACGGATATTTCGGAGTACAATAAAGCAATGCTGGAAGAAAAAATAAACGACTACTTGCAAAATACACCTGTCTATAAAGAAGAATATGCCGGTAATACCCAATGGATGCACAAAGGAGCGGCGCTTGCGGGCAAGACGAAGCAAATTGCAGCTTTTAAAAAACTGGGCATATCTTCTGTTACCCGGAACGTAATGAGCATCAGGCAACAAAACGCTATTGATTATGTAAAAGCATATATAGCAAAAAGAGAACAATACAAACAAGTTTCCGAAGAAGTAAAACAGTGGGAAGAAAAATACAGTAAGGCAAAAGCATTAACCCGGCTGGCTATAGATTCTGCCAGGCAACTAACAGATGCAACAAATGATCCTTCTGTGTTGCAGGATCAGGCAAAAAAATATGGATTAGACAGTAACAAAATCTATAAACGGATAAAACAGCTAATGGCTGTAAAAAAATTTGCTGTTGGCCGCAGCAGCGTTGACTACACTGAGCTTACAGCAAAAAACATAAGCGTTACAGGAATAAATGTGGAATACAGTTCCCGCTTTTACTATGCAGTTGCCGCAGGTACAGTGGATTATCGCTACCGCGATTTTATTGCCAGCCGAAATGGCAATATAAAACAATACCTTATACTCATAAGGACCGGTATAGGGAAAAAAGAAGGTAATAACTTAATACTTAGCTTATACAGGGGCAGGAAACAGGGACAGGGGTTTACCAGTACCCATCAACCGTTAACCAATAGTATATTAGGCTTTTCGGTTGAGGGAAGATATTATTTTAATAAGAACAGTTATGTTCTTGCGGAAATTGCCAAATCTTCCTATCCCCGATATGCTTCTTTACAAAACAGCCGGGACGGCGCTGCATCAAAGATATCCGCTTTATCCGATCGCAGTAACGAAGCGTACGCCGTACAGTTCTTTTCCGGTATTCCGGCTACCGGCACCCGCATTTACGGGCAATACAAGCGCACAGGTATTAATTTTCAATCCTTTACTGTTTTTAATTACAACGCGCAATATGCTGCATGGCAGGTAAGAGCAGATCAGTTTTTGTTTAAAAGAAAATTGTTTGTTACAGCAGCTATAAAGAACAATGCGTACAATTCACCTTATAGTATTTATAATTATAGAAGCAATACCATTTTTAAAAGTATACAGGCAACATTCCGGTTAAAAAAGTGGCCTGTGATTACCGCAGGGTATATGCCTTCTTCACAACTGAACATAGTGGGGAACGAAATTATGGAAACCCGTTTTAATATGGCAATGGCAACTATTAATTATGCATACCGGCTTAAACAGCATTACCTGTTTACAACGGTCATGTATACCCGGTTCTTTAATCATCAGGAACAACAGCATTTCCTGTATTATAATGCAGGCACGTGGCTGCTAAGTCATAGTGTTAGCGGCAACGGGTTTGTATTCAACAGCTCGGTTGCAGTAAGCTATAGTCCTGGTTATCATTTAACCACCACAGATGAGGGATTAAGTTACCGGCTAACCAAATGGCTGAACATGGGCGGAGGGCTCAAATGGAACAGGATGAACCATAGCAGCAACAGGCTGGGCTATTACGGCAATGCGCAGGTAGAACTGGCAAAATTGGGCGAAATAAGCATTGCATTGGAGCGTGGATTCTTACCGGGGCAGTCACAAACTCTGCTACCCAATGATATGGGCCGGGTCATTTATTCAAAAACATTTTAAACAGGGCATATGACCAACCTGAAAAACAGTATGGTATTTTTTATAGCGGTGTTTGTAAACCTTGTGGCAGCAGCGCAAATAATAATAACACCCCGGTTGCCTGCGGCAGGGCTGTTGCAGCAACAGCAGTTGTGGAACCTGCTTTTAGTGAACACCAGTAATTACAGCGGGGCAATGCAGTTGCAAATGATAATGACAGATATGGTTACCGGTCAAAAAATAATAGCCGCTACCTCCCGTTCATTTACACCCGGTAAAGGAGCTACCTTAATAAAAGAAACAGATGTCGCGCCTGTTCAGTATAATTATTTTAGCACAACTCCAATATCAGGCAACGGAAGCGCAAACCTGCTGGCTGCAGGAAGGTATATGATCTGCTATACCGTTATCAGCTACGATGATAAACCGCTCCAGTCCTTTGCCGAAGCGTGTGAACCAGTGGAGATAGCGCCGCTTTCTCCTCCGCAACTGATCTCCCCGCCGGATACCACATGGATAGAAACCGCTTATCCCGGCTTTGCATGGCTGCCCCCCGCACCCGCAGCAATGGTACCGCAATTGCGATACGAACTGTTTTTGACAGAGATGAAGAAAGGCCAGAATGCATATGAGGCCATTCAGAAAAATACACCGGTATATATGCAGCAGTATATTACCGCACCTTACCTGCTATACCCGTCTGCTGCACCATCATTGGAGCCGGGAAAGCAATATGCATGGCAGGTCATCGCTAAAAACGGTGAAGTATATGCGCAGCAAACGGAAGCATGGAGCTTTGGCATCAAAAATGATTCCCCTGTTGCTATAAAAGATACCAGTGCCTATCCTAAACTGGCAAAGGGTTACGATGCCCATTCCTATATATGCCGGGGCGATATAAAATTCGAATATAACAATGAAGCAGGCGATTCAATAGTAAGCATAGCCATATATGAATGGCAGAACGGGCAACAAAAAAAAGTGGAGAACAGTCACCTGCATATGAAGCCCGGGCAGAATTTTATTGAAATGGAATTAACTGTAACAGGAAAGTTAAGGCATGCACAGGTATACCTGCTGGAAATAATAAACAACAGGAAGGAAACCTGGAATTTTAAGTTTCTATACCTGAAGGAAGAATAGGCAGAACAGATACACAACTAACTTAGAAAAACACCATTTTAATGATCTACCTGTTTTTAAGCAGGCGCCGTAAGGGAGGCGCTACCATTTTATTATCGGTATTTTTTTTACAGTTCTGCTGTACGCTTTACGGTGGTGCATGGGGCAACGCTTTCATTCAAAGCAGCTATTCTCACGTGTTAGGTTCCTGTACTTTACCATCACCTGTTCTTCCGGGAAATATTCCGGGTAATACTGCTGTACACTATCCGGTGGTAATACCCGCTGATATTACCCAAACCGTTCCTTCAAAAAAGGAAAGCTACACAATGAAAAAAGGGAGAGAAGAAAATAAATTTTCAGGACCGGGCCCGGGGCAGCCTGAAATGCAATCCTTTCAAAGCGTGAACAGCAATAACCTGGTAGATTTATTCAGTGGTGATTTTTCCTATTCCATTCCTTTGGCAGATGCAGGCGGCTATGCTGTAAACATCCATTACCGCAGCGGTATAACAATGGACCAGGAAGCCAGTTGGGTAGGACTGGGATGGAACATCAATCCGGGTACTATAGGAAGGAATATGCGGGGGCTCCCGGATGATTTTAACGGGGAAGATGTGGTTACGAAAACAAGTTCCCTCCGCCCTAACTGGACAGCAGGCGGGAATGTAGCACTCGGGCTTGAACTTTTTGGTTTGGAGCTGAATAATTTTAATATCGGTTTAAACGGCTCCCTGTTTTACAATAATTATAAAGGAATAGGTATTTCTGCAGATGCATCAGCAGGTTATCAGTCGTCTGTTGGAAGCAAGGGTTCACTTACAGCAGGGATAGGACTTCAATCCAATTCCCAGAGTGGCGTAAGCATTGCGCCTTCTTTTGCAATGGAATTCAGGAACAGGAACGCGGAAGTGAGTGGCATACAATCTAATGGATTTTCGGCAGGCACTTCTTTCAGCACACGTAGCGGACTGCAATCTTTAAGCATTGCCTCAACAGGACGTTTGAAATATAAAAATGACACGCGCAATAATGAACAATCCGGATCCGGTTCTTTTTATACCGCTTCGCGCGACCTGGTAAATATTTCATTTGCCCGCCAGGCATATACGCCATCTGCTAATATATCTTTTACCAGCTACCAGTTCAGCTTCAACCTCAAACCGGGAGGTGAGGTCTTTGGCACGCATCCCAATATTTCCTTCGGCGGCTTTTTTTCACGGCAATACATAGCCGAAGATGATAAAAAACAGGAGTTTCCGGCTTTCGGCTACATGTATTATCAAAAAGCCCGGGATATTCCAAACGCCCTGCTCGATTATAATCGCGAAAAGGAACTCACCTACCGCGCTACTCCTCCTGTTCCGCATATCGCCATCCCTAATTATACCTACGATGTGTATAGTATTACGGGAGAAGGCACAGGAGGCATGTTCCGTCCTTACCGGGGAGACATTGGTTTTGTAAGGGATGCTGATACGCGTTCCAAAAGTCTTGATGGGAGTATTTCGCTGGATCTGGGCGCCGGGAACCTTGTACATGCGGGTTATGATGTGCGGGTAAATTCGGCGGTAACCGCTAACAACGCATGGACTGAAGGCAACCTGATGGCCACACAACTGCCTTTTAAAGAAGCCGATAGTACCTTTGAAGCTGTTTACTTTAAAAATCCTGCTGAAAAAACCATTAACCTCCAAAGTTACTATGATAAATTAGGTGATACAGACCCGGTATTACCTGTTATGAGCGCCAATGACGATCCCACACTGTCGCCATTTATTCAACGGTATAAAAACCTGTTGCCGTACGGCAATAAAATAAAAGTAGATTCACTGCACACCCTAAAACGTTTCAGGGATAAGCGCAGCCAGGTGATCAGCTACTTAACTGCTGCCGATGCGGCGTTATTCGGGTTAGACAAAAGCATATGCATCTATCCCGTAAACAGTTTTTTCGCGGGCAAATGTGATGTTGATATTTACAACGGCCCCAATCCGGTGAATAGCGAAGCCATTATAGCTGAAAGCCGCGTTACTTCTTTTCGCAAAAAACATCATCTTTCCGAAATAACCGTGCTGAATGCGGATGGCAGAAGGTATGTGTATGGATTGCCCGTTTATAATACCATACAGAAAGAGGTAAGCTTTAGTGCAGATAAAGCAGTTGCTGATATACAAACAGGATTGGTGGAATACACTCCCGGAACAGATAATACAATACGTAACACCAAAGGCAAAGACAATTTTTACGGGGCGGAAGAAATCCCGGCTTATGCACATTCATTTCTGCTTACAGGAATTGTTTCGGCAGACTATACCGATAAAACGGGGGATGGTATAACCGATGACGATATGGGCGACGCGGTAAAATTTAATTATTGCAGACCGTATGGAAATAATTATATGTTTCGCTGGCGTACTCCCCTTGCTGAAAATAAAGCCACTTATAGCGAGGGGTTGAAAACAGATTACAGCGACGATAAAGGAAGCTATATCTACGGCCAAAAAGAAATATGGTACCTGCATTCAATTGAATCAAAATCAATGATTGCCACTTTTACGCTGAATGACCCGCAGCGGGGAGAACTGCGGGAAGACGCCTTTGGATCGAAAGGGGAAAATGGCGGAACAGATATGCAGCAGCCACTCCGCTATCTTAAACAAATTGATGTATACAGTAAAGCAGATTATGTTAAAAACAAAGAAGCGGCCAAACCGGTAAAAACGGTTCATTTTGAATACAATTATGAGCTTTGCCTGGGCGTTCCTTCCTCTGCTCCGGGCAAAGGAAAACTCACTTTAAAAAAGATATGGTTCACTTATAACAAAAACAACAAAGGCCAAAAAAAACCTTATGTCTTCCTGTATCATCCGAAGGATATAAATGATCCTGGCAGTGACCCAAAAGCGGCATACAATCCCGGCTATGATCCAAAAGGTTTCGATCGCTGGGGAAATTATAAAGATGCCCGGAACAACCCGGCGCAAATGAGCAATGCCGATTATCCCTATACGCTTCAAAACGGTAATGAAACGAACAATGGGAAATGGGATAGCACAAAAGCCGCTATGCATGCGGCGGCATGGACGCTCAGCGACATCGTGCTCCCCTCCGGCGGAAGGCTAAATGTACAGTATGAATCAGACGATTACGCTTATGTGCAAAACAGGAGAGCCATGCAAATGTTCACCATTGCCGGCTTTGGCAGCGCTGCCAGCCTGGGTAATATGACCGGTAATTTATATAGTACGACGGAAGAAGGGTTTAAGGATTGCCGGTATGTATTTGTCAGGCTCCCATCCGCCATCAGCGCTACCCTGCCCGCTGCGGTCAGAAAAGAAATTTTTGAAAAGTATTTATCCGGCACTTCAAAACTTTATTTCCGGCTAAGGGTGCAGATGCCTGGCGACCTGTATGGAAGCGGTAATGAACAGGTTACTACTTATGCGCAATACGAGGATTACGGATTAACAACCGACAATAGTATTATCTGGATTAAAATAAAAGGAACCGGTATAATAAATCACGGCGATGGTGACGCGAGTCCGCTGGTTAAAACTGCATTGCAGGTATTAAAGCTTAACCTGCCATCCAAAGCTTATCCCGGCTCCGACCTTAACGGCAACTTTGACGCGCTGGCAGTAGTAAAAGCCACTTTTGCGGTAATGGGCAATATCAGCGAGCTGTTCCTGAAGTTTCCTGTACAGGCAAGGATCAGAGGATGGGCAAAAAAAGTAAACACCGCCCAATCTTTTGTACGATTGAATAACCCGGAGTATAAAAAATATGGCGATGGCTTAAGAGTGAAGCGGATAACCATTTACGACGGCTGGAATAAAATGACAGGAGGTGCGGAACAGGAGGCAACGTACGGACTGGAATACGATTACACTACCGTTAAAGACATTAATGGCGTTAGAACGGTAATGAGCAGCGGGGTGGCGAGTTATGAGCCCATTATAGGCAATGAAGAAAACCCTTTCAGGGAGCCTGTAGAATATAATGAACAGATAGCACCTTTAGCTCCCGTTAATAATATGTATTCGGAGCATCCGCTGGGAGAAGCATTTTTTCCTTCCGCTTCCGTTGGATACAGTAAAGTAAGAACGCGGGGCATTCATTACAAAGATATTAAATCCGCAAGCGGTTACGAAGAATCGGAGTTCTATACCACGTATGATTTTCCCGCAATAGTGGAGCATACGCCGCTTGAAAAAAGAAAATATCATTCAGAAAATCTCCTGCAGATCCTGAACCTGTATTCCAAAAAAACGCTGACCTTTTCGCAGGGTTTTAAAATAGAGATTAATGATATGAACGGAAAGCTGAAAGGTACCGCTTCTTATCCTGAAAATGATCCGGCTAACCCTTTAGCCTATACAAAGTATTATTATAAAGTACAGGATGAGAACACGGAAGTTAAACGATTATCCGGTACGGTGGCAGTTGCAGACTCCGCCAACGGGCATATTAATATGCAGGCGGAAATTGGAAAAGATATTGAACTGATGGTTGACATGCGGGAACAGGAATTCAAATCACAGGGTGCAGGCATGGAATTCAATATAGACGGATTTCTGATTGGTATTTTGCCTGTAACCATTCCTTTTCCCTGGTTTATACCCCACTTTGAAATGAACCGCTTCCGCTCGGTAGCTATAACTAAAGTAGTACAGCGCTATGGTATTGTTGATAAGATGATGGTATATGAAAAAGGCAGTTTGGTTACAACTGAAAATATTTTATATGATGGCGAAACGGGAGATGTGCTGCTGACCAAAACACAAAACGAATTTAACGACCCCATCTACCAGTTCAACTATCCCGCACACTGGGCTTACAGCGGTATGGGAAGCGCGTATAGCAATATTGGTGCGGTATTTCATAATGTTAGCTTCAGTAATGGTAAGCTTATTAATGCTCCCGGGTATCCGGGCATTGAAAAATATTTTGAAAGCGGCGATGAAATCAAAGTGTTTAACGGGCTGGAAAAACAGTTGGAGAATAACGGCATAAATATATGTACCGGTTTGGGTATCTGTAACCAGCCTGTTATGATGCCTGCGGTCACTAAAAAAATATGGGCCGTGGATGCCGGTAAAATTCACTACAATAAAGGACTAAGCGGCATGTATTTCATTGATGAAAACGGTAAATTTTTTACCGGAACGGGAAACGACCTGCAAATACTGCGCTCGGGCATGCGCAATATGGCAGCTACCGGCATTGGCAATATCCGGAGCTTGCGAAACCCGGTGCAGCAGGTAGCCGGGAAATGGAGATTAGTGCTGGATAGCACCATTGGGGTAATTAACAGCACAGCGCAATCGTATAAAGATCTCTGGAAAGTCGAAGATGCCAGGTATCTGCCCCAAACGATTACTACAAAAATAAACGCGGTGAAGAAAATAGTGCTTAGCCCGGTAAGTTCATTTTCCATCTATTATAATCAAAAGCTCAGCGGAAGGGGGTGTACATTTAATGGTACAGAATACAGGGCTTATACCAATGCTCCCTATTTTGAATCATTGCATCGAAAAAGAAATCCCGGGGGAGCCTGTGCGTATCTGAGCAGGGAAAAGAGCTGGTTGAAATTTGATCTTACAGCCATCCCTTCCGGGGCTACTATTGTTAGCTCAAGCCTTGCATTGTATCCGCATTACGGGCTGCATGAAGAAAGTGACAGCAGAGGGTTTGACTGGGATTATACTACCCGCGACCATAATGCCGCAACGCCGCATAAATTACTCGATCCTAATGCCGGCCGGCTTCAAAGCAATGCCATTCTGCACAGGGTTACCAATAAGAACTTATTCAATGATCTTGATCTGAATACCCTTTCTGATAACAATGCGAAAACGCAAAACATATTTAATAACAGAAGTCTTGATGAATTAACCAAAGCCGTTATTCCCGCCACAAAAAAGCAAAACAGCTTTATTGTGGATGTTAAAAATATGGTAGCAGGGATGGTAAGGGATCCCGGTCAGGACGCCTATATCCAGATAAGTCCGGAAGCGCCGGAGGGACTTACCACTGAACCTGTACGTGTTTGCTTCTGGGCAACCAACAGTTATACACAGGACTATGTAAACGGATGTAATGCATATGCTCCCGGCAACAGTAATATTATTACCAGCCTCCAGGCGCAGGCGCAACAAAACAGGCTTGCTGCAATAGCGCCCGCCCTGGCTATTCCCGGATGCACCAGTTGCAGCAATGTAACGAATGGTTATGATGCCGGCGCCAAATTAAATATTCCCTGCTCTACGGCTCCGCAGTTAACCATTGAATATACAGCCTGTGGCAATGGTGAAAGACTTATACAGGAATGTGATTCCTTTTACTGTGAGCAAACAGTTGCCACAGATGCCTGTATTTCACAAATAGCCGATACTGCCACTAACCCTTACCGTTGGGGTATATTGGGTAACTGGCGTATGGATAAGGCATACCGTTATTACGGGAACAGAACGGAATCCGGTATTCCGGAAAACAACAGCGCCACCAATATCCGTACCTATGGTACCATAACCGGGTTCAATCCTTACTGGATATTTACTACAAACGGAATAACAGCCGGTTCAGATACTGTTCGCTGGGTTTGGAATACACAAAGCACGCAATTTAACCGGAGAGGATATGAAACAGAAAACAAAGATCCTCTTGGCAGATACAATACGGTGCAGTATGGGTACTATGAAACTATGCCGGTTGCTATTACTCAAAATTCAAAATATACGGAGCAGGCATTTGAAGGGTTTGAGGATTATGAATACAATAATAACAAATGCGATATTCCGTGCACTATTCAAAAGCATATTCCTGCCACAGCTTTACAGCGCTATATTGTTAATGAAGAAGCCCATAGCGGAAAATTCAGCCTGGGGATACCTGCCGGAAGCGATGTAAAAATAATGATCAAATTGGGAGACACTTTGCGCACAGAGATATCTCCCGGTATGCGGTTTAATTCGGATACAGCCTTTCGCAGCACCGTTAACCGGGTGAATAACGGAGCCGGGTTAAAAGCTACTGTTTACAGCAACTACAATTACTGGAACGATAATTACGGATTAGACGCATACAATTACAGTGCCGGCACTGCGACGCCTGTTATAAAAGACCGGGTAGATATTAATTACGACAGGAGAAGTACAACCCGGAACAAGCTCGGATTAACCAGGAACCAGCATTTTTATAAAGTGGTATGGGAAGGCTATATGACCCTTCGAAAAGGCAACAGTACGGCAAATACAGATCCCGAGGGTCTTTACCAGTTTAGCGTGGCAGCCGATAATGCTTTTAAATTATGGATAGATGATAACCTGGTATTGAATGCTTTCCCTAATGACCCGGTATATTTTAGCAATGCACGGAATACCTCTCTGTACAGTGATCCTGTAAAATTGTACCATGGCAAATACTATAAAATAAGAGTAGAGCATACCGATGGCGAAGGGGAAGGGCTTGCCGTTCTTAACTGGAAAAAACCCAATGCTATAAATCCTGAAATCATACCTGTAAGCAATTTTCATAACAGTGTGCGTACAGCGGAAGCAGCTATTGTTAAAAACACAACTCGTTGTATAAGTTGGGAGGGTACAAGAACTTCAGACAATATCATTTATGATGAGTTTTCGCCCGCCGCAGGTAATACCTACCTGGTAAGTGCATGGGCAAAGGAGGATACAAACTGTAAATGCGGTAATTATGAAAACGCGTTAATTGAGATCTATTACACAGACCAATATGGTAACTACTTTTCACAGCACGACCTGCTGAAACCATCAGGAAATATTATTGAAGGCTGGCAGAGGATTGAAGAAGCGATAATAATACCCGCAGGTGCTAAAAAAATGGAGATCTATCTGAAAGCGGCAGGCAACAGGGGCAATTCGGGAAAAATATTTTTTGACGACTGGCGCTTTCTTCCATACAATGCCAGTATGAGATCATTTGTGTACGATGCCGTAAGCCTCCGGCTGATGGGCGAGCTGGACGAAAATAATTACGCTACATTTTATGAATATGATGATGACGGATCATTGACACGGGTGAAGAAGGAAACGGAGCGCGGTATTAAAACAATTAAAGAAACCCGTAATAGCCTAAAATAAAACATCATGATATTAACCGGGAGAACACCAGTCGTTTTATTGCTGCTGCTGCTGATCACAGGCAATACCTATACCCAGCATTTTGACCTTGCTGCAGAAGAATTGCAAAAGATAAGGAATGCTTATTCCGGCACGGGTTATAATAGTTTTACGATCCAATATCAATACGCAATGGAAAGTGCCCCGGAAAAAATAGCAGATGCCCTTACTGTTTATTTCAAAATAAAAGGCAGCAATTACTATTGCAAAACGGATAATATGGAATTCATTCAAAACGACAGTGTGAATGCCGCCATATATCATAACGAAAAAACCATAGTGCTCACCAATGCTACCGCCCCTATTGAAAAAGGAAGACTGGTAATTGACGACTGGGATTCCGCTTTCATAGCAGCTAATATACATTTCGTATCCATCACAGACAATAAAGCTACCCGAACCCTGGTATTTCATTTCGCGCCTGAATCTGATTACAGCCGGTGCTCCATCACCTATAACAAAAACACCTTCCTGCCCCAAAGAATAGATTATATACAACGGGCAACGCAAAATCTGGAGGCCGGTAAAACAAAGCCCAATGGCATTATTATTACCGCTAAGTTTTTGGAGCATAGTAAAGCGGCTTTTAAAGAAACCATTTTTGATTATACAAAATTTATAAAAAAGCAAAACAATAAATGGGCAACCGTTGCTACCTATGAAAGTTATTCAGTAGTAAACAATGTGTATTGAAATAACAGGCCAACGACAGGAGAAGCTTTGGATGAATGCCATATTGTTACTGCATTAAAGGAATAACAACACCAGGTCATTGCCACTCTCTGCTGAAGCTGATGCACTACCCCTTCCTGCCCGAAGGAAGTAAAGATCAAAAGAAGCGGAGAGCAGGCAAGACCAAACCGCAAACCAAAAAGCACCCGGCTTATGCTAAAACACCTGTGCATGCTGATATTGGGAATATGCTTCCTGAATACCGTTGGGGCAGTTGAAGAGCCTGCTATTATTGCCCCGCTCGAAGGATACCTTGGCCAGCTAAAGCCCGGCTCCTTTGCCCAGGTGCAGGATATGGGCTTTTACGCCGACCAGGAACGTAACCCGCATAAGTTCGAAGCAACCTTTACCCGTAACATCATTACATTTTCCATTGACGAAGCATCTCCTTTTTTCCTGAGATCACCTTTTGAAGCAACCATCGTATACCGTTTATACTATAGCTTTAAAACCGCGCCGTATAATGAAGACTCACTTGCCGAAAATCAAACCCTCACTATTAATTACGATACCGCAAAAGGAAAATCGATCAAAACAAAAAACAGTTTTGTGTTTGAAAATGCTGTTTGGGTAAGGCTCAACATAGTAAGCGTTACTACCAGCGCTGAAGGGTGGAACCCCCTGCCATCTCTTAAAATAACCAATGAGCTGCAGATAGAAAGAGTATACAACTTTGATTGTGATGAAAATAAAGTTCCGCAAATTGATTTTAATCCTCCTTTGGAAAACGATGCCGGTGAACTGGATGTTTTCTGGCAACCGGCAGAAGGAGCAGACGAATACGACCTGGAATGGACTTATATTGACCAACCGGCATACGATGCCCATGTATATGGCAGTCCCGGCACTGAATACTTTGAAAAAAATGTATTTAAAAATAACGCGGCGCGGGTTACCTTAAACCATACGGTACATCATTATCCTGTTCCGCTGCTATACAATAACCACGGCTGGCTGATTTTCAGGGTGCGACCGGTGCAGGTAAAGCCCTCGGGGCAGCGTACAGAAGCCAACTGGAGCGCCTCTAACACATTTGAATGTAAGCAGGGTCACGAAGACAAATTGAACTGGCAGGCATCAACGAGCTTTGCTGAGGAAGGCAGGCGCAAAAGTGTTTTACAATATTTTGACGGCAGCTTGAGAAACCGGCAAACCGTTACCAAAGACAATACGGAAAACACAACCGTAGTTGCCGAAGCTTTTTACGATTATCAGGGAAGACCTGTTATACAGGTACTCCCCGCTCCCACCATCAGCAAACTGATAAAGCATACGCCGGGGTTCAACCATTTCCTGAATACAACTGAATATTATAAAGACAATTATGATAAGCTTTTGCCAAACCGCGACTACTGCGATGGAGCTGCACCTGCTTTAGATCCGGAGAAGGGCGGCGCTGCTCAATATTACTCGCCCCAAAATCCCCAAAAAACAGAAGGGAACAATAAGCTTATCCCCGATGCTAACGGTTTCCCCTACACGGAAACGAAATACCTGCAGGACAATACGGGCCGCATTGCCGCACAAAGCGGTGTTGGACCCTATCACCGGTTGGCTACAGAACATGAAACCAGGTATTACTACGGCAATCCCGATCAAACAGAACTGGATGCACTATTCGGAACGGAAGCAGGAGATGCCTCGCATTATTTTAAACATATGGTGAGAGATGCTAACGGGCAATATAAGGTATCTTATATAGATATGCACGGCCGCACTGTAGCCACGGCATTGGCAGGAGACCTGCCTGGCGGTATGAAATTAGAGCGTCTTCCTTCCAAACAGGATGACTATATTACCAAAACGCTCACAAATGTTTCTAATAATGTTATTAAAGGCATTACTATCGAAAGCAGCAAAGGGTTACTGGTAGCAAAGCCAGGGAACCATACATTCAGCTACTCACTTTTGCCCGACACGGTTAATATAAACAACTGTGCAGGTACGGATATATGTTATACCTGCTCCTATACCCTTGAAATTACCATTAGTGATGATTGTGGTAACAAACAATTTGGCGGCAACCCTTTTGTGTATACCGGCGTTGTTGGTAATATCAGTGATGCATGCAGCAACTTACCCGCATTGTTTACCCGTAATTTCGATAAAGTGCTGGAAGAGGGAAGCTATACCATTACCAAAAAACTAACTATCCGGGATGAGGCGCTGCAAACCTACCAGGCAGCTTTTGACACCACTGATTTGTGCAAAACCCTGCAGGATTTTGTAGAAGAGCAAAAGCAGGTATTTTTGAACAGTACCAACAGCTGCGCTACACCCTGCCTTAATTGTCAACAGCAACTGGATGCTTCACAACAGGCTTTCCTTAACCGGTTTATTGCAGATAACGGCTTAAATGCGAACCTTGAAACCGACAGGCGGCTGGCTACAGCAGCCTATGAAAAGTTATCAGCGCAATGTGAAGAACTTTGCGGCGGCGCCCAACAAAAAAATTATCTAGCTAACCTGCGCATGATGATGCTCCGGGATGTAACGCCCCCTTACGGACAATATGCTAATATTGAAGATCATACAGGCACTGCAGATAATAAGCAGTATTACATTAATGGTATTTTTGGACCCATTAGCTCCGGAAACAGCAGCTGCCGTTATACCATTTCTTCATTGCAGTATAAACATGCAAACGGTACCCCTGCAACAGTTACCATACTGCGTAACGGCAATTGGGTTACGCTTACACCGCAACAATTAACGATAGCGGAGTTTGTGTTGAATTTTGAACCTTCATGGGCGGAAACCCTGGCAGACAATCTGCATCCGGAACGCATGCAATATGCTATATTGAATACAACCCCTGTTGTAAACAATCAGCCGGCTGTTGGGAGCAGCAGCTACAACTGGGACATGGATTTTATCGGTACCGGAACATTTGAAGAAGCGCAACAAAAAGGTTATCTCAATCCAACGAATAATATAGCCTTTACCCGCAGGTATCCCACATTATTTGCCGGCAGCAGTGTAAATGCCGATCCTTTCTTCAAAATGCATCCCATACTGCGCAACCAGATGCAGGTATTTATGCAGCAGGTAACTGCAGCCGGAAGTTATACCGCCGACATCTGGAATGCCGCTTCCTTTGCCGGGTTTTGCAGCCACGAAGGTGATGAAGCATGTATGCAAAAGCAAATAACTGATCCCTTTAGCACACAGGGTTGTACGGCCGACCTTGATGTGGCATGGCAGGCCTTCAGGGCAATATACAAATCAAAGAAGGATGAGTTGATACTGGCTATGGTTAAAAGCAATACCGGCAGCGCTCCTGTAATTGATGAAACAAAATACCGTTCTTATTTTTCGGACATCTACACCAATATTAAGTATGGCACAGGAATAAACGATATTAATAATAAGAATGAAGCAGAAGCCGCTTTACAAAATTTTTACCAGGATCAAAGCTCCTGCAATAGCTACGCTGAGCTTTGGTGGAATAAGCTGAGCCCATGTGATATTCACAAATTGCTTCCTTATAAAACTGTATTGTTGGCCGACCTGGTAACTGTTTGTGCCAAAGGATCAGATGCCAGCCACCCGATGGGCGCCAGTTCTATAGCGCCGGGCGTAACCAATACCTACCAGAATTTCGGTGAAGTAATTGCACATTATGTTCAATTATACAATACCGCCAACCCCGCCACTCCTATTGGCGTACCGGATTGCAATGGAAGTTTGATCAGCTTCCCTGCTGCTTATTCTATGCCGCAGGTATGGACCGGTAAACCCGTGATCACGAAGCCCGAACCATGTGAATGCGAAAAATTAGCACAACTGCACCATGCGTATACGCAGGAAAACAATGATGCCGGTTTCGGCGCTTATATAGAGCGTGTGCTACACACTACTGTGCGCAACGGTATGCTGGATACCCTGCTGAACCTTTGTTCCGGGGCTATTGATTGTAAGTTTATTTCCACTGCTGTTTATCTTCCCCCGGCATTGCAGTGTGGCACAGAGAATGCCTGTGTACCCTGCACCGCCATTAAGGAAGGCTTTGATGCTTTCGCCAGCGCCTACCCGAATGCTGCACCCCGTTTTGAGGAAAGCACGCCTGAGCAGCAAAACATAAATCAATTGTTCGCCTATTATATGAATAACCGCTTTGGCTTTGCGAAACAGGCGCAGGAGTATTTATCGTTTATGGATAGTTGTGAGGTAAAAGTGCTGAATGGTTGCGACAGTCTCAACAATTTGACCAGGAGTTTTAACAAAGACGTAAACCCATACCGGGTGGAGGCTTTTTGTCATTCGAACGAGCTTGATCCGCCGCTTATTAAGGATTTAAATACAATTGTGAGTGATGGATACCTGCACTGGCCAAAAGCCATACGCGATACTACCGGGCGTAACTGGGTATATTTTCAGCACAGAAGGGCGGGCTCATCATTTTGCCTGGAAAACGGCTATTCTATAGAGTTCAGGTTCAAGTCGCTTAAAAAAGTGTTGCGCCCCAACGACGATGTGTTTTATTTTACTGACCGTAATACGGGCTTTGTGCTGCACAGGCGGGAAACTGACCGCCGCGGCTTTCACCTGCTTTCTATAAATGCAATTAATCCGGAAGATGAAAGACCGGTAAATATCCATAGCGGACTTATACTGATGGACGAAGATCCGGATGTAATTTATAAAGCATGGAGTGTGATTAAGCTGGAAGTTAAAGCGGCGTACATCAGTATCTATTATAATGGCAGGCTGATTAAACAGGCTGCCCGAACTACGATGCCATTACGTAACTGGCCGGCATTTACACTTGCTTTTTTAGATTACCAGGCAGCGCTCGACTGGATTCGGGTGTATGATGGCAATGATGTGCCGGTTTATTTTGACGACTTTAACAGTACGGATACGCGGTCAACGGTTAGCCCGTCTTTTGTTTGCCCACAACCTGTGCCGGATTGCCAGGCAGCCTTTATAAAATATTATAACCAGCAAAGGGGAACCAGCTATACTTACGGGCAAATTGATTCCGTTTACTTTAATACCTGTGGAAAACATTTGGATGTATGCGGTAACAATAACCTGTTGAAAGATTCATTAATACGCCTGGCTGATGCCTATAAAGCAAACTATAATTCTATTGATGATAGTGGCGTTGATACCGGGCTCCCTCCCGTTTATTGGGTTACCGGAGGGTATTCTTCTTATACCGGGCTCCCCGTTAGTTCCAGTAATTTGTCTGTGATTGCAGATACCGGCGTTTTGCACATGCCCACCGGGTCGGATCCATTGTATTATTCTTCCATAGGGTATAGAAATCTTAAAGGAATCTGTATTGAAAATGAATATGCAGTTGAAGTAAGAATAAAAAATCCCGTTGCTGCATCCCAGGGCGGCGATGTAGTAATGAGCGCCAGCACGCATAGTATCAACATTGACAGTAGCGATATTGATGAAGATTTTGCTGTTGACTTTGTACCCAACCGGCCAAACGCCTCATTTTACAGGTTACGCGGCGTATTGCATTACGACACCTCCTTTAGCTATAAGGATTTCCAGGACTGGCGTATTATCAAAATGTCGGTTAAAACGGATTCTTTCCGGGTATATTACGAAGGAAACCTGATCTTCAGGGCACCGAGGGACGGAAGGAGCTTTATTGACAGAATTGATCCATACCTGTCATTTCAACAGGGGATCAATGTGCAGTTAGACTGGATGAAACTTTATGGAACAAATGATGAACTCATACTTTTTGAAGACTTTAATGATACGGCTAACCTGGCTTCGCATGCCAAAAGCTACCAATGCCCTTCACCAGATTGTATTACCAGGTTTACGAAGTACTTTAATAATCAATGGAGTGAAACATATAGCCCGGATCAAATTGATTCGCTGTATAGCGCCAGTGGCATTGCATTAAATGTTTGTGGTGATAGTACAGCCCCGCCTGTATTCAATCCTGCTCTCCTGCTTTGCCGTAAAAATGCTGCTATCATTCCTGTTGAAGCCCGAAATGAATTACCCTGCGCCGACAGTCTCAGTTTTGCCATAAGTCGCGGATATGAACGGTACGCTGTATATAAAGACTCGGTTCGTGGCAGTTTTACCCGTGTATTCTTAGATAAGTGCCTCCGGGCAGTAATGCATGAAACCTTTGTTGTACACCAGCCGGTAAGCGAATATCATTATACATTGTATTACTACGACCAGGCGGGCAACCTGGTTAAAACCATTCCCCCGCAGGGCGTTCATCCCAATTTTGATGTAAATTGGTTGCAGCACGTAAAACAAGCCCGCACAGAAAATAATATACTGGTTCCTGAACATGGCTTTATAACCCAGTATCGTTACAATACACTTAACCAGGTGGTGCAACAGCAAACGCCCGATGCAGGCGTGAGCCGGTTTTGGTACGACCGGATAGGCAGACTGGTGCTGTCTCAAAATGCGAAACAGGCTGCGTCCTTCTCCGCCGGGGGTGAGGGGCCTGGGGTGACATATAGTTACACGCTTTATGACCACCTCTCCCGTATAACCGAAGCAGGACAATTAAACAATGCCGGTTCCGAAATGAACAACAGCATAAGCCGTACCCCTGTGCAATTGCAAAACTGGATGAACAGTAATGCTTCCTGCAAAAAACAGGTAACTGCTACATTTTACGATCAGCGGGCCGGGGAGAGTTACCTGCAAAAAGACCTGTTGCCGTATATTATGCGTCAAAGCAACCTGCGTAACCGGGTTTCATTTTCTGTATTTACTGAAGCGGGAAACCTGAACAATTATGATTATGCCGTATTTTATAATTACGATATCCACGGAAATATAGATACGATTTTGCAGGATTACGGCTCAGCGGGCGTAATGGCTCAGCAGGGTAACCGCTATAAACGTATTACATACCAGTACGATCTGGTCAGCGGAAAAATAAACCGGGTAAGTTACCAGCCCCGCTTATACGACCCCGTTACTAAGCAATCGGTCATACAGCCTGATGCGTTTTATCATCAATACAGTTACGATGCCGAAAACCGTCTTACAGATGTGTATACCGGTGCGGATGAAACACATTGGGATCATGACGCTCACTACCGGTATTATAAACATGGCCCGCTTAGCCGTGCTGTAATTGGCGAAAACCAGGTACAGGGTATTGATTACGCCTATACCCTGCAGGGGTGGCTAAAGGCTGTAAACGGAGCCTTTACTGAAGAAAACCCGGTTTCAAAAGATGCGTATGGTTTCAGCCTGCACTATTACGGCAACGACTACACGGCTATCAATGCGTCAGGTGCTTATAGCGGCTTAAGTACAAAGTTGGAAATGTTCAATGCATATAAACCGCTGTTCAATGGTAATATCAGCAGCATGGCGGTTAACATTGGCAGGCTGGGCGCCCCGCTTTTGTATAATTACCAGTATGATCAGCTTAACCGGCTTACCGGAATGGATGCATATAAAGGAAATACAACCGGCAAAAATATCTGGGATAATGGCCTTACCGTCACGCAGGAGTATAAAGAAAGCATAAGTTATGATGCCAATGGAAACATACTCGCCTATAACAGGAATGGTTTGGGCTCCGCTTTGGCTATGGATAATCTCACCTATCACTACCAGCCGGGAAATAATAAATTAGACCATGTAAAAGACAGGGTTCCTGCCTCCGCTTATCCTGAAGACATAGACGATCAGCAGCCGGGCAATTATGCTTACGATGAAACTGGTAATTTGATAAAGGACAATGCCGGAGGCATTAGCAAAATAGAATGGACGGTATATGGAAAGATAAAAAGTGTTACCAAAACCAATGGTGAAACAATCGCTTATACATACGATGCGGCGGGAAACCGCATCAGCAAAGAGGTAACCGTTCCCAACGCCACCACTACTACTTTTTATGTGCGCGATGCCAACGGCAATGTAATGGCTGTATACGGTATAAATAACAGGGATAACAAATTACTTTTAAACGAACAGCACCTTTATGGGAGCAGTCGCCTTGGGATCTTCATACCTGCTAAGGATCTTTCGGCAATGCCACTGAAGCCGGTAAATATGGGTTATGGAAATAGCGGCAGTTTAATTATATTTGAAAGAGGCAAAAAGTTCTTTGAACTGAACAATCATCTGGGCAATGTACTGGCAACGGTGAGCGATAAAAAGAAAGGTCATGACGCAGGTAACGGAACCATAGATTATTACGAAGCAGATATAGTGAGTGCGCAGGATTATTACCCGTTTGGTATGGAAATGCCTGCCCGAACTTTCAGGGGCGGGCCGGGAGGTTATCGCTATGGGTTTAATGGCAAGGAGAATGATAATGATGCAGGAGAAGGGATACAGGATTATGGAATGAGGATTTATGACAGGAGGCTGGGAAGGTTTTTGAGCGTTGACCCACTGACAAACAAGTATCCGGAATTAACACCGTACCAGTTCGCATCGAATAGACCGATTGATGGAGTTGACTTGGATGGGTTAGAGTATATTGCTTTCCACCATTATGCCAATGGAGCTGTCGCAAAAACTAAATTTTATAAGATGACCGACAAAGACATCAAGAGATTGGGTGGCACAACAGCAGGTGTTCATTATTCGGTTCCTTTTGGCCCGGGTGGAAGGGGCATTGTTCATTATGCTTATGATGCTGCTGGGAACAGAACGGATGAACGTTGGGAGCAACGCCAAGTTGGAGGAGCATCAGATTTTGAGTTTCACGGCCTGTATTCTGGGGGAGGCTCCGTAACCCACGATGGAAATCCTAAAAGCACAAATTATAATTTCAACGAGCAACCGATAGACTGGGCAGATGCCATAGCCAAGCGACACGATAAGGATTATGCTGCAGTGACAAGCGAGAATTATGCAACTTATCTCGAAGATATAAGGACTTTACAGGCTGATAAGGATATGGTAAATAGAATTGATGATTTTATCTCAAAGAATTGGTATAAAATACGGGGAATGCAACTGGATGGGCCGGAAGGTATTGATACCCCTGTCAGAACAACATCATCGACAGAACTTGAAGGGTCATTATATGGTCAAAGGATTTTGATTAATGCGCTTGGCATCTACAAGCAATGGAAAGTTGAAAACAACAAGAGCAATGATGACAAATACAAAGCTAATAGGGAAGCATTTGGGAAGGTTCATCCTAACACAGCTTTAATCCTTGACAACATACCAGCTGCTAAAAAACAGGAATGATGAGAGTTTATTTTGCAGGAATGATTATCCTTTTGGTTCTTACAACGAGTTGTTGGAATGACAGGGCTGTTACCATTACGAAAGACTATGTGATTAATCCTAATTGGGATAAAGTTGATAATTATTTTGAAGTTTATAGAATGAAGCTAAAAGACAGCAGCAGAACCATCAATTTAAACGCCCCTACCGACATGGAACTTTATCACGGTTTGGTGGAAGACACAAGTTTCTCATTTGTCGCAAATGTCAAATACAATGGAGAAAATTATTTAGATCGAAAAGTATACTTTAATAGATACAATGGTTTCGTTTGGAGAAGGCCTGCGGATATAGACCCAAGTAGAAGTATGACATTTAACGTTATTGGGGAGTTAGAGCAGAATAATTGGTACCTATTAGCCGGATTATCCCAGTTTAAAACTTTATACTACGTCTATCTTGACGAATCGGATAGTCTTCACGTATTTCAAGTAAGTGGAATGACCAATTACTAAAAGGCTTTTACTCGCTTTCTCCTGCTGGCAGAACACTTATGCTAGCCAGCATCTATAGCCAACGAGCTTTCTTTCAATTGAAGATCGCTTTAAAATCCTTTTTTAAATCATCTAAAAGTGTTGGTGTACTTGATGGAATTAATGCTACAGTGGAAGGCATAACTGCACGAAGAGTGTTGATGGGGGACCCTGCAAAAGTTGCAGTTATTGGACGAAATATGGAAAGGGTTGACGTATTTGCTAAGGGGCTTGGAGCTGAAACTTGATTATTGAGATAAGTGATGATATCGGGAACAGGTCTGGTACTGCACAAATCAAACGCTACCAAACTTATGCCGGTACCCCGTACATTTCCCCGGAGAAGGGTATAGGTTCAATTATTCAGGGTTATTGTTACGATTTCTGCAGCATTTTCCAACGCTGCTTTTGCATGACAGGATTGTTTTCATAACCATATTATTCGCAACAAAATAAAAGGCTGACTTTTATTGTCAACCTTTTTAATCCTCTGCGGTGAGGGCGGGATTCGAACCCGCGGTACAGAGTTACCCGTACGGCAGTTTAGCAAACTACTGATTTCAGCCACTCATCCACCTCACCTGTTGCTGAAAGGACGGCAAAAATAGGGTGAATCATCAGAAAACCCAAATATTAAAACCGTATTACCTTAAAATCTTTATATCCTTTTATTACACCTTCCTTAACTGCTACTTCCTGTACTTCTGCACGCGGCGGTCCGTAATGGCACCAGGCAATTAAAGCCTTTACGGCTTCCTCCTCTCCTTCCGCTATTAACACCACAGAACCATCGGGCATATTCTTTACCTCTCCGTTTACGCCTAACCGTTCGGATTGTTCCCTGGCACTTCCCCTGTAAAACACCCCCTGCACTTTTCCTGTTATGGTTATCATCCTGTTTATGGTCATAGCCCGGGTTTTATTCCTACGCTAAAATAAAAAACCCCGGAATAATCACGGGGTTTTTTATGAATCAGTACAAATATTTTTACATGGCAGCCAGTTGTACTTTCTGTTGCAGTTCCACTACACTTTCCCTGAACAATCCGTCGGTATCCATCAGGTCCTTCACGGTTTGACAGGAGTGAATAACAGTGGTATGGTCTCTTCCCCCAAAATGCTCTCCAATTGTTTTTAAAGAGTTTTTGGTGAATTGCTTGGCAAGATACATTGTGATCTGCCGGGCCTGCACAATTTCCCTCTTACGGGTTTTTTGAAGCAACCGTTCATAAGGGAGATTAAAGTAATCACAAACCATTTTCTGGATGGTTTCGATAGTGATCTCCCTTGATGATGTTTTTACAAAATTACGGAGTACTTTTTTTGCCAATTCGAGATCTATTTCCCTCTTGTTAAGCGAAGACTGTGCCAAAAGAGAAATTAAAGCGCCTTCCAGCTCTCTTACATTACTTTGAATATTGTATGCAATGTACTTCACCACCTCTTTAGGCATCTCCAGCCCGTCATTCTTCATCTTCTTTTCCAGGATGTCCATCCGGGTTTCATAATCGGGCAACTGCATATCGGCGCTCAGTCCCCAGCGAAAACGGCTCAGCAATCTTTCCTGCACACCTTCCAGGTCTTTGGGCGATTTATCGGAGGTAAGGATAAGCTGCTTACCGCTCTGGTGCAAATGATTAAAAATAGCGAAAAGCGCATCCTGCGATTTTTCGGCACGGTTAAAAAACTGCACGTCATCCACGATCAGTACATCAATCATCTGGTAAAAATGAATGAAATCATTGATGGCGTTATTACGGCTATGATCCTGGAACTGGTTAATGAATTTTTCCGAGCTTACATATAACACTACCTTGTGCGCATGAAGCCGTTTTACATCGTTGCCTATGGCCTGTGCCAGGTGTGTTTTGCCTAATCCAACACCACCATACACTACCAGCGGGTTAAAGGAGGTAGACCCCGGCTTTTCGGCAACGGTTTTACCTGCCCTGCGGGCTACGCGATTACAATCGCCCTCAATAAAAGATTCAAATGTATATATGGGATTGAGCTGCGAATCAATCTGCATCTTTTTCAATCCCGGAATTACAAATGGATTTTTTACCGGATTATTTATAACCAAAGGAAAGTCCATTTCATTATTCGAATATGTTTTAAAACCATGCCCGGGAACATCCATGGTAAGTGGTTTATTCTTGTCGTTGCCGCTATCTACCATGATACGATATTCCAGTCTTGCTTCTTTTCCTAATTCTCTCTTCAATGTTTTTGCCAGTAAATTTACATAATGCTCTTCCAGGTATTCATAAAAGAATTGGCTGGGCACCTGTATGGTTAAAATTTTATCTTTTAATCCAACAGGCTTAATGGGTTCAAACCAGGTTTTAAAATGCTGCCACTCTACAATATCTTTTATTATGCCAAGACAATTGAGCCATACTTTATCATGTGTTTTATCCATTATCCGTAAAGCAGTTTATATATTGAATTAAGTATATTATAGTTTGTAAGGTTTTTCATTTTTTTAATGTGCATAACGCATCAAAAAAAAGTAGGGCAGGGCGGCGAATATCAACATTTCCTGTTGAAAAAAAAATTTTTTATTCACTTGATTTTTTCCCAATAAGAACAGTGTGCGTGTTTGCCAAACTTTTACTTTTATTCTTCTCAAAAATAAAATCAAGCCTGCCTAATACCATACCACCCCAACCTGCCTGATTAACAATTACATCGCCGCCCAGCTTATTTTTATAAATCACCGGCTTATCCATAAAAGTATGGGTATGTCCGCCAATGATCAGGTCTATATATTCTGTTTCTTTCGCCAAAACCTCATCGCTCATCCTGTTACCTTCCCGGTACCTGTACCCCAAATGCGATAAACAAATAACCATATCACACCCTTCTTTCTTTTTTAAACTGGCAGCAATGCGATTCACGTGCTCAACAGGATCAAGATACTGCGTATTGCCATACAATGCATCTGGTACCAATCCTTTCAGTGCAATGCCAACACCTGTAACGCCAATTTTGAGTTTTCCCTTTTTAAATAGCTTATAGGGAACACACCGGTGCTCCATTGGCGTGTTGGTGAAGTCATAGTTACAGAGCACTACAGGGAAGCTGGCGTACTGCAATTGCGTGGCAAAATTTTCCATTCCCGCGTCAAAATCATGATTACCCATTGTAGCGGCATCATAACGCATTTTACTCATGGCCTTTATTTCGGGCTCCCCTTTATAAAAATTAAAATAGGGCGTGCCCTGGAATATATCTCCCGCATCTAATAACAACACATCTTCTTCTTCACTTCTTATGGTATTAATTAATGCAGCGCGGGCAGCTACTCCTCCCAGTCCTGCATTCCTGCTTCCATCCAAAGGAAAAGGCTCTAACCTGCTATGCACATCATTGGTATGTAAAACAATAAGCTTTTGCACAGATCCTGCATCGCTGCCCAATGCATAATTTGATGTTGCCAGCACACCCCCGCTAATGCAAACAGATTGCTGTATGAATTTTCTTCTACTGAGCATAGCTTACGCGACCTTCTATTTGAGCTGCAATTTTTTTCCCCTGTGCATCCTGCTTACTAAAATAATCAATAAATGCATCTCTTATCAGGTAATCTGTTGTTTTTGCAGGAATGGCTTTCAGCATATCACAATTATCGCCGCCATTAACAATATAGTCGGAATTAACGATGTTGTAATGCGCATTCACATTTAAAGATTTCCCTCCTATTATGATATCCGTGGCTTTCTTATCTTTAATTTTCATGGTTAGTCCTGCTACCGGCCATCCGCCCTTTGCGGCGGTAAGATCAAGAAACGCCTGCAACACTTTTCCGTTCACTTCCTGCAATGCCATAAGGTTGTCAAAAGGCATCACTTCATATATATTGCCAATGGTTACCGGTCCCGATCCGATATACGCCATTCTGATACCTCCCGGGTTCAAAAAAGCGGCATCTATGTGTATATCAAATCTTTCGGCTGCGCTTTCGAGTAAAGCATCAGCTAAAAAATTACCCAGTGTGCCTTCAGGTTGCTTTTTCTGCAAAGTAGTTGCCGCTGTTGCCACAACAACCTGCATGCGTTTATGTACACTATCGCCATAAGGCTTTAAGAACGCAGCAAAGCTGGTATCGGTATTACCCGTACTGCTTATCCGGTAATCTGTATATTGAACTGATTGTGGTTGGTAAGAAAGCCGGCAGGATGCTATAAAAATGAAAGCTAATATAGGTACGGAAATACTTTTTTTCATTTGTACAGCTTTTCACTTGCCTGCAGGAAGGTAAAATTTTTTTATGCAAAAACAAAATCAAAATTTCAAAAACATCACTCAGTTATAACCGCTACATTTGCCCTTTAAATATTTATAATGAGCTACGAATTAACCGGCAAATTAATTGCCAAATCAGATACGGTACAGCGTACCGCAACATTTAAAACCCGTGAATTTGTAATTGAAAAAACGGAAGATATTGGAGGAAGGATGATTACCAATTACGCCAAATTCCAATGTGTGCAGGATAAAACCAGTATGCCCGACCGCTTTAGTATTGGAGAAACAGTAAAAGTACATTTCAACATAAAAGGCAGTAAATGGGAAAAGAACGGGCAGGTGAATTATATAACTAATCTTGATGCATGGCGAATGGAAACGATTAGCCTGCAACAGGAGGAGCCGGTTACCACTGCAAATGATTATAGCGTGAGCGAAGTTCCGTCTTCCGCTCCGGGAGATGATTTACCTTTTTAAAACAACTGCCTGCAAAACAAGCTGAGTTTTAGGATAACCACCTGACCTCTTATCTATGCAAAAAAATATTGTGCTTCGTTTGCTTCCTTCGCAGGCAGCCACAGCATCGTTAATTAGCGAACATATCGCTGCCGCTGAAGGTGTTACACCTTCAGCAGTTTCGGGGTTTCATATACTCAAAAGGTCTGTTGATGCCAGGGGCAGGCAGGCATGGATAATGCTTACTGTTAACGCGTTCATTAATGAGCCTTTTCAGCAAAGACCAGTTCCTGTCTTTCATTTTAAAAGCGTGGAACACGCTCAAAAAAAAGTAATTATTATTGGCGCCGGACCGGCCGGGTTATTTGCTGCTTTGCAACTGATAGAAAAAGGCATACGACCCATTATACTGGAAAGAGGAAAAGACGTAAGGGCAAGAAGAAGAGACCTTGCGGTACTGAATAAGGAAGGCGTCATAAACCCGGAAAGCAACTATTGCTTCGGTGAAGGCGGGGCGGGCACTTACAGCGATGGTAAGCTCTATACCCGCAGCAATAAGCGTGGTAATATCAGCAGGATACTTAGCCTGTTCGTTCATTTTGGCGCCGAAGAAAATATTTTGTATGATGCACACCCGCATATCGGCACCAATAAGCTCCCGCATATTATTGCCGCCATGCGCCATACCATCCGGGATTGCGGCGGTATATTTTTATTTGAAAAAAAAGTAACGGACTTTATTATTGACCGCAATATTCTGAAAGCCGTAAAAACGGCCGATGAAAATGTATTTAAAGCAGATGCGTTTATATTAGCCACGGGACACTCGGCGAGAGATATTTACCGTTTACTGGATCAAAAAAAAATAAGTATTGAGCTAAAACCTTTCGCGTTAGGTATACGCATCGAGCATCCGCAGCAACTCATTGACCAAATTCAGTATCATTCCTTTCCCGGTACGGCATCCGGGCATTCATCATCCGTTAACCTGCCACCCGCCTCGTACAGCTTAGTAACACAAGCCAACCAGCGTGGTGTGTTTTCATTTTGCATGTGCCCGGGGGGTATTATTGCTCCCGCAGCTACAGGTGCGGGTGAGCTAGTAGTAAACGGATGGAGCCCCTCTAAACGAAATAACCCTTATGCCAACAGCGGCATTGTGGTTACCGTGGAAGAAAAGGACGTGCAGGCTTTTAGAAACCATGGCGCGCTGGCCGCAATGTATTTCCAGGAAAGCATAGAAAGAAAGGCTTACAATGCGGGGGGCGGAAAATTTGCAGCGCCTGCACAGCGCATGGTTGATTTTGCTGAAAATAATGCTTCTTCAACCCTTCCCCGCTGTTCTTACTTACCGGGTGTAACAGCCACTTCGCTGGAAGCTGTTTTTCCCTCATTTATTTATCGCACCCTGCAGGAAGGGCTGATAGCCTTTGGTAAAAAAATGAAAGGCTATTACAGCAATGAAGCCATTGTTGTGGCAACGGAAAGCCGTACTTCATCGCCGGTTCGTATACCACGGGATAAGGTAAGCCTCCATCACCCGCAAATACATAATCTGTACCCCTGCGCCGAAGGAGCCGGCTTTGCCGGGGGAATAGTAAGCGCGGCAATGGATGGCGAAAAAATAGCAGACATTATATCGGAAAAGTGGAAAATGTGAAACGGGTTACAAAACTTTTAAAATCTTTATGCCTTTGTTGCCATCTTATAAATTTCTTTTCATACCTCTGTAATAAAATTTAACCGGGCGCAACTAATACTCGATATGCAGCACATTTTAGAAGTTCACCAGCTCAGAAAATATTTTGCTACGCAAAAAGCGGTAGATGATGTTAGCTTTACGATTGAACAGGGCGCTATTTTTGGTATGCTGGGTCCTAATGGCGCAGGCAAAACCACCTTACTCCGGATGATCACCGGCATATTTTTTCCCGATAGCGGCTCCATCACTTTTGAAGGAAAAAAATTTGATCCCATCAATGATATCGTGCGAATAGGCTATATGCCCGAAGAAAGAGGACTGTATAAAAAAATGAAGATCGGCGAACAGGCTTTATACCTTGCCCGGCTGAAAGGATTAAGCAAAGCGGAAGCCATGGAAAAAATAAAATTCTGGTTTCAGCGCCTGGAAATGGAAAGCTGGTGGAACAAAAAGGTGCAAGACCTCAGCAAGGGCATGAGCCAGAAATTACAGTTTGTTACCACCGTACTCCATGAACCGAAGCTTATTATTTTAGATGAACCCTTCAGCGGACTTGACCCGGTGAATGCCAATTTAATAAAAGACGAAATATTCAGGCTGGCAAAAAACGGCAGCACCATTATTTTCAGCACCCACCGCATGGAACAGGTAGAAGAGATCTGCGACCATATTATTCTTATTAACAAGGGAAATAAAATATTAGACGGTTCCGTAAAAAATGTGAAGCAGGAGTTTAAAGAAAATATTTTCCGGGTTGGTTTTGAAAAAAAACCGGATAGCATAACCGGTAATAGCATTTTTGAAGTAACCGGTGAAAAAGGCGAGGCATTGATACTGAAGATCCATGAAGGATATAAGCCACATGATGTATTACAACATTTACTGGCCCGGCATCACGAGATCATATCCTTTAACGAGATCCTCCCGTCTTTAAATGATATTTTTATAAAGCTGGTTGAAGGTACTCCGCTGGCACGGGAATTTCAACCTGTTAACACTTCCGTATAAAAATGAATTGCTACAGACATAATATTACAATCCGGTAAAGCATATGAATAAGATCCGCCTGATAATAGAAAGAGAATACATGACCAGGGTGAAAAGAAAATCCTTTTTACTCACTACCCTTCTTGTGCCTTTGGTAATTGTGGCCTTTTACGCCATTATTATAGCTGTTTCCATTAGCGGTGAAAGCAATACACAAAGAGTAGCCATTCTTGATGAAGCGAACCTGTTTAACGGTAAAATAGAGGCAGGAAAAAACGACAAGTCAACTTATACCTTTATTCATAATGAAACAGAACAATCTTTTAAACCGAGATACAAAAACGAGGGCTACAGCCTTTTTTTATATATACCCGAATTTAATAAAAGCGATCTTCCGCATATAAAGCTGCACAGCCAGGCAGCCGTAAACCTGTTTGTAAAATCGGCACTGGAAAAAAAGGTCAATGGAGCGGTTGAAAAAAAACGGTTGATCGCTGCAAATATTGACCCGGAAATATATAAAAACATTAAAGCCGATATTGAAATTGAAAATGCTATAGACTCCGGCAAAGGTGAAAAGAAAAGTATTGCCGGCGTTGCGTACGCCGTTTCGTTTATTGCCGGTATTCTTATCTACATGATTTTACTGATATATGGCACGATGGTGATGCGTGGCGTTATGGAAGAAAAGACCAACCGTATTGCCGAAGTAATTGTAAGCTCTGCCAAACCCTTCCAGCTCATGCTTGGAAAAATAATTGGTATTGGCGCCGTTGGCTTAACGCAGTTTGCTATATGGATCGTGGTCATGGGCTTACTTCAGCTTATCATTCCTTTGCTTTTCCCTGATGTATTCAATCAACTATCCGATCCTGCAGTAGCCGGCGCCGCAGCCCAGCGTGTAAATTCAGGGAAAGTGGCTGAGATCATCGAAAGTATAAGATCACTTCCTATAGCACTGATCCTTTTTTCTTTTATATTTTATTTCCTGGGAGGCTATTTACTATATGCTGCCCTGTTTGCCGCTATAGGCAGCGTAGTGAGTGAAGACCAGCAGGAAGCCCAGCAGTTGGTCTTTCCCGTTATGATGCCGCTTATCCTGGGTTTTGTTATCATGACCAAAGCCATCAATGACCCCGACAGTGGCATAGCGGTATTTGGCAGCCTGTTTCCGCTTACCTCCCCTATTGTAATGATGGGCAGGGTTACTTATGGCGTTCCCTGGTGGCAGTTAGGACTTTCAATGCTTTTATTGGTATTAACATTTTTGTTTTTTACCTGGGTTACCGCAAAAATTTACCGGACAGGTATTTTGCTCTATGGCAAAAAAGTTACCTGGAGGGAGATGTGGAGATGGCTGGTGCGGAAAGGGTAGAAAGAAGATCAGATTTGAGATTCAGTAACTTTAAAACTCAAAACCACAAACTATAAACTTGCCATATATTACTTTCATGCAACGAACCTGTCTTTCTCTTGTATGCCTGCTGTTGTGCCTTATAACAACAGCCCAGTTTACAGTTAGTGATAATAAACGCTTTCTGTTGCGCAATAATGCTCCCTTTTTTTATTTGGGTGATACCGGGTGGGAACTGTTTCACCGCTTAAACCGCGAACAGGCAGATTATTATTTAAAACGCAGATCAGAGCAGGGCTTCACTGTTGTTCAGGCAGTAGTGCTGGCTGAATTTGACGGGTTGCACACCCCTAACGCTTACGGAGACCTGCCGTTGGAGAACGATGATCCTGCCAAACCCAACGAGGCATACTTTCGTCATGTGGATTATATTATAGACAAGGCAAATGAGTATAATATAGTGATCGGTTTGCTGCCCACCTGGGGCGATAAAGTATTTAAAAGCACATGGGGAAAAGGCCCTGAAATATTTACTACGGAAAATGCGAGGCAATACGGCCAATGGCTGGCCAAAAGGTATAGAAACAAATCCAATATTATATGGATCACCGGAGGCGACCGTAACCCGAGTAATGCAAATGATGTAGCGATATGGAACAGCATGGCCGAAGGGATAACAGCAGGTTACGGAACCGGCACAAAGCCACTTATTACTTTTCATCCCCAGCCTAACCAGTATGGAAGCGCGGAGTGGTTTATGAAAGAAGACTGGTTGTCGTTTAACATGTTCCAGAATGGTCATTGCCGTAATGCGCCTGTATACGATAAAATTCAGGCGGTATATAATATGACGCCTGTAAAACCGGTAATGGATGGAGAACCATTATATGAAGACCACCCTGTTTGCTTTAATGCAAAAGAGCTGGGAACAAGCAACGCATATGATGTGAGATTGTATGCATACTTAGATGTGTTTGCGGGCGCATTTGGACATACCTATGGCTGCCATGATATCTGGCAATTTTATTCGCCTTACCGTGAAGCCGTAAACGGACCGCACATATACTGGCAGGAGGCCCTGGAACTGCCCGGCGCTCTGCAAATGCAGCATCTGAAAAAGCTAATGCTTTCCCGGCCGTTTTTAGAGCGGGTACCCGACCAGTCGCTTATTGCTGAAGATCATTACGGGCCTGCTGAACGCATACAGGCTACAAGAGGAAAAGACTATGCGTTCATTTATACGGCAGCAGGAAAGCCGTTTACCGTTAATGGAGGAAAAATATCGGGCAGCAGGTTAAAAGCCAACTGGTACAATCCCCGGAACGGAGCAACTATTTCCACCGCTGAAACTATAAATAAAGGGAAGCTGCACTTCACGCCGCCCACTTCGGGTTACGGGCAGGATTGGGTATTAATATTAGATGATGCGACCAAACAATACAAACTTCCATAATAATGTACCGGCCGGCAAAAAGGCTATACCATAAAAATTGCCACTAACAACAAAAGCATATGCCTGTGTTAGTGGCAATAGTAGCATCAATAAGTAACGAATTCAATATTTCAATGCGGCTGGTTTACTTAATAACACCGCATCCTATTCTCGTGCCTGCATTACCCGATGGCTGAGAAGTATAATCGTCAACACCACCGTGCACAATCAGCGCCTTATCCAAAATATTTTTTTCGGCGCTACCGCCTAATGTCCATAAATCCGTTTCTAATGTGAGGGTACCTTTTCCCTGCACGTCTAATTGCACATTTCCTATATCGCCCGAATGAAAGCTGGCGCTTCCCCATTTCCCATGTTGCTGGTTAGTAGGGTTCCAGTGCCCGTGCGACATGTTTCCATTATCGCCGCAATCGCCATGCTCATGAAGATGAACAGCTACACTTTTACCTGCCTTAGCCGGAATGGTTATCTCCAGTTCTAATTTCACTTTACCATTATCAACAGCGTCAAATTTGGCTGTACCGGATACCGCCGTGTCGGCATAGGTACCTGCCAGCACCGCTTCGGCATGGCTTACTAAAGGAACAGGGGCGGTATCATCCATAGCATGGGTGTGGTCGCCGGCAACCTGGGCGCTATCTGCAGTTGATTCGTTGCTGGTTGGACTGTTACAGGAAAAAACGAGGGCGAGCGCCGGAACAAGAGTCAACATATACATCGGCCTCCGGTTAATAAAGCGAAAATTCATAGCAATATATTTTTTAAGTTTTAAAAACATAAATGCAAAGCTACAAAAACCTTACCCTCTTATTTCCATTGTCAGGTTTTGTTTTAAAAAGTACCCGGCTGCTATACCCGATGAAGGTATTGGGGAAAATTATCGTCATTCCGGGGAAACAGGAAAAGCCTGGCACGGGGTATTGCTGATCAGGGTCCCCACTCCTGCTGGCATATATGCTGAAGTACAGATCGTTACAGAGACCATATTTTCCCGCAGCGATAGCGGTGGTGCAGCGGCCGCGGAGATATATTTGCGATCATTTTCTTTTTTCGCAGGTGGGTGGTGACACCCACCTGTAGAACCCGCTACCGGTCGGTGTCTCACCGACCGGAAAGTTGTACATGGAGCGAAAAATTGAAATACGCCCAATATTATATACAATTTATTCCGGATGTATTATTTTTACGTCCTGTTGGGTCCACCCTTATCTGCTACCTCACTTCAATTTTTTCATTCAACTTGCAACTTTATACATCATGAAAAAGGTTTTTCTGGTCATTTTACTTATTATAGTTGTTGCCATTGGCGGCATTGCAGGGTATTTAAAATTTGCATTACCCGATGTGGCCGCGGCGCCGGACATCACGATAACGGTAACACCTGAACGCATTGCGCGGGGCGCGTACCTGGCAAATCATATAACTGTTTGCATGGACTGCCATTCCACCCGCGACTGGAGCCGTTTTACCGGGCCCCTTGCTCCCGAAACGCTGGGAAAAGGAGGCGAGTATTTTGGAAGGGAGATGGGTTTCCCGGGAAGTTTTTACTCCAAAAATATTACACCTCAAAACCTGGGATCCTGGACCGATGGCGAAATTTACAGAACCATTACCACAGGTGTAAATAAAAACGGGGAAGCATTATTTCCGGTAATGCCCTACCTGCATTATGGAAAAATGGATAAAGAAGATGTGTATGATATTATTGCCTACCTGCGGCAACTACCTGTTATTAACAGCACCATACCCGAACGCAGCATAGATTTTCCCTTGAATTTTATTCTCAACACCATTCCTGCCAATAACACTCCCTTAGAACGCCCTGCAAAAACAGACCTGGTAAACTATGGTCATTATATTGTTACTATCGCCGCCTGCATAGAATGCCACACCCAGGTTAAAAAAGGACAGATCATTCCTGAGCTGGCATACGCCGGGGGCAGGGAATTTCAAATGCCCAACGGCACCGTACGCTCGGCAAATATTACGCCCGATGCCGAAACAGGTTTGGGCAACTGGACAGAAGCTGCTTTTATAGCCCGGTTCAAAGCCTATACCGATACTGCGAGCATATTTAAAGTAACTGCCAGCCAGGTAAACACCATCATGCCCTGGGCTATGTATGCAGGCATGGATACTACCGACCTGAGAGCTGTTTACGCATACTTAAAAACGATCACCCCCATTAACAATAAGGTAGAACATTTTCAATTGCAGGCGAAATAATTGTAAGGCACAATAGTGCAGTTCCTTATTTTTGCGGTGCTATGGCGCTTTTTATCACCTCTTTAAATTCGGGCAGCAACGGCAACTGCTATTATATCGGAAACGAAAAGGAAGCCGTACTGATTGACGCGGGCATTTCCTGCAGGGAAACCGAAAAAAGAATGAAGCGCCTGGGATTGGATATGAGCCTGGTGAAAGCGATCTTTGTGTCGCATGAGCATTCAGATCATATTACCGGCATACCCGGCCTGTGTAAAAAATTCCAGCTTCCGGTTTATGTCACACCAGCTACCTTACAGGCTGCCGCTATCCCGGTTGAAAAACATCTTGTTCAGCACTTTTTACCACAACAGCCGGTAACTATAGGGGATTTAACCATTACGGGCTTTCCCAAATGCCATGATGCCTGCGATCCGCACAGTTTTGTAGTAACCAACAACAAGGTTAAAGTAGGCGTTTTTACCGATATCGGCAATTCATGCACCCATGTTATCCATCACTTCAGCCAGTGCCATTCCGTTTTTCTGGAAGCTAATTATTGCGGGGATATGCTTGCCAACGGCAGCTATCCTTATTATTTGAAAAAACGCATCAGTGGAGGCAACGGGCATTTGTCGAATATGCAGGCACTTGAATTATTTACACAGTACCGGGGAAACCATTTAACGCATTTAATATTATCGCATTTATCCAAAAACAATAATAGCCCGGAATTAGTTGCAGAGCTTTTTAATAAAGAAGCAAATGGCACCACCATTATTGTTGCTTCCCGCTACCACGAAACACCGGTTTATTGCATTGCGGATACCGTTGACCTGCCTGTTGCGGCTAAAACGAAGGCATCAGCCAAACACACCCAGCTTTCCTTATTTTAAGCTATTTACATCCTTTTTTCCTTATCTTATATCAATTAGAAAACATACCATACCAAAATAGAAATTTAGTTCCCTGATAAAGGATTCCTGCTATCAAACAAAGTATACGTATTTCTCCGTGTGGATGTAATGGAAATTCCTGCATAAGCACCATGGTAGTGAAGTTAATTTAACTTGTATCACACGGTGTTATATATGGCAAAACCCGGTTCCCGCAACGTGCTACGGGTAAATGCTTAGCAGCCTTTTATCGTAGATTTCCCGCATTGTAGTGAAACGATGACTAAACAATAATATGCCGACCTATTTTCCGGAATGGCTAAAGGATGTTTCTTTGTGTAACAAATCCAATAGATCCTTAACCTATCCAATTCCTAAACTAACCATCCAATATCCGAAAACCACCGATCCGATACTATGTAAAAAGCCAATGCTGCATTTGAGGAACACCAATCCGATCCGGTACCACCATGAAAACCGCAGTGCATTTTAACCGTCCGTTCAAATCATTGCAACTTTTACAGCAACAGGAAATATGACAAGTTCAGACTGATCCCCTTCACAACCTGAAAAAATTCATTTCCTGTTGCTTTTTTATCAATTTTTCTATTCCCCTATTCTGCGTTATTTTCGCTGAAATTTTTACACATGAATCTGCACGAATACCAGGCTAAAGAGCTGCTGAAAAAATTTAATGTTCCCGTTCAGGATGGCATACCCGTTGATACCGCCGAAAAAGCGGAAGAAGCATACAAACAACTGAAAGTGCATTATGGGAACAATTTTGCCGTAGTTAAAGCGCAGATCCACGCCGGAGGCCGCGGTAAAGGTAAGATACAGGGCTCTGAACAACGCGGTGTAGCTGTTGGTAAAAACGCGGAAGATATTAAAACCATTGCCGGGAATATTATAGGACGTACCCTGGTAACCATACAAACGGGGCCTGCGGGTAAATTAGTAAGCAAAGTATTAGTAGCCCAGGATGTGTACTACCCCGGCGCAAACCCTGTAAAGGAGTTTTATCTTTCTATACTGCTCGACCGCAGCAAAGGTCAAAACGTAATTATGTACAGCACCGAAGGAGGAATGGATATTGAACAGGTGGCACACGATACGCCCGATAAAATATTTAAAGAATGGGTTCATCCCGCCGGCGGATTGCTTCCTTTCCAGGCACGAAAAATTGCGTTTAACCTCGGTTTGAGCGGCGAAGCATTTAAGAATTGCGTACGATTCGTTACCAATTTATATAAGGCTTATGTAGAGCTCGATTGCAGTATGCTTGAAATTAATCCATTATTTAAAACCAGTGATGAAAAGATTATCGCGGTAGACTGCAAAATGAACCTGGATGATAACGCACTGATGCGTCATACCGACCTGGAGGCTTTACGTGATATCAGTGAGGAAGATGCTACGGAAGTGGAGGCGCACAAATACAATCTTAATTTTATTAAATTAGATGGCAATGTAGGCTGCATGGTTAATGGCGCAGGATTGGCCATGGCTACAATGGATATGATCAAACTCAGTGGTGGCGAACCCGCCAACTTCCTGGATGTGGGTGGCACGGCTAATGCGCAAACCGTGGAAGCAGGGTTCCGTATTATTTTAAAAGACCCCAAAGTAAAAGCGATCCTCATTAATATCTTTGGCGGTATTGTACGCTGCGATCGTGTTGCACAGGGCGTTATTGATGCTTACAATTCCATTGGCGATATTAAGGTGCCTATTATTGTGCGCCTGCAGGGAACCAACGCGGAGGAAGCAAAAAAATTAATTGAAGAGAGCGGACTGAAGGTACAATCTGCCATACTGCTGAGCGAAGCTGCCGGCCTGGTGAACAAGGCGGTGAGTGCTTAATGATTATTATACTATTTAAAAGAAAAAGGTGAAGAGCTAAAATGCTTTCACCTTTTTTATATACGCCGCCTCATCTCTTAAACGATCAGAAATGCATTCCCGTTTATTACATTATGCATACAGTGTATCCATGCTGGCACTTATACTTTGCTGTTTGCCGGCCTGTAAAAAGGGAGTAAAGCAGCAGGAAGATGAATTGTATTCCCGTCATCTCCAGCGTAAGGTTAAGCTAACGGTTATCAGTACACCTCAGCCAGATAACAACGCTGACATTAACCTGCTGGTTTGTAACGACGGGCAGTTGTTTGATGAACTGAACCTAAAGTTCATAACAGACAGCCTGTACAGAATGAAGCGCCTTTCTCCTTTGGTTATTGTAGGTGTTCATGCCGGCAACCGTTTGGAAGAATATGGTGTGGCGGAAAAATCGGGTAAAGCAGTTGCAGGCGGAAAAGCAGATCACTACGACAGTTTCTTCAATAATGAGCTGTATCCCTATGCAAAGAAAAGCGCGGGCGTAAGAAAATTTAGATCTGTGGCTATTGCCGGCTTCGGCGCCGGAGGATTATCAGCACTGGATATAGCATGGAACCACCCCGATAAGATCAGTAAGGCAGGTGCATTCTCAGGAGCCTTTTCAAGGAAAGAAAAAAACCTGTTTGATACTTCAGCAAGAGGGATGATGTTTGAAAAATTGAAAAGTTCCCGCAAACGCCCCCAGCTGCAATACTGGTTTTATGCAGGCGCCAGTGGCAATACTGGTATTGCAAAAGACGACGCGGAAGATATCGGCGATGCAACTGCTGCAGTTGCGGAACTGCTGAAAAGCAAAACTTTTACCACTGACGGAGATATTGTTTATCAAAGGGGAGCAACAAATGATAGCAAGGCCTGGAAGCAGGTATTTCCTGGTTTTTTAGAATGGGCGTTTGGAAAATAAGTAAAGGAGCGGATAGTTATTGCACTTCTCATGTACTGGTAAGGGAAATGTATTATTTCATTGCTGTTTTTACACTTACCAACCCTGAAAGTCTTTTCTTTTTTAAGATTAGTAATTTTATTTGGTTAAGATTGTACTGATAAAGGATTTGATGTAAGTCCGGGGGATTTATTTTCTCCGGGCTTTTTTTCATTAAAGATTACAACGCCATCAAATTCCGTAATAAAAGATGCCGCAGATGCACAGATAAAATCTGCGCATCTGCGGCAAAAAAACTAAACGCGTCATTTAAAAATTAATTTCAGACCGCTTCTCACAAACTCAGGCTCCAGCCATCGCGGTATTGGCGCTTAACGAACTGATTGGCTGGTTCAAAGTTGGTGATCTTCATGTTCTTGGCATCCCACAACAGTTTTTTGCGGCCTGTAAAGCTATTTTTACCCCACCCACTTACGCTTGGATCCTGGTATAGCGCACTGCGGATAGCCAGGTTACCCATGAGGATACTTTCTGTAAAAGGTCCTGCATATTCAAAATTAGAACTGGTTTCGCCTTTACCATAACCCAGCATACATGCGTTTACCCATTGCAGATAATGATTTTCATCTGGCACACGTTTGATGGTTTCTTTTACAGCTTTGGCACTATCATTTTTAGAAAGCGGTAGCAGCCTGGGTTTTGCTCCATAGCAATCGGCAAGTAATTTACCTTTTGTTCCTATGAACAATACGCCACCATCCCAGTTTCCAAATTCTTCCTCAGGCAATAATTCATCCGGTCTTTTAGGCAGCAATCCACCATCGTACCAGGAAACTTTCAATGTACCTTTTTTATCTTTCCGGGGATATTCGAGATGGATAATAGATGCAACAGGACAACTGTCAATATAATTAGCCGGTTGATTCATACCAGCAGCATATTGGTTGGCTATGCTACATTCAGCAGATGACGGATAATCTATTGGTAGTATACGGTAGATAGGATCCATGATATGACAGGCCATATCACCTAATGCACCGGTACCATAATTCCACCAGCCTCTCCAGTTAAATGGCAAATACGCCGGATTGAAATTTTCCTGAGGAGCGGTACCCAGCCATAAATTCCAATCCAGTTCGGCGGGTATGGGGAAATTGCCGGTGGGTTTGGCAATTCCCTGCGGCCATATCGGGCGGTTAGTCCATGCCTGGGCTTCTACAATATCTCCTATTAACCCGGCATCATATATTTCTTTCATTCTTCTTACCCCGTCTCCTGAGCCACCCTGGTTACCCATTTGCGTAACCACTTTATATTTTTTGGCAGCCTGTGCAAGGATACGGGCTTCATAAATATCATGTGTCAGGGGTTTCTGCGTATATACGTGCTTACCCAGCTGCATGGCAGCCAATGTGGCAACTGCATGGGTGTGGTCTGGCGTTGAAATAGAACAGGCATCAATATTGTTCTTTTCCTTAGCGAGCATTTCCCTGAAGTCTTTATAATATTTGGCTTTGGGAAAATTTTGCTTTGATTTTACAGCCTGACGGTCATCTACGTCAACTAATGCAACAATATTAACATTAGGGCTTTTGGCGAAAGAAGTCAGATCGCTTTCTCCTTTGCCTCCTGCGCCAATGCCTGCAATATTTAATTTGTCGCTTGGGGCTACAAATCCTTTACCCAGCACATGACGGGGTACAATAAAATAGCCGGCGGCAGCAAGAGAAGCATTGCGCAGGAATTTCCTGCGGGAACCTTTAGACTTTGATTTTAATTTTTGGCTCATCGTTTATGAAATTTTGCATTAAGGTAAGAACATCTGGTGAGATGTTGGGATTTGAGATGTAATATTTGAGATTTTACTGATTCATTTCGCATAGCCGCTACCGGTTACTTCTTTAATATATCCGCATCCGCACTGGAAGAAAAAGAATAGGGATAACTGCTTTCCAGGGTTCCTCTTGTTTTATTGGGAGCAGCGCCCATGGTAACATTAAAGCTGCCTCCTTTCTCTATATCAAAATGGCTGATCCAGTTGTTTTCATATTTTTTTCCATTAAGCTGGGTAAGCTGAACATATTTAGCGATCTCGCTGTTGTCGGGAGCGTTAATGATAAACTGTTTGCCATTCTCCAACTGCAAAGTGGCCTTTTTAAATAAAGGCGCACCCAGTACGTACTGATCAGTGGCAGGGCATACAGGGTAAAATCCCAGCGCCGAAAAAACATACCAGGCAGATGTTTGCCCGTTATCTTCATCGCCGCAATACCCGTCGGGCGTGGGTTTATACATCCTGTTCATCACCTCCCTCACCCAGAACTGGGCTTTCCAGGGCTCACCTGCATAATTATAGAGGTAGGTCATGTGCTGTATGGGCTGGTTACCATGCGCGTACTGCCCCATATTGGCGATCTGCATTTCCCTTATTTCGTGAATAACAGCGCCGTAATAGCTGTCATCAAAAACAGGAGGCATTACAAAAACGGAATCCAGCATCTTCACAAAATTAGCTTTGCCGCCCATCAGGTCCGACAATCCCTTCACATCATGAAAAACACTCCACGAATAATGCCAGCTATTGCCTTCCGTAAATGCATCTCCCCATTTAAAAGGATTGAAAGGCTTTTGAAAACTGCCATCCTCATTCTTTCCCCGCATAAGCCTGGTTTCGGTATCAAACAGCTTCCGGTAGTTCTGGCTCCGTTGGGCATACAGTTTTTGTTCCTCCCGGGGCCGGTTAAGCGCTTTTGCCAGTTGATATATGGTAAAGTCGTCATAGGCATATTCCAGCGTACGGGCGGCATTTTCATTGATCTTCACATCGTAGGGCACGTAGCCGAGCCTGTTATAATATTCAACTCCTTTTCGTCCGGTACCGTGCGGGCCTTCGTTATTGGCGCCATGCAGCAATGCTTCATACAAAGTGTTGATATCGTAATTGCGTAAGCCTTTAATATAAGCGTCGGAGACCACAGAGGCCGAGTTGTTGCCTACCATTACCGGCCTTGCACCCGGACTGCTCCACTCCGGCAGGAAGCCGCTTTCTTTATAGCAGTTAATGAGCCCTTCCTGCATTTCTTTATTAATGGAAGGATACGCCAGGTTGAGAAATGGATACAACGCCCTGAAGGTATCCCAAAAGCCGGTGCCGCCGAACATATACCCCGGTAGCACTTTGCCGTTGTGGGGGCTGTAATGAATGATATTGCCCGAAGCGTCTTTTTCGTATAATTTGTTGGGAAAGAAAACCATCCTGTATAAAGTGGAATAAAAGGTACGTACCTGGTCTACCGTTCCGCCTTCCACCAAAATACGGCTGAGGGTATTGTTCCAGGTGTTACGGCCTTTTTGTTTAACGGTTTCAAACGGATCGTCACCGATCTCCCGTAGGTTAAGCTCCGCCTGCTCATAGCTGATAAATGAGGATGCCACTTTAGCATTAACACGCTCCCCGCTGTTAAAAATTTTGAATGCCACTACCGCGCCGGCATGATTGTCTTCCACTTCCATCCGGGTAAGATCCAGATTATCTCCGTTAAAAGTGGCCACGTTGCTGAAAGGGTGATCGAACTCAATAATGAAATAGTTCTTAAAATTATCGGGCACTCCCCCGCTGTTGCGGGTAGAATAACCAATGATCTTATGCTGCTCAGGGATGATCTTTATAAAGGAGCCTTTATCAAAAGCGTCTACTACCACAAATGCGCTGTCTGTTTTGGGAAAGGTAAACCGGAAGCGGGCTGCTCTTTCCGTTGGTGTTATTTCGGTAGTAACGTCATAGTCGGCAAGATAAACGCTGTAATAGTAGGGCGTTACCGTTTCCGCCTTATGGCTGAACCAACTGGCGCGGTCATCTTCTTTAAAACGCAGTGTACCGGTTACCGGCATGATGCTGAACTGCCCGTAATCATTCATCCAGGGCGAAGGCTGGTGCGTTTGCTTAAATCCCCTTATTTTATCGGCGCTGTACTGGTATTGCCAGCCGTCACCCATTTTGCCGGTTTGCGGCGTCCACATGTTCATCCCCCACGGCAATGCAATTGCGGGGTAGGTGTTACCGTTAGACAGGCTGTGTTTGGAATCGGTGCCCATTAAAGGATTTACCCAGTCTGCAGGGTCGGTAACTTTGGTTACCATTTGGGCCATAGAGGCAAATGTAATACTGCAGAACAAAGCAAATAATATAACTTTTTTCATAAGCGTGCTATGTATTTATTCTGCGAATATACCGGAAAATAAAAACTACATAAAAGCAGAAAAAATGGGGATATAACTTCCGCCGCCGGAATGCGTTTATCGTTTAAAAATTATTTTAAATGGTTATCATTTTTGCGGGACAGAGTCCCGGAAGAACATATGAAGCACGAAGTCTGGAGACTGCGTACAGCGGTTTTCGTTCTACCTCAGTGATTCCGTTAATGATGTAACCTCCCACAGATAATGTAGAAACAAGCAGTGATACTTCGATATATCCGGCAAGAAGCCCCGCAATACCGGAAGAGTGTTCTCTATGGTCGGCCTGTATAGAAATTAGCATAGGAAAGCAATTGTAACGAATTCCAGCGGCCCGCAAGCAAGCCGATTCACAAACACAACTTAAACCAGCCACGAATGCACGAATATTTAATATATTTTAGCACAAATTCATTCGTGAATTCATAGCATATTAAACTTCTTTAGGCTTTTGTTGTACAGAATTCATAGTGTATTCAAACTTAAGCAAAATTTTTGTGAGATAAAAACCGGGTGAAAGCAAAACGACTTACTATTGCGTTCAACACAGGTTTCCATTATCACTTTTTTACAGATGCTATTTCAGAAGAAGTTAGAGTGCTTATTTTTTTCAATTCTAATAAATCATCTAAATTACCCCTCTATAATTACACAGAATGAGAACACTATTGATCTTCGCTATATTATTAGCTGCTACCAGCCTCCACGCTCAAAAATCCAAAAAGAATGTAACCTTTTATGTTTACGACGAGAACTGGAAAGGCTGCAAGCCGGAAGAGGCCAAATACCTGGCCTCCCAGCAAAAGCTTGGAGATACAGCGTATGAATGGAGATATTATCATTTCGACGGACCTTTATTATCAATAGAAACCTATAAAGACAAGGAAGCCAGTATTCCGCATGGATCGTTTACTTATTATGGTGCGGATGGGCAAATGGACTCTTCCGGCTACACTTTTGAAGGTAAAAAGAATGACTGGTGGTATTATTACACGGATTCTTTTACGCTTTGGAAGAAAGAAAAATATGATATGGGAAAGCTGCTGATCCGTATGGATCTTGCATCAATAGAAGCCGAAAGAGAGGAGAACAGGAAGAAAGGGGAAACAGAAAAACATTGGGATGAAGTGGAAGCGGTGTTTAAAGGAGGAACAGAAGACTGGGTTAAGTATATTCAGAAAAATATCAATTTCCCTGACCGTGCAAGGAATTTGAAAAAAGAAGGTAGCCTCCTGCTTCAGTTTGTAGTAAATACAGATGGTACTACCAGCGATATCACGATATTGAGGTCCATTGAATATTCACTTGATGAAGAAGCTATACGCCTGATAAAAGATTCGCCCAAATGGCGGCCAGCCCACCAGGATGGCAAACTCGTTAGGGCGTTCAGGCGTCAGCCATTGGTGTTTCAATTACCCAAATAAGCTGATATTGCAAGATGCTGTGCCTAAACAATCGCGAAGCTTTTCGGACGCCGCCTTAGTGGCGGTTAGTTCCGTTTAAATCTTCACTTTAAAACACCAAACACAATACCGGATAGCATTGTAATTTACACCTAACATGTTGCCACTTTAAACCGTCTATACTTATGCGAAATATTTCCGTTTTGCTTTTGGCCGCAACTTTCTCACTCTCAGCGAGCGCACAAACACCCAAAATTCCTGATGCTTATTTCAGAGATGGTTTTGATGCCCTGGTGCAAAAAGCAAAAATAGTGCTGAGCCATGCTTATATGGTGCAGCAACTTGTGTTTGAAACGGATACTATTCCCGGCTGGGAAGGCTTTTCGGTGAAATTGTATGAATATCAAACGGGTAATGACCTTTATACCGGCAGGCCAAAAAAAGGAAAAGTATACCTCTTAAATCCTTCTCCTGAAAAGCTGGCAATGTGGGTGGCCAACGCCTGCTGGAATGCCAAACATAGCGTGGATACGGTTTACACTTATAAATTGTTGAAATGGATTGACGGACAGTCGAACGCGCAATTCCCGGTAAAGGGTGTGGTATATGAAGATCAGTACACCAAAGATTTCCAGGAACCTTATGCTTTTAAAGACGGCGTAACGGTGTACATCAAAGACAGCACAATGTGGCCAAAAGATAAAACCTGTACTCCGGAGCAGCTCGATTTTTATTTGCGCATTACCAATGCAGACCTGAAACCGCAAACCGGTCAGTATGCCCGTATCAGCAGTACTACCCGTGAAGATTATAAAGCCAGCGGAGGTGAAGATGCAGGCAGCAAAGATGACCGCAAGCAAAAATGGCTGGAAGTAGTTCGTGAGCTGTATAAAAAAGCATGGCATTCAGATCACAACGAACTCATTGAAATGTGGGCAAAGAGGCATTTGGAATGAAACAGTACTTAATTCTGCTTTAACAGGTTTATGAGGTATTGTTATTTTGTTTGAATTTCCTTTTTATTACCCAATTCTTTTTTCCCTGTATTCATTAGGTGGCAATCCCATTACCTTGGTAAACATTCTTGAAAAATAGTATTGATCTTCTATACCCACTTCCTGTGAAATTTCCTTTATTCTTAGTTTAGTGAAAAGCAAATACTGACAAGCCTTTTGAACCTTCAGGTGATTAAAATATTCCATAGGAGAAAAACCCGTTTTTTTCTTGAATAAATAAGAAAAATGTGAAGCTGATAAGTTTACCTCACAAGCGATCTCTTCCAGGGATAATATGCTGTGCGTATGCTTGCTTAGAAAATCAATCGCAAGGTCAATGGAATCTTTATTGCTCAATTTACCTGAGATATCGTATTTATCGTTAAAAAGAAATGTAGAGAAAAAATGCCACAGGCACATATTGGCACACATCAGGTTATCATTGGAATATCCTTTTTCTAATTGTGTATACATTTCATTAAACAGCTCGATATTTCTTTCTTTAAACCGGATAACACCTTTTAGTCCGTTCTTTTTTTCGATGTTAGAAGCAATTTTATCAGAAACCGTTCCTTTAAAGTGAACCCAATAAATACTCCAGGGATCTTTTTCATCGGCAGTATAGGAGTGCGGTGTTTTAATGGGAATGATAATGAAATCGTCTGCTTCCATTTTATATTCCTTGTTGCGGATGATAACTTCTCCTTTCCCGTCACGGCAGTAGATCAATATATATTGTTCCGCACCGTTCAGCCGTTCCATATAATGAAACTTAGCTTTTGGGTAATACCCTATATCCGTAATATACAGGGCGTTGATCATTTCATTTTTTACACATTTGCTGTTAATTACCTGCTTAGGAATTACAATAAATTTTTGCCCCTGGAAGCCTTCTTTCTTTTTAATCGCGTGTTCCATATTTGAATATGAATATTTAAAAATAGTAAGAAAATCCATCTAAACCGAATGTTACTCCATTAAAAAATTATAACAAGGGGATAACTTTGGGTGTAGAAATAAATTTGTTTTACTATGAACCGGGGAGAAGTAAAAGCATGGATAGAAAATATCAGCATTCCCACCTACCCTACAGGTATACCTGAAAAAAATCCCATGTTCCTGGAAAGGAGAGTATACCAGGGCAGCAGTGGTGTGGTATATCCTTATGCTGTGATAGAAAAAATTGAGGATACAAAAACCGATAAAATATACAAAGCGGTTTTTCTGGAAAATCGTTATTTGAAAATAATGATCCTGCCTGAGCTGGGCGGCAGAATACAAATGGCTTATGATAAAGTAAAGCAACGGCATTTTATTTATTATAACCAGGTAATCAAGCCGGCATTGGTGGGGCTTACGGGGCCCTGGATTTCTGGTGGTATAGAGTTTAACTGGCCGCAGCATCACAGGCCCTCTACATTTGAACCGGTAGACTATACAATTACAGAAAATGAAGACGGCAGCAAAACGGTGTGGGTAAACGAAGTGGAGCGTATGTTCAGAACCAAGGGTATGGCCGGATTTACGATATACCCCGATAAAGCCTATATAGAAATAAAAGGCAGATTGTATAACCGAACTCCGTTTCCACAAACCTTTTTATGGTGGGCTAACCCCGCAGTTAAGGTGAATGATCACTATCAATCCGTTTTCCCTCCGGATGTTCATGCAGTTTTTGATCACGGTAAGAGGGATGTATCTTCTTTTCCTATAGCTAAAGGCGTTTATTATAAAGTAAACTATGCACCCGGCACTGATATTTCAAGGTATAAAAATATTCCTGTACCTACTTCATACATGGCTGTAAGCTCAAAGTACAATTTTATGGGCGGCTATGAGCATGACAGCAAAGGCGGATTATTGCATGTGGCAGATCATCACATAGCCCCCGGTAAAAAACAATGGACATGGGGCAACGGTGCATTTGGCCATACCTGGGATGAGAACCTCACAGATGAAGACGGACCCTATATAGAATTAATGACGGGTGTTTACACAGATAACCAGCCCGATTTTTCGTGGATACAACCTTACGAAGAAAAAAATTTCGTGCAATATTTTATGCCATATCGTGAAGTAGGTATAGTGAAAAATGCTACCAAAGAAGCGGCTATCAATCTTGAGATAAATGGGAACGAGGCCGAGATCATATTGTATGTTACATCGGAGTACGAAAAGATTAAAGTAGATCTGATAAAAGCTGAAGCATGTTTGTTTACTGAAACCATTTCATCCTCTCCTGAAAATCCTTATCTCAAAAAAGTTACGCTAAAGGATGGCATACTGCCGGAGGAAATAAAATTGTTGGTCACAAACCTGGCTACAGGCAAAGAATTGGTAAGTTACCAGGAAGAGAAATATGCAGAGCAGCCTATTCCGCCACCGGCGCAACCTGCAAAAAGGCCTGCCGATGTTGAAAATAATGAGCAGTTATTTTTAACAGGCCAACACCTGGAGCAATACCGCCATGCTACGTATAAACCTACTGACTATTATGAAGAGGCCCTGAGAAGAGACCCCAAAGATGCCCGCAATAATAATGCGCTGGGCTTGTGGTATTTGAGACGCGGACGTTTCGCCAAAGCAATACCTTTTTTCAAAAAGGCGATTGAAACGGTCACGCAGCGTAATCCCAACCCCTATGACGGGGAGCCTTATTACAACCTGGGATGGGCGCTTAAAATGCAGCATAAAAACGACGAAGCGTACGATGCCTTTTATAAAAGTACCTGGAACGATGCCTGGCAACACGCAGGTTATTTAAACCTTGCAAGAATTGCAACACTTAAAAAAAACTATGAAGACGCTTTGGATCTTATTGAGAAATCTTTGGTGAAGAATTATCATAGTCATACGGCAAGGCATGCCCGGGTTTTTATTCTCCGCAAGCTAAATCAATATAAAAAGGCGCAGGCTTGTATTAACGAATGCCTGGAATCAGATCCTTTCAACTTTGGTTGTTTATTTGAAAAACATATTTTGCTGGCAAATGAAAAGGGTCAGGCTCAAACTGCGGATGATGTATTGAATCACTTAAAAAACATCAGCAGGAATAATGCGAATAATTTTATAGAATACGCTTTTGATTATGCGCATGCTGGACTGTATGAAGAAGCCCTGCAACTGCTTTCCATCTACAAAACACATGATGATAAAAATACTTTAATAGAATATTATGTTGGCTGGCTTGCCTGCCAGGCGGGGAACATGCAACTGGCAGTAGAATCTTTTCAAAGAGCTGCATCACTTTCGCCTGATTTTGTTTTCCCTAATAAAATAGAAGATGTGCTGGTGTTTAAGAAGGCGATTGAGTTCAATCCCAATGATGCTAAGGCATATTATTATCTCGGCAATTTCTGGTTTGATAAAAGACAATACAAAGAAGCCATGGAATGTTGGGAACAATCAGCACAGATCAACGATCATTTTCCAACTGTACACCGTAATCTGTCACTGGCTTATTACAATAAAAGCAACGATGCAGGTAAGGCATTACAATCTATGGAAAAGGCATTTTCATTAGATGCCACAGATGCCCGGGTATTGATGGAATTAGATCAACTGTATAAAAAACTGAACAGGGATTATAGAGAAAGACTTGCGTTTTTGAATACACATCTGTCTTTAGTGGAACAAAGGGATGATCTCTGCCTTGAGAGAATAACATTGTATAATCAATCAGGAAATTATGCCAAAGCAAAATTGCTTTTGAGTGCTCGTAAATTTCATCCATGGGAAGGCGGAGAAGGGAAAGTAATTCAACAGCACATCATCTGCCACCTGGAACTTGCAAAGCAATCTATTGAAGAAGGCAGATATGAAGAAGCATCGCAGTTGTTGAACCAGGCAGAAAATTATCCATCCAGTCTTGGTGAAGGAAAACTGGCAGGAGCGCAGGAAAATGATATTCACTATTGGAAAGGCATGGTATATGAGAAACTGGGTAACAAAGAAAAGGCAAATCAATATTATCATATGGCAGTAAAAGGGATCAGCGAACCTGCCCGGGCTATTTTCTATAATGATCCCCAGCCTGATAAAATATTTTACCAGGCATTGGCATGGATAAAGCTGAACAGCCCTGAGAAGGCTACAGCCATTTTCAAAAGCCTGATAGCCTTCGGAGAGCAGCATATTAACGACAACATCAGTATAGATTATTTTGCTGTTTCATTACCCGGTTTATTAGTGTTTGATGCCGACCTGAACCTGCTGAACAAAATTCATTGTTATTATTTAACGGCACTCGGAAATCTTGGTTTGGGAAAACTGCATGCGGCCAAAGCCACTGACTTTTTTGCGCAGGTACTTCACCTGGATAACAACCACCAGGGCGCACTTACTCATAAAAAAATGCTGTTAACAGCGTATTCAATTTTTACAGGATCGTAAAATAATCCATCAAACACCAAAAATCATCCATCAATAGAACAGGGGTATAAGTATAAATTTGACTTTCAATTCTAAAATTGATTGACTAAAACATTGCTGTCATGAATAATCAAAATCTTTCTACAAAAAATCAAGCTTTTTCTTCGAAATTTTTACTGCTGTTGTTTTCTTTTCTTTTACCTGGCTACTTGTTGCTTGCCCAGCAAAGAACACTTACCGGAAAAGTCAGGGATGAAAATAACAATCCATTGCAGAGTGTTTCTGTAACGGTTAAAGGAAACCCCAATGTTGGTAGCACTACTGACATTAATGGAAATTTTTCAATCAGGGCTTCTGTAAATGATGTGCTTGTGTTTGAGTTTGTAGGGTACCGAAAAGAGGAAGTTAAAGTGAGCGGCAACTCAAACCTGAATGTGGTTTTACATTTGCTGGAGACTAAGCTTGACGAGGTTGTTGTAATTGGTTATGGTACCAAATTAAAAGGAGAGTTAACAGGCGCCGTGTCTAAAGTAGATAGTAAAGCGTTTGAAACCAGACCACTTACCAATACGATGAATGCTTTGCAGGGTACTTTGCCTGGTGTAACAGTTACAAGAGGAAGCGGCAGACCCGGCTTTGAGAACTATTCCGTGCAGGTACGTGGCGCATCTTCTGTGGGCGGTAACAGGGTGCTGATTTTAATAGATGGTATTCCCGGTGATCTCAGTCTCATTAATCCAAATGATATTGCGGATCTCACCGTTTTGAAAGATGCCGCGGCTTCCATTTATGGAGCACGCGCCGCCGATGGAGTAATAATAGTTACCACAAAAAAAGGTAAGAAAGGAACGCCCTCCATTTCATATTCAGGGAACTATGGAATAAAAACTCCCCAATATTTAAAAGAGAGAACAAACACTTTGCATCTTGCCGAAATGTATGATGAAGGTATGAGAAATGTGAACCAGCCTGGCGTTTCTGAAGAAGTGTTTGAAAAGATCAGGAACAACGCAGCGCCTGATCCTACAGGATGGCTGAAATACCTGGAAAATTTCCCCGGCTTTTACCAGTCGCACGATTGGAATGATGCGGTATATGGACCAGGCGCTCAGCAAGCACATAACCTCAGTATATCCGGTGGCGGCGATAACAGCTCATATCTTTTCTCCGCAGGATATCAAAGAAACGAGGGTGTGTTCAGGCATGGAGAAAACCATTCCAGCCGGTATAATCTTCGCCTGAACTATGATTTTAAAATTTCCGACAGGATAAATATTGAAACAAGAACCAGCTTTGAGAACCAGCCTATAACTACTCCTACCGCGCTTGGCAGCATATTATATTATGTAAACCAGATGGGCAGCTACGTTCCCATATATAATCCTTTGGGGCAGTTGTATAAATACCAGGGAGGTTTTAGAAATGCTGTTCAGTATCTTGAGGAAGGTGGTCTGAATAAGGAGAATGCCTACCGGATCTCTACTAACCTGAAAGGAAATATTAAGCTGCTCAATGATTTGCTATTGGTAGGCCAGGCTGGTATAATTATAGATTTTAATGACAGGAAGGAAACACGCCCTACATTCGCCCAGCATAATTGGGATGGCAGTGATTTTGACGTGGTAAATAACCCCAATAACGCTTTGTTTACGAATTCCAAAAATATTTACCAGAATTATACGGCTTATCTTGATTATAATAAAACTTTTGCAGGTAAACACAAGGTGAATGCAATGGCAGGAGCTTCACGGGAAGGAAAGACGTACGAGAATCAATCCATTACCGGATATAATTTTGCCAGCAATGAAATATTTACATTAAATCTTGCAGACAGAACAAAAACGCAATATGCTAACTTCTCCGGTGGCGCATCAGATTGGGCCCTGCAGTCATATTTTGGCAGATTGAGCTATTCCTTCGACAAAAAATATTTGATAGACTTTACAACGAGGATGGACGGCAGTTCAAAATTTTCAGAGAGTAAACGCTGGAGCGCTTTGTTCCCCTCTGTAGCCGTAGCCTGGAATTTGTCGGAAGAAAACTTTATTCAGTCACTGAATGTTTTTGATAACCTGAAAGCGCGCTTATCATGGGGGCAATCCGGAAACCAGGAATTGAGTTTCGGCAATTATGACTATATCTCCCTGATCTCTATTTCCGGCACTTATCCTATGGGTGTACCCAATGTAGGCTTGCCGGGTGCAGTGTCCAGCATTGCTTCGCAAAGCCGTACATGGGAAACGATTGAAGCAAAAAATGCAGGTATTGATTTTGCAGTCCTGGATTCAAGGTTAAGCGGAAGTTTTGACTATTATATCAAGAGCAATAACAACATGCTGGTGAATGACCAATTGCCGGCAACGCTGGGCGGATCTGCACCCACACAAAACATCGGTAAGTTAGAAACAAAAGGTTGGGATTTTTCTATAGCATGGAATGATAAGATAGGCAACCTCAGGTATAGCGTTTCTGCGATGCTCAGCGATAGCAAAAATAAATTAGTGGAGTTGAAGGGAAACGATGCTTACGGAGAAGGATTGATTTATACACGTAAAGGGTATTCCCTCAATTCTTATTTTGGTTACCAGTTTGATGGCATTATTCAAAATGAAGAACAATTGACCGCTTATAAGCAATTAGGCAATGTGCCTTCTAACCTGGGTGTTGGTGATGTAATGTTCAGGGATGTTGATGGTGATGGAAAAATCACTGCTTTTGGTGATGCTTCAAAAGGAACTCAGGGCGATATGGTGTATCTGGGGAATCTGCTTCCCAGGTATGTGTATTCATCAAACATCAGCGTATCCTACAAAGGATTTGACCTGAGTGTATTCTTACAGGGTATAGGAAAAAGGCAGGGTATCAGAACAGGAGAGATCAGCGTGCCGCTATGGCAGGTATGGATGCAACCCCTGGAATACTTCTATGGTAAAAACTGGACGCCTGAAAATCCTGATGCAAAATATCCCCGCATTGTACCCGGTGCTGTTGGCTTTGACGGAATACGTAACTGGAACTGGAGGTACTCATCCATGCGCATGAACAACCTTGCTTATCTTAAACTTAAGGTAGTTACTTTGGCTTACAATTTACCTCAACATTTAGTAAGTAAAGCTAAAATGCAAAATGTGCGTGTATACGTAAGCGGTCAGGATCTGCTTACTTTTTCAAAGGATACATGGAACAATTCATTTAATCCTGAAGAAACATGGGAGCGTTCTGACGAACAGACCTATCCTTTTAACAGTGTAATTTCTTTTGGACTGGATATCAAATTCTAAACCATTAACTACTAAGTATCATGAACCATACATATTTTAAAGCATGTATTTTTTCAATCCTGCTATTAACAGGATGTAATAAGGGGCTGGATCTTGTACCTAAGGACGCTATTTCCGATGCCACATTCTGGAAGACAACAGCAGACTTTAAGCTGGCTGCCAATAACCTGTATTTCTCACTCGAAGGATTTAATACATGGGATACCTATGCCGACTTAGCCTACGATGTTCCTAACTCCGTTAGTAATGGAACTTACCAGACAACAGAGAGTGACAGCAGGTGGACCAATGCATATATTTATATACGGCGTTGTAACAAAATTATAGCAAAGGCAACAGAAGCGCCCATTGCTTCGGAGTTAACACAATTTATCGGTGAGGCAAAATTTTTCAGAGCATATAATTACTGGATGATGTATAAGCTTTTTGGCGAAGTGCCCATTATTACGCATGAACTGGATATTGACGATGAAGAATTGTATTCAGCAAGAGCAACACGGAAAGAAACGGTTGATTTTATTTTAAAAGATTTAGAAGAAGCAGCAACCAACCTGCCCGAAAGAAGCACTTTATCAAGCGGCGATGTTGGCAGAATTACAAAAGGCGCTGCCAATACGTTGAGAGCGAGGGTTGCCTTATTTGAAGGTACCTGGGGAAAATCAAGAGGGGATGCTAATGCCAATGCCTACCTGGATGTTGCTATTAACGCGGCAACAACGGTTATGAATAGTGGGCAATACTCCCTGTATACGGGTGAAGGTGCACAGAGCTACAGGTATTTTTTTATTGATGAAGGAGATGATGCATCTGAAGCCATATTAGATCGCCGTTATCAGGTAAACATTTCTAACCAAACATTTCCAAGTACGGTGGGTGAAGGACATTTATTACCTACCAAAAAGTTAGCCGATATGTATTTGTGTGCAGATGGCTTACCTATCACGGAGTCTCCTTTGTTTAAGGGGTATAATCAAACCGGTTCTGAGTTCGAAGATCGCGATCCCAGGATGACAATGACTTTCGTTGTTCCCGGCACAGGCGCTATGCAGCTTTGGTATCCGGAACCGGTGGCAAGCTGGCCTTTCTATCCCCAGCGTAATGCCAATACAGGGTATACTACGTTTAAATTTTTGTCTGAAGATCCGGCATCCAATGCATCGCCGTTCACCCTTGGTTATGGTTACGACCGCCATATTTTAAGATACGGTGAAGTGCTTCTTATTTATGCAGAAGCCACATTTGAAAAGAATGGTACTATTAGTGATGACGACCTTAATAAATCAATAAATTTGATCCGTCAGCGGGTTAATATGATTGAATTGACCAATGGATTTGTAAATGCCAATGGATTGGATATGCGTGAGGAACTCAGGCGCGAAAGAACCATAGAACTGGCGCTTGAAGGTTTCAGATATGATGATCTGCGGAGATGGAAAACAGCGGAATACGAAATTCCAACAGATGTAAAAGGTATCAAAATCGTTGGAACGCCATGGGCTAACCCTATTGTGGTAGAAGGCCAGGATAGAAATCCTTATACCGATGCAAGCTGGCAAAACAGAACAGATGCCAATGGGTTTATTATTGTGGAAAGCGCCTCAGGAAGAAGCTTTAATCCTGAAAAACATTACCTGATGCCGCTGCCTACAAAAGAAATTTTGATCAATCCTGCATTAAAACAAAATCCCGGGTGGTAAGCTGTTTTTAAGGATGCTGTATATTGATATGCATCTATATTGAAAAAATAATGCTATAAAATGAATTTGTATTATGAAAGGCTTTTCAATCCTGTTGTTTTTGTCTCTTTTTAGTATTGCAGCCAATGCGCAGAAGTATGTGCTGCTTTCTCCTGATAAAAAACTGTCGGTTGAAATTGAAAGCAACCGGCAGGGAATAAAGTTGAAAATGACAAAAGGAGCGGATCCTGTTCTGAGTTTGTCGGACCTTGGCATGATTAGCGATCAAACGAAAGCAGAACCCCTGCAGGTAAAAAAGATAAAAAGGAATACGGTAAATGAAGATATTAAACCGGTTGTTAAAGAGAAGAGCGAAACATACAGAAATGAATACAACGAACTGGTGCTCACATTCAAATCAGATCAGTCGTTAACATTCAGGCTTTTCAACGAAGGAATGGCCTATCGTTTTTCAACGTCGGCTAAAGACAGTTTGACAATAATGAAGGAAACCCTCAGTATACAATTGAACGAGGGCGATTCCATCCGCTTCCAGTCTGAGAAATCTTTTAACTCAGCATACGAACAACCCTATGAGTTCAAAAAGCTGAGCGAATTAGATCCAGCCAGGCTTTACAACCTGCCACTGCTTGTAGAAAAACAGGATGGTAAATTTGTGATGATCACTGAATCGGATCTTTACAATTACCCTGGCTTGTGGATGAAAAGTGCCGGGGCGTCACAAATTTCGGCTACTAATCCACGTTATCCTAAAACACTGGTAACTACAAAAAACCGCTACGCCAGCGGGCAGGTGGGCGAAACCTACGATTATATTGCAAGAGTAGCCGGTAAACGAAACTATCCCTGGCGGATTTTTGCAGTGGCAGACCAGGAAGATGAACTGATCAGTAACAATATGGTTTATTTGCTGGCTTCGCCTACTGAGCTCAGGGATGTTTCATGGATCAAACCGGGTGTGGTTATGTTTGACTGGTGGGGCAAGAATAATATTTACGGCGTTGATTTTAAAGCAGGCGTTAACACCGAAACAGCCAAATACTTTATAGATTTTTGTGCTGAAAACGGATTTCGCTATTTTCTTTTTGATGATGGATGGAGCCCCAAAGATGACCTGCTGCATCCTGTTGCCGGTTTAAATATGGAGGAGGTTACCGCTTATGCAAAAACCAAAGGAGTAGACGTGATGGTATGGGTGATCTGGAATACACTGAGGGACCAATGGCAGGAGGCTTTTGACCAGTTTGAACGTTGGGGGATCAAAGGGATCAAAACAGATTTCATGAACAGGGATGATCAGCAGATGGTGGAGTTTTACGAAGCGCTTGCCCAAAAAGCTGCAGAAAAAAAGATGGTAGTTAATTTTCATGGTGCTTACAAACCTTGTGGGTTAAGCCGCAAATATCCGAATGTGTTAACACGGGAAGCATTGATTGAATTTGAACAAAGCGGTGTATCCAACAATGATAATCCTGAACACCATAATCTTTTGCCTTATATCCGCATGTTTACCGGTGCAATGGACTATATCCCTGCTACCATGCGTAACGGAAATAAAAATAATTTCAGACATTTCTGGGATTACCCGATGGGCTGGGGTACAAGGGCGCATGCCATGGCCTTGTTTATAATTTTAAATAGCCCTATGACGATGTTGCCCGGTTCACCTTCTGATTACTACCGGGAGAAAGCGTGTACGGATTTCCTTGCAAGAATACCTGTTGAGTGGGATGAGACCAAACTTTTAATGGGTAAGATCAGCAAATACACGGTGTTAGCACGCAGATCCGGAAGCGATTGGCATATCGGGGCGATCACCAACGATGACCGGCGAACATTAGAGCTATCCACTGATTTTTTAAAACCCGGTAAATACCAGGTAGAGATTATTGAAGATGGAATAAATGCAGGCACTGCAGCAACCGATTATAAGCGCTCCCGGCATGAGATCAACGCAGGAGAAACACTGAAGCTTACATTGGCAGCAGGTGGCGGCTGGCTGGCAAGGATCACTCCGGAAAATAAATAAATGGAATTATTAAAAGAAGAAAATTTCAGAAGTACTATAAAAGGCGGAGAAGTAAAATTATTTACACTTCGTAATAAGAGTGGTGGTGTAGCACAGTTTACCAATTACGGAGCCCGCTGGCTGTCTATGTGGGTGCCTGATAAACACAACCAATGGGCAGATGTGGTACTCGGATTTGAAAGCCTGGAGGAATACCTGGGCGCCAAAGAAAAATATTACAGCGCAGTTGTAGGCCGTGTGTGTGGGCGGATTGGTAAGGGAATTTTTGAATTGGAAGGCGTGAAATATCAACTGACAAATAATGATCTGTTCGGGAGTTCCGTAAAAAATCATTTGCACGGAGGTTTTGATGGATTCAGTTTCCAGGTTTGGAGTGGTGCGATATTAGTAAACGATAAGGGAGAAGAGGCCGTAGAATTTAAATATCTTTCAAAAGATGGAGAAGAAGGATACCCCGGAAATATTGAAGTAAAAGTGAGGTATACGCTGGGTAATGATAATTCAATGCGAATAAATTATTCAGCGCATACAGATAAAGCAACCATCGTTAATCTTACCAATCACGCTTATTTCAATCTTCATGGTGATGTGGATAAAAATGTATTGGATCATGTTGTTTGTATTCATTCTGAAAATAGTGTGGAATGTGATGATGAATTAATTCCTACAGGTAATATAATTTCTATAAAAGATACAGCACTCGATTTCACCCGGCCGATAACTATCGGATCCCGTATTGGTGAATCGTTTCCCGGACAATTGTTCCCGGGAAAAGGGTATGTAGTATCTTATGTTTTGAATAATTCCGGTAAAGCTTTACAATTAGCAGCAACGGTAGAAGAAAAAGAAACCGGAAGGATTATGGAAGTATATACCGATCAGCCGGGTATCCAGTTTTATAATGCATGGCTGTTTGATGGAACGGATGTGGGTAAAAGCGGGCAACGGTATTTCAGCAGCAGTGGCCTTGCATTGGAAGCCCAGGGCTTTCCCGATGCGCCCAATCATTACCAGTTCCCATCCATAGGGCTGCTTCCGGAAGAAGAATATCAGCAAACAACTATATACCGGTTTTTGATAAGATAGATTTTTATCCTGGGACAATAACCATCCCACGATTCTTTTGCAATGAGGAACTTATAAAGAGTGCTTTCTTATTCAATTATAAAATAGTGGAGCAAACAGCACACTACAGATTATACTAAAAGTTATAATGAATGAATGCAGCCATCAATGATAATACGCATCAGGCCGGTAAAAAATATTCCTATAACACCCGTTATATTTTAGGCATTTCTTTTATTTCTGCTTTGGGCGGTTATTTGTTTGGGTTCGACTTTGCAGTAATTGCAGGCGCTTTACCTTTTTTGCAAAAGCATTTTTCATTAGACGCTTATTGGGAAGGTTTTGCAACTGGAAGCCTCGCCCTCGGCGCTATCATCGGCTGTATGGTTGCAGGATCTGTATCGGATAAATACGGGCGTAAGCCGGGACTGTTGATTGCCGCGGCTATTTTTGCTCTTTCCTCCCTGGCGATGGCATTCTCTTTTTCAAGAGATGCTTTTATTGCCGCCCGGTTTTGTGCAGGGATAGGTGTGGGTATGGCTTCTATGTTATCGCCTATGTATATTGCAGAAATTTCTCCGGCGCATATACGTGGTCGTATGGTTGCCATCAACCAGTTGACAATTGTGCTGGGCATTCTTTTTACCAACCTCATTAATTATGCATTACGCAATTCCGGCGAAGACGCCTGGCGCTGGATGTTCGGGTTAGGTTTTGTTCCGGCTGTTTTATTTTTTATTGGAGCGCTGTGGTTGCCCGAAAGCCCGCGCTGGTTGATGAAAGCAGGAAAAAACATACAGGCAACCAGGGTACTGGGAAAAATAGGAGATGCAGGCTTTGTAAATGAATCTGTAAGCAATATTGCAACATCTTTAAAAGGCGTTGCTAAAACCCGTTATGCAGACATTTTTAAAAAAGCTGTATTGCCTGCTGTTTTGGTAGGTATAGGACTGGCAGTATTTCAGCAGTTATGCGGTATTAATACGGTTTTCAATTATGCCCCTAAAATATTTGAAAGTATCGGCGCCTCGCAGGACGATCAATTATTGCAAACCGTTTTTATCGGGGGGGTAAACCTGGTGTTTACGATACTCGCGATGTTACTTGTTGATAAATTAGGCAGAAAGCCTCTCATGTTGATTGGCGCGGGTGGTCTCGCCATTACATATGTAATTATAGTAATCCTGTTGGGAGTGTATTCACCGCAGGTATCCTGGTTTTTATTAGCCGCCATTGGCATTTACGCGATGTCGCTGGCGCCTGTAACCTGGGTGTTGATCTCTGAAATATTCCCTAATAAAGTACGTGGCGAAGCTACAGCCGTTGCAGTAGTCAGCCTGTGGGCCGCATATTTTATCCTCGTTTTTACTTTTCCTGTTTTATTTGAGAAACTACAGGAAAAATCATTTTATATCTATTCCGTAATATGTGCATTGGGGCTTTGTTTTATTTGGTGGAAGGTGAAAGAAACAATGGGCAAAACCCTGGAAGAATTAGAGAATGTAATGGAGTAAAAAAGAATAGTAACATTAGACAATCCATGCTTTTTAAATTCCTCCAATGTGAGGCTGTAAGGGGAGCCGCCGAATGCATTCAGCTCATACTGTTTGGGGGTATGGATGCACGGTTCAAATGTTTCACGCAAAGACCGCAAAGGAGCAACGGGCGCTAAGTGAAAGCAAACCCATTACCCCAGAAATATCCGTGTAGCTTTGTGGCTCAACCCTAAAACTCAAACGCTCTTTTTCCTATATTCCACCTTACGCCCGTTGAAAAGAAAAATTCGCTGATCTTCGGCTGGCCCTGCACGTTATAGCTGCGATTGGCAAGGCTAACATCTATAAACAAATTTTGCAGCAGCTCATAGGAAGCTGAGAAGGACGCAAGAAGCGATTGTACAGGAGTTCCTGTACCGATAAAGAAGCCATAGTCCCGCGGGCGGCTTTCATAGCTCCTGAAAACATCCCCGCCCATATTTACACCTGCCGAATCAAGTCCTTTTTTGTAATACAACAGCTTTCCTGTAAGATATAATTTGTTTAAGGGCCGATATTTTAAAACAGCGATATATTCTTTGAAATTTGCACCGAGCGGATGTGCCAGCTCGGTATTATAGTGCGTAAACCCGATGCTGCTATCACGATGGGCATACATAAAAGGACGCACCAGGTTTACCTCCGCCTGCAGATCAAGGTTCTTAACGCCTAATACATCAATATATTTACCTCCCAGTTGCAATGCCTGCTTATTCCACCAACTGCCATTGCTATAGTTTTTTATATCCTTTAAAATAAATTCACCTATTACAAGGTTACCATATAGCTGGAGGGTTTTAAAGAGATTGGATTTAACATCAATACCCACCGTAGCTTTTGAGCTTCCGCTGCCCAACTGCATTTCAATTGACCTGTAAAAAATAAACGGATTGAAATAGCTCAGCTCTATACCATTTCTGCCATTATATATCACATTCTCATATACACCTACATTCAGCCAGCGGGCAAGCTGCACACTCAGGTGATGAAATGCCATATAGTTCTTATACCGGATAGTATCCCTGTTGCGTGAAGGATCAAATGGCGCTATCAACTCCGCATATACAGTTTTGTAAGCAAATTTGCGCAACTGCACATCCATTTGCAGGTATAGGAAATTATTGCTGAAATCACTTAATAAAAGGCTTCTGTATCCGTTTCCTAAAAAAAGCTTATCATATCCAAAGCGGAAATTGATGAACTTAGAAGCCGCGAAGTCTATTCCGCCCCTTGCATCAAAATAATCATAGCCTCCTCCCTGTAAAAATTTAAAATAACCGGCATTCGGAATGCCGATCCGCTTTCTTACATACCGGTCCACATATAGCGGGTCTCTTTCCTGGTTTTCTGTAATATAGGTATAGAAGCCAAGCTTTTTACCAATATTACCCCGTAATGTAATACCCCTCGTGTTTGTATAAATCGCTTTATTAACCTCTGAAGATTTACCTACCTGCAGGTTCAGTACAGGATCAATCATTAAGGTAAAATCATCAGAATGTGTTTCATATAAATGAGCGGGTGTTTTAAAAAAAGTATTCCATACCGGCCTGCGTACCTGAAAGGATTCACCCCGGTCTTTCGTCCAGTCGGAATTGTTCATCAGCAGGCTTTGTATATTGTGCCGGTCAACCGAAGAAAGCTCAACTGGTAATTCACCTGCCTGGTCTAAAGAATCTAACAGGGCTATCCGTTCCGTATATACTTTCCTGTTATACGGCTTAACCGTAGAAAAAGAAAGCACAGAATCATTCTGCAGCTTTATATCCAGCCTGTCTAACAATTGATATTGCTTGTCGCCTAAGCTGATCCTGTCCGACTGGGCAAAAGCAGTTGCAGATAATGCCGCGAAAACAAGTACGGATGATAATGTTTTTATTAATCGCATTTGAGGTGTGTCTTTGATATTTTGACAAATATATAAGATGCTTAAAGCGGCGCCACCGGCGCTAAACGTTATAACGGCTAAAGCAACGCTATAGTTTGCGCCTCATTAAATATATCCGCACAAAAAAGGGAATGCTTTCCTAACGCAGCGTGGGATCCGCTTCCAGCAAATGCTTCGCTTTTTGATGCAGCGCTTCACTCAATGGGGTAACAGGCAAACGCAATACATTCCTGATCAACCCGAGGTGGAACAGGAAAGATTTAACGCCCGCAGGATTGTTTTCTGAAAAAAGCAATTCGTATGTTTCGAGCATGGCGTCGTTAAGCAGTTTTGCTTCCCTGAGCTTACCGGCTAAGGCTAAACGCACCATATCGGAAAATTTGCGGGGCATACTATTGGCTATTACACTGATGAGCCCGTCCATACCACAGGCCAACTGGGGTAGTGCAAGCGTATCATCGCCGCTGCATACCAAAAAATCATCGGGTCTGTTTTTGAGCAACTGCATGCTTTGCAGCATATCGCCTGCAGCATCTTTTATACCGGCAATATGAGGCACTTCCTTGGCCAAACGAATGGTGGTTTCAGCGGAAAGGTTGCGTCCTGTTCTGCCCGGCACATTATATAATATAACAGGTTTGGGAGAGGCTGCGGCCACCGCCTTATAATGCTGGAACAATCCTTCCTGTGAAGGTTTACTGTAATAAGGGCTAACGCTTAATACCGCAACCGCTTCATCTAAGGGAAATGTTTTTAATTCCTGCACGGTTTCAGCCGTATTATTTCCGCCAATTCCCACTACCACCGGCACACGGCCGGCCACTTTGGCTAATGTATGTGCTACTATTTTTTTCTTCTCTTCTTTGCTAATCGTTGGGGCTTCTCCTGTTGTGCCCATGCTTACGATATACTCCACGCCATTATTGATCATGTGATCAATCATCACATCCAATGCCTGGTAATCAATGCTGAAATCATTTTGAAATGGGGTGATCAATGCTACGCCGGTTCCTCTGAGTTGTGTTCTTAATGACATGCTGCTTTCTTTATTGCTGGTATATATATAGTTGTTGGTTGCAGGTTACAGGTTTCAGGTTGTGAGACTTATTGAGGTAACTCTTCCCAGAAGCCCATTTTGCTGTACTTTTCAATGCGTTGCTGCACCCGTACTGCCGGGTCAATGGCCTGCAATTCTTTAATAAGCGGGATAAGGTATGATTTTAGCGTTTGTGAAGTTTCTTCATAATTCCAATGGGCTCCACCGTATGGTTCGGGTACCACGTCGTCTACCAGTCCAAATCCTTTCATATCGGTGGAAGTTAACTTTAACTGCTCCGCAGCAACCTCTTTCTTTTCCCAGCTACGCCATAAAATGGAGCTGCAGTTTTCGGGGGAAATAACCGTATACCATGTATTTTGCAGCATCAGCACCCTGTCGCCCACGCCTATGCCAAGCGCTCCGCCACTGGCGCCTTCACCAATGATCACACAAATAACCGGCACTTTCAGGCGCATCATTTCATAAATGTTACGGGCAATGGCTTCTCCCTGACCACGCTCTTCCGCTTCCGCTCCCGGAAATGCGCCCGGCGTATCAATAAGAGTAACAACGGGTTTATTAAATTTTTCAGCCAGCCTCATTAACCGCAGCGCCTTACGGTAACCCTCAGGATTAGCCATGCCAAAATTGCGCAATTGCCGCATCTTGGTATTGATGCCTTTCTGGTGACCGATGATCATTACCGTTTGACCGTCTAACTGTCCAAAGCCTCCCACTATCGCCTTATCATCCCTTACATTCCGGTCGCCATACAGTTCTATGTAATTGGTACACATTCGTTTAATGTAGGCATGGGTATAGGGCCGGTCGGGATGGCGGCTTAACTGCACCTGTTGCCAGGGCGTAAGATGCTGTGTAATTTCCCTGCGTTTTTCAAGAATGGATGCTTCAAGCTGCTGTATGGTATCCGTGTAATCCATTTTTGGATTTTTCTCGGCCATTTGCTTCAACTGTGCTACCTGGTCAAATAACTCTTTAACCGGTTTTTCAAATTCCAGGAACTGTCTTTGTTTAAATTGGGGCATAAGCTGTTAAATATGCGGATGGCAAAAATAATATTTAATGAGGAAACCCCGGCAGAATTATATGTGCAGTAAAAAAGAGGTGGCAAGTGTGAGGGTTTAGGGTGCAGGATGCAGGTTTCAGGCATCACAATAGACGGTGAATCAGAAATCTCAAATCAAAGATACGGTCAGACCCTCCTTACGTCGGATGCCCACCGTATCTGCAATATCTTATTGTTTCAAGGAATAAAAACTCAGGAGGCGGATATTATTCAGGTTACTGTAGTCGTATTGATATAATCCGTTTTTGCCAACGATCATCGCTTTTTTATTGGCTGCTATTACATCATAAGGCTCATCACTTTCTATTTGCTGTAGCTGTTTCAGCGCACCCGGGTCTGATGCATCGTATAATCTTACGCCGCTTGTGCCGTCACATACAAAAAGCAGGTTGCCGTCTTTAGATAAGCCCGTTGGGCCTGTAAGCAGGTAGGTTTTTACCAATACGGGGTTCATCAGGTCCTTCACGTCTACAATGTTCAGCTCATTGTTATTTCCGCCGCAGGAAGAGCCGCCGCGTAGCGTAACATAGGCATATTCGCCGTCTGTTACTACAGGATCGCAGGCTCGGCCATGGGAGAAAGTGCCCAGTTGCACGGGAAATGTGGGATTGGCAAGATCATACATAAACATTCCTGTAGAAGAGCCAAGGAATAATTTATCTTCAAAAGGATATATCGTTTCCAGGTCGAAGCCCGCATAAAAAGTGGTATCTAACCGCGGTGTGGCCGCAACCGTGATATCCACAATGCCCACACTGTGCGGTTCCCTTATGGCATACAGGTAATCATTCATTAATACCATGCTTGCCATGGAACCGGCAGTGCCGTTAGCGCCGGGCAGTGCAGCAGCGAAGCCGGCGTTATTTAATGCCATCATATCACCACCCGCCTCGTAATATCTATCTGTATATGCTATAACAGTATCTTTCTTAATCCAGTCAACAGCTATGTATTCATCATTAATAGCTGAACCATAGCCGTATATATACATCTTGGTCATAAAAAAATTAGCAATCCGGTTGGTAACGCTCACCTTTTTCGGGTTGCTGATATCTATGGCGAGCAGGTCGCTGTACATATCGGCGTACAGGGTATTGCCTTTAACGGCTATATCCCGGTTACCGGGTATGTTCAGGAAAGCAACCTGGGAAGGCTTAGACGGGTCGCTGTTGTCAATAATATGAATGCCCTTATCTACCTCGTTCAGGTAAATAAATTTACCCTTGATATAAATTTTCCCCGCCTGCTGAACCGCTTCGGAAGGGTTGCCGTTTATAGCCGCCAGAACATCTGCTTTGGCCTTTAATACAGGCGCCATTATAGTGTAAGTAACAGTATGCGTAGCGGTTGTTTTATCCTTTATGCAACCGGTGGGGAAGACGAGCATGAAGCCCGTTGCCAATAACGCTAACAACAATGATGAAATTCTTTTTGTCATAGCAATCATTTTCAATGCCTGACAATATGAGGAAAGAAAGCGTTGCACTTGCGTTCAATTCTTTTCTAATCGCATAATACATTCTATCCGTGTGCTTTCTTATATACAGCAGGGCAACTGTGATAAGAGTTCCCCGTTGAATCGTTCAGCGCCAGGGCCATAGCTGCCCACAATGGCTTTTCATGAAGACTCCGGCGCGACCTAAAGATGATGCCTTTATTGACGCCAATGGAGAATAAATGATCAGTATGCAACGGGCGGTTCACTCTTCGAGCGCCCTTCAAAAAATATTGACCAATAATAATTTATAAACGATAACCCATCAAAATACCAACTTACAATTTTTTGCGTTTTAGGTAACTGTTGCATTGTTTGGTATTACTCCGTACCTGATTCAGCTGCCCTAATGCAATCATTAACCATATAAACCTTTTTTTGATGAGACAGCAATTGTTTCTGATTGTTATGCTATGCGTAGTTTATAATGGCTATGCACAACAGCAAAGAGCTACGAATCAAACTTCAAGCCGGGCTCAGGATCATAATTCATCGCGAAGTAATAAAACCGCAAGTATAGCGCTGGATGGCAGCGACTGGAACTCATCAGGGAGTAATAAATTGCGAATGCAGACGCAATCAGCTGACGGCGGTTGGAATACAACAGGGAGCAATAGGGAACGAAGCTATTTGCAATCTGGCTGGACTTTTGGTATTAACAGTGGCGTTTCTTTTACTGGAAAAAGTAATGAAAACAGCCTGTTTAGAGGTAATGGTATGGCCACACAAATGTTTGGCCGATACTATTTTGGAAATATAGGGATCGGCGTTTCAGGCGGCATTGTTGCCGGCGCTATCAATAACGCGGCACTCAACAAGTTTTTGACAGAACGAAAATTTCAACAGGGCGAAATATCAAAATCTAATCCTTTCAATAGTTATTTTTTGTTTGGGCCCTCTTTTAAATTTGGTGAACGGGTAATTATAAACGCTGAATTGCAAGGTGGGATGTTCATTAACAACCCGGGCAGTATTACTATTAGCCAGCCGGGTGCTGTTCGTTCCTTATATCGTTTTGAAGGAGCCGGAAAAAACTCGTTTCCCGGTTTTTCCGGAAGTATCAGTTTGGCATATCCGATAAATAATTCCACCCGGTTTATTTTAAATACAGGTTACCTGCAAACAAAATCATCCATTAACTTATACGATCCGCAACGGGGTATAGATGTGGCTATAGAACAGGATCGTCTTGTAAAATTGTTTACAGTTGGCGTGGGCATTACAAAATCATTTGGGTCAAAAAGAAGCGCTGCAAGCGGAATGGCAACAGGAAAAAGACACGCCATCAATACAAAGGGAACAGGAGCAACTAATGGAAGAATAATCCCATCTGCACAAAATCATGCCATCAATACAAAAGGAATCGGCGGTAGCCGAATGATGAACAATGAAAGTTGCGGGCCGGTTACACAAAAAATAACAAACCCCGATGGAACGACAGAAGAAAAAACTTTTGCCTGTCCTGCCGATGCAGCAGCATATAATGAACGCATTAGCATGAATGTAACCGTACCCAAACAAACGCAGGGCGCTACATTTGGCGAAAAAGTAAGTGCAGGATTACATGCCGCAGGCGGTGCAGTGTCGCAGGGGGCTTCAAGGGCTGTTATCTCTGGTACTGTGAGCTGGAGTAGCGGTAATTCATCTGGTATTATAACCAACCAGGATGCTGTTAGTGCTGTTGGCAATCTTGCCGGCAGTACTGGTGGCGGGGCGGCGGCAGCTTCTTATGCCGCAACCGGAAGAATGGCGCCATCGTCAACAGCACCACAAGGTATTGCCGCTACTTTCTATACAAGAGAGGCTGGTAGTGGCATGGCAACAGGTAAACGTTCGGCAAGAGATCATAGCAGCGGCATGGCCACTGGTAAAAGACAGTATGCACCTGTATTTAATGAAGGAGATATAAACGAATGTACCGGCTGTGCCGCTACCGTAAAAATGATCGGACATGAATTAACACATACCGTACAACAAGCACAGGGAATAAAAAATCCATTGTATAATGGCAATGAAAACCAGGGAACAAACCCAATGTATGAAGGCAGGAGCGGCTTAAGTAAGGGCGGGGATAATGATTGCGGTGGTATTGAAGGGTTAGCTGTTTTTTTGATAGATATAAATAGCGGAGCGGTAGTGGCCACTACAAAAACTACAACCTGTGGCGATTTCTTTTTTGCCCGGGTACCCGCAGCCAGCTACATAGTAAAAGTAACCGGCGGTTTTAGCAAAACAAAAAACTATGATGTAACAATTAAAAGCGAAGCAAACTTAGATATGGCTGGGGACGTTACTACGTCTGATGATTACTGGACGATTGAACTAAATACAGGTAATAGCAGCATTCAAAAAGAAAAAGGCCTATCAAATAATAAAAACGAACTGATAGCAGGCGCTGGTGTAATTGCAGACAACGGCTGCGCACAATCTTACACTAAAAACTTGCCGGTGTTTATTGGAGATATTGATGACGATGGCATATCAGAAGTTTTAATTGGTAATAGTGAGGCATTTTCAGCAGAGGGGGGTATTGCTTCTGCAGCGCTTGCCAGACCTGGCAATCCTATTGGCGGCATCATAGTAAAAGGTGGCAAGAACCCGGGAGGACAAATGCGTGCAGTACAAACAAATGAACAGGGAGTATTTGAATTTACTAATATGGAAAAGGGAAACTACAGCATTACTACGGAAGCAAATTATTATGTAGATGACGAGACAATCATAGTAATTACAGATGAAGACTGTGACAGAGACGGAACTGCGGAACGCAAAGGATGGGATGGAACTGTAAAAGGTGGATCAAAAATAAATGCAGAGGAGGGTACTGGCCAGGCAAGCAATAAATCCAGCGTCCAGGATCATAATTCATCCCGTTCCAATAAATCAAGCAGCATCGCAGATAATAACACGGGTGATGATAGTACCGGGAAATCAATAGTTAATACTACGAAAAGTAATACCAAAGATTTCCTGGTATCTCTTGATGAACTGGATCAGTTGTTGGCAACCGATAAAACTTCATCAGCAAATGCAGTTAATAAGGCAAAAGAAAACAGCCGTCAGCTTAGAAATACAATTACTCAAAACGAAAGCAACGCTGATAACGCAGCCGCTGTTGTGGATACCAGCTTTTCCGTTTTGCTTGGTTCAATCAGCAGGCTGGGCCAGCAATACAGTTCTATTTCCAATACACTCAAAACAAAACATGATACCGCTAAAAATAGTGTTGGCAATATCAGGTGACGGCGGTATGCTGTTGTGAAAATAAGCCTGGGTCCCTACGGGGGTCTCTACAGCAGGGCAGTTGTGAGAAGAGTGATTCCGGCGAATCTTCAGCGCCAGGGTCTCAGAGACACCCGCAATGGCTTTTCATGAAGCCCCCGGCGTGACTTATCGTGAAGCGACTTAAGGACATAAAGCCCTGATCTTCAGAGTTTATTTTCTTTATGGCTTAGTGACTTTGTGGCAAAAACCGTAACAATTAAAAATAAAAAAGCGCTACCCGAAAGGATAGCGCTTATACTATTAAGAATGAAAATGTTTTAAGAAACGGCCTTCTTTTTTTTCTCGTCTGCAGCATTGCCGGCCGGAGTTTCATTCCTGAACACCACGGTATTATCAAATACATCCACCAGCACAGGCTTCGACTTATCTATATCACCCGCCAGTATTCTTTTGCTCAACTGGTTCACAATTTCCTTCTGGATCAGCCTTTTGAGGGGTCTTGCGCCAAACTGCGGATCGTAGCCGTTCTCGGCAAGGAAGTCGAGGGCGTAACCGGTGAATTCCAAAGTAATGCCACTTAATGATACCTGGTTTTTTAAATGATTGAGCTGTATGTTAATGATACCGCGTATCTCGCTCTTCATCAGCGGCTGGAACATAATGATATCGTCAATGCGGTTTAAAAACTCCGGACGGATGGTTTGCCGCAGGATATTCAATACTTCCCGTTTGGTATTTTCAACTACCTCTTCTTTATTTTTTTCCGTTACATTTTCAAAATTATCCTGTATCACCTGGCTTCCCATATTGCTCGTCATAATGATAATGGTATTCTTAAAGTTCACCACGCGGCCTTTATTGTCGGTTAAACGGCCATCATCCAATACCTGCAGCAGCACATTAAATACATCGGGATGCGCTTTTTCTATTTCATCCAGCAATACCACGCTGTAGGGCTTGCGTCTAACGGCTTCGGTTAGCTGCCCGCCTTCATCGTATCCCACATAGCCCGGAGGAGCGCCCACCAAACGGCTAACGGTATGCTTTTCCTGGTATTCGCTCATATCAATCCGCGTCATCATATTTTCATCATCAAACAGGTACTCCGCCAGCGCTTTCGCCAGCTCGGTTTTACCCACACCGGTGGTACCCAAAAAGATAAATGAGCCGATGGGTTTTCTGGGATCATGCAAACCCGCGCGGCTGCGGCGGATAGCGTCCGCTACAGCAGTTATCGCTTCCTCCTGCCCTATCACCCTTTTGTGCAGTTCATCTTCAAGGTTCAGCAGCTTTTCTCTTTCGCTCTGCAGCATTTTAGTTACCGGTATGCCTGTGGCCTTGGCCACCGATTCCGCAATATCCTCCGCATCTACTTCTTCCTTCAATAATCTTTTTTCCGGGGCTAATTCATTCAGCTCCCCGGTATACTGCTCTATCTTTTTTTCTTCCTCCTGTATTTTCCCGTAACGGATCTCCGCTACCCTTCCGTAATCGCCATTGCGCTCCGCTTTTTCAGCCTCTGTTTTTAATGCTTCAATACCTGCTTTGCCGGCCTGGATCTTTTCAACCAGCTCTTTTTCTTCCTGCCACTTGGCTTTCAGCGTATCCCTTTCCACACTGCGCAGCGAAATCTCTTTTGCCAGCTCCTTCAGCTTTTCTTCATCATTTTCCCTTTTAATCGCCTCTCTTTCAATTTCAAGCTGCCGGATCTGCCTTTCCAACTGATCCAGCTCTTCGGGCATAGAATTCATTTCTAAGCGCAGCTTGGCAGCGCTTTCATCAATAAGGTCAATGGCTTTATCGGGCAAAAAGCGGTCGGAAATATAACGGTTCGACAGTTCTACCGCGGCAATGATGGCTTCATCCTTAATACGTACATGATGGTGTGTTTCATAACGGTCTTTAATACCCCGTAAAATAGAAACCGCGTCTTCCACACTGGGTTCACTGATCAGCACCCGCTGAAACCTTCTTTCCAAGGCTTTATCTTTTTCAAAATATTTCTGGTATTCATTTAATGTAGTGGCGCCTATAGCTCTTAATTCGCCTCTTGCCAGGGCAGGCTTTAAAATATTAGCCGCATCCATCGCGCCCTCGCCGCCGCCAGCGCCAACCAGCGTGTGAATTTCATCTATAAAAAGAATGATCTGCCCGTCACTTTTGGTCACTTCATTGATCACGCCTTTCAGTCTTTCCTCAAATTCACCTTTGTATTTAGCGCCGGCGATCAGTTGTCCCATATCCAAGCCATAAATGATTTTACTTTTCAGGTTTTCAGGCACGTCGCCATTTACAATACGCATAGCCAAGCCTTCTGCTATAGCGGTTTTACCTACACCGGGCTCTCCTACCAGCATCGGATTGTTTTTGTTGCGCCGCGAAAGGATATGCAATGTTCTGCGAATTTCCTCATCACGACCTATTACAGGATCCAGCTTGCCCTGCCTTGCCAGCTCATTCAAATTCTTGGCGTACTTGTTCAGCACGTTAAACTGCGTTTCCTGCGTTTGAGAAGAAACAGTGGATCCTTTACGAAGATCTTTAATAGCCGCTGTTAAGCCCTTATCGGTTAATCCTGCGTCTTTCAGCAGCTTGGCGCTGTTATCATTGCCCTGCAAAATAGCCAGCAGCAAATGCTCTACGCTTACAAACTCATCATTAAAAGATTTAAGCAACGCGCCAGCCCGCAAAACCACATTATTGGCATCGCGACTGATAACCTGGGCCGGTTCGCCACCCTGTACTTTGGGTAGCTTATTAATGCTTTCGTCTAATTTGCTTTCCACAAAGCTTACATTCACATTATTCTTTTTCAGCAAAAATTCAATCGGCGAATCCTCATCGCTCAGCAATGATTTCAGCAAATGCTCGGTTTCAATATTGGCATTGTTATTATTGAAAGCGATCTGCTGCGATTTAGCCATCGCCTCTTGGGCTTTGATGGTGAAATTATTTAAGTTCATATTTTAAGTTTTCCTTTATTCGTTTTCAAATAACTTTAACCCTTATTGCACAAAACACAATCCAAAAACGAAACACAGTAATTATGTCATATAAAGCTACATCAACCTGCCTGTATTTCAGCTTATTAGCGGGTTTTCTGTTATTCTTGCAGCCGGTTGCGGGGCAATACAATTTTGCAGGTGTGGACGATATGCTGCAAAAAAATCAAAAAGCACTTGGCAAAGAGGTTGTTGCCTTAGTTTGGAAAGACGGAAAGATCGTTTATAAAAAAGAGATCGGTGAAGATTTCAATGGTAAAATACAGGTTCCCATAGGCGCCAGCGGGCAATGGCTCACTGCCGCGGTTGCCATGATGTATGTTGATGAAGGCAAGCTCACCTTAGACACCAAAGCCGGTAAGCTCATTCCCATTTTAGCTAAATATATGAAGGCTTATATTAACCTGAGGCACTGCCTTACCCATACTACGGGACTGGAGGCCGAAAAAGGCGGTATAGGCAAGCTGCTTCCCAAATCAAAGTTTGAATCGCTGGAGGAAGAGGTTAATTTTTTTGCAACGAAAAGAGAAATTGTAACCAACCCGCAAACAGAATTTTTTTACAGCAACGTAGGAATGAATATCGCAGGACGTATGCTGGAAGTAGTGAGCCGCAAAACCTTTGACCGGGTAGTGCAGGAAAAGCTGCTTCGCCCTTTGAAAATGAGAGCCACTACTTTTTTCAATTACGATAATCTGTACATTAATCCTTCCGCCGGCGCACAGTCTACCGCTAACGACTATATGAACTTCCTGGTTATGCTGTTGAACAAAGGCATGTTTGAAGGCAAACAGATCATGAGTGAAAAAGCCATCGAAGAAATGGAAAAAGCGCAGTTCACGGATTTGCCGGTGAAATATACGCCCAAAGGAACCGAAGGCTTGCATTACGGGTTCGGCGCATGGCTGATGGGAGAAGACGCGCAGGGAAAAGGCACCGTACTCAGCAGCCCCTCTTTCACCGGCACCTGGCCCTATATTGACCGCAAAAACAATTATGCCGCTATTTTACTGGTAAAGCCCCAGTCGGGCGAACAGGGAAAAGAAATGTACACGCAGTTTAAAGCCGCCGTAGATGAGGCTGTAGGGGGAAAGTAGAGGTTATTGGGTTGCAGGGGTACAGGTTGCAGGGTACAAGGGGTAAACAGGTGTAAGACCCCCGGTTTGAAATTTGAGATATAAGATATAAGATTTGAGATTGTACTTTCCTTCGGATTGGATGGGGCAATCAGCCGTTAGCTATCAGTAATTAACGACAGACTGAATGTTCGGATTTTTGATTTATAGTTTATGGTTGCATTACCCTCGGATTTCAAACTTTAGTATTCGGTTTTAGCATTTGAGTTTTATCCGCCCCGGCGGACAAGCTTGCCTGCCGCAGGCAGGTTTGGTTCTTGTGATTTGCTTTTTTGGTTCTTCATCAAACTTCTACTCCTGCTTAATAAACCCCCATGCTCCTTCCCGAACAGAAAGACCATATACAGCCCTATAGATATACCGCGCCACTTTTTCAATTCCCGGAACATTGATGAACTCCGCATCATCGGCGGGTGTATGGTACTGCGGATGTCCGCCTGTATGCAGCCCAATGCAGGAAATACCTTTGCGGTAAAAAGAAACATGGTCTGATCCGCCTACTCCACCGGCATGCACCACTACATTTAATCCCGAACCTTCGCCAAGGCCTTTCATAAAATCAACCCCTCCCGGAAAAGTTCCGGCGCCACCCATATACAGTTGGCTTTCGGTGTTCAGCCGCCCTACCATATCCATATTGAGCATTACTTTAATGGCAGATTGCGGTATCGGAAGATGATCGGTAAAATACTGCGACCCCAGCAACCCTTCTTCTTCCGCGGCGAAAGCCACCACAATTACGCTGCGCTTCAACTGTTCCTGGTTGCGTACCAAAGCCTTTGCTATTTCCAGCAGGGCGGCGGCACCAGAAGCATTGTCGTCTGCGCCGTTGTGCACAGCGGTGGTATCAGGCTGCAAGGAGCCGGTGCCAAAACCACCATAGCCCAAATGATCATAATGAGCGCCAAGAATGATGTATTCATTTTGCAGTTGCGGATCGCTTCCTCTGATTATCCCTGCTATATTTTTAGCAATTATTTTTTGCTCTATAATATTTACTGACGCCGATAAAGGAGCGGCAGACAAATAATAGTGCATATCACCAGCCGTTGTATCTGAAAATAACTTCTCCTTCATTTGCTGCCATGCCGTTCGGGTAAGCTGAATAACGGGAATGGCTAAAGGCTTGTCCCTGCGTGGACGCAATCTTACCAGCACATCTTTATTATCCACACTATCGGGTGAAATGAGTATTACACCTGCCGCTCCATTTTGCATGGCCCTTACCGATAACGTGTAATCCGTTAACCTGTCTGTTGCAGGAGCACCGGGCTTATTTCGCCACAGCACAACCCATGAAGATTTAATATGCTGTTGTGCATTAAAGGCAATTGCATTATCATCCGCAAACAATACGGGAGCCTCTAAGGTAGCTGAACCGGAAAAAGGGAAAATACTATACTGCTTATTCAACAAAAGATTTTCGCGCTGACCTCCACGGATAAAATTACTCCCTGCCGGGGCATCCAGCTTAACGGTAACATCAAAGGGCTGATCGTACTGCTCAAACAAAGGCGCCACGCCCGATTTTGAAAATGTGGTTTTAATGTATTGTCCCGCTATACTGTCTTCCTTCGTTCCCGGCCAACGGCCCTGCAATGCATCAGACGACAAATATTCAACATGCTTAAATATGTTTTTACCCTTAATGGAGGTCTGCGAATAAATAGCTGAATAAAAAAACAGGGAAACGAAGAGCAAAAAATATTTCATGCTTAAACAGGAATATGAAGGCAGTGATGGTGCCAGTGCAATTAAAAAAAAACATTAGTGATTATACAACTTGGCTGGTAGTATATGCCATTTCAAATCATAAATCTCAAATCTCTTACAACACCTGTATCCCTGCATTAATATAGGGCTGCAGGAGCGGGTTTTCGGGAGGCAGTTCCGTAGCCAGTATATCAATCTGGTGTAAACCGCAAACTCTTAAGGGTTGAACTGTATTTACTTTTTCGGAAATGGTAAGACAAACCGTTTTTTTTGCAGACTCAATCATTGCTTTTTTAATCTGCACCACTTCCCAGTCGCTGTCTGTAACCCCATGCTCAATATCAATAGAATTAACGCCTAACAGGCAGATATCTGCCTTGATCTGGCGGATAGTGGCAATGGCATCGCCACCCACCGTAATTTTTGAATTCTTGGAGAGTTTATCACCCACAACAATTACATCAATATTCGGATGATTGGAATATTCGAGTATGGCAGGTATGCTGCACGATACAAAAGTAGCCCTCAGCTGCATCGGTAATATTCTTGCCAGCTCTACAATAGTGGTTCCGCCGGTAGTTAATATAAACATGCCGTCCTGTATAAGACCCAGCGCTTTGGTAGCGATAATTTTTTTATGTGTATGTGAATATATCTTTTCGGAGGGATAGCCCACATGACTAAACGAGCAGGACAAAGCGCCTCCGTGTACTTTAATGATCTTGCCTTCATCAGATAATTCCTGGAGATCACGGCGGATCGTATCTTCCGATACCTTCATTTCTTCACTTAACCCCGAAGAAAGCACCTTGTTATGGATATTAACCTGGTGAAGGATAAAAGCCTGTCGTTCGCGTTTTAGCATTTTAAAATTTGTTTCTGCCCAAAAGTAATAGAAATAAACGCAAAAGAAGCGCAGGAAGTTAATTGCATTTTTACATCCTTTTGGTTATCTGCCCTACAACCAATATTTTTGCTCTTCTCAAATCTGAATAAAGGATGGCAAACCGTGTTATACAATTTCGGGAAGCGCTCCGGGAAGCGATGAACGAAGAAATGCGTCGTGATGAACGTGTGTTTTTAATGGGTGAAGAAGTGGCAGAATATAATGGGGCTTACAAAGTAAGCCAGGGTATGCTGGACGAATTTGGTCCTAAAAGAGTAATTGACACCCCTATTTCCGAACTGGGCTTTACCGGGGTGGCCGTAGGTGCTGCACAAAACGGTTTGCGCCCGATCGTGGAATATATGACCTGGAATTTTGCGGTACTGCCGCTCGACCAGATCTTGAATACAGCCTCCAAAATGCTGGCCATGAGTGGCGGACAGGTAGGCTGCCCTATTGTTTTTCGTGGACCCAATGGCTCCGCCGGTCAGTTAGGCGCTCAGCACTCCACTGCATTTGAAAGCCTGTATGCCAATATACCCGGTTTAAAAGTGATCTCCGTTTCCAATCCATACGATGCAAAAGGCTTATTAAAGAGCGCTATCAGGGACGATGACCCAATTATTTTTATGGAGAGTGAAGTAATGTATGGCGAAAAAGGGGAAGTACCTGAAGAAGAATACCTTATTCCTATTGGAAAGGCCGATATTAAACGCGCCGGAACAGATGTTACTATTGTTTCTTTTAATAAGATGATGAAAGTGGCGCTGGGCGCGGCGGAAGAGCTTGCAAAAGAAAATATCAGCGCGGAAGTGATTGACCTCCGCACCATCCGGCCGTTAGACTGGCACACTGTTTTTGAATCGGTTAAAAAAACCAACCGCCTGGTAATTGTGGAAGAACAATGGCCTTTTGCTTCCGTATCGTCCGAGCTGGCTTACCGCATACAAAAAGAAGCATTTGATTACTTAGATGCTCCTGTTCGCCGGATTACAAGCGCCGATGCGCCGATGCACTATGCGCCCAACCTGGTAGCGGCATACCTGCCTGATGTTCCCCGTACAGTAAAGCTGGTAAAAGAAGTAATGTACCTTCGCAAATAGTTTTTTCGGATTCCGAAATAATATTTTTCCCGGGGTTAAGCACTCCGGGATTTTTTTTGAATACTTTTGAAGACTTCCCAATGAAAAAAAGTATATACATATTATTCCTTTTCCATTCGCTTTTTTCGTTTGCGCAGCAAAAGTCTCCGCCTGCAGATGCAGATACCATCCCATTAATGACCGAAGTGGTAATTAAAGGATTTGAATCGGACCGCCGGCTGCTGGAAACCCCTGTATCGGCCGGAATAGTAAGCCGCAGCGATGTACAACGCTTCTCCCCTGCATCACTGTTACCTGCAATAAATATGGTTCCGGGCGTTAGAATGGAAGAACGTTCCCCCGGCAGCTACCGTTTAAGCGTCAGGGGCAGCCTGCTTCGCTCTCCTTTTGGTGTGCGTAACATAAAAGTGTACTGGAATGATATTCCATTTACCGATGCAGGCGGAAATACTTATTTCAACCTGGTAGATCAGCACAGCATTGGTCAGGTTGAAATTCTGAAAGGCCCCGGCGGAAGCCTTTATGGCGCCAATACCGGCGGGGTCATTATACTTCACCCCGATGAACCGCTTTTTTCACAGGAAAATATTTCCGCGGAGCACCATTTTCGCGCCCAGGTTAACGGTGGCTCCTACGGTCTGCTTGATGAAAATGTGCAATGGAAGTACCAGGATAAAAACATGAGCTCTTCCTTCACCCAAAGCCACCTGCAATCGGATGGCTACAGGGAAAATACCCGTGTGCGCAAGGATGTAATACAATGGAACGGAACGGCCCGCTTATCTGAAAAAGATAAGCTGGACTGGATATTCATGTACGCGGATATGTATTACCAAACGCCCGGCGGCCTGAATTTGCAGCAAATGCAGGAAAACCCACGCCAGGCAAGACCCGGCACACCCAGCGCACCCGGGGCGGTGGAACAAAAAGCAGCTATCTATAATAAAACGCCGTTTGCAGGTATCAGCAACCGGCACCTCTTCAATAAAAACTGGAGCAATATTACATCGGTAATGCTCGCTTATACCGATTTTAAAAATCCTTTTATTACCAATTTTGAAACCAGGAAAGAAACAAACCTCGGATTACGTACCAAGATGGTATACCATACCGCTGCAGGTAAGCACGATTTGAAATTAACTGCCGGGATGGAGTGGCTGTATAACTATTCTGCCATCAATAATTACGGAAACCGCCAGGGAAAAGCCGATACCGTTCAGTTCAAAGACAAAATTTGGGCAAGACAGCTTTCCCCCTTTATCCAGGGTGAATGGATGATGGGCAAAAAATTTCAATTACAGGCGGGCATAGGCTCCAACTTTTTCATTTACCGCTATCAGCGGCTTACAGATGCTGATGATTCGAAAAAGAAAAAAAAGCTGGATGAGCAGTTGCTGCCACGATTGGCGGGATTATACCGTATATCAGAAAATATATCCGTGTATGCTTCCGTAAGCAAAGGGTTTTCGCCGCCTTCCATATCCGAAGTAAGACCATCGGAGGGTAATTTCTATAGCAACCTGCAGCCCGAATATGGCTGGAACCGTGAGATAGGTATTCGCGGCAGGACTTTGTCCAACAGGCTGCAGTTTGACATTACCGCCTACCGGTTCAGGCTGCACGATGCTATCGTGAGAAGAATAAACAATGTAGACGCCGAATATTTTGTAAACGCCGGTGGAACCAATCAAAAAGGTATAGAAATCTTTGCTGAATACGCCCTGGTACGCAACAGCACTGCTTTTATCAAAAGCGCAAAACTAAGGGCAGGCCTTACGCTGAATGATTTTTCGTTTACAGATTACATGGTTGACGATAAGGATTATTCCGGTAATGACTTAACCGGGGTAGCAAAAACCATCTGGCTGGGAGGCCTTGATATAACTACCCGGGTGGGGTTATATCTTAACGCCTCACTCACTAATACCTCAAAGCTTCCATTAAATGATGCCAATGCGGTTTATGCCCCTTCTTACGATATTTTGCTGGGCAGGCTGGGGTGGAAAAAACATTTCAGGGTATTTTCCATTGAGCTTTTTACAGGAGTTGATAATGCGCTGAACCAATTGTACAGCCTCGGGAGCGATATTAATGCCTTCGGCAACAGGTATTATAATCCTGCGCCGGAACGAAATTACTACGGAGGATTGATTGTAACGCTTTAAAAATGCCGTTTAGCTCAATGAATACCGGTGTTTTCACCGGAGCGGCACTGAACCAAACGGCACATATTAGTATGCTTAAAACACAGAAGCTAAAGACGATACGCCAATTGCGAAAAGGTAGCACAAACCCATGCAAAACGCGGCTAACAAACCTAATTTGGCAACCAGTTTCCAGGTAGGTACTTCAACAGCATGATTGGCTTTAAATACTTGAGTTTTCATGGATGATTCATTTAGTTTTACAGGATAATGATTAATCTAACGCAAATGTAGCTGCTGATGGTATAATGTACAAGCCTTTTGAAGGAAATCATCCCATACATAACTGAATTTTAGCATTTGATAAGGAGGTGGCGGGGGAAATAGTGAATGGTGAGCAGTGAGAGGAGAAATGTGAGATGTGAATAGCGAATCTATCGTTTATCAAGGTGAGAAGAGAAACATGAGATGTGAGAAGTGAGTGGCTCCACCCTGCACCCTGAAAGCTGGGCCCTGTAACCTCTCATAATTCCTTATTTTTGAAAAAAATGATACGATTTTAACGCATTAAAACAGATTTCATATATATGTCGAACATCCTGATTATTGATGATGAAAAAGCGATACGCAAAACCCTGGGGGAAATCCTTTCTTACGAAGGATATAAGATAGATGAAGCGGGCGACGGCGAGGAAGGACTGAAGCGGTTCAGGGAAAAAAATTATGATGTGGTGCTTTGTGATATTAAAATGCCGAAGATAGACGGCATTGAGTTCTTAGATAAAGCCGGTGAAATAAACCCGGATGTGCCTATTATCATGATATCCGGGCACGGCACCATTGAAACAGCCGTAGAAGCCGTAAAAAAAGGAGCATATGATTATGTTTCAAAACCACCCGACCTGAACAGGCTGCTGATCACCATCCGGAACGCGATGGATAAAACAGACCTCGTTACCGAAACCAAGGTGCTTCGCCGGAAAGTAATTAAGGTAGAGGAAATGATTGGTGAATCGGCCCCTATTGTAAAAATTAAGGAAACAATAGACAAAGTAGCGCCAACAGAAGCAAGGGTAATGATCATGGGTGAAAATGGTGTGGGTAAAGAGCTGGTAGCGCGCTGGATACATGAAAAAAGCAGCCGTTGCAAACAACCGCTGGTTGAAGTGAACTGCGCCGCTATTCCCGACGAATTAATTGAAAGCGAGCTGTTCGGTCACGAAAAAGGTTCCTTTACTTCCGCCGTAAAGCAACGGATAGGTAAGTTTGAACAGGCGCATGGGGGAACTTTGTTTTTGGATGAAATTGGCGATATGAGCCTCAATGCCCAGGCTAAAGTACTAAGGGCTTTACAGGAAGGAAAAATAACCCGGGTAGGCGGAGATAAAGATATTACGGTAGATGTGCGGGTAATAGCCGCTACCAATAAAGACCTGCTGCGGGAAGTGGATGAAAAAAAATTCCGGCTCGACCTGTATCACCGGCTCAGCGTTATTATCATACATGTGCCTTCTTTAAACGAAAGAAAAGATGATATTCCCCTGCTGGTAGAGAAATTTCTTTCAGATATATGTGCCGATTACGGCATTGCCCAAAAAGCAATAGATGCCGATGCGTTAAAAGCCCTGCAGGAAAATAATTGGACGGGCAACATACGTGAATTAAGAAACGTGGTGGAAAGACTGGTTATTCTTTCCGGTAAAAATATTGCAATAGAGGATATACGCAACTATGTACTTCCCCGAAATTAAGCCCTATTTTGAAAACAGCATACTGTATATGTGGTTTAGGTTCCGATGAAAGGATATTCAGCAAACTGAACTGGGGCTGCACCACGGTGCATTATTTACACTGGCTGATGCCCCTGCATAATGAAAGTCTTTCGGCATACGCCCTGCGAATGAGTGAACGCATCACGGAAAAAAACGCCACATTAATTGGTGTTTCCTTTGGAGGGATGTTAAGCATAGAGATCGCGAAAGTGGCGGCGGTTCAGAAAGTGATACTCATTTCCAGCGTAAAAACGCATCATGAAATTCCGCGCTGGATGAAGGCCTCCGGCAAACTGAACCTGGATGCTATCCTGCCCAAGGGCCGCCTTCACGCTGTTCGCCCTTTAAAATTATTTGAGCCCGTTGAAAATTATTTTCTCGGCGCGGTAACCGAAGAAGAAAAAAAGCTGGCCCATGAATACAGGAAGCATATAGATCCCGTTTATCTTAAATGGGCCATTCACCAGGTATTAAACTGGAAAAACGAATGGATACCCGAAAACCTGTTTCATTTACATGGCACCAACGATAAAATATTTCCATGCACGCTGGTGCGTCCAACACATACCATAGCATCGGCCGGGCATTTTTTGGTATTCCAGCATCCCAGACAAGTATCTGATATTTTGAATGATATTATTTAATACTGCATCAAATAGCTATTAAACTTTATTTAACAAAAGAAGAATATTATCATTAGCCGTAACATTTTGATATAATCAACGACATATCGGCTTAATCAGCTATTTATACTATTTTTGGCAACTTCATAAAAACAGAGTTACATGAGTTTAGGCTGGACCCTTTTTATTTTAGCAACAATTGGTTCTCTTATTGGTTTATACGGCATGTTTAAAAAGGCGGGAATTGAGCCCTGGAAAGCACTGATCCCTTTTTACAACACCTGGTGCATGGTGGAAAAAATGCCTTTAAAAAGATATTGGTTCTTTTTGCAGTTCATACCCATTGTGGGACAGTTCATTACGATCTGGATATGTATCCGTTTTGTAGAACATTTCGGCCGTTTTTCGTTGCTGCATCACGCCGCAGCCGTGTTTCTTCCTTTCCTTTATTTTCCTTACCTCGGGTATTCTAAAAACGAAAGGTATGCGGGCAATGCCGTGGTAAAGAATTACAAAAAATCATCTGCTCGGGAATGGATAGACGCCGGCGTTTTTGCGGTAGTTGCCGCTACTATCATCCGCACTTTCATTTTTGAGGCTTATGTAATTCCTACCGGCAGCATGGAAAAAACATTGCTGGTAAACGATTTTTTGTTTGTAAGCAAGATGAGCTACGGCCCGCGCCTTCCCAATACGCCTTTAGCCATTCCTTTTGTGCATCATACCGCACCCATAACAGGTGGCAAATCTTATTTAGAATGGATTAAGCTTCCCTATAAACGTTTATGGACAACCCCGGTAAAACGCAATGATGTAGTAGTGTTTAATTACCCGGTTGGCGACACCGTAATAGGCGAATACCAGTCGAACCTCAATTATTATGATGTGCTGCGGGACCAGTACGGTGGCAACCGCGAAGCCCTGCTCCAAAGAGATGATATTATAGTACGTCCGGTAGACAAAAGAGAGAACTTTATTAAACGTTGTGTAGGCATGCCGGGAGATACCCTGCAATTAAAGGAAGGCATTTTGTATGTAAATGGCCAACCGGCGTACGTACCTGAGGCTTCCGCCACTTTTTATAATGTGCAAACCAGAGGACAATATTTTGATGAAGATGTTTTAAAGGAAGATTTTCATGTAGAAACCGATCCCGAAAGGCAGCAACTGCTCATTGGTAACAATATGAACTACATGATTGACCTGAGCGCTGAAGAGGCGGAACGCATGAAAAAGCTGCCCTATGTAGAAAGCGTAGTTAAGGATTTAAAACAATTTAATCCAGGCGTATTTCCCAATGATACGGCGCATTATAAATGGAGTGAAGATTTTTACGGACCCGTTTGGGTTCCCAGGAAAGGCGCTACCATTACGCTTACGGCCGAAAACATCGCTTTTTACAGCAGGGTCATTGCTGTTTACGAGCATAATACACTGGAAGAAAAAGACGGGCAATTTATCATCAATGGCATAACAACCAACCAGTATACTTTTAAAATGGATTATTACTGGATGATGGGCGATAACCGCCACAACTCCCAGGATTCCCGGTTTTGGGGTTATGTACCCGAAGACCATGTGGTAGGAAAAGCTTCGCTGATATGGTTTAGCTGGGATGGCGGCCCAAGATGGAATCGGTTGTTTAAAGCGATAAAATAGTGGTAAGTAGTAAGTGATAAGTCAGGTGTGAGGTATAGGGTAATAAGGTGTAAGGTATAGGGTGTCTGATTCATCTAACTAAAAAATCTTCAGGTGAAAAAAGAACAGCTCTCTTTTTCTTATGAAGTATTCGGTTCCGTTGCGTCATTACCCGAAGCCGACCGGCAATTGCTGAACAAGGCAAAGGAAGTAACACAACATGCCTATGCGCCTTATTCGGAGTTTTTCGTTGGCGCGGCCGCGCTGCTTCAAAACGGGAAAACCATTACGGGAACCAACCAGGAAAATGCGTCCTCACCCGTGGGATTATGCGCAGAAAGAGTATTGTTATCCGCCGCCGTTTCCTTATACCCCGGCACACCCATACAAACAATAGCCATCAGCTATTTCAATAAAAAAGGCAAAAGTGAATTTCCGGCGGCGCCCTGTGGCATTTGCAGGCAAAGCCTCCTGGAGTATGAGCTCCGCCAGCAGCAGCCTATCCGGTTGATTCTGGGCGGAATAGAAGGAAAAGTATTTGTGATCAGCGATGTAAAAACGCTTCTGCCCCTGTATTTCTCCGGAGCAGATATGGCATAGTATCACTCACTCCAAACATATACATTACCGGTAACGCTTTGTCATTTAGCTACAAATTAAGGTTGCTGTAGAATTTTAATGTCGTAAAGCATAGAAACATAAGAACACATCGTTTACCCTTTTTCTGCAATCACTTTCCGGATAAGCGAGATTTGCCCTAAATGATAATAGCTATGCTCAATAACGCCTTCAATATTCCGCAGGTAATTTCCGTATTTTTCATCTGCAAATGGTTCGTCAAGCCGGGAATCTGCCATTTGTTCAACCTGTGCAGCAAATTTTTCAGCATTGGATAAAAAATCAGCCACTAATGATTTCCATTCTCTTTCTGATTGTATAGGTGGCAGGTCAAAGCTGTATTGATCGCTAATTTCAAGCTTTCCTCCATTAAACACATGCAGAAGCCCGGCTAAATAATAGTTAATATGAAAAGTGAGCGCAGCAATCGTATTTAAAGTGCCGATTTTTTGTATGGCTTGTTCCCAGGTTATACTCAATAATTGTTCTTTATAATTCGTATTTGCGATCCAATGTCCGTTGATCAATACTTCCCGTAGCCTGTTTGCTATAAATATATTCCGGGTCATCT
>ENA-UOUJ01000049-UOUJ01000049.1-activated-sludge-metagenome-genome-assembly--contig:-NODE-49-length-114884-cov-16.134182_pt1 | contig 114884 bp, 83 predicted proteins | sample MGYA00249839_ERZ747224 | MGnify/ENA primary metagenome ERZ747224 (study PRJEB28782, sample SAMN03220277) | activated sludge metagenome | biome: wastewater; feature: sewage sludge; material... | reverse complement strand
TCCTGCGCTCTCAGCCAGCGTTCGGGTATTTCATTGCTGCTGGCCTGGATATAATCCTGGTACGAACAGGCGATATAGGATTTATCCGGCAACTGCATCCACCAGCGGCCGGTTTTTTTACTTTGCAGGAACACCGTATCTATTTCGGCAAACGCTGTGTTGAATTCAAAGAAATTATCTCTCTCCGCCAGGAGCGCTTCATGCTTGCCCTGCCATTTTCCATCCACAAAATACCACAACATCTGCGCTATTTGTTTCGCGGTTAATTGCTGGATATCATTTTCCACCGTATAACCATAAATACCTATGGAATTGAGGTTGGGACTCATGCCTGCAAAACGGGTGAGCATGCAGGCCTGCTCGCCATCCAACCCATTGGGCGAAAGATAATTGGAAGGCGCCGCGGCATGCTGCAGCGCAGCAATATCAAAACTCAGCATATTCGTGTTGCGCAGCACGGGCTCCATCTCCTCCATATGTTCCTTTACAACACCCAACCGGTAACAATCAAAACGGAGCTTATCCATTGTTTCGAGCATATGCGGGTTTACAAAATAGCTCTGGAATGCAATATGATTATAATGCCTGATGAAATTGGGTTCGCCGGTTAATATTTCCATTAAGAAACTCCTGCTGCGCAAAGGATTATCCATATTCAGATCAATCAAACCGTCTACTACCGCGGCTTCAATAATATGGTTCAATACCTTGTACGCATCGTATTGGGCAAGGGTGAGATCGTGACTGCCTCCCAGAATAACTACTGTTTTCCCGATATGCAGCAGTTCACTTACCACGGTTCTCAGCGCCGCGTACGTGTCGGCTATGCCCGCACCCGATTTGATATTTCCTACATCTGCGATCCTGATATCTTTATGCCAGTAATACAAAGCATAAAACTGGCTGCGAATAACATCAGGACCGGCAGAATAGCTGTCTGAACCTTCGCCTCTTTGCTCGCCGCAACCTATCAATACCACATCGGCAATATCAAGGTCGGGCAACTCTTCTTCATACAATGCAATATGATTACCAATCTGTCCTTCTAAGTAACCCTCATCGTGCGATAAATGATACCGGTTAACCGGGTTTAAAAAATCAGTGATGTTTAGCACGTCACCCATAACAATGATTTTTACAAACCTACTGGTTCTGCAGCAAAAATCAGAGCAGAAACTTCTAACATGATGTGAAAAACCGGATAAGCGGCTGGTAAAAACACTTAGACGGACAACCGTAAAGCGCTATTTTACCTTTCGCAATCATTTTCCCGCAGCACGCAATGCTTCTAATATGCGTACGCCGGCATCCTTGCTTTCCCCGGGTAAAGCGGTAGCAGCACTCTTATTTTCAAACACTTCTTTGCTCCACTGCAGAACAGTAAGCAAATGAGGATAAGCCGCTATTTGCTGATCAATCCATTCAACAGCCTTTATTCTGTTTTCCCTTTTTTCAATTGCCCATGCCGATACCAGTGCGTTGGAAGGAATAAAATTGCTCACCGTATTGTCTATACGCGGGGTAAACTGCAAAATATGATCCAATAAAGCCTCGCCGCCTGCCTTCTTTAGCTGCCTGCCGCACAGGTATTCCATCCAGTCTTCCAAACGGCTGTCTATCTCATCATCATATGGTTTTCCCACCCCTAAGTTTTGTGGCCATAACCGCGACTGGCTGATAAATGTTAATGCTTTTTTGTAATTATTTTTTTGCATCTCCTGCAGCGCAAGCATCAGCTTCGCCTCGCGGTACAATGCTTTTCCTTCCGTAGCTCCTTCAAAGGGTATAATATTGAGCTTAGCCAGCACCCCATCGGCATCATTGTATTTTTTATTCAGCATCAGCGTTTTGGCATACAGCATACCCATAATGTATTGTTCTGGATGAGCCCTGTAGAAAGGGGCTATTACCGCTAATGCCGCGGCAGGTTGCTGGTGTTCTATATAATATTCGGTAAGCAGCTTATGGTACCGCCATTGTGCTTTATCAAGTAACAGGGCTTTTTGCAGATCACTCAAACATTGTGCGGTATCGCTCTCCTTAAAGATGGCGGAGCGCGTTGCATAAAACGGGGCGTAAGCAGGCTCATTGCCGCAGGACAGCAATAATCGTTTACACTCCGCTTCGCGGTTGCGATCTTTATATATCAATGCCAGTTGGTATTTCAGCAGCCAGTCGTTTTGCTGCTCCAGCAAGTGCTCCAGCACCATTGCCGTTTCTGAACGAAAAAGGAAAACCAGCTCAGGGTTTACCGCATCGCAATCTGCTTTTTTGTTTTGCAGAAATGCCAGCCAGAAAGCGGCTTCCGCACTTGCAGGGCTTAAGGAAAATACTTCCAGCGCTTTTTTCTTATAACCGGCATTATAATACCAGATAGCCAATTCGGCAAAGGTTTCGGCAGGCAATTCATTTCTCACTAAGGAAGTAAATGTCTTTTTAGTCTCTTCCGTTTGTTGCCAGAGATGTTTTTCAAAACGGGCGAAATGATTCAGCGGATCGTACGATAAAATGGCTTGCAGCACCGCGCCGGCTTTTGCCGCTTCATTGTTGTTGCGCAATGCAGCAGCCTGCAGCATCAGGGCATCAATATTATACCGGTTGAAATCAACTGCTTTTGCAGCATAGGCGATGGCTTTATCAAAATCTTTTTCTTTGCTATATAACCTGCTGAGCGCAGTATACGCTGCGCTCCTGTATTCAGGCGTAAGCGAGGCAATACTGAACCCGTCCTTTGCATCGGCTATATTACCCAATTGCGCATTAATGATACCATAATAGTAATTCGCATCGCCTGCGTGGGTGTCAATGCTTAATGCCCGGGCGGCTAATTGCAGCGCTTCGGTATAGCGCATGTTGCGGTACAGGAGCTCAGCCATTTTTACCAGGGCGGGAAGATAATTACTGTCTTTGCTTAAAGCCCCGGTAAGTTTTTCTTCAGCGGCTCCATACATCTTCTGATCCATATATTCCTTTCCCTGTATGTACAAACCATAGGCAGTATTCCAGTTGAAGTTTACAGGAGATGTTGCCGGCCGGCTGAGCGCTTCAAATTCCGGATCACTATGGTATACCAGCTTATTAGTACCCAGTGAGGCGGCAATGTCATTTGCGTTTATGCTTACCTGTAAGGAGTCTGCAAACACCTGCAACGGCGCCAGGTTCAGCACCCTGCTGTATATTGTTTTCTCCCCTGTTTTCACCACCAAAGTATCAGCAACAAACTGCGCCGCGGAAAAGTATATTTTCAGAAAACCGTTTTCATACTTTATGTTGAGTGCACCATATGCATTGGCCTGACCGATGCCCTGCGTTTGTGATACGGGATACCAGTATTCCTTCCAGGTATCTGTGGCATAGGGAGCAAAGCCAATATGCTTAAAGGGGGTAAACGTACTTGGAGATGAGTTTTGATTAAAGAGCCTTCCCGATTGAATTTCTACATATTGTCCATCGGTATCGGTGAGCAGTTTTTCCCAGATCATACCCTGTTGCGATAAGCCCCAGATCCAGATCTTTCTGCCTGCCTTATCATCGTATGTGCCATAACGCACCATGCCGGTATTATCATCATGCCAGTAGGCTCCAAAAAAATCAGCCGGTTTTCCAAACACGTGATAGGATTTGTATCCTCCAAAATTATTCTCTTCATAAAAACTGATCTTTTTACCGTTGGTTTTATTTACCGGCCAATCTGCATATTCTCCATTATGACCGATATACTTTGTACCGGGGAAAATAAATTCTAAGTTACCTTTTGCTTTAATACCGAGGTTCATCCAGTGGTAATAGGGCTGTTCAACGGGAGTGGAGTTGTACCAGAAAGACTGCGTGGTAAAATAGGCCTTATCTTTAGGGAGATTGATCTCTATCCGCCAGTCGCTTCTTGTTAACAGGTCTAATACGCCAATAATGCAGCTTACGCTTCCGTCATCGTTTGTGCGTGTTATATAATCAACAGGCGTGGCATTGGAAGGTGTATGGCCAATAATACCATAATTGGGTTCCAGTCCGCCGCTCGTCCATGGGCCGCGCATAGCAATATCACGGAACTTTACCGTGTGGTTATGATAGATAAATGATTTCCCGGATCCTTTTTCTATCGCCGCCCAAATCTTCCCTCCGATTTCAGGTGTGATGAGCACTTTAATATAGTCGTTCTCCAGTTCAACGATCTTCCATTGTTTTTGCTGAGGCTTATCGGTAAATCCGTCATAACGGAAATACGGGTACACAGGCGAAAGCAGCGGCATGGGATTCGGATCTGAAAATCCATAGGTAGGAAACGGCTGCATATATTCCTTCACCGTAGCCGGCTGCTGTGCCATTCCCATCATTATCGCGAGGCAAAAAAACAACAAAGTCATAAAAGGCTTTCTCATGGAACAATCATTTAAAAAGGCTTAAATACTAAAATTAGGAAAAACACTTCCATTAAAACACAGCAATCGTTTGTGTGATTTAAAGTTTCCCGGCTTATACATACATCGCACTGGCTCTTGCATAATAAAACTGTTATGTGCCGTAATAAAACCGTTGTAATAAGAAGTTTTTGGATATTTACACAAACAACCGGGCTTGCCCAATGGTCAGCGTTATGAATACCCCTAAAAACAAACGATTCAAAAAGCATGTAATATGACCATACGACCGCAGCTTTTTATATTTTTATTCTCCCTGCCGGTACTTTTATGCACTGCCATTTTCGTTCCTGCTCAAAATAGCCCTTTGGTGAGGATAACGCCAAAAGCATTATCCGCCGGCATGATCAATAATCCCGCATTTACAGAAAATGCAAAAGGCGAAAACTTCTGCTGGCATGCCCGGGTGGGAATGGATCAGTATGTAGAAAACTTTCAACTCACCGGAGATACAGCATGGTTAGATGCCGGAATAGCATACTACGACTTTCTGATTAGCAGGATGGACACCGATCCGGACGGATACAGCGGATGGATTGGCCCATACGCTTATGACGAAAGATATTGGCAGGACGCGCTTGTAGGCGACGCCATTCTGATGACAGGGATCCTTGATTTCTGCGTTCTGGTTTTGGAAAATGATTCCCTGAAAAAAATATATGCCGGCAAAGCCAACTCCTATGTTGAAATAGCTGAAAAAGATTTTGCAGAGAAGTGGGACAAAAGAGGAACATGGTATGAAGATGGTTCATATGGCGCTTATACCGGCTTCAGCAAGTTTTTAAAACCCGGTAATCTAAAAGAGTGGATATACAACCCTGCGGCTAACCGGGCCGGTGTTAGCCACCCGTTTAATAAACAGTTGGATGCCGGGCAGGTTTACCTGCGGCTTTACCGCATTACAGGCAGTACAGCTTACAGAAACAGGGCGGAAAGGATCTTTTTCACATTAAAAAGTCATTTCCAATACTTTGACGATCACTATTGCTGGAACTATTTTGACCCGCTCACCCCCGGCGATATTGATGCAGAAAAGAAAGATACACGCCATGGCGTTTGGGTTCATCCCTGGCGTTCGGGTTACCAGGCCGGCGATGTAGAAAAAATTACCGAAGCTTATCATTATGGAATTGTCTTTAGTGAACAAGACATACAAAGGATCATCAATACCAACCTGAATGTGATGTGGAATAAGGATAAGGAAAATCCAAAATTCATTAATTCAAACGGACTGGGTGCGGATAATGATACTACGGGCATTGCAGCATTCAAGCAGGCTTACGGGCATTCAGCAGCTTCAAAGAATGCGGGTGAACTCTGGACAGGCCTGCTCGACTTTGACCAAACCATACGCGACCTGTATGAACTGCGGTTCAGAGGAGGCAAACATGCGATTGAGCGTTTACGTTATGAAAACACCGTGCTTAAGAATCCTCCCGGCTTTAAAAGAAAATATGCTAAAGGAAAAGTTACCATACCCGAAATGCACTTTACAGAGAGTAAGGAACTCTACCTTGCCACTGTACTTCCGCATATCATCACAAAAAAAGAAAGATCGGTGATCATATGCAAATCATGGATACCCGGGAAATTGCAGGTAGACCTGTATTCAGTAACAGGTAAAAAAATCACTAACTTATATACAGGCACAACAGGAGAAGAAACCTTTATGATACGCTGGGACGGGAAAGACCCGTTGGGCAAAGTAAACTATACGGGAGATTATAAGATACGCTGGACAACAGGATCAGGATACCGGGAATTTCCTGTTACCATTTTATGAATAAACAACAAGTTTATGAATAAGCAACAAGCTAGTAGTCAACAGCTTCCACTTTCCTATCTTCAATGCTGTCAATAACCTGGTGCAGGCTCGGGTAAAGTAATTGTACATTTCCTTTTCTAATAGGCTTGCCATTGTGTTCATGTTTTCACAAATTTGCTTTTTAAAAATGACAGTTTAAAACGGGATTCGATGGGAACTGATACATGATGATAAAATATACCGCTATATGCCTGATGACAGGTCCTGTATGACAAAAAATAAACATGCTGCACTTTGCAACGCCAATGATTACCACGTTCTATCACATTACTCATTTCCCATAACTTCCGCTTTCCTTACATTTGCCCCTAAAGCCCGGTTGTATCAGTCAGCTCAGTTCCATATTATCTAATCCCATCGAATACCTTAAAGGCGTGGGCCCGCTAAAAGGCGATCTGCTTAAAAAAGAGCTGAACATTTTTACTTTCAACGACCTGCTGGAACATTTTCCTTACCGGCATATAGATAAAACGGAAATAAAAAAGATCGGCGATATTACACCGGCTATGGATTTTATCCAGGTAGCCGGTAAAATCGTTTCCTGCGAAATGATGGGTGAAAAAAGAGGAAAGCGCTTGGTAGCCGAATTAAGGGATGATACGGGATCCCTTGAACTCACCTGGTTCCAGGGCATTAGCTGGATACAAAAAAATATCCATGTAGGTCAGTCCTACCTGGTTTTTGGAAAGCTGTCTTACTTCATGGGCAGCCCACAGATCACCCATCCGGAAACCGAGCTGTTTACGCCCGAAAAAAAAGAAGGTAAAAATTATCTTGAACCGGTTTATCCCGCTTCGGAAAAATTAAAAGTAAGAGGACTCAACGGCAGGCAAATAGGTAAGCTAACGCAAACGCTTATTGAACTGCTGCATGAAAAAGATCTGCCTGAAAATATACCTGATACTATCATTAAGGAATTGCAGCTTCTGCCCCGGTATAACTCCTATATAAATATCCATTTCCCTGCTAATACCGAAATGTATGAGAAAGCCCTGGCACGGTTAAAATTTGAAGAATTTTTCCTGGCGCAGGTACGGCTCGGACTGATCCGCTTCGGCCGCCACCATTATTCAAAAGGCATCATATTCAGCAGGGTGGGTGAACTGTTTCATGGCTTTTATAAAAACCATCTGCCTTTTGAATTAACCGGCGCGCAAAAAAGGGTATTGAAAGAGATCAGGCAGGACACGGCAAGAGGATTCCAGATGAACCGGTTGCTGCAGGGGGATGTAGGTAGCGGCAAAACCATTGTGGCCCTGCTTTGCATGTTGCTGGCCGCAGATAATGGTTACCAGAGCTGCATGATGGCGCCTACAGAAATTTTAGCCCGGCAGCATTACGATAACATAAGCCAGCTTTTAAAAGGAATGCCCGTTGAAACGGCGTTACTCACCGGATCAACGCCAAAGGCTAAACGAAAAGAAATACTGGCGAAAGCCGCAGATGGAAGTCTTCATATACTAACGGGCACGCATGCCCTCATTGAAGACCAGGTACAGTTTCACAAGCTCGGATTCGCCGTAGTAGATGAACAACACCGTTTTGGCGTGGCGCAAAGGGCAAAGCTGTGGGAGAAAGGTGAAGTTCCGCCGCATGTACTGGTAATGACGGCAACGCCTATCCCCAGAACCCTGGCCATGACGGCCTATGGCGACCTGGATTACAGCATCATGGATGAGCTTCCCCCGGGAAGAATACCCATTACTACCGTTCACCGCTATGAAACTGCCCGGTCGCAGGTAATGGATTTTATAAAAGCCGAAATTCAAAAAGGCAGGCAGGCCTATATCATTTTTCCGCTGATAGAAGAAAGTGAAAAGCTCGATTATGAAAACCTGATGAAAGGTTATGAAAATGTGAAAGCGTATTTCCCCGAACCGAAATACTGGATAAGCATGGTGCACGGAAAAATGAAAGCGGCCCAGAAAGATGCGAACATGCAACGTTTTGTACAAAAGGATACTCAGATCATGGTATCCACCACCGTTATTGAAGTGGGTGTAAACGTGCCGAATGCAACCGTTATGGTTATTGAAAGCGCCGAAAAATTCGGTTTATCGCAACTGCATCAGTTGCGCGGAAGAGTAGGCAGGGGTGGCGAAAAAAGCTATTGTATCTTATTAACCGGCAATAAGTTAAGTGCCGATGCACGGGAGCGGTTGAAAATGATGTGCGCCACGAATGATGGTTTTGCCATAGCCGAAAAGGATCTTGAGATACGCGGACCCGGCGATATTGAGGGTACCCGGCAAAGCGGAATGCTCAATTTTAAATTAGCAAGCATTGTGCAGGATAAACATTTGTTAGATTTAGCTAAAAAACATGCGGAAAGCATCTTAAATGAAGATCCGGAACTGGATTTAGCAGTTAACCAGAAGTTAAAAAACTATCTTCAGCAGCAAAAAGGACAAACCCTCTGGAGTAAGATATCGTAAATGTGTAATTAAGGGTAAATTCGCATTATAAATCTGTACATTTAATAGAAACTACCATTGACATCTAAATCCTACATATTTCTTATCTGGTTATTATTATGCAGTGTGCTGGCGGCTTCCGCCCAGCAGGCAGTAGAGTTTACAGAAAACAGGGGCCAGTGGAACAATAGCGTTTTATTCAGGGGAGAAATTAATAACGGCGCCTTTTTTCTTCAGCGAAACGGGTTTACCGTACTACTGCATAATGAAGATGACATGCAACAGCTTGCTGAGCAAATTCACGGACATGCGGCTGAAGGGCAAACAGATCACAACACCAGCAAGAGAACCGCCCATCCCCGCCCCGGCCATGGCAATCAGCCGGATCCCAACACCGGCATGGCTTTACGCTCACATGCCTATGCCATGCGCTTTGCCGGAGCTGATACCAATGCAACCGTAATAAGTGAGAAACCAATAAACTCCTATGAAAATTATCTTACCGGCAATGACCCTGCCCAATGGGCCGCCAATTGCAGGATATTCCAGGCGGTTACCTATAAAAATATCTACCCCAATATTGACGTGCGGTATTATGCGCAGAGCGGACAGTTAAAATATGATATCATTGTTTACCCTGGGGCAAACATCAATGATATTGTTATGCAATATGAAGGTGCCGATAAGCTACAGATCAGGAACCGGGAATTGTATATTAAAACCTCTGTTGGCGATGTTAAAGAACTATCGCCCTATTCTTATCAGGTTAACGATGCAGGGAAAAATGAGCTGGACTGCAGGTATGTACTCGAAGGAAAGGACAAGGTTAAATTTAAAGTAAAGCAATACGATCCTTCCCGAATATTAGTTATAGACCCCACGCTTATATTTGCCACTTTTACAGGAAGCACTTCAAGCCAGTGGGGATTTACCGCAACCTACGCGGCAGACGGAAGCTTATACTCCGGCGGCATTGTTTTTGGAGCCGGCTTCCCGGCATCAACCGGCGCTTTTCAAACCAGTTATAATGGGGGATCAGGTAACGAAGCCTTTGATATTGGTATCATGAAATTCAACAGCAGCGGTACCAACAGGATGTATGCTACTTATATAGGTGGTGGCGGCGCCGATCAGCCCCACAGCCTCATAGAAGACAGTCAGGGCAACCTTGTGATACTGGGCAGAACCAATTCCGCTAATTATCCTTTGCAGCCGCAGGATAATAAATTGGGGGTTGGCGGCGGGTTCGACATTGTGGTTACCAAGCTCAACGCCTCGGGAACCACGCTTATCGGATCAAAGAGAATTGGCGGTTCAAATGCGGATGGCGTTAATATATCTACCTCCCGGTCGCCCAACAGCCTGTCCGTTTTTTACGGTGATGATTCAAGAAGCGAGATAATACTGGATGATAATGATAATATCTATCTCGCCAGCTGCACCCAGTCCAATAATTTCCCCACAACTGCCGGCGCATCACAAACCAGCCTGGGTGGAAAGCAGGATGGCGTATTAATGAAAATAGCTCCCGATGTGGGAACAGTATTGTTCAGCACCTTATTTGGCGGCATTGAAGACGATGGTACTTTTGTTCTTGCGCTTCATCCCCAAAACAATAATATTTATGTGGGCGGGTCAACAAGAAGCAACAACCTGCCAGGCGTGCCCGCTACAGGGGTAATAGCATCTTCCTACCAGGGCGGTACGGCAGATGGGTTCATAGCCATTTTTAGTAACTCAGGCACTTTACAACGAGCTACCTACATGGGCACCAACAGCATGGACGCCATATATGGTTTAAAGTTTGATCCCAGTGGATTTCCGTATATAACAGGCGTTACTTTGGGAACCTGGCCGGTTAGCCCCGCAGGCATATACAATAACCCGGGAACAAAACAGTTCATTGTAAAAATGCAGCCCAACCTTTCGGCAAGCGTTTATTCAACCGTATTTGGCAGCGGAACGGCAACGTATAATATTTCACCGGTGGCCTTTGCTGTAGACAAATGCGAAAATGTATATGTAGCAGGATGGGGTGGCAGATTATCACCTTCGGCGGATGACCAGTTTCACACTTCGGGAACGTTTGGAATGCCAACGAAGGATTGCAATGTACTGCCCAACGGATGTACTACCGATGGCAGCGACTTTTACTTTTTTGTACTGGAAAAAGATGCGCAGGATATACTATTTGGCGCTTTTTACGGGCAAAAAGGAGGGTTTGGAGACCACGTGGACGGCGGCACCAGCCGCTTCGATGCCAACGGGGTAATTTACCAGGCAATTTGTGCGGCCTGCTTTATCAGCAATTTTCCCGGAACTACATTCCCTGTAACGCCTGGCGTATGGCGGCCAAGGTCGGGGAACCCAAAGGAATGTAATCTTGCAGCCGTTAAAATTGAAATGGACTTTTCAGGCGTTACCAATGGCCTCCGGACAACTATCGAGGGCAAAGCCTACAGGGATTATGGCTGTGTGCCGGTTACGGTAGATTTTTTAGATACTTTGCAAAAAGGAAAAACATACCTGTGGGATTTCGGTGATGGTAATACAGCTACCACAACTACACCGGGCACCAGTCATACGTATAACGTTGTTGGTTCTTATAACGTAAGACTTATCTCTGTAGATTCCAGCAAATGTATTATAAGCGATACGGCATATACTACCATCAGGGTACGAACAGACAGGGCGATAATAGGCGCTACCGCTGACAAGCTGCTTCCCTGCGAAAGCCTTAATTTTGAGTTTACGAATACATCGGTGGCGCCACCGGGCAAACCTTTCCAGGGCGCCATTTTTACCTGGGATTTTGGCGATGGATCGGCTCCCGTAACGACCGGAACCGGTAATATAAAGCATGAATTTCCTGCACCAGGTACTTATCACGTAAAGCTTTCACTTGCCGACACCAATTATTGTAACGCACCCGATACCTTTACGCTTACCATGCGTGTGGCCCCTAACGTTAAGGCGCGCTTCGACACGCCTCCCGAAGGGTGCGTGCCACACCATGCGGTATTTGATAATACTTCGGAGGCCGGTCAATTATTTTACTGGGACTTTGGTGATGGCAGCACTTCAAACGAGTTTGCCCCGGAACACGAATACACTTCTGTAGGCACTTACAGGGTAAAATTAATAGTAGTGGATTCCATGACCTGCAATAAATCCGATTCCGCATTTTTTACGATCAATGTGCGGCCTATACCAACAGCAGGCTTTACTTTCAGCCCTGTGCCACCATTGGAAAATACGCCAACCGCTTATACCAATACATCTATGAACGCCGTAAGCTATAAATGGTATTTTGGCGATGGAGATACTTCTGCACTGGCTAACCCTGTGCACCAGTTTAATATGAACGGCGACTTCAATACCTGCCTCATTGCATACAACCAGTATGGCTGCCCTGATACGGTTTGCCAAACCGTGTCGGCAATCGTATCTCCTTTAATCGCCGTAGCCAATGCCTTTTCGCCCAACGGAGATGGCGTAAACGATAAAGTGTATGTTAGGGGATATGCTATCGGGAAAATGGTTTTCCGGATTTACAACAGGTGGGGACAATTGGTATATCAATCAACAGACCGCAACCAGGGCTGGGATGGAAAATATAAAGGTGTGCTGCAACCTATGGATGCATACGCCTATACATTAGAAGTAGAATTTACGGATGGAAGCAAAGCAACCAAAAAGGGAGATATTACGTTGCTGAGATAGGGGAGGAATTTGAGATTTGAAATTTAAGATTTTACAAGGCTGCACTAATTGCCTGGAGATTGACGCATATAAAGGAGATTACTGACATGGTATTACCAGCTTTAAATATGATATACAGGAAATACTCAGATGCAGCAGGTGTTGGGGCACAGTGCCCTGCTAAGCGCAACCGTAAAAACGGAAGAGGCTTCGCATTCCTGTTGCTGGTGAGTACCGGCATATTAAATGTGCTGCCCGCTTTTGTTGGTGCGCAGGATTTACACTTTTCCCAATTCTTCAATTCCCCTTTGACCACTAACCCGGCCAATACTGGTTTTTTGCCGGAGAACGATTACCGCCTCGGCGCTAATTACCGCCAGCAATGGGCAAGCCTCCCCGCCCAATTTAAAACCATGAGTATTTTTGGAGATGCCCAGGTATTCCGCGACAGGTTTGAATCGGGCTGGGTAGGCCTCGGTGGTGTAATACTGCGCGATGTTGCCGGCAGCGGCAATCTCACTTCCACCAAAGTTTACGGTTCCGCCGCCTACCATCAAATGCTGGGCAGCACAGGATTACTTTCCCTGGGCTTTAACCTGGGCTGGGCAAATAAAAGAGTAGATGTAACCAAGTTTACATTCGATAACCAGTGGAACGGGAAATTTTTTGATGCGGGCGCCCCGAGCGGAGAAAACTTCGCGGCAACCAGTATCAACTACTTAGATGTGCAGGTTGGCCTGAATTACGCTTATTTTCCAACCGATAATATTTACCTCCATGCAGGTGTATCAGTGCACCATGTAAACGCACCAAAAGAATCTTTCTTCAACAGCGCTGCCGGATATGATAACGCCATAGCCCGCAGATACATTGCTTTTGCCGATGCGGTACTTAAAGTGAACGACAGGGTAATTGTAAGTCCGGGCGCCTATTTCACCACACAGGCAAAGGCAAAAGAACTTACATTGGGACTTCACGCTAATTATAATTTATCGGGTGATGGTGAAAAACAGGTGATCGGGGGCCTGTATTACCGGGGAAGTGATGCCGTTATTCCAATGATCGGCTTTCAATGGAAATCAGTAAGGCTCATGTTCTCTTACGATGCTACTACCTCTTCTCTTAAAAACTATAACAATATGCGGGGAGCATCCGAGTTTGCCTTATTATATAATGGCTACTACAACCAGTATAACCAAAGCCTGCGGCAAATGCAATGCCCCGTGCCACGGTTTTAGCAACTTACCACTTACCACTTACTACTTACTACTTACCACTTATATCAGCTCTCCTTCATCCTCCCCCGCTCCATTAAACTGCATTTTAAATTCCCCCTTCCCCTCAAAGTACTGTTCATATTTTTCCCTGTATCTTTTAGTAACTTTTTTTGGTTGCTTTACACCATTGATATACAGATCTCCATCTTTAATTTCTATGGAATACGGTTTCCCCTTTTCAATCAGTCCGTCTTTTTCAAGATCATTCATAAATGCTTTCCACTGCTGTAACGAAACCCTCGCCTTCTGCAAACCATGGGCAGCATTTTGCAGGTTTATTTTAAGGTGGTGATCAATATCGAAATGCATTTGTTTCAGTTGCTCGTTGGCTGTTACCCGTGCATTGTTCAACTGTACCTTTAGCTGATCTAATTGAATATTGTTTTCAAGCAATAACTGTTTATTTACATCCGCTAAAGCACGTCTTGTATCTTTTTCTACCCTGCTCCAGTTTGTATTCCTGAGCTCCGCTTCCAGCTTTTTTAAACTGTATTCAACATTTCTCAAAGCCTTTTCGATGGCCTGGTCGTTCAGTTCCTTATCCAAAACGGGTCTATCATCCAGGGTGCTTCCCTCCGGTCTTGTTTTTTGGGGGATGCTGTCTTTGAAGACGAAAGATGCTGTCTGAACCTGGTGAAAGCTGCGAAAAGGGCCGCCCTCCTTTCCGCCGTATGCAAATGAAAAAGATACTACTAACAGGCAAATGACCAAAAGACCAAAGCCATATTTACCGTGGATGGAAGTACGGGGTAACATAACTGCAATATTTAAAAGATGATCAATTACGATTAATTTCGTACAATATTACGATAAACTTCGTAATAACAAAAAAAGTAAGATTATTTTTTTCTTTCAGCTCTGTTAAGAAAACAGGAACAATGCTGCCGCAAGCTTTTTACCGAAGTAAAAACTGCACCGTTTGTCCGGATTGTTGTTGCAGTACTATATTTTTCCCTTCAGTCATTTCTGCCACGGCTTTGGGGGTATAATGCCGGATGGTTAATAAGCTGAGCTGCTTTTCTACCTGCACGCCAAAAATTGCTGCGGCCGCCACAGCCAACTGGTTTACTTTATCTTCCCTGTCATCTGTGCAAACCATCAATATTACCGCACCAGTTTGTATAAGGTTGGCCGTAATACTTTTTTCGGCAAGTAAATGGTAAAGCTGTGAGATGGCGTTCCCTTCAATAAACGAAAAATCCTTAGAATGTAAATGAAGCAGGGCCTGGTTATCTTTCAATATGATTACCGGTGGCAGGTTTTTTATTGCTTTATGCTGTATAACCGTTCCGGGTAATGACGGGTCAGAAAAACATTTTACCAATAGCGGGATGGCCTTGTTTTCTAATGGCTTAATGGTTTTAGGATGTAGCACCTGCGCGCCGTAGTAAGCCATCTCAATAACTTCATCATAGTTCAGCTCATGCATTACAACAGCGGAAGGAAATGTTTTGGGATCGGCATTCATAATGCCAGGCACATCTTTCCAGATAGTAACCGCTCTGGCATCCAGCAGGTTGCCAAAAACTGCGGCGCTGTAATCGCTGCCTTCCCTTCCCAGGGTAGTGCTTTCATTTTCGTCTGTAGCGCCAATAAAGCCCTGCGTGATAACCATCTCATATTCATCAAAAACAGGAAGTATTTTTTCCCTGATGTTTTTTCCGGTAACCTGCCAGTCAATCGCGGCATTCCTGAAATGATCATCGGTTCTGAAAACATCCCTTACGTCTATCCATTTATTAGGTATTCCCTTTTCGCTAAGGTATGCACTGATAATAGTGGTGGAAAGCAACTCGCCAACACATACGATCTGGTCGTAGTAATAATCAAAATCCCTGGCAGGCTCATCATGCAGGGTCCATTCCACTTCCGTAAAAAGCTGCGAAAGCCGGGCATCCGTTTCATTTGCACTTGCAACAAGCAAATATTTGGCGGTATTTAAATGCTGCTTTTTGATATACTCAAACAATTCAAGGGCCTCTTCCTTCCGGTTATTATAAAATGCATCGGTAACTTTTTCCAGCGCATTGGTTGTTTTTCCCATAGCGGAAATAACCACTACTTTTTTATCGTTAGGGTATAAGTGCAGCAGCGTCGCAAGCGCTTTGATCCTGTCTGCACTATTTACGCTGGCGCCGCCGAATTTAAATACTTTCATTCCGTGCTGTTATTTGCTCATGAAATAGAATACGCAAAGATAGCTGTATGCCTTCCTCCCGCTGCAGGGTTTCAAAAGAAAATACCTGGGGCATTCCCATCGTGCGCTTGTGTTAAATAATTTGTCATAATCCTTAACTGTATTATCTTGCCGTTCATGTACAGAAAAGAAGTGATTACCGTAAAGAACCTGGTAAAAAACTATGGCCATTTTGAAGCGGTAAAAGGCATTAGCTTTAGTGTGAATGAAGGAGAGATATTCGGGTTACTGGGGCCGAATGGCGCCGGCAAATCTTCCACGCTCGAAATCATGGAAACACTTCGCAAAAAAACGAGCGGTGAAGTAATTATAGATGGCTACGATCTTGATAAACACGCAGATAAAATAAAAAGGATCATCGGGGTGCAGTTACAATCTTCGGGGTTTTACCCCGGTCTTAACCTTACCGAACTGATCGCCTTATTCGGCGGCTTATATAATGAACCCGTTAACGCCACCCAATTGCTGCAATTGGTTGATCTTGAAGATAAAGCGAAGAACAAATACAAAGAGCTCAGCGGCGGACAAAAGCAACGGTTTTCCATTGCCACTACCCTGATCAATAAACCCAGGGTTATTTTTTTAGATGAGCCTACAACAGGACTTGATCCGCATGCGCGCAGGAACCTCTGGGACCTGATAAGGGATATCCGTTCAAAAGGCGCTACCATCATTATAACCACCCATTATATGGATGAGGCGGAAATACTTTGCGACAGGGTTGCTATTATGGACCAGGGAAAGATCATTGCCATGCATTCGCCCGATCAGTTGATTGATGATCTTGTGGCATCGGGCTTTGAACGGCCCAAAGAAGTAAAAAAGGCCAATTTGGAAGATGTATTCATTCATCTTACAGGACACGCTTTGCGAAATGAATAAAAATCTAAAAAATACAATTAAACAAATAACATGAGCAGCAGGATTTTAAAAAGTATTACCTACAGCGCAGTTACCATTACCCTGGTTAGTTCAATGACGGCGTGTTCGTCTGTTAAGGAAATGGCTGCCGATACTTCCCATATTGTATTTGCTGAGGCCAAGCCGAAAGCGCCGGTATTATCCAGCGCATTAGACAGCCTGAGCTATGCACTGGGTATGATAGACGCTACTTTCTTTAAATCGCAGGGGGTAGATACCATTAATTATGCTTTAATGAACAAAGGATTTGATGAAGTTTTAAAAGAGAAAAATACATTATTAACCAGTCAACAGGCAGATATGACAGTAAGAGAACAACTACAGGCATTCATGCGCAAAAAATCGCAGGGCGCTATTGATGAAGGTGAAAAATTTTTGGCCGAAAATAAAAAAAGAGAAGGGGTGAAAGTTACCCCCAGCGGTCTTCAATATGAAGTGCTGCATTTGGGAACCGGCCCCAGGCCAGCAGATACGAGCACGGTAAAAGTGCATTACGAAGGGTTTTTGATCAATGGTAAGAAGTTCGACAGTTCCCGCGACAGGGGCGAACCCATTTCCTTTGCATTGAACCAGGTAATTAAAGGCTGGACGGAAGGCGTACAATTAATGCCCGTAGGCTCCAGGTTTAAGTTTTACATTCCCTATACCTTAGGCTATGGCGAACAGGGTGCCGGGGGCGCCATACCCGGCGGCGCAGCGCTTGTTTTTGATGTGGAGCTGATTGATATTGTGAATTAATGAGTGGTAAGTGGTGAGTAATAAGTAGTAAGGGTAGCCGGTATCGTTATAACTCCATATTATGGCAGCAGATAAACGTTATCCAATAGGACAGTACATACCTAAGCCTTTTTCGGAACAAAGGAAAGAAGCCCGGATTGCTGATATCGGGCGCCTGCCGCAATTGCTTGAAAACGCCCTGCTCAATTTAGATGAACAGCAATTGCAAACGCCCTACAGGGAAGGGGGATGGACCGTACAGCAATTGGTGCATCATGTAGCCGACAGCCACATCAATGCTTATTGCCGGTTTAAGCTGGGTGCTACGGAAAGCAATCCGCAAATAAAACCTTATGATGAAAAATTGTGGGCCGAACTGCCTGATGTGCAGCACCTGCCGGTAAATATTTCTATTACGCTTCTGCACGCGCTTCATGCCCGGTGGCATTACCTGTTAGAAAAGTTTACTATACGGGATTGGGAAAGGACAGTATTTCATCCCGAACAAAAAAGAACAATAACGCTTTGGGAAATGCTGGGCAGCTATGCCTGGCATGGCAAACATCATACGGCACATATAACCACGCTAAGAGAAGAAAAACATTGGTGATTCCTCCAACCACACATCTTATCCCCTACACCTTATCCCCTACACCTTACACCCTACACCTTACACCCTACACCCTATACCCCATACCCTCCACCGGTTACCGGCCCGCCTTTGGCAATGGCTTTCTGGGCAATTTTTCATCCCGCATGGCAGCATTATATACAAAAGCGGCGATAATAGTGGCTGCCTGCTTCAGATCATCCGCCAGTAAATGATCATACGAATCCATATTGGTATGATGCGTGCGGGTACTGTATTCTATAGGATCCTGTATAAACTGGAAACCGGGAATACCCACAGCGTCAAAAGCCAGGTGATCGGTACCGCCGGTGTTGCTGATGGTTACGGCTGAGGCGTCCAGGTCTTTAAAAGGGGCGAACCATTGCGAAAAGATATTTCTGCATGCTTCATTTCCCTGCAGGTAAATACCTCTTATTTTACCGGTACCGTTATCGAAGTTAAAGTATGCCGAAACTTTAGCATGGCCGGGCTTTAGGGTCATAGTAGCCGGATCGGCAAGATGGTTTTTTACATAGTTCCTTGATCCGTGCAGTCCCTGCTCCTCGCCGCTCCACAAAGCGATGCGGATGGTGCGCCGGGGCTGAACACCCAGCGTTTTCAATATGCGTACAGCCTCAAGCATCACTGCCGAGCCTGCCGCATTATCGGTTGCACCCGTTGCGCCCTGCCAGGAGTCGAGATGCGCGCCCAGCATAACCACTTCATCTCCCAGGTTTTTATCTGTGCCTTTAATGTCTGCCAGCACATTATATCCCTTAGTGTCCTCTGCTATAAAGCGGGTTTGTATATCCGTTTCTATTTCAACCGGGATGTTAGCCTGCAACAACCGCACTATGCTTTTATAATCTTCTACAGTTACCATAACATCGGTAAAATTTTCGGGATCATCTTTTTTATATGAGCCGCCGCCCTGCACAAATAAAGTACCATCACGGCCACGCATACTGTAAGTTAATATAGCCAGCGCGCCTTCTTTTTTTGCCACTTCTTTCACATCATTCAGCAAAGCCACAGGACTTACGCCGCTGCGGGACGGAGCCGCGGGGCGTGGGTAAGCAGGTGTAGATGGTTTTCTGCCGGTCATTTCCTGCAGCTCTTCATCTGAATACCGGCGTGCATCCGGCTTAAACCCCGGCATTAAAATATCGTGCTGGCTCATGATGATGATCTTATCCTTAAGCTGTCCGCTGTATTTCTTCACAACATCAGCGGAATCTGCTGCATCAACCAGTATAACCTGCGCTTTTTTCAATCCGCCGGTGCCGCTTGTCCATGCTTTTGGAAACCCGATCAGCGGCCGGTAGTAAGGTGCGGTTTGCGCTATATACATTTTCTCCAGCTCCCATCCTTTTCCAAACTCACCCCAGGGTTCAAGTACGGCATGCTCCAGTCCCCAGTCTGCTAACTGTTCTTTTGCCCAGTTAGCTGCCCTGGTAAAGCCGGGTGAAATGGTTAGGCGCGGGCCGCTTACATCGGTTAGCTGAAAGGCAATATCCATAACCTTTGAATGATTCAACCCTTCATTCCTTATCTTCTGCATCATGGACTGATCAATCTTTTCCTGTGCATTTGCCAGGTAAAAAATACAGGTCATTAAAAAGGAAAAGAAGATGATTTTTTTCATAAAATCGATTTTGGAAATTCAATATCCGCTATTGGGATATATACGCCACGAATGCCCGAATTTGTATAGTTTATACCGAAAGCTCATTAACAATTCGTGTATTTGCGGCATAAAACACTATTGGGTTTGCTGTTGCTATTTCAGACTTTAAAAAGAGGTATAATGCAGAGCGGAAGCATCTGGGGAGCGAAGCGCAATAAATCCGGGACCAGTTCATTTTAGACAAATCTGACCGATACCTCATATCCCATACCTGATACCCCACACCTACCTCAACACGACAGAATCTTTCACGGCTCCGCAGGTGAGCATTTTACTTCCAAAGTAAGGGTTTTTAATTTCAGTTGAGCTACTCAGCCAGTCGGCTCCGGTATCGTTAAAAGCCATAGGGCAATGCAGGAGATATACTTTTTCTTTACTGTACCTTACCGTTCTGGTAAGATCAAACAGGTTGCCCGAAATCATCTGGAAGGCTTTGCGTTTACCTTCTATATTCCGCTCGCCCAGCAGGCCTGTACTTTCACTGCTTATGCCACCGGTATAGGTTTGCGCTGTAGGGATGATAATATTATTGGTATCAACACTTTTCAGTTCATCTAACTTCAGATCATCGGCCGAGCGGATAAGTAATGCAGCAGCCTGGTTAGCTGCAGCGGTATCACTGTCAACCAGCGCATCACGAAGCGCATAGTAACGGTTAAGCACATTTTCAAACGAAGCGTCAAAGGCTTCTGAATAAGAAGCAACTTTTACAACAGGTGCTTCATTTGTATTTGCTTCCGTTTTTTTTTCGTTGCTTTTGCAGGCAAATAAAAATAATACCGCTATACTGTACATTACCTTGTTCATCGGATAATAATTTTTCACAAACCTACTGAAAAGATTGCTAAAAAGGTTGCCGGCCACACGGATACCAACAACAACCTTACACCTCATACCTTATACCTCACACCTTACACCTTACACCTCACACCTCCTACCTCGCCCCTTCTACCCCTTAAACGTTCTTTTCATTGCCCTGTACATGGTTGGAGCGCTCCAGTCGCCGGGAACGATCATACGGCGGATAGTATATAATGGTTCGGACGAATCGCGTTGTGTTGATAACTGAAAAGCCGCTTTTACATTATTCTTTTTTAACTCGGTTATTGCTTCTTTATTCCATGCACCAAAAGGATACGCAAAATATTGTACCGGTTTCCCGGTTATGGCTTCCAGTTGCCGGGCGGGTTTAACGATTTGTGTTTCCCAGTCGCCATCTTTATATTTTCTTACGTTCTGGTGGTCCCAGGTATGAGAAGCAATAACATGTCCTTCATCCGACAATTCCTTTACCTGGTCTTTGCTCATATAAATAGAACGGCCCAGGGAAACCGTCATAATAAAAAATACTCCTTTAAATCCATGCTTTTTCATTTCCGGGGCGGCAATGGCATACTGATCATGGTCGCTGTCATCGTAGGTGAGCATAACGGGTTTGGCCGGCAGTGGTTTCCCTTCCGTTAAATAGGCATATAAATCATCCGGCAGAACAGTCTGGTATCCGCTGTCGGCCAATAGCTGTAACTGGCTTTTAAACGTAGCGGGAGGCACCACCACATCCTTTACGCCTCTCGATTCATTTCCTCGCCATTCCCTGATCTGGTGATAACATAATACCGGCACTTCGGGGCGTGCCATTATGGTTGCCGCATCGGCTATCTTTGAAAGCGTATCTTCATTTACTTTGGATGGAACAGTTGCTTCAGGGAAATCCGGAAGCAGTTTTTGGCTGGCAGTTGATCCGCAGGAAGCGGTCAGCACCAGGGCAGCTACCGTAAGGGGCAGGATTATTTTTTTCATGCTAATAATAACGGTGTTCACATTAAGAAAGTATAAAACCGGATGCAAAGATATTATTAGCTGTGTAATTAAAAATACAGGTTTGCAGGACTTCACTAATTTCGTGTTTAAAACGAAAAGATGAATATATCGCTTACCGGAATGAATGCTGTGATATGTGGCAGCACCCAGGGTATAGGATTAGCAGTGGCAGAAACGCTATCTCTGCTGGGCGCCAGGTGTATTTTACTCGCACGCAATGAAAGCCGGCTGCAACAAGCTGTTTCCCGGCTCTCCGTTCCCGCCCAGGGAAAGCACGAATACCGCGTAGCCGATTTTTCCGATAAGGGGCAGGTGCTTTTGGCAATTGAATCTGTTGTTAGCGAAAACAACATACATATACTGGTAAATAATACCGGCGGACCTGTTGCCGGCCCCATTACAACCGCAGCCGCAAACGATTTTGAAAATGCATTCCGGCAGCATCTAGTCAATAATCAATTGTTGGCACAAACGGTTTTACCCGGCATGAAAAAGGAAGGATACGGCAGGATCATCAATATTATCTCCACCTCGGTTAAAATCCCCATTGACAATCTCGGCGTATCCAATACCATCCGGGCGGCAGTGGCCGCATGGGCTAAAAGCCTGTCTAACGAAGTGGGACAATATAATATTACGGTAAACAATGTTCTGCCCGGGTCTACCCGAACCAGCCGGCTCAACAGCTTAATAGCAGAAACGGCAGAAAAGAAACAGCTCAGCAGGGAAGCAATAGAAAAAGAAATGGAGGAAAAAATACCTATGAAACGGTTTGGACTACCCGAAGAAATAGCACATGTTGCCGCTTTCCTTGCTTCCCCTGCCGCATCCTATGTTAATGGGGTAAGCATTCCGGTAGACGGAGGAAGAACAGGAAGCATATAGTGGAGAGGAGTGGTGAGTAGCTGAAGCTGATCGCTCCGCAAAGCATCAAGAACCAACCCTGTCCGCCGGGGCGGATAAATCACAAAATGCGAAGATTAAATTTCGAAATCCGAAGACAAATGCAACCACAAACTATAAACCACAAACTATAAACTCACCTATCTGCCTGACACCCAACACCTGATACTTCTCCTTCTAATAAGGTGAAGGACTTACGGAAGTCCAGCCACCGTCTACTACCAGGCTTTGTCCTGTTATATGCCGTGATGCCGGAGACACCAGAAATAAAGCGGCATTGGCAATATCCTGCACCTGCGCGGGTCTTCCCATGGGCGTTATACGGCTCCACACGGGCACATATTCCGGGTCATCACCCGTGCGTTCCGTTACGGTGGCGCCGGGTGCTATGGCATTCACTGAAATTTTATGTTCAGAAAGTTCCACTACCAGGGTCTTGGCCAACATTTCCAGCGCAGCTTTGGTCATGCCATACGCCGCCAGCTTTTTATGCGCCTGGTGACCCGTAACCGACGACATGAATAATATGCTGCCTCCGGAACCCTGCTTTATGATTTGCCTGGCCGTAGCCTGCGCCAGCAAAAAGCTGCCGCCCAGGTTTAGCTGCATTACTTTATACAATGACTCGGGGGGATAATCCAGGAAATCGCCAAAGAGCGTGATGCCGGCATTGGCAACAGCAATAGTGAGCTTACCAAATTGTGCTGCTGTTTCATTCACCATTGTTGTAATGAACTCCGGCGAGGATACATCGCCCGGTAACGCCATACAGGTATATCCTTCTTTAACAATAGCCGCAGCCGCTTCCTTTGCTAATTTTTCATCTACATCATTCAAAACAACGGATGCGCCCTGCGCGCATAGCTGCCGTGCAATTTCAAAGCCAATGCCCTGACCCGCACCTGTTACAATAGCTACCTGTTCGTTAAATATTTTTGAAGAAGCATACATACGATACCAATTTCAAATCTCAAATTTTAAATTTCAAACCTGTCTGCCGGCAGGCAGATCTAATGCGAATCCCTTGTTACTTCGCTGCCCGATGAGCCTCTCAGAAAATCAAAATCGGCGCCCAGGTGCGCCTGTTGCACATGCCGGAGATAGAGGCTTACATACCCGCGGTTGTATGGTGAAGGAGCTTGTGCTTTCTGCGCTTTCCTTTTTTTCAACGCTTCGTCTGTTATATCGGCATGCAATATCCTTTGCTCCACATCCAATGTAATCATATCACCGTTCTGTATAACCGAAAGATTGCCACCCACGGCGGCTTCTGGCGATACATGCAGCACCACCGTTCCAAAGCCCGTTCCGCTCATCCTGCCGTCGGAAATACGAATCATGTCCGTAACGCCTTTGGATAGTAATTTTTTAGGCATGCCCATATTACCTACTTCGGGCATTCCCGGGTAGCCGGCGGGGCCCACATTTTTGAGCACCATCACGCAGGTTTCATCAATATCCAGTTCAGGATCATCAATCCTGTTCTTATAATCTTCAATATCTTCAAATACCACGGCCCTGCCGGTATGCTTCAGCAAATGCGCGCTTGCGGCCGAAGGCTTCAGCACGGCGCCTTCTTCACAAACATTTCCTTTGAGCACTACTATGCCGGATATGTCATTGAATGGTTCAGCGCCGGCAGCAATCACTTCCCTGTCGTAGCATTCCGCATCTGAAAGGTTTTCGCCTATTGTTTTCCCGTTTACCGTTATGCAATCTTTATGGAGCCATTGCTCCATTTCCTTCATCACCGCAGGCAGGCCTCCCGCATAGTACAGGTCTTCCATAAAATATTTTCCCGAAGGCTGCAGGTTAGCGAGGAGCGGTATGTCTTTGGAATGCGTATCAAAATCTTCAATGGAAAGCTCCACTCCTATTCTTCCGGCTATAGCCAGTAAATGCAGCACAAAGTTGGTGGAACCGCCGATGGCCGCGTTTACCTTAATGGAATTTTCAAACGCTTTCCGGGTGAGGATATCCGATAGCTTCAGGTTTTCCTTTACCATTTCCACAATGCGGATGCCCGATAGCTGCGCCAGCACCTTCCTCCGCGAATCGGCCGCAGGAATAGCGGCATTGCCGGGCAGCGACAAGCCCAGCGATTCTACCATGCAGGCCATAGTGGAGGCTGTACCCATTACGGCGCAATGCCCCCTGCTCCTGCACATGCAGGCTTCCGCAACGGTCAGCTCTTCCAGCGACATGGAGCCGGACCGCACGGCTTCGCTGAAACGCCAGATATCGCTGGTACCAATATCTTTGCCCTTATACTTTCCCGTGAGCATGGGACCACCGGAAACCACCAGGGTGGGCAGGTTAACGCTGCAGGCGCCCATTACTAAGGAAGGGGTGGTTTTATCGCAGCCACAAAGCAGTACCACGCCATCCATAGGGTTGGCGCGGATAGATTCTTCCACGTCCATACTGGCCAGGTTACGGTAAAGCATAGCCGTAGGCTTGATGAGCGTTTCACCCAGCGACATTACAGGAAATTCTACCGGGAAACCGCCGGCTTCAGATATACCCCGTTTAACAGATTCAGCCAGTTCCCTGAAATGGGCATTGCATGGTGTAAGCTCAGACCAGGTATTACAAATACCGATAACAGGCTTACCTTCAAATTCATATGACGGAATACCCTGGTTCTTCATCCAGGCACGGTATATAAAGCCGTCTTTACCGGTTTTTCCGAACCAGCCGCGGCTGCGAAGCTCATTACTCATAGCAAAACAATCCTTTTTTTAAAGGTATTGTTTTTGATTTAATATTGGCTGATTTCAAGTTTATAGTTTAGGTATCATTATCAGCAGTGAGCAATCAGGTGAGTTTTGCTGCTAACGAAAGGCTGAGTAATCCTTCTTTTAAATCTACCTTTTCCTTCTAACGCATTTCGTATTTACGGCTTCGGGATTTTTAATTTGTGATTTATCGTTTGCAGTTTATCGTTGTATTTCTCGGATTTGGCATTTGAATTTTATTTGTTTCTTGTGATTTGGTTCTTGGTCCTTTGTATTTCCCCCGGATTTCGAACTTCAGGCTTCGGGTTTTCTGCATTTCCAATCCCACATCCTCAAATTTGTACATTCCCTTACATTTGCATAAACGGAATCAGGGGTATGGAACATTTTATCGTATCGGCGCGTAAATACCGCCCGCAAACTTTTAATACCGTGGTGGGCCAGGCCCATATTACCACCACTTTAAAGAATGCCATTAAAAACAAGCAACTGGCGCATGCTTTTTTGTTTTGCGGACCAAGGGGAGTGGGTAAAACCACCTGTGCCCGTATACTGGCCAAAACCATCAACTGCGAAAACATGCAGGCAGACGGAGAAGCCTGTAATGTTTGCGATTCCTGTGTATCTTTTAATGACGGCGCCTCCCTTAATATTCATGAGTTAGACGCGGCAAGCAATAACTCTGTAGATGATATCAGAACGCTTACCGAGCAGGTGCGCTTTTCGCCGCAGGCCGGGAAATATAAAGTGTATATCATAGATGAGGTACATATGCTTAGCGCTTCGGCCTTTAACGCTTTTTTGAAAACATTGGAAGAGCCCCCACCCTATGCTATTTTTATTTTAGCTACCACCGAAAAGCATAAGATACTTCCTACTATTCTATCGCGCTGCCAGATATTCGACTTTAAAAGAATCACGCCTAATGATACCGTTGAACATTTGCAGGAAATATGCGATAAAGAAAAAATAACATCCGATAAGGCCGCGCTCCAGGTGATTTCCCAAAAAAGCGAAGGCTGCATGCGCGATGCGCTCAGCATTTTAGATAAGATAGTGAGCTTTACCAATGGCGAGCTCACCTACAAAAACACCTTAGAGCACCTGAATATATTAGACGCCGACTATTACTTTAAACTCATAGAAGCCATGCTGTCGCAGGATTTGGCTGCTACCCTGCTGTTATACGATGATATTAACAGGAAAGGGTTTGAAGGCGACCTGGTACTGAATGGCTTTGCCGAATTTGTGCGCAACCTGCTGGTGTGCAGGGATGAAAAAATAGCGGGACTGATAGAGGTAGTAGACAGCTTTAAAGAAAGGTATGTGGCAACGGCTCAAAAGGTATCACCTGCATGGCTCATCAGCGCGCTGAACATACTGAATGAAGCAGAGATCAATTATAAAGGAGCGCGGAACAAAAAGCTGCATGCAGAGCTTACACTCATTAAGCTTACCTACCTGAGCCAGGCTGTGGAACTGGTAAACGAAGCCGGCGTTATTAAAAAAAAAGCAACTGATGCAGCCAAACCGGTAGCTTTTAAAAGTATCAGGCCCGCGATAGCTGAGCCTTCTCCGGGCAGCACTGCTTCCGCTATAAAAAAAAACCGGCAGGCAACGGATGCCAAACTAATTATTGAAAGCAGTATGGTGGAAGAGGAAGCAACGCCATATGGCCGGGGAACGGTGCAACCGCTTAGCGGCTCCGGCAAACCGGTTACCGGCACAGCGGCAGAAGCATCCGCCACCACTACACCAACGCTTGGCGCCTTATCTAAGATACGCAAACAGATAGCCCGGCAACAAACGCAGGCTAATAATACGGCGCTGTTATTAACAATGGAAAACCTGCAGGAAGCATGGAGCGGGTATATTGATAAATTAGCGCAGCAAAAGAATCATTCCGCGGTTACCAATTTTAAGCTGGCGCAATTAAGGGTAGCAGATAACAATAGTTTTGAGATAGTGGTGGAAAGCAATATCCAGCAAAAATTTATTGAGCAGGAGCGGGGAACTTTAATTGAACACCTGCAATCTTTTTACAATAACCGTTCTCTTTCCTATGCCATCCAGGTTGAGGAAGCCGCAGCTACCGGCACACCGCAGGAGCGGCCACTGAGCAGCCGCGAGCAATACCTGAAAATGATTGAGCAATACCCGATGGTGAAAGAATTAAAGGAAAGGTTGAAGTTAGAGCTGGATTATTGAAAATTTGAGATTTGACATTTAATATTTGAGACAGGGCATTTTCATCGCATCCGGAGAATGTTTTCTTTTATACCCTGATTTAAGAAATTGTATAGAATGATTGTTGTTATTGATACCGTAAGACATACCGCAGATTAGTAGTTTTCATCTGCGAATCTGCGGCAAAAAATTCAAATCGGCCATTTAAAAATCAATTGTAAACTATTTCTGAAATTCGTGGCAGCAGGATGGCTTCTGCGGGTACCGGCATAAAAATAAACACGGCACATTTCATTTGCGCTTTTTGCCTTAATTTCGACCTTCCAAACACATCTTAAACTTAAATTTCATATATAGTATGGCTGAAGTTATTAAAATGCCACGAATGAGCGATACCATGACAGAGGGCGTGATCGTGGAATGGCATAAAAAAGTAGGCGATAAGGTTAAACCCGGCGATCTGTTGGCCGAAGTTGAAACAGACAAAGCCACTATGGAGCTGGAAAGCTATAACGAGGGCACCATATTATATATAGGCGTGGAAAAAGGAAAAAGCGTAAAGGTAGAAGAAGTTATTGCTGTGATCGGAAAGGAGGGTGAAGATTATAAAGCCGCATTGGGCGCCGCATCCGGCGAAGCACCTAAAAAGGAAGCGGAACAAAAAGAAGAGCCGGAGCCCGCCGGAAAAGCTTCCGTATCCAATGGCGCTCCTAAAGCTGAAGCCCCCCAAAAGCAGGCTTCCGCGGTAACTCCGGAGCAGTTGGGCGTTACCGTTATACGCATGCCGCTGCTGAGCGATACCATGACGGAAGGAAAAATTGTGCAATGGAATAAGCAGGTGGGCGATAAGGTGAAAAGCGATGATAATCTGGCCGATGTGGAAACCGATAAAGCCACTATGGAAGTGGTGGGTTATACGGATGGCACTTTATTATATATAGGTACCCCTGAAGGAGAAGCCGCAAAAGTGAATGATGTCATCGCCATTATTGGCAAAGAAGGAACAGATGTGAGCGCATTAGTAGCTTCTTTAAACAACCCCCAGGATGCGCAACAAGCCTCAGCCGCTCCCGGCAAAGAGCAGGCTCCGGCAGCTACAACCGCTCCGCAACAGCCGGCAGCCACCACACCGGGAGCCAGTGAAGACGGAAGAATTAAAGCTTCGCCATTAGCCAAAAAAATAGCGAAGGATAAAGGTGTTGACCTGAAATTAGTACAGGGCAGCGGCGATGGCGGGAGGATCATTAAAAAAGATATTGACAACTATACTCCTGCTGCCGCAGCAACAGCAACTGCTCCTGCTGCCGTTACGGTGCCTGCCTTTACGGCTGCTCCCGGAACAGAAGGATATACCGACATCAGCCTGAACCAGATTCGTAAAGTAATTGCCCGCCGCCTTAGCGAAAGCAAGTTTGCCGCGCCGCATTTTTATCTTACTATGGAAATAGTAATGGACAATGCCATTGCTGCCCGCGCGCAGATGAATGAAGTAAGCCCGGCAAAGATCAGCTTTAATGATATGGTGGTAAAAGCCGCGGCTATGGCTTTACGCCGGCACCCGGCGGTAAACAGTAGCTGGATGAACGAAAGCATACGCCAGTGGCACCATATTCATGTGGGCATAGCGGTAGCCATTGAAGACGGGCTGATTGTGCCGGTAGTGCGTTTTGCCGATCAGAAATCGCTGAGCCAGATTGCCGCGGAAAGTAAAGAGCTGAGCGGCCGTGCGCGCAATAAAAAATTACAGCCCAACGAGTTTAGCGGCAACACCTTTACCATTTCTAACCTGGGCATGATGGATATTGATGAGTTTACCGCTATCATCAACCCCCCCGACAGCGCGATCATGGCGGTGGGCCGTATTAAAGAAACCGTAGTAAAAAAAGGCGATGGATTTGGCGTAAGCAATATCATGAAAATAACACTAAGCTGCGACCACAGGAGCGTGGATGGTGCTGTAGGCGCCGCGTTTTTACAAACCTTTAAAAAATACTTAGAAAACCCGGTAACGATGCTGGTGTGAAAGATTTGAAATTTGAGATTTCTGATTTGAGATGTAAGCATCACGATACTAACGGGTCAGTACAAACGAAACAAGCGATTTAACAAACACGATATCATTAACCACTTAATTACACATCATTTGAAAAAGACATTTTTCCTGCTGGCAGCAGCGCTCCTCAGCGCTAACTTATTTGCGCAAAAAGCCGTTTCTATTTTTAATGGCAAAGATCTTTCGGGCTGGACGATCAACGGTACCGAAAAATGGTATGTGGAAAAGGGTGAGCTGATCTGTGAAAGTGGGCCGGATAAGGCTTACGGCTACCTGTCTACCGATAAAAATTATAAGGATTTTGATCTTACTCTGCAGTTCAAGCAGGAGGCGGAAGGAAACAGCGGCATCTTTTTTCGCTCCACCATTGATGGTGTAAAGATCAGCGGGTGGCAGGCCGAAGTGGCGCCTCCCGGCAGCAATACAGGTGGTATTTACGAATCGTACGGACGCGGCTGGCTGATTAAGCCCGAAGCAGAAAAGGATAAATTCCTTAAATACGGCAAATGGAATACCTATCGCTTAAGGGTGGTGGGCGATGAAGTAACCACCTGGGTGAATGGTCATGAAATGATTACCCTGAAAGACGAAAAAATTGGTAAGGGAGAAGGTTTTATCGCCCTGCAGATCCACGATGGCGGCGGTATAAAAGTAAGGTGGAAAAATATAAAGATTAAGGAACTGTAAAAATGATTTCTATATTTCTTACATCACATTAATGATAAGATCAGTTCGGCGTTGCGGATATGCTAAGTATCCGCAACGCTTTTTTATTTAAGCCGTGCAACCTGTACCTGCAACATCAACCCAAATCAGCAACCTCATCCCTGATCCTCACCCCCAGTCCCGGAGCTGCCGTTGGCATTATCTTTCCAAAATCATAATGCAAGCCTTCGGCTATGTCTTCCTCCAGCAGCAAAGGGCCATCAGCGTCCATATAATCTACCTGCGGCGACAGGTGAACCATAGCCGCCGTGCCCACCGTGCTTTCATTCATGCAACCCAGCATGACCTTCATATCCAGTTGCTTCGCTTCGGCAATCATACGCAATGCAGGCGTAATGCCGCTGCACTTGGTGAGCTTGATATTGATGCCGTGAAAATAGCCCCGGCACTTTTTTACATCGGCTTCCCCCGCACAGCTTTCATCCGCAATTAAAGGCAACGGCGATTGCTCATATAATATTTTCATACCCTCCCAGTTGTCCTTAGCCAAAGGCTGTTCCACCAGCTCTACATCCAGTTGCTGCAGCACCGGCAATATATCCAGCGCTTCCTCCACTGTCCACCCCGCATTGGCATCTACCCTGAACACTGCATCAGAATGTTTGCGTAATGCTTCCATAATGGCAATATCTTCCTTGGTACCTAATTTTATTTTATATACCGGCCAGGGCTTTTCCTCCATTTTCCCCAGCATTTTTTCAATGGAATCAATGCCAATGGTATAATCCGTTAGCGGTGCTGCTGAAATGTCTGTATTCCACAACCCGTAAAGCGGCTGTTTTTTTAATTTCCCGTAGATATCCCAGGCGGCGATATCCAATGCTGCTACCAGAAAGGGATTGGCCGGGAAAAGGTGATGCAGGTAATGCCAGTAACGATCGGGATGGGTAAAAGAAAACTTTTCAATAAACGCCTTCTTCCGCTCAATATCCGTTATCATTTTTTCAACTGTTACATCATAATAGGTTATTGCCGGCGCTTCCCCGTAACCTTTAACACCATTAAAGTTCAGCTCCACCAGCAATGAAGGCTGATGCGTTTTTGTTCCTTTGGAAATAGTGAAGGGATACCTGAATTTTAAATTATTATGCCGGTATTGTATTTTAATGCCCATATGGAGAAGTTTGGGAGTTTATGGTTTATGGTTTTTCTTCGCTCTCATTGCCCCTTATCTGCCCGTCCGGAGGCAGGCCTCAATCACGGAGATACAACGGCATAAAGGCACACGGAGAGAAATATTTAGTGCATTTTATTCGTGCATTCGTGGCTGGCTTAAGTTGTATTTTTAAATCGGTCCGCTTGCAGTCCGCTGGAATTCGTGGCGTAACAGTATCCAAATCTTTCTTTGGGTCCGTTGTTCCTTTGCGTTCTTTGCTTGAAAATCTACACAAATTTAAAATCCTGCGCCTGCCCTGCCGCTTGAATGTATATAACTGATCAGTTCGTTATTAAAATCATTTTCTTTTAAAAGTTGCTCTAAGGTAATATGCATACGGTAGCGCCAGTAATACCGCGGAATAGCCGGTACATTAATGCGTTCCTGAGCCGGATCCTCCCTCCTTATTTTTCCATCAATGCCCATCAGGTCCTGCAATAAAAAAACGCTCCACATGGCAGGTGAATATAAATGCTGTATAACGATGGCTTTATTGATCCAGGGCTCGCAATAATAAGGCGCAAGCCCGGGATGCTGCATCTCATTGTTGAAAAAATGTTGTGTTTCTTCCCTGTTCTCTTCCCACCAGGCCCGTATGGTGCTCATGTCGTGCGTTGATGGCGTAACAACAGATAACCGGGGCGCGTTGGCGGGATTGAAAAATGCTGCTCCCGCCTGTTTGGGCATGCGCTGAATTTCGAGGCTTAATATTCCCAGTTGCCGCATAATTTCGGGCACACAACGCGGCACCATACCCAAATCCTCGCCGCAAACCAGCATATTAGTTGATTTTTTGAGCGCGGGCAGCTTATACATGGCCTGTGTTGCCCAAAGTTCCTCCTGCCTGTGAAAGAAGTAGTCAACATACAATACTTTCAGTTGGTGCTGTGTATAACCATCTAAATGGCGGAATGAAATGGTATTCTCTATGTCTATCCTGAAATGAAATTGCTGTTGCTGCGAGCCTTCTTCTTCAAAAAGGATCACATTGGAAATCAAATCATATAATGCCGACTGAAGCAGTATATTTTCTTCATTTATTTCCAGGGAAGAAAAATAAGCCGCTGCTTTACGCTGGGTTGAGAATGACGGCTTAAGCGCATACGAGCCATCCTGGCGTAATTCAAGAAAATCCTTAACCAGGTTCCTGTTTTCTCCCAGTAATTCATACAAAACCGCATCGGTGATATAAGGTTCACAAAACCGGCTGTAATCGAAAGCTATCCCTCTTTCAGAAAATGTTGCCACGTCAACAGGAATTGCCGGTACAAAACGGCCCATTACGCCTTCCACAGCATGAGCGGGAATGCTCCATATCCTGAAAAAGCCCAGCACATGATCTACGCGAAAAGCGTCAAAATAGTTGCTCATCTGCTTAAACCGCCGGTGCCACCACTCGTACCCGTTCTGCTGCATACGTTCCCAGTTATAGGTTGGGAAGCCCCAGTTTTGCCCCTTTACGGCAAAGTCATCGGGTGGCGCGCCGGCCTGCATATCCATATGAAAGAGTTCGGGCTCCATCCAGGCATCGCAGCTATACCGGTTTACGCCAATAGGCAGATCGCCTTTTACAATTATTCCGTTCGCATGCGCATAGCCGGTAGCATCTTTTAATTGTGTATGAAGATGAAACTGTATGAAATAGTATATCCCTATCCCGTCAAAATGCTTTTGAGCAGCGCCCGATAACTTTTCTACAGTCTTTTTATCGTAGTTGCTGTACTGGCTCCATTCGGTGTATTTCGATGTTTTGTATGTATCCCGCAGGTAGCTGTACGCTGCATAAGGAATTAACCAATGGTGGTTATCTTCCATGAACTGCCTGTATGCTTCCTGCCCAAAGAATGCCTTTTTTTGTGCGTGGTATAATTGTTTGATGATCTCCCATTTATACCGCATCACTTCTTCGTAATCAATTTCCGCCAGGTCGTTTAACTGCTTTCTTTTTTTTCCGAGCAATCGTATGATCTGCGCATCTTCTTCCCGGGCTATTATCTCCACATTAAGATACAGGGGATGCAATGCAAAGGCGGAAATAGCATTGTAGGGATACGAGTCTTTCCAGGTATGCGTGGCCGTTGTATCATTCACGGGTAACAGTTGTATCATACGCATACCGGTTTTTTTAGCCCAGTCAACCAGCAATTTGATATCAGTAAACTCACCCGTGCCTAGGCTTTTTTTACTTCTGAGGCTGAATACGGGTATGTTTACGCCCGCTCCCCGCCAGGCAGCATGCATAAAATGCACAAAACCATCATGTAAAATGGTTAGCTTTTTTTTACCCCCGTTATCGTGGAGCAAACGGTTATCGCCATCTTCATAACGGATAAACGCTTTGGTTTTAATATGATAAACAGCATACTTATATGCCACCGGGAATACAGCGCCGGAAAGATTCACCTTTGTTGTCCACCAGTTATTTTCCCTGCTCATCCACACCGGATGGGCTGTATCCCATTCCCCCAGTTCCGCAGTTCCTCCAAGCAGGTAAATCACTTCATCCTTCTGAAGGAGCGGCGCTTTTACTTTAAAAACATGGGTATTGCCCTGGTAAGGCGCAGGCTTCACCGGTGACGGAGCAGGGGGCAACAAAACTTCCCTGAAGGGGGAAGTAAGAAAAGCATTTTCGTACTGCCCGGCAAAGTTCCAGGTATCCTGCAGGTGTATTTCTCCGGCGGTGATCTTTTGAACAGGTATCACTTTATCATCATTCCATTCTTCTGTAACCCTGCCGATCTTATCTTTAAAAAGATATTTATACCGGATATCACCGGGCAAACCTGCAGGAGACGTATTTAATTCCAGCACATAACTCCAATATTCCTCATTAAGGTAGTTCATGGTAACGGCGGCGCCGTCATCAAGGTTGCCTAACTGCGGAATATTTCCCGAAAGCTGCAACGACTCCCCAAATTGGGTATGGAAGCGTATATAAAAATGAATTTTTATCATAAGGGTGTATTTGCCTTAGTGGTAATGCTTTTCTGTTAACCCAACATTGTAAATGTAAAGAGACAAAAATACAGAGCGGGCATAAATTTTCTCCTTCTTACCCTAAAGAAGGCAAATCCTCGTTATATTTGCCGCAAATTAATGATCAGACATGGATACTGCCAATAAAAAATCCCGCGGTCTGTACTGGCTGCTTTTCTTACTTTCCGTAGTTGTTTTTTTCGTGGTATACGCGTTCGCCGGAAACTTCATTACGGTTACCCTTCCTTTTGTTGTTTACTTTTTTGCCAAGGCGCTTGATATCATATAATCCGCAGTCGGCCCAATGACTGCGCAATCATTTTACGAGAACAAGTCCCGGCTATATACGGAAGCGGTACTGTCTTTTAAAAGAAAGATAGCGGCATCGGCACTGTTCCGGTTAGTGGCTTTTGCTGCTTTTGGTTTATCGGGTTATTTTTTCTTTACACAGCGCTCAACCGGCTTATTACTTCTTTCGATACTGTTTTTTGCGCTATTCCTGCTGCTGGTCATATATGCGCAAAGGCTAAAAGAAAGGAAAGCCCTCATAGAGAAATTATTATTTATCAATAGCAATGAGTTGGGTGTTCTTAATAATGAATCCAATGAAATGGATAACGGCAGCCTTTTCACTAACGGCATGGGCTATGCGGAAGATCTTGATATTTTCGGACCCCGCTCCCTCTTTCATTTGCTGAACCGCTGTACTACCTCGCATGGCAAATCCGGCTTAGCCGCTTTGTTAGCGCAGCCTCTGTCAGACCCTGCCGCTATTACACAGCGGCAGGAAGCCGTTCAAACCCTTTCAGGCCAGGCTAACCAGAGACAACTCATTACCGCGCAGGGCTTGTTACACGCCGAAGCAGAAGGGAACCTGCACAGCCTTGAAACATGGCTGCAGCCTGCAACCAGTCTCCACAAAAAAAGATGGCTGCAGCTACTGCGCTGGATGCTGCCGCTGTACAATATTCCCTGCTTTTTATATTATATTGCTACCGGCGAAATGTTATATATAGCTATAGGTGTAATAGCCGCATGGCTGCTAACAGCGCGCTATGCAAAATATATTCACAGCCAGCATGAGCTTATCAGCAAAAAACAATCAGTTCTTGACCAGTATGCCGGTATTTTAAAAGCTTTTGCAGCGGTTGAAACCGGCTCATCTTCCGTGTTGCAGCAATTACGCCAAACAGCATTAAATGCCCACGGCGCTATCGGCAGCCTGGCAAAGCTTTCTTCCTTTTTTGATCAGCGCCTGAACCTGCTGGTGAATATTTTTCTGAACAGCCTTATATTGTATGATATGCAGTGCATACTGGCGCTGGAACAGTGGAAAGAGCGGTACAAAGGCCATTTTTCGCAGTGGCTGCACACGGTTGGAGATATAGAATGCTTAAATACACTTGCAGGCTTTGCCTTCAATCATCCCGGTTTCACCTATCCTTCGGTTAATACGGGTGAAACGCTTTTTATCAGCACTACGCAAATGGCACATCCGCTTATTGCTGCCACAGAACGGGTTGCCAATGATTTTGAAACCGGAAAAAGCAATAAGCTGGTACTGGTTACCGGGTCCAACATGTCGGGAAAAACCACTTTTTTACGAACATTGGGCGTTAATCTTATCCTGGCGCAAAGCGGGGCGCCGGTTTGCGCCAGGGAATTCATTTTTACACCTATGGAGATATTAACCTCTATCCGTGTTAATGACTCCCTGCAGGAACATACTTCCTATTTTATGGCTGAGCTAAAGCGCCTGCAACAAATTATACTGCGCCTGCAGCATAACAAACCTGCATTGGTGCTGATTGATGAAATATTGCGCGGCACCAATTCGGAAGACAAAACCTATGGATCGGAGCAGTTTATCCGGCAACTGCTGCAGTACAACTGCATTACCCTCTTTGCAACCCATGACCTCACATTAGCCTCACTCGAAAATACGTATAGCGGACAAGTCAGCAATGCTTGTTTTGAAAGCATTATACAGGATGATGCCCTGCACTTCGATTACAAGCTGCAACCCGGAGTAGCCAGGAACAAGAACGCTTCTTTTTTAATGAAGCAGATGGGGATTGTTAATAGTGATACTAATAGCTGACAACCGGGCACACAAAGGAAGATTTACAGGTATGAGGCATAGGGTATGAGGTATAGGGTATAGGGTATAAGGTATAAGGTATGAGGTATGAGGTATAGGGTATAGGGTATGAGCTACTAACGATACGATGAATACTCTTTTTTTTAACTCTCACTTTGCTCTTAGCCGGATTCCCTTTCGAATTTCGAGTTTACAACTTCGAATTTAATATTTGAATTTTATTTGGTTCTTGTTATTTGGTTCTTGATGCTTTGTATTTCCATTGAATTAAGGCTATCGGTGAGTGATACCTTACACCTCTCTCCAAGCAATTAAAGGCGGAGTATGATACTTCGCCTTAATGATTTCGAATGCCTGTTGCTTTAAACAAGCAGCAGGGCAAATACCGTAATAGTGGAAAAGAAAGCCCAGGCTATAATATAGGCCTGTGTTTCTTCTGCTGCATGCCGGGTAGTAAATAACTTTTTCATAGACACTGTTTTTTAAGGGTTAAAAATGACAGGGTCGGATCAAATTCCTTTAAGCTGAAGTTTCCAGGGAGGTATACGGAGTAAATAGGATATTAGTTTTCAAAACGGGGTTGTACACTTATTAACGACAAAGATGCTGTGGTATTGTGTTTGGGGGAGGGAGAGCAGGTTGCAGGTTACAAGGTTCAAGTTACAGGGGGGCAGGTTGCAGGGGTCAGGTTGCAGGGGTCAGCTATCTGTTGGGAAGCTTTTCTAACGATAGGATGAGTACTCCTTCTTTGTATAAGCAGCTATATAAAAAAATAGTACTCACCTGATAAAACATTCATATTTTGGACACAAATTATGAATGTTTAAAAACCTAAGCTATGATCAAATCCATCATTGCATTTGCAATCCCCCTCATTATGATGAGTTGCAGCAGCACAAAGCACAGTACCGAAAATGCTATTGATGAGCACAACAGTCAAAACGCTCTCGATTGGGATGGCATATACCGGGGCATATTACCCTGTGCAGACTGTGAAGGAATTCAAACTACGATATACCTTCAAAAAGACCTCAGCTTTACCATTAAATCAAGGTATCTTGGCAAGTCAGACAGCGTATTTCAAATGACGGGGCGCTTCACCTGGAATAAGGAAGGCAGCCAGATTACATTAACGTCTTCAGACAGCAGAGAAAAATATCAATACCAGGTGGGTGAAAACATACTTACCCAATTAGACCAGGAGGGTAAGAAAATAACCGGTGCACTGGCTAATCATTATATTCTTTCCAAAACGGCATTTGCACTTTATGAGCGCTACTGGAAACTGGTAGAACTAAATGGCAAACCCGTTATTGTGGATAGCAGCTTTAGAGAGGAACCATATCTCATTTTTAAGGAAGAGAACAACCGTGTGGTTGGAAATGATGGTTGTAATAGTCTGTCAGGGCCTTTTGGTTTGGAAGGAATGAATCGTATCACCATTTCAAAGGTAGCAGCTACCCTCATGGCCTGCCCCGATATGAATACAGCGCAACAATTTATGGAAGTGCTTCAAAAAGCAGATCATTATCAAATTGACGGAGATATGCTAACACTCAACAAAGCCAAAATGGCTCCGCTTGCCAGGTTTAAATTGGTTGTTATGAATTAGATTAGTTTCACAGGTAATGATTGCTTTTTAAGTTTTTGAGCAAGCCCTGTTTAGTTACTTACCTAAAACATATAAACTGAAACCTATATTCCGGTCTTTTGTATCTTCGGTTGCATCAATTATTTCCCGATGAAGGTTGACAAATTGTACAGCATATTCATTTATACGGTGAATGTTTCTATGCTCTTCCTTTCATTAACCTTCTCCGCGTCAGCACATGCACAAACTGAAACTATCAAAACAGCTACTGCCCTAAAAACAAAACTTTTTGAGGAGCAATTTGTTATAATCAATGGTATAGAACAATGGGTTACTATCAAAGGAGAAAGTTCAAAGCCCGTCATACTGTTTCTTCACGGTGGGCCGGGCAGTCCGTTAAGCCCGTACGCGAATCATCTCTACAAGAATTTGGAAGATGACTTCATTGTAGTGCAATGGGATCAGCGGGGAACAGGAAAAACTTTTGGCAAACTTGCTCCGCAGGAATTAACTCCCGAATATTTGAAAGACCATCCTTTAACGGTTGACCTGATGACAGGCGACGGTATTGCACTGGCGGAATATCTTTTAAAGCATCTGAGCAAGCAAAAAATTATTCTTTTTGGTACATCCTGGGGTTCGGTACTCGCGGTAAAAATGGTTACCCGGCGGCCCGATCTTTTTTACGCTTATGTGGGACATTCTCAAATTGTTAATCCTGCCATTGACCTGGAATTGTATAATACGATTTATACAATGGCAGAGATCAAACATGACAAAGATGGCTTAGCCATATTACATGCAACAGGAAAGCCTCCTTATGACAGGGCAAGGAAGACAGGGCAGTTACTGCGGATCATAAAAAAGTATGAACAGGAAAATTCGATTCCTGCTCCCGGGAGTTGGTTTGTACCTTCTCCTGATTATGATAATGAAAAAGATAATCAGGACAGAAATGACGGAGATGACTATTCATTTGTGAACTATGCAGGTGATAGTGTTTTGGGTGTGCCATCAATGAGCAGCACCATCAACTTAATGAAAGACAATGTAAATTTTAAGATCCCGGTATATTTAATTCAGGGTGATGAGGATATTTTAACGCCAAAAGAAAAATCAAAAAAATACTTTGATAAAATAAAAGCACCTGAAAAGAAATATTATTTATTACCCAAAACAGCACATGGTTTTAATTTATCAGTATTAGAAACTCAGTATAAGATATTTAAACGCATCAGTGAACTGCTATGAACATCCATTTTATACAACACGAAGTTTTTGAAGCGCCGGGCGCATATCTGAAATGGGCTGAGCAAAAAGGCTATCAAATTACTTTTTCAAAAGTCTATGAATTTCAACCCTTACCCGATGCTGCCGCGCATATTGATCTGCTGATCATTTTAGGAGGGCCGCAGAGCCCTGATACTTCCGTATTGCAATGCCCCCATTTTAACGCAGAAGCTGAGATGAACCTGATCCGGAAATGCATTCAGGCCAAGAAAGCCATAGTGGGTGTTTGCCTGGGCTCCCAACTCATCGGACAAAGTCTCAATGCCCCTTATGCTCATAGTCCGGAAAAGGAAATCGGAAATTTCTCCATCGCTTTAACCGAAGCTGGAAAGCAGGATGAAAACATCAGCCATTTTGGCCCGGTACTCACCGTTGGTCACTGGCATAATGATATGCCGGGACTGACAGACGACTGTGAGATTCTGGCTATCAGCGAAGGGTGCCCGCGGCAGATTATAAAATACGCCGACTATGTTTACGGCTTTCAATGCCATATGGAACTGACAAAAGAAGTGGTTGCGTTACTGATTGAAAACGAGGATGATCTAAAAGAAAAAAGCAGGAAGCATACATTTGTTCAATCGCCGGAAAAAATGCTCGGTTACGACTACGGAGAAATGAACAACAAGCTTTTTGTATTTCTGGATAAGCTGGTAGCGGCATTTCAACCTATACTCAACACCCGGCAACGGTAGTGCAAACAGAAAGTATTGTACTGCTGCGCACATCACCACCTGTTTTGTTGCCAGGGGCAAACAAGGCAGGCATGAAGAACAGAAATCTCAAATGCGCAGCATATTGGGTAAAGTCAGGAGTACACACCCGGAAGGCAGCTTTGGTAACGAGAAGCAACACTATCTTCTCGATAAAATAAAAAGCCAATCCCAACGATCGGCCTTTTTTACATTTTATTCCATTAAGATAGCAATGTCTCAGCTTTAATCATTAATCGCAAGTAAGTCCAGATAATGCACTTTGATAGGCAGCTTTTTCCTCTGCGCTCAAGCCGGTAACACAATCCGTTTCAAGATATTCCTGAAGTGCCGCTTTATAAGCCTTACAATTAGCAGAATTAATATTGGCCGCATAAGTCTGAACCGCATCTGCTACTCTTTTAGCTGCACTGGTGCAATCCACTTTTTTTTCCTTTTTGCAACTCGAAACCAAAACAGGAGCCATGCCACAAATTAAGAGACCGAACAAAATTTTTTTCATACTTTTTAATTTTTAAGGATTAATTTAAATGAAAGAAATATATGAACGGACTACTATATAATATTATTGTAATAATATATAATTCAATTTGAAAGAAACAACCCGTGTAACGCCATTGCTATAACGTTAACTATGCTTTTACAAGATGTATAAATATGTGGTTAATAAAGCTAACCGGATGCTATAACTTTTACTGCCTCTACTTATTCTTCTCCTCCAGTTCCAGCAACTTTTCAAAAGTTTGCTCGTATTCTTTATTGGCGGCGGCAAGCGCTTCGCCGTTCTTTTGATAGCCGGATTCGGCAGCGAGGAATTTGTTCTTATCAGAATAGATATCAGGTGAAGCCAGTTGCGCTTCAAATGTGGTTTTTTGCCGGGTTAAAGCAGCAATTTTTTCTTCGAGTTGCTCCAGGTTTTTTTGCTGCTTTTGCAATGCTCTTTTCAGCTCTTTATCAATAGGCCCTTTTACTATGGCTTTGGCAGGCGCAACAGGCCGCTGTTCCTTCACCGGCGCCTTTTTCTCCTGTTGCTTTACAGCAGCACCGCCTGCTTTTGCCGCTTCCGCTTTTTTTCTCTCTTTCCACTCCATCCATTCTTCATATCCTCCGGCAAAATCTTTGATCTCGTAATTTTCAATCTCCCATATCCGGTTGGCCGCTTTTGAAATAAAATGCCTGTCGTGACTTACCATGATCAGGCTGCCCTGGTAGCGGTTCAATGCTTCTATCAATAAGTCAATGGAAAGCAAGTCGAGGTGATTGGTAGGCTCATCCAATATTAAAAAATTGGCTTTGCTTACCATGGTTTTCGCCAGTGCCACCCGTGCTTTTTCTCCCCCGCTCAGCACTCTAATTTTTTTATCCGTATCATCGCCGCTAAATAAAAAACATCCCAGCAGCGTTCTTAATTCCTGTTCCGTTTTCTGGCTGCCGCAATTTTTCATCTCTTCGAGGATGGTTTGCTGCACGTTCAGCGCCTCTAATTGGTGCTGGGCATAAAAGCTTTCCTCCACGTTATGCCCCCATATCCTTTCACCTGTAAAAGACTCCGTACCCGCAACGATCCTGAGAAGGGTTGACTTTCCCTTACCGTTAGCGCCTATCAGCGCAATTTTATCGCCACGGTTAATTTCAGCGGATGTATTCTCAACGATCTTAATATTGCCAAAGCTTTTGCTAACATGCTTTAAGGTGCAAATGATCTTCCCCGGCACCTTGTCTAACTGGAAGTTGATCTTTATTTCAGGACGGTCAACAGATACATCTTCTATCCGGTCTAACTTATCTAACCGTTTCATAGCACTTTGCGCCGCAGCCGCTTTAGTGGCCTTTGCACGAAAGCGTTCTATAAATCTTTCCTGCTGCTTAATATACTCCTGCTGGTTCTCAAAAGAACGCTGCTGCAGTTCTATCCGCATTGCTTTTTCGGTTTCATAAAAATCGTAGTTGCCAATATAGAAATGCAGTTGTTGCTGGTATAGTTCCACAATTTTGGTAACCATGCGGTTCAAAAAATATTTATCGTGGCTTACAATTACTACTGATCCTTTGTAATGCAGCAAATATTTTTCCAGCCATTCAATGGAAGGAAGATCGAGGTGGTTGGTGGGCTCATCTAACAGCAGCAGGTCGGGCTGCTGCAATATCATTTTAGCCAGCAGCACCCGCATACGCCATCCCCCGCTAAATTCTTTATAAGGCCTTTGCAGGTCATTATTGGCAAAGCCCAGGCCCTGCAACACTTCTTCCGTTTGGTGATGAATATTATATCCACCCAGCATTTCCAGCTCATGCAGTTTGTCTGAATATTCATGCAGCAGGGCTTCATCTTCATGCTCTTTTTCGAGGCGATTGCCCAATACCTCAATTTCCTTTTCTAATAACAATATTTTTTCGAAGGCGCCGAGGGCAACCTGCAGTATGGATTCGTTGGTATCAAAGCTCAGCAAATCCTGGTGCAGGTACCCAATCGTTGTGCCCCTGCCTCTTTCTATTGTTCCGGCAGAAGGGAGGTATTCGCCTACCAGCACTTTCAGTAAGGTTGATTTTCCCGTTCCGTTGTAACCGATCAGCCCTATCCTTTCGCCGGGCTGTATATGCCAGGTGGCATCCCGTACAATGGTTCTTGCGCCAAATTCAAAAGTCACATCCTGCAATCCTGCCAGCATAGTTCCAAAAAATAACTTTATTGTTTTATAGAATCCGGATTATCTCCGGGACTGTCTGTTTTTATTACAGCAGGCGTTTCGGGATTAATGGCAGGCACATTATATTTTCCTTCAATAAAGGAAAGATAATTCTGTACCCTGAAGGTTTGGTCAATCTCGCTGTATAAGGTGCGTTGCTTTGCGCTTAAGCCTTCCGGATCCTGCATATGCTGTGTCATTTCCTGTACCGACATGCTTCCCAAAGCGGCATAATACCTCAATTGCTGATCAATATCCTTTTTAATATCTTTCAATACCCTGTCGCCCAGCTCTTTATAATCTGCTTCGTAAGCGGCTTCCATTACCGATATGGCTACAATATTCTGCTGGTTGCCACGGCTTACCATAGCATATGGCATATTGGCCACATTAATCCCTTTATCGCTCTTTTCTAATAATTTCCTCGCTTCTTCCTTTCTGCCATCTTTAGCCATGCTTTCAGCCGCATTGGCATAAGCCTGCCGTATGGTTAACAAATGACGCCGGTTCTCTTCATCAAAATATACGCCCGGGATGTTTGCATTACCAAAGGCAAACTTTTTCATCATATTTTCATAGGCCGCTTCCGTGTTTACATTAGTCGCATTATCCTGCTTAAGCTGTACGGGCACTAAGCGGTAGCTCAATCCATCCGCCCTCAGGTACCTGGAAAAACCCAGCTCGCTGAAAGGTGCAGTGAAATAGATAGGCCGTTTCCAGTTGTTGGCTGCAAGTACATTCAGTACGGCCAGATCATTTTTCATCAGCGCGTTTTTACCCTCCGGCAAGTCAAACCTTAATTCATCTACCAGGGTATCGTCTGCATTTACTGTTCCGTTTTCACGTACCAGCGCACTGTCTACCGGCAAACTGAATTTTCTTACAGGAAAAGTATTGAATACATTATCGGCGCCATAGGTTATGGTATAGGCGGGATCATCGCTGCCAATGATCCTGGTTAATACATCACCAAGGTATACATACTGGTTCTGGGGGATATTGGGCTTGGCCTCAAAGTATACCACGTTGCGTTTATCGCCTTCCGTTTTTTCGGGCCCCCACAATAAAGCTATAGGATCGCTGTCATTTACCTTATACCGCATCTGGTTAATATACCAGTCTATGCCCAACAGGCTGTAATTCACCACCCGTATGTCGCGGCGGATGCCTTCCACTTCCTGCGCATACCATAAAGGATAGGTATCATTATCGCCGAATGTAAAGAGTATGGCGTTAGGCGCGCAGCTTTCGAGGTAGTCTTTCGCCAGGTCGCGGGCCAGCTCCTTTTTGCTCCTGTCGTGATCGTCCCACTCCTGGAAACCCATGATAACAGGAACGGCCAGGGTACAGATCACTGCCGCGGCATAACCAGCCAGCTTAGCATTCATTACTTTTTGAAACCATTGCTTTACCATCATTACGCCAATGCCAATCCATATAGCAAATGCATAATAAGAACCGGCAAACGCGTAATCGCGTTCACGCGGTTGCGGACCGGCCGCATTCAGGTAAAACACAATGGCAAAACCGGTAAAGAAGAACAATAAAAAGCTTACTAAAAAGTCTTCGCGGTGATGACGGTAATGGAAGAACAGTCCGATAAGACCCAGTATAAAAGGCAAAGCAAATAATTTATTGTTGGCCTTATTATCCTTAATGCTGTCGGGCAGCTTAGACTGGTCGCCCAAAAACAGGTTATCAATAAATGAAATGCCGGTAATGGTATTACCATCCCGCACATTGCCGGTTCCCTGCAGGTCGTTTTGCTTACCAATGAAATTCCATCCAAAATACCGCAGGTACATCCATCCTATCTGGTAACCGAAAGCCCAGCGGATATTATCAACATAGGTGGGTTTTTCATCTTTTCCCAATCCCAGCCAGCTCCGGTAATAATTGGCGTGCCCCTGGTCGTTGCTGGCATCCCATATACGGGGCAGGAACATCATATCTTCGGCCTCATACTCGTATTCAAAGTTTTTACCGATATTGATGTACTTCTTATCTCCCTTCTGCCAGCGGTAGCCTTTTTCTTTAACCATTGGGGTACCATCTGGATTCCTTTTTACATCGGCGGCAAAGGTTTGTCCGTATATTAACGGAAAATCGCCATACTGCTCACGGCCAACATAACCTACCAAACTCATGGGATTATCTACATTATACATATCTACCGAAGGGTTGGCTGCAGAGCGGATCATGGTAGTAAGATAGGTAGAGTAGCCAATAAGTATAAATGCAAAGCACCACAGACCCAGCTTAAGGAAGTTCAGTATTTTAGCCCTGCTGTGGTAAGCGGCATATACCACTATGGTGGTACCGGCTACAAAGAGCAGGAAAGACAGGAAAGAGGTAATGTAAGGAAACGAGAACAGGAAAATAAAAACAGAAAGCCAGACAGCAAAACCTGTGAAATTATTGATCAGCTTATCGGCCCGGCGGATACCTATTACTATTACAATGGCAAGCAGGGCAAAATAAGTGGCGAAACCCGTAAAAAAGGGCAAGCCGAGTCCGTTTACAAACCAGCGGTCGAATATGCCCGAGCCGGTTATGGTATATTGTATTACAAATTTTTGTACAAACCCTGTAATGATACAGCCTACTATAAAAGCCCAGAAGATACCCCAGGGCGTGGTTTTATACCGGCGGAAATAATATATCATTACAATGGCAGGAATGGTAAGCAGGTTAAGCAGGTGAATGCCTATAGATAACCCGATAACAAAAAACAGCAATACAATCCATCGGTCTGCCCCGGGCTCATCGGCATTATGCTCCCATTTTAACATCATCCAGAATACCAGCGCAGTAAGGAATGAGGAAAAAGCGTATACTTCCCCTTCAACGGCGCTGTACCACATAGAATCGCTGAAAGTAAAGGCCAGGGCGCCCACTACACCGGCAGCCATAATGGTAAACAACTTTTCAGCGTTTAAGGTGGCATGCGCTTTCTGGTATATTTTACGGGTAAAATGCGTTATCGTCCAAAAAAGAAACAGTATGGTAAAGCCACTGGCCAAAGCGCTCATGATGTTCACGGCCTTGGCGGCGGTTAACGGGTTATCGCCGAATAGCACAATAAAAATGCGCCCGATGATCACAAATAACGGCGCTCCGGGGGGGTGGGGGATCTGCAGCTTAAAACAACTGCTCACAAATTCGCCGCAATCCCAAAGGCTTCCTCCTGCCTCTGCTGTTAAAATATATACGGCACAGGCAATAATGCAAACAATCCATCCGGTAATGTTATTAACCTTGTTGAAATTCATATTAGTACTGTCTTTTATAAGATTGGCAAACCTACACGAATTTTAATAAGCTACAAAAACCACTGCAATGAATTTGGTTATCCTTATCACATTTTTAAACCGTGGTTAAGGATTTCACGCAGAGTGCACACAGGAACAAAGAACGCAAGTGCGTTTTGAGGTTTGAATTTAAGAAACTATAAATCACAAACTACAAACTTCCCCTCGTCTCCGTAATTCTATCTTTCACGGCTCTCCGGCTTCGGATTTAATTTTGCCAACATTCATTTGCTAACAATTTGCATCATTGTTTCATTTTTTATATCTTCGTGTGCTCATACAAATACCTGTTGCTCAAATTAGTCCGGTCATATCGCTTCTGTGCTGCGCTGCTGTTGCTGATCAGCTTTTCAGCAACGCAATTTCCCTTTGAGCTTTTTCATAACCACGGCAATACCGTTGTTTGCAGCGCGTATAGCCAGGGAACAGATATATGCCAGCATAAATCGCACCTGGCTACAAAAAAGGATCATTGCTTGGCATGCAGCATTCATGTAGAAAAAGTATTCCTGTTCAACAGCCCGCTTCCGGAATACAGTTCCGGCAGCAGTTTCCTGTTCCGGCACATTGCTTTTGCCGGTATACATTCCAACACGCCGGAACATACTGCGCTCCGGGGACCCCCACATTGTATGGCGTAAACACCCTCAGCCGGACGTCATCTTCTTTACGCATAACAACAGCATAGCGGAACCAACTATCATTCGCACAAAAACATAATTAGCTATTACACTTTGATAAGCTGTGTACTGCTGTTTTACGGCGTTAACTGAAACATTCTTCATTATTTAAGCGTATCATTTTGAAACATCATTATATCAGGCTATTCCTTATATCATTTGCTGTATTTTTTTTAAGCATTGGTTTTACAAGAGCACAACACCTGTTGCCTGAACCCATAAAAAATGCCCGTAGCGGCATAGCCAGGGTTTCTGTTTCAGGCCGGGTAAGCGATGCACAAACAGGCGAGCCCCTGGCAGGCGCTTCCGTATATATTGCCGATGCTAAAACAGGCGCTGTTACCAATGCAAACGGAGCATACATGATCAGGAATATTGCAGCAGGCAGCTATCTTATTGAAATTTCTTTTGTTGGGTACAGCAGCATTACGGAACAGGTGAAGCTTACAGGAGACCTGCAAAAGGATTTTGCGCTGCTGCCTTCTGTTCTGGAAAATGAAGGTATAACGGTAACCGGCGTTTCCACTGCCACAAAAATTAAAAGAACGCCCACACCGGTTACCATCATGAGCAAAAAAGAACTTACCCAGGTGGCGGCAACGAACCTCATAGATGCATTGAGCAAAAGCCCCGGCGTAGCCCAAGTTTCAACGGGACCTTCCATTTCAAAACCTATTATCCGGGGGCTGGGCTACAACCGGGTGGTAGTGCTCAATGATGGCATACGCCAGGAAGGACAGCAGTGGGGCGATGAGCACGGTATTGAAATAGATGAATACAGCGTGCAGAAGGTGGAGATATTGAAAGGGCCCGCTTCCCTTATTTACGGAAGTGATGCCATGGCCGGTGTGATCAATATTTTAACCAACGTACCTGCCGCGGAAGGAACTATAAAAGGAAACATCGTTGGCAATTATCAAACCAATAATAAGCTCCGCGGCTTTGGCGCTAACCTGGCAGGCAATAAAAACGGGCTGAACTGGAATGTATACGGATCTTTTAAAGGAGCGCAGGACTATAAAAATAAATACGATGGTTATGTATTCAATTCAAAATTTAATGAAAAGAATATTGGGGGGTATATTGGTTACAACGGAAGCTGGGGCTACAGCCATATTATTGTGAGCAGCTTTAACCAGGAGCCCGGACTTATAGAAGGCGACCGCGATGCGCTTACGGGAAAATTCATACGGGAAATAAACAATAATGGCATAGCGGAAACAAGAATAACGGAACGCAGTGATTTCTCGGGGATTCACCCCGGTATTCCCCGGCAGCATATTCAACACTTTAAAGTTGCCGCCGATAACAGGTTTAACGTGGGCAACGGAAAACTCTCCGTTAATCTTGGCTTCCAAAACAACAAAAGAAAAGAGTTCGCGGATGTGCTGGAGCCGGATACGCCCGAATTGTATTTTGATCTTAACACATTTACCTATAATGTGCAATACCACTTCCCGGATAACAACAAATGGAAAACCGCTGTGGGCATTACCGGTATGCAGCAAAGCAATACCAATAAGGCGGAGGAAGTGCTGATCCCCGAATATCATTTATTTGATGCAGGCGCTTTTGTATACACGCAGCGCAATTACGATCGCTTTACCCTTAGCGGGGGCATACGGTTTGATAACAGGAGCATAGATTCAAAAAAATTAACGGAAAACAATGAAACAAAGTTTGAACCCTTTACCAGGTCGTTCAGCAATGTATCGGGCAGTGCCGGCATTAGTTATGAAGCCGGTAAAGCCACAACGCTAAAACTTAACATAGCAAGAGGATTCCGTGCGCCGGGCATTGCCGAGCTAGCCTCTAACGGCACGCATGAAGGCACTAACCGGTACGAATACGGCGATCAAAGCCTGAGATCGGAAAGCAGCCTGCAGACCGATATAGGGGCGGAGATCAATACCGAACACCTGTCTTTAAGCGCAACCGGTTTTGTAAACGCCATTGATCATTTTATTTTTTACAGAAAGCTTTCTAATGTTAATGGCGGCGATTCGCTGGTGCACGTAGATGGCGATGATATTACCGCTTTTACCTTCAGCCAGGCCAAAGCCCTTTTGTATGGCGCGGAATTATATATGGATATTCATCCCCATCCGTTAGACTGGCTGCATTTCGAAAATACATTCTCGTATGTAAGCGGTGAATTTAACCAGCCGGTGGAAGGCGTAAAGCATATCCCCTTTATACCCGCCGCCCGGCTCATTACGCAACTGAAAGGAGAATTTCTACAGAAAGGAAAAAAGATCAGCAACCTTTCCATCACTGCTGAGTTGGATAATACGTTCAGGCAGAACAAGGCGTTCACCGCCTATAATACAGAAACGCCTACAAAAGGTTACAGCTTACTGAATGCCTTTATAGGAGCGGATATCATGCATCATAAAATAACGCTGTTCTCGGTGTATGTTTCGGGCAGCAACCTTGCCAACGCCGCTTATCAAAGTCATTTAAGCCGGTTGAAATACACCGATGTAAATGATGTTACCGGGCGGCAGGGTGTATATAACATGGGGAGGAACTTTAGTGTAAAGATCAATGTGCCGTTGTCGTTTTAAGCAGTACCATATCATTCTTATTATCCGAAATTCAGCATCAGCCTATAAAGCAAAGTGACTCTCTAAAAAGTAATATTTTGTCACAAAGTCTCTAAGGCACGAAGAAAACAAAACCTGAAGGTCAGGACTTTGTGTCTTAGGGTCTTAGTGGCATTTCTTCTATACGGTACTTTGAGGCAGCCTCTTTTTTCTAAAAAAAAGCAGATTTGTTGTTGATTTGTTAAAACAATTCTGCATATTGTATTGCAATTAAAAGCATAGCCTTGTAATCAATATGACAATCAGCGGTTTTACTATAGTCCGGAATGCTACAAAACTTTATTACCCCATTAAAGAATCCATCCAATCCATTCTTCCGATGGTAGACGAGTTTATTGTAGCATTGGGAAACTGTGACGAGGATGACAATACCCTGGAAGAGATACAAAGCATAGGATCTGATAAAATAAGGATCATCCACACGGTATGGGATCTGGAAAAATATCCCGGCGGTACGGCATATGCCCATCAAACAGATATAGCAAAAAAGGAATGCAAAGGCGACTGGCTTTTTTACCTGCAAAGTGATGAAGTGATCCATGAAAAATACCTGCCGGTCATTAAAAAAAAATGTGAAATCTTTTTAAAAGATAAAGAGGTAGAAGGCCTGCTTTTTGACTATAAGCATTTCTGGGGCGATTATAGTCACTATATCGAATCTCACGGATGGTACGCAAAGGAAATAAGAATCATCCGCAACCTGCCTCACATACACTCATGGGGTGATGCACAGTCGTTCAGGAACATCCCGGATTTTGATGGAATAGATTATTACCAGAAAAGGGGAGCATATAAGCTGAAAGTAGCCAGTGCAGATGCCTGCGTATACCATTATGGCTGGGTTCGCCCGCCCCGGTATATGCAAAACAAGCGGAAAGTATATGTGAGCAATTATAAAGGAGCCGCTGTTGCAGAGAAGGATTTCAGGCAAAGTGAAGCAGAGTTTAATTTTGGTGATCTCAGCAAACTAAGCAGTTTCAGTGAAACACATCCGCGGGTAATGGAAAATACGATCAGCCGGTTTAACTGGCAGGATAAGCTTTACCCCAATAAGCCACCTGATCCCAAAATAAAACACAAACACGAGAAGTGGAAAAATCGCTTGCTGTCTTATATCGAAAAGAAATTATTGAGCGGCAACCAAATCTTCACTTTTAAAAATTATATTCTTATCAGGCGTCAACTTGATAATAAATTATTTTTTTAGATCAGTACACTAATGCGTACAGCCCCCGCAAGATTAATGCTCAGTCAAAGTCAGGAACAAAATATACTTTTTAAATAAACAAACTTCTTATGTTCAACTTTTTGAAAAAATCTTTCAACAAGAAAAAAGCCCGCAGGGTAACTCAGGAATATGCCTATAAAATTGACAGCTTCCTATTACCAGCAGAAGGAGAAATACAATTTGCTAATTGGCTGAATCCGCTTGTAAAATCTAAGACCATTACACAATCTGAAATTAATTTCTATAAAAAATTCATTAGAAAAGGAGACCTGGTAATTGACATAGGAGCAAATATTGGTGATACAACAGTTCCTATGGCATTGGCTGCAGGGAAAGAAGGGTTAACGCTTGGATTTGACCCCAATCCCTATGTGTATAAAATTTTAGAGGCAAACTCCAAACTTAATTCCAGCAAGACAAACATTATACCTCTCCCTTATGCCATCACAGAAAACGAAAGTGAGTTTTTTTACAACTCATCAGAAGCATCCTTTGCTAATGGAGGTATCCAGGAGATAGACAAGGGATATCATGGAAAATATTCACTGCAACAAAAAATAAAAGGCATAAGGCTGTCCGATTATTTACGTGAAAATTATTCCAAAGAGTTGAATAAACTCTCGTTTATAAAAGTAGATGCTGAAGGATTGGATAGTACGATTCTTAAATCTGTAAGAGACCTGATCGAAACATACAAGCCGCTGGTTATTGCGGAATGCTTTACAAAATCTACAAAGGAAGAACGATATGACCTTTACAATACTGTAGCTTTACCCGGCTATAAGATTTATAAATTTGATGACTTTGATGAAAACGCATCTGTAACGCTCATTTCGAACAAAGAGGAAATGACGAATTGGAAAACTTTTAACCTCTATGCTGAGTACAGTGCATAGTTAACGGGTGAACAAAACTATTCTCCGCTTATATACCTTCTATTGCATCGCAAGGGAGAAGATGATTGATGTTTGATGCGCTAAGTGTATCTGATGCTTTACAAAGACGCTCTCAGCGTAAGTTTAAAGGGCACTTCAATATGATCTTTGGCGCCGGATAATATCAGCTCGGCAGCTTTTACGCCCATTTGACGAAAGTCTGTTGATATGGTGGTGATCCCGTTTAAGATTATTTTTTTCATAACAGTTTCATTATAGGAAATAACGCCAATATGCTTGCCGATTTTATACTTCATGGATATGAGCCTTTCGATGAGTATTACCAGATCGGCTTCCATAACGTTAATGTATACCTCGCCGCTATTGATAGGCTCTTTTGCAATATCGTGCACCACTTTATGCGTAAAGGCATATTCCTGGCAAAAACGGTTGAACCCTTTTAATATGCCTTTGGGATAATAGCTTTTTTCGGGGAAGATGATTTTTATAGTATGGTATTTGGCCAACTGCTTCAGCGCCTGCTCCAGCGCATTGTAAATATCGTTCTCAAAATTTTCATACACAGCGCCATATTCGCCGTTTACACCGGGAACCTTTTTATCGAGTAATATCAGCTTATGCCTTGGAATGGTATTGATAATTTCATGCGCGTTTTCTCCGCCTTCTATAAAATGGGGGATGATCACAAAATGCGAATAGTCTTCTCTGGCATTGCCCAATAGCTTCTTAAACAGGGCAAAATCATTATTATAAATGTAAAAATCAATGGCCACATGCTCTCCCAGGGTTTCCACAAAGCCATCGTATATGATTTTTTTATGGGCGCTCAGCTTATTAAACAACAACATTACATGCTGGGTTTGTTTAATATCGTCGTTAATAATATAATATCCTTTACCCGGAACTGAGCCGAGGACGCCCATTTTTTTCAGGTGCTTATATCCTTTTTCAGCAGTATCTCTTGATATTTCCAGCTCAAAGCTGAGCTCATTGATAGAAGGAACAAGATCATCTTTTTTTAGCTTCCCCGCCTCTATGGCATTCAGTATGGAATGCGTAAGCTGGAGGTATTTGGGTGTAGCAGAAAATTCATCTACCTGCACATGCTCAAAAAAATTGCTGAATTTCATCCCTGTATTTTATGTTTCAGCAAATATAAAGTATGCGCCTGTTATATGGGTTAACAGTATCGGGTCACGCAGGCAGGTTTTCGCAGAGACCGCTAAGGAATCATCATCTGTTTACAACGCTCCTCTTTTTTATTTCCCTTCTTTTTCCAGTTCTTCGAGCGTCCAGGGGTCCCATCTTCTTCCTACCACATCACGTACTTTTTTAATATCTGCCGGCTGTATGGTTGAGGCTGAATTGCCGAGATTCGTGCGTATATAGCTCAGTACTGCGGCCAGCCATTCATCATTGCTGTTTAGCATAGGTGGCATTATACTGGGATACTCTTTTCCATCTATCGGGCCGGTTAAACCGCTCAAAACAATGCGGATCAATTTCCCGGGATCACCGTTCACCCGCTTTGAACCGGCTAAAGGTGGCGCCACCATTCCGGAACCGCCAAACTGCAACCCTTTGCCGTCGGCGCCATGACAGGAAGAGCAAAGGGATTTAAAATTTTCTGCACCCTTCAATACCAATGCCCTGTCGGCTTCCTTAAGATGATCTGTTTGTACCTCCACAGGAAGCGTTGTAGTAAGATGCCCCATGGTCATTTGAGCGGCCTGGTATACCATGCCTTTGCGGCTACTGTCTGCTTTAATCATCACTTCAAGCATCGGCTTTGCTTTTTCGGGTGTGCTATACCGTAATGATTGTGCCAGTTGGGTACGCACATCTGTATCCGGATCGCTGACCAGTTTAGTTAACTGCAGAAACACGTCCTGACCTTTGGCTTTAATATACGCTTCACTGATCCATACAGCCATACGCCTTAACTCCGGCGATTGATCCTTCATTACCTGCCATAAAAAAGGCCTGTCTACAGCCTGCAATCCATCCAGTGTCCATAATGCGTGTATCCGGCCCAATAGGGAAGGCTTATCCTTCCAGAATATCAGGTCGTCCCAAAAGGAAGGCTCATCCAGCACAATTTGCTTTAACGCGGGAACAACAGATTGTTCATTACGAACGATCAGTAGTTTTTGCGCATTATCGCGCCACCAGCCATTAGGATGTGAGAGATATTGCACTAATTGTGCTGCTGATGCATTCAGCATATTTGGCTTTTGTGTATCAGGCGGGATAGCTTCGTGAACTACCCTGTATATTCTTCCCCTGCCAATATTTTTGTCGAGCCCAAAACGCTGTATCTGCGGGCGAAGATAGGATTTGGGGCCCGTCCAGTTTCCTTCCTGTATGATGCCCCGGTACATGTCTACAATGTACAAACAGCCATCCGGCCCGGTAGCCATGTTAACCGGGCGGAAATTCATATCGGAAGAAGCCAGGAACTCGGCTTTATCGTAAGCGTTCCTCACTACTCTCATCCCTTCCCTGTTCAGCACGTTGGCGCGCCGGATCAGTCTTCCCACAGGTTCACAAATAAAAAGATCGCCCTTCATCCCTGCAGGAAGCCTGTCGCCGCGGAAAACGGTTTGTCCGCAGCTTGCCGTAAAATGATTTAAGGTACTGTCTTCACGCAACCGTTTTTTGCCACCTTCCACATCCGGTGTGGCTATTATAGGCCAGGGGGCATGAAAATCATCTTCATACTGATCGTTCTCAAAATCCAGCTCGCCATAGGCCGGCATTTGCTGGAAGCCCAGTGCCGCCACTTCACCGCCGGCAGAAGAAAGGAATAATCTTCCGTAATCATCATTCCCCAGTCCCCATTGCCCGCTGGGTACATCCTCAAGGCTGTCAATCTTTAACTGATCGCCGGTCCATTTATACCTGATTTGGCTTGTGGTATATATCCAGTTATCGAGGTTCCATACCAGCCCGCTTTTCTGATGCTCGAGGTTGCGGGTGTCGGGCGTATCATCGTGGTATACCTGTACTTTCTGGTCGGCTATGCCATCGTTATCCGAATCTCTGTAAGTGTATAAATTGCAGGAGTACGTTTCCTGAACAATCAGCCGGTCGTCTAAAGCCAGCATCATGCGGGGTAAAACCAGGCTGTCAATGAACACGGTCCGCTTATCCATTTTACCGTCACCATTGGTATCTTCCAGCCGTACAATCCTGCTAACAGGAGCATTTTCATCCGTAGCTTCAATATCCTGCATATAGGTAAGCATTTCGGCCACATACATTCTCCCATTGCCGTCCCATACTATGGCAACAGGCTCTTGTACCATGGGCTCGCCGGCTACCAACTCAAGCCTGTAGCCTTCCGGAAGATGCATGGTTTTCATGCTCTCTTCCGGAGAAAGTGCTACAGGGGAAGGATTTTGGATAACGGGCGGTCGTATTGCAGGTTTTTCAGGAATATCATTATCCGCATTTTTGCAATTAAAAGCGGCAGCGATCAATAAAAAGACCAGGGGGGAAAATATTTTTCTCATTACAGGGTTGGGTGAAATTAAAAATGGCGAATGTGAAACGCAGCATGCAACAGAACAAACTTCATTCGGCACCAAAATGGAAAGTTAAAAAATATTATGCATATCATCATCCTGCAGCGTCATGTAATTATAAAATTAAATTTCGAAGGATGAAAACCCGAAATTCGAAAGAGCATACGGACAGAAGCAAAAGAACCAAATCACAAATAGCAAAAAACAAATAAATTTCAAATCCAAAGAGAAAAGCGGCAAAAGAAAGTACGAACCCGCAAGAGGTTTTCTTCTCACTTTTCACTTCTCCCCCTCTCTGCCCTATATAAAATTAAAAATCAATCTCCCCAATGCCCGGCGCTTTGCCTTTTACTATGTCTGCCGGCAGATGACCCTTCCTTTTATCATGGTCATTGTAACATGGATGCTTTCATCAAACAATACAATATCGGCATCCTTACCTGCTTCTATGGATCCTTTTTTATCGCTTACTCCCGCTATCCGGGCGGGCGTGGCAGTGATCATTTGTATGGCTTTTTCCAACGGCAGCTCCGCCATACTGATCATGGTTCTTACCAGCCGGTCGGCCGTTGCTACGCTGCCTGCAAAGGAATTCCGGTCGGGCAGCTTGGCCACGCCGTCTTCCACAATTACTTTCAGCCCGTCGTTAATATTGCCCAGCACACTCTCACCCTCAGGCATACCCGCAGCCCGCATGGCGTCTGTAATTAATGCCGTTCGTTCAGCGCCTTTAATTTTATATACCAGCTTCAGCAGGGGCGCCGGCAAATGAACGCCATCGGCAATGATCTCCACATCCATATCATCCGTTAGGAAAGCCGCTTCTATTACACCGGCATAACGGTAGGCATTGCGCCTGGTAACACCCGACATGGCAGAATACAAATGCGTTGCCAGTGTATATCCCGTTCTGAACGCTTCGTATGCTTCTTCATATATGGCGTCGGTATGCGCTATTGCCGGCAGCACACCCCTTGATTGTATATATTTTCCAAATTCAATAGCCCCTTCCAGTTCGGGGGCGGCGCTCCAGCGTTTGATGGACGCGGAGTGCGATAATATTCTTTTATACTCTTCCGGATCAGGATTGCGTATATAGCGCGGGTCCTGCGCGCCCCGCTGGTTCATGGCAAAATAAGGGCCCTCAAGATGCAGCCCCAGGAACTGTGCGCCATTTACATTTTTGTCTTTCGCCGCTTCGTACGTATCTATTGTTTTCAGGATCCCCTCCGTGTGGCTGGTAAGACTGGTTGGCCACATAGCCGTTGTGCCATAGCGGGCATGTGTTTCGGCAATGGCCAAAAAAGCTTCCACACTATTGTCCATAAAATCGTGACCACCTCCGCCATGCACATGGATATCAATAAAACCAGGCGAAACATATAATCCTTTGGCATCTATTTCAACCGCATCACCTGCTTCCATATTATTTTCACTAACAGCGGTGATCGTATCTCCCGTAATCAATACCGAACCCTTTTCCATAATACCCGAAGGCGTTATGATCTTACCGTTGTATATTTTCAATCGCTGCATGATTCCGGTTTTAATCAGTTAATATGCATGAGCCGGTTTATAATGTCCACCTTTTTATACGATGCCCGTAAAAAGCATAGAATATCAGGTAGAGGTAACAGGGAAAAAGCACCCAGTAAGCGGTTCTAACATCGTAGGCATCGGCCATCGAGCCATAAAAAAGCGGCAGGATAGCGTTGCCGCATAAACCCATGATGAGCACTGAAGCCCCCAGCTTGGTATATCGCCCCAGCCCGTCTAAGGCCAGCGGCCATATACCCGCCCACACCATGGAGTTGGCCAACCCGAGCAGTACAATAAACCATATAGAAATGTCTGCGGTATGTCCCAAAAACGTTACCTGGCCACTGGCGAAAATGATCATCAGTGTAAATAACAATCCCATGAGCGTACACAGCTTTAATACGGTTACCTGGCTTACGTACCTGGGAATAAAGATAATGCCCAGGATATAGCCGCAAATGGTGGCAAACAGTGTATAGGATGGAAACACTTTCGCTTCAAGCAAGCTGATCTGCATGGAATTGGCATAGCCGATGATGGTATCAATAGCGATCACCTGTGTGCCAACATGCAAAAAGATAGCCACGGCGCCAAGAATAAGATAAGGAAAGTGAAAAATATTCTTTTTCCCCAGGTTAGCCGATGCCAGCTCAGCGCTTTCCTTTTCCGTATTGATCTCGGGAAGCGGGGAAAACCGCACCATTAAACCCAATCCTATTAAAACAGTACCTACACAGGCATAAGGCACAATTACCCTTCTGATCAGTTCATCTAATGCCGCATTTTTTTCCACTTCGGTCATGCTGCCAATAGCATTGAACAATTCTGTATCGGTTGCTTTTAAAATTACCGCCGCAAACAACAGGGGCGCCAGGATGCCGGCACCTTTATTGCAAATGCCCATGATGCTGATGCGCTGCGCTGCGCTTTCCTTTGGACCTAACACCGTAATATAAGGATTGGCCGCCGTTTGCAGAATGGAAAGTCCCGTGCCTATGGTAAATAATCCAATGAGAAATATTTCATAGGTTCTGGCAAGGGCAGCCGGTAAAAAAATAAAAGCGCCTGCCGCCATCACCCAAAAACCCACCATGATGCCTTTTTTGAATCCTATTTTTTTTAACAGGAAGGAGGAAGGTACCGACATTACCAGGTAAGAAATATAGAAAGCAAAAGCCACTAAGTAAGATTCAAAATTGGTGAGCTCACAGGCTATTTTAAAGTAAGGGATAAGAATAGCGTTGATCCATGAAACAAACCCGAAAATAAAGAACAGCAACCCGATGATCAGTATGGAGATGACGGTATCGCGTTTGGTTAAAGCGCTAACATCTACGGTTTTGGTTAAAGCGGTACTCATGATGCGGATTGTAACTGTTTTGTGAAAGGGTTTAATTATTGTTGGAAAGCAGCGCGGCCGACATCCTGTCTAAATAACAGGTACAAGCCGGATGGGTTTGCAATATACTGGCAGGGTACAGGTTGCTTACCGCCTGCTCCACCGTGTTTTTTACGGCGGTGGCTTTCCGTCCGTCGGGAACAGAACAAATAATATGTTTTGATTTCAGTATCTGTTTTACCGACATGCTGATGGCCTTGCGGGGCACATCCTCAACAAACGGGAACCAACCCTCCCCCATCTGCTGTTTGCGGCACTGCTCGTCTAATTCAACAATAATATAGGGTTCGCCGGTTTCAAAATCGGCAGGAGGATCATTGAAGGCAAGGTGCCCGTTCTCACCAATACCCACAAGCGCCACATCAATAGGATGCTTCGTGATCAGTTGGCCAAGGCGTGCGCATTCGGCTGCCGGATCTGTTTCTCCATTTACTAAATATGCGGCTTTGAGCGGTGGCACCTTCGTTAAGAACCGCTCTTGCAAATATTTTCTAAAACTGGCATTATGCGTTACCGGTAGCCCAATATATTCGTCGAGATGAAACATAATTACTTTACTCCAGTCAATACTTTTCTCCGCTATCAATTGGTTAAGGGTTTCAAACTGGCTGGCGCCCGTGGCCAGGATGATATGAGCGCCGCCATTCTTTTCAATGGCTTCCCGAATCAGAACCGCAGCATCTTTACCGGCCGCTTCGCCTAATTGCCGGGGGGAATTGAAAGTCTTTATATTCATGCTAACAGTAATTTTCATTGAATGCAGTCCGATAAATATAGATGAAAACCTGACTTTAAACAAACCGGGGAGAAGCTTTTTAGAAAGACATCAGAAAATTGTAGATTTGTTTGAGCATTTTCTATAAAAAAAAGGGTTGTTTCCGATAAAAGTGTCTAATCAAAGAACTATCTTCTATGTCTGAAATATTGCACTTAATCATAAAAAAAGCATATGCAGCTTCTTTAATTGAACATTTGCGAAAAGAAGAAGCTATTGAGATTATTGAAGAAAACGTAGCCGAAATTTCCGAATGGCAAAAAGACGCAGTTCGCAAAACATTACTACATGCCCAACAGAACCCTGGCTCATTACAGGCCTGGGATATTGTGAGGCAAAAATATAAAACCGCCTGATGCTTAACGTTATCGTCCTTTCAGGAGAGATGGAAGTCGTCTTACCGTAACCAATTCACTATTTCAAGTCCTTTGACTCTTTTGAAGTGATCGGTGTTATTTGTTACCAATTGCAAGTCGCTTGTCAAAGCAATACCAGCAATTAAACAGTCTGTGTGGCCGATGGGTTGACCTTTCTTTTTTAAGTCTGCATAAATTCCAGCAGCCTGTCTTGTCGCACTAATAGTTAATGGCAGTATCTTACACAACTCTGCAAATTCTGTGAATCGTTTCAATTGCTTTCCGGCGTCTTTGTACAACAAGCCATTCATGATTTCGTAGTAACTGATAATGCTGAAATTGATGGCATCGTATGATTGCAGATAAATCTCTACATTTTCTACCACTTGAGGGGTGCCCCGTAAAAATTCAGAAAGAATGTCCGTATCTAATAGTCCGGGCTTCATAGATTTATATCTCTATCGAAAAGATTGTTTCGGGTCTGTTTGGTCTGCTTTTGAAAGTCCTTGTAATCTTTTTCAGGCATGCTTCCGAAAGCACCTGCAAATGAGAGAATTTTTTTGGCTGTGTTATTTGATTTCTTGGTATTTGCTCTTAAGGAATGGACTATAGAATACAGGTCTTCCAACCGGTCAACCGGAACATTTTTGATTTCTTTTAATATTGTATTAAGTGTTGGCATGTATCGGTCAAAGATATAACTTTTGTCTGGCTAAACCTATGAGAAAATCATCGTTTACCACTAACACCACCCATAAAATAGTATTCACCCTTTCAGCCACCGGTCAAACCAGGCAAAGGCATCTCCCTGCATTTGTTTATCAAATTTGTGCGGACCGGGATAATAAGCACATTGATAACGGTTTTGCGCACCTGCTTTTTTATACACCTCTTGCAATATTTTATCCGCCCTTTTCATTTCAGGCAGGGTATACAGCTCATCTTCATTATCATTTAAAACCATAGTGGGCAGCGGCGCCCTCAACCCCAGTATTTCAGGGAAATCCAGCTCATTCGGTAGCAGGGGCACATAGGTCATCCAGGTATGTGTAAATGATTTATGAAGCAGGAAATCTTTCCAGGTAGTCATAAAACCCACACAAACCGCACATTTGATCCTTTCGTCTAACCCGCCCATGAATACGGTACGCATACCGCCACCCGATAAGCCGCCACAGCCAATACGACCGGCATCCACATCTTTTCGCGCACACAATATATCCAAAGCTTTTCGGTCTTCCGCAAAAAATACACCCGGCCAGGTAGTGCCGGCGCTGAACAACGATTTAGCCATGATATGCTCGTGCTCACCCGCCCATTTATTATACGCTTCTATATTTTCAGGTTGCTCCGGGTTATTGTCATTTAAACCATTACGTAACCGTTCAGGTACATCCTGCAGCATTACCCTGCGGCTGGCAAAAGGAAAAGCATCCGATACCATTACCACATATCCTCTTTTAGCAATTTCATTGGCCCAGGCAGTTCCTTCATAAGATTCCTGCTGATGCGCAACGTCTACGGGATGGCGTTCATCTGAAGTTCTGGTTATTTTGCGGGTGCCCAGGTATTTATTGCCGCCATGATCGTGAAAAGCCAGGATGCCGGGCAGGCGGCCTTTTTGGTTCAGGGGTTTCAATACGATGGCATCTGTTGGCCGGCCATATGGCAATTGCCAGCTTATTTCCTCTATATGCAAACCGTCATACGCATATTGCTTTTTAACCTTTACTTCAGGTATCCCTTCAATAACAGGAATGGCTAACCGTTCCTGCAACCGGGCCCGCGCAGCTTTTCTCCAGCTATCCATATCTTTCCATTCTTTTTTACGGAAAGAAAAAGCAGGCAACCGGTTTTGTGTTAACCCCGCGGCCCATGGTCCATAAAGGCCGATCATATTCAGCTGCGTTTCATCAAATGCATTATTTTTTTCTGCAAGCATCCTATTGGTATTTGAAAAGGGTGAGCTAATCTGATCAGAAAAAATTTCCGGGCTGGCAAACCCTTTTAGCAGTCCACCTCCTGCAACGCCCAGCCCCGTAAGGCCGGTTAACTTCAAAAATTTTCTGCGTTTGCTTTGCATAGTCCCAATTAAGGAATGAAATTACGCATTCCACCGCTTAATCAGCACCTTTGCAAAAAGGTGAACTTAGCTTCAGCTTCATTTCACTGTTGCTTTCTTTTTGCTAAAGAGACGGAGAAAACGTTAGTTTATTATAAAATGTTACTGAATTTCCGTAAAATAAAATCCCCAGCCTCTTTTCAACTGGTCTACTTTTACCAGAATGTCATTTTCTCCCTTGCGCAAAGGAACGGTGATCCTGTCTTCATTTACCTGCGCCCTGCGGGCAAGCTGCCTGTCCAGCACCAGTATGCCGTTCACCCATACCCGCACGCCATCATTACTGCCAATACCAAACTGCACATTTTTTGCGCTGTCCGTCACAACCGTTCTCCGCGCATAGGCAACTACATTTTCTGAAGGATCAAATATTTTTGTAAAATCAATATATCCTGACGTATGATCACTGTACCGCTTCCATTGCACATTTAACCCGTTTTTACCGGTAACGGTTCGTGCTGTATCGAATCCTTTCTCCGGTGCAAAAACAGTAACAAGGCCTTTTAAGTTTTCATTATCAAACGGTCCAATTACCCACCAGCCGGTATAAAATTGCTGGCTGAGCTCAGCCCCCTGTATGAACTTATCCATATTGCCGTATTCATCTCCCTCCGCAATACGCGTTATGTTGTTTTCACCGGTGATGCGTTTAAACTGTGCCAGCACTTCCGGAGCCTCCTCCCTGCTTACATAAGCGGATCCTCCTATTGTATGAAAATACAATTTGGTGAATAAAACCGGCAGGTAAGCCAAATCCACTCTTTTAAGCAACTGTTCATCTTCTTTCGCCACCTGGCGGGCAAGGGCAAACAGGCTGTCGGCCTTACGGATCGTTTCCGGGTTCAGGTAATTTACTTCTCCCGGCTCCGACCAGATACTAAAATACACCGAATCGGGCTTCACCTGGTCATGTAACATTTGTATATACGCATTTATATACCCCGATGCTTCCCCATATACGTTCTTTACAAATTCATTGATCAATGCCTGTGCATCCTGCTGCGGGTTCCACATGAGTTGGGCAAATACCCACGCCCGCAATGTCGAAAATTCGCTACCCCCCTGTGAGGGCATATTGCTGCCCTGTGCAAATAAACCTTTGACCCCGCGATCGGCATAAAACTTTACATCATGTTTCATCGCTTCAAAATTGGGGAACGGCATGAGGTAGCGGTTGAAATCAGTAAAATAATCCCAAACGGTAATGCGTGAGGCAATTGCCCGCCACTGATCCAGCCTTTCTATAAAGGGGTTATGATCATTGCATCCCCCTATTTTGTGGGCTGAGCAGTAATTATAATGACATAAGCGTATGGTAACGTTATCGGCCGGACGAAGTGTTCTGGGCGGAATTTCGGTGTAGGCATACGCCAGCGTTTGCAGCTTCACGTTAGGATAAGCCTTTGCTACAGCTCCGGCCACCTGGTTCACAAAATGCAGCAGCGTGCCGGCATGGCTTCCTTCCGCATCATCGAGCGCCTTACAGCCGGCACATTCGCAATAACCCATGCCATCATTCTGATCAACGGCAAATATGCTGGCTTCGGGGTGTTCCCTGATCCAGCTTAATACGGTTGCCGAAGCAATTTTCGCCACTTCAGGATTGGTTAAACAAAGCTGCGCATCTTTACCGGCACGTTTGCCATTTACCTCCGAAAAATATTCCGGATGCTGCCCGAAATATTTTTCCGGTGAAACCATATTATAAAATGTATGCACAAAAGGGTAGGAAATGTAACTGCCGCCGAGTGAATCAGGAACAGGCTGCATGCTGGGGTTTAAGCGGTTGTGCATTGCCCAGGTTGCATTATAGGCTTCATTGTACCAGGCTTCGCGGTATTCAAATGCCGGCTGCTGGCGGTCGTCTTTATCAGGAAGCGGGATGCGCTTTCTTTCCGGAATTTTCATCACATCCTTCGTATACCAGCGGCAGCCTAAGTGATCCGACAGATAGCCTATCACTCCGTATAATGTACCGCGCGGCTGTCCGCCCGCTATCAGCAGGTGTTGCCCATCGGAGCGAATGATATATGCTTCGTTACCAAATTCCTGTGGATTGATATTGGCCAGCAGTGATGCAGGCGCTTCGCTAAAACCCACATATATATACTTATCCTGCAGATTTACCTCATGGGTAACGGGCAGGTTGCAGCCGGTTATCCTGAATAAGTATTGCTGCAACTCCTCTGCAGCGTGCTTTTCAGGCCGGGAAGCAGTGCCGGATACAAAGATTTTATAATCGCTTTGCCCGTTTAATATCATGTTACTTACGGGCGAACAACTGTATAATGAACAAAGCAGGGCAAGGGAGAAGAAAAACGGTTTCATGAAAACAGAGAGATGCTTTCCGATAAAATATACTAACCTATTTTTCATTGCCGTAGCAGCGCAACTATTTTTAAACAATACGGAAAATAAAAAGAGGCCGCAGCCTCAGTATAATTAGAAATATTTGCAAACAACTTTTATTTCTTCAGTCCTCTCTTTACCTTTCTTACGAAAGCCTCCGGTACATTGGAGAAATTAGCAATTTCAGAAATGGTAAACTTCCCTGCATTAACCAGGTTGGCAACTACTTGGGCCTTGCCTCTAATATACAAAAACTGTTTCAGAAAGTATAAAAAACGGCTGATGCGTGTATGATCGTATTTCTTACTCTTTATCAGTGCTTTGGCTACCATAAGCCGTTGCCGGTTGCTTAACCAGCTCCTCAGGAACTGCTCAGCAGATCCATAAACTGCCGGTGAATTGCTTTATTACTACAAAAGAAAGATTCACCGGAATACAATTTTTTCCTGCCGCCCGAAAAATCAGTAACGATTCCACCCGCCTGCTCCACAATACAGATAGCGGCGGCAATATCGTGGTAGCTGAAATTAAACCCCAGGCAAAAATCAATACTTCCATTAGCCACACTGTTCATATAATGGCTTATATTTTCAGAGCGGTTGTTGGTCATGGTGCTGATTGCATATTGCTTTCTAAGGCTGAGCAACCGGCCCGAGCAGTTCTCGGGCAATTTATTTCCTGTAAGCATAAACTGCATATTGGCACTGGCTGACGAGAGGGTATGCTGATTGACCGTCAATTTCCGGTCTTCCGTCCAGGATCCGTCATCCTTCTCCCCGGTAGTTATGGAAACCTCCGTTTCCGTAACCGTGCACAAAATGCCCATCAGCAAATCGTCTGCCTGCTGTAATGCAATACTTACGGTAGCGGGAGCCATCAATGCAAATTCAAACGGGCTCACCACCCATAACAATTCATTCGCAGGCCTTCCATCACCTTTAAACCACAGCGATGCCTCAGGCAATATTCCCGGCAAAGAAGCGCTCAGCAATGATCTTGTCAGATCTGCCACCTGTGCATTTTGCTCTTTTTGCAATGCCGCCTGCCGCTCAATCCATTGGTGGGGATTGGGTTCCTGCGTTCTCAGCCGTTGTTTTTCCCCGGCAAAAGCTTCGCTTCCAAACATATCCAGTATCCGGGGCAATGCGGTTCGGTCTAAAAAATTAAAAACCTCATCGGTAATGTACTTTACATCCATTTTTAGAGTTTATTTTAATGCAATAACTACTTTTTTGGCTGGTTAGATTTTACAAATACGGATAAAAATAATACGTTACAGGTGATATTTTAAACATGGCATAATGTTTACAACAAAATCAATACTTACAACAGCTATGGGTATATTTTCAATATTGCAGCTTTTTTCGTGCAAAGAAGAAAGCATTGCCTATGAAAGCAGCTACAAGGAAAACAAAGTAGTACTGAAAAGCATCAACGCAAAAGGACCGGTTAGCAACACGATTACCTGGCGCCTGCAATTGGGTAATTTACATCCTGTTATGATTGATGCGCTTACCACCGATCTGCGCGGACGTCCTTACAGCGATGATATTTTTGGAAATGCCACCCGCTATTATTTAGATGATGACACCGCACAGTACCACAACGAAGCAATAAGCCGCCAGCCGGTAACGCCTACCATGCTGTATTTTTCCAAAGATAAATATGATGAAAAAAGCTTTGAGGCTTATGCGGATCTTTTCAGGAGTAAATGGAGGGAAATAGAAAGTACAGTAAACAAGGAGTACCCTTATATCAAAGAACACATCATCGGCTTAGTGCATGGCGCAGCGGATGATTTTGTAAAGGAATTTGAAGGGATGCACGGGAACAAAAAAATGATCTTACGCGTATACAACGATGGCCGGGTAAGATTGATGCCGCGTGAGGGAAACAGAGATGAAGTGTATAGCGGGCTTTCAGCCGTGGTGCAAATGCCGGGAAAAAAACTTTATTTGGATAGCAACACCCAAAATAACGGATTAACGTCCGAAGAACTATACACATTCAGGAATACCAAAGGAGAAACGATTGAAGTGGTGTTTGAAATCATTCCCAAACAAAAAAACTAATACAATAAAAATAAAACTAAAATATCGTTTACTTGTTTTATGCATAACAGTTATGGCCGGATGTGAAACTAATTCACAGCAAGAAGCTGATGACCAGCCCATTTCAGCAGCGTCTGCAATGGATAGTGCAAGGCAGGATACGGCTGCTGTAATAACGATGATAAATGAAAAGGACAGGACGCTCACAGATACCATGGATGAAAGGCTGAGGCCTGTGCGGGAGAATTTCAAGAGAATAAACGCCATTACCCATTGGACAAAGGTGGATACAACAAACCCGGGAGAAGCGCTGGAAGGAAGTGAGGCGCTACTATATTATTTAAACGGGCAACTGGAAAAAATTACGGCTAAATACCTCGGGGAAACTTACCGGCAAACAGATGAATATTACCTGTTAAATGGAGCGCTTTCTTTTATGCTTGAAAAAACCTATCGCTACAACCGCCCCATTTATTATGATTCTGCGGCCATGAAAGCAGAAAATGATACCGAAGCTTTTGACTTTAACAGATCAACCATCATTGAAGCCAGAAGCTATTTCGAAAACGGAAAATTGATTTACCAGGTAAATAGCAGAAATAAGGCTGCATCGCACACAGGTAGTTACCTGCTTAAAGAACAAAAGAGAATAAATGCCGGGTTCCAAAAGCTTAAAAAAAGGCGCTTATAATATGGAAGATAAATTTTTCAATATGCGCAACAAAGTTTTTATAGCCATAATCATAAGTATAATGCTATTCGGATGTACATCAAAAGAAACGCAATACCAGGGGAGCTTTGAAGGCAGGTCATATCGCTTTGTTAACCTGATCAGAAATCAAATTTTCAGCAAAGTGTATTCCCAGGAGCTTTCTGTTGACGGCTTGTCTGCACTTTCCATTGATGATAAAACCACAAGTAAAGGCTATCCTTATCATTTAGCCATCTATGAACAGGCGCCTCATGTAATATTAGACAGCAATAGCTATACCTATAAAAACGGGTATGATGATACAGCTCAAAACCTTGCTGTGTTGTATGTTAGCCCTGAAAAGTTCTCAGAAGCTGATTTCAAATACTTCGCTTCATTTTTCAGCAGGGAGTGGCTCGTTATAAAAAATAAAGTACCCTTAAACCAGGGATACAGAAACCTGCAGATTGTAGCGCTGGTATACGGAACAGACGAACAGTTTACCCGGAAATTTAAAAACAACAGCACCAAAACAACGATTGAAGTGTGGACAGATGGTCAAATACATTACCGAACCGGCGATGCTATACAAAGCACCAACCTGAGCGCAAAAGTGCAAATGCCCGGAAATAAAATATATCTTTTAAACCCCTTCTCCACTTTCACACCTGAAAGCCTGAAAAATTATAAAGACCAAAACGGCAAATCGGTGTATGACTATTTTACGATAGAAGAGCGGCAATAAGACAGAACAGAGGTACCCGTTCCAGCTTACTATGACGACACTAAACACGACAGGTCAGTTTTTTGTTTAACTCCATGTTAGTACCAATTCTTTTTAGCACTTTATTGGTTACCTTTATTCACCGCAAAATATACGGCAAATAATAAATTATGCGGTAAATAAACCTTATATTTACCGCAAATGCAAAGAGTTGCAAATTATATTTACCAGTTAAACGAATGGCCGCATTTCAGGTGGGATACAGCCGTTATTGCTCCTTTGCTGGCTGAGCTGAGGGTTAAACAAGCCTGGCTGCTTGGTCGCATGTGGTCCCTGGGTTTTGCTTTGCAGGAAGAAGCGAACCTCCAGACAGTAACGCTTGATATTGTAAAATCAAGTGAAATTGAAGGCGAAATACTCGACACAGCACAGGTACGCTCATCTGTGGCGAGAAGGCTTGGATTAGAAGCCGGCGGTATTGCTCCTGCAGATCGGCACGTGGAAGGCATTGTGGATATGATGCTCGATGCGACCACACATTACGGGCAGCCACTCACATCAGAGCGATTGTTCAACTGGCATGCGGCACTTTTTCCTACCGGCAGAAGTGGCATTACACCTATTGTAACCGGCCACTGGCGCAACAATCCTCCGCAGCAACCCATGCAGGTAATCTCAGGCATGATGGGAAGGGAGAAAGTGCATTTCCAGGCCCCGGATGCAGCTTTGGTTCCTGATGAAATGTTTGGCTTCCTGCAATGGTTCGATGACAGTAATGATATGGACATGCTGCTCAAAGCCGCTATCGCTCATCTTTGGTTTGTAACCATACATCCTTTCGACGACGGTAACGGGCGTATTGCCCGCGCCATCACTGACCTGCAGCTTGCCAGGTCAGACGGATCGGGATTGCGGTTCTACAGCATGTCTGCACAGATCCGTAAAGAACGTAACCGGTACTACCATACGCTTGAAACCACTCAAAAAGGCTCAATAGATATTACCGCCTGGCTGGAATGGTTTCTGCAATGCCTGGGTAGGGCAATGGATGCCAGTAAGGATGAACTCTCGATGGTAATGCAGAAAGCAGCATTCTGGAAAAAGCACATGGGACTTTCCCTGAATACCCGGCAGCAAACCATGCTGAATAAAATACTTGACGGCTACCAGGGTCATATCACTTCTTCCAACTGGGCAAAGATCACCGGCAGCTCTACGGATACCGCTGTACGTGATATTAATGACCTCGTTGCAAAAGGCATACTAATGAAAGGTTCGGAAGGAGGAAGAAGCACAAGGTATTTGATGGTAGAGGAAACAAGCTCAGCAGCCTCACACTATTAAGCATTTCCGCCGTAAAGCAATAACAGGTATGATCTTATACTTTCTTCCCTTTGGTAATTTTAAAGTTTTGAAAACGCGCTTTTAAATTTTCAACTTCCCTTTTTAAGCCATTGATCAGTAACATCAATTCTTCCATATCGCTTTTAGTGGCAAAACCGTAAGCTTTATTGGGATCTTTTACTTTGCTTTCTACGTTCTCATCCTGAAAAAAATAGGAGACATCTACATCAAGAATTGCTGCTATTTCTTCAATCCTTCCAATCGAAGGATCAGTTTTACCTGTTTCTATTTTGGAATAAGCGCTGGTAGAAATACCTAATTCTCCCGCCATATTTTGCTGGCTGTAATCCTTGCTTTCCCGCAGCTTTCTTATCCGGTATCCTATTTTGTACTTCACCTCACAAATTTCCCTTCACGCAGGTATAGATTTTTTCCTTTAACAACCTTTATATTTCTTTAAAGTTGATAAACTATCTTTAAAGTATATTTTTGTTTTTTTTACGACACAAACTGTAACTGAACGAAATCCAGTAAACCAAACCCAACATCAGCAATCCGAATGACTTTTAATACACTCCTTAACAAGTACCGCAAGGTTTCTTTTTCAGAGAAAGATAAAGGCGAACGATTTGAAAGATTAATGCAGGCATACCTGCTTACCGATCCCCAATATTCCAACCGTTTAAAGAAAGTATGGCTTTGGAATGAATTTCATGGCAGGAATGATTTGGGCGGAAGCGACACAGGTATTGACCTGGTTGCTCAAACCCTTGATGGTGATTATTGGGCCATACAATGCAAATGCTTCCAGGAAAATGCGGTAATTGACAAACCCGCGGTTGACAGCTTTCTGTCTACATCGGGCAGGAAGTTTAAAAGTGAAGACTTGCAGACAATCGGCTTCTCCCACCGGCTTTGGATCTCAACAAGCAACAAATGGGGGCCGAATGCAACGGAAGCTATCCGGAACCAGCATCCTGCGGTAACCAGGCTCAATCTCCACGATTTACAGGAAGCGCCGGTTGACTGGGAAAAATTAGATAAAGGAATTCATGGCGATGCCTCGCGTGCACCCAAAAAATCGTTGCGCCCACACCAGAAAGAAGCGCTTAATAGTACACATACATATTTCAAAACTGCCGACCGGGGTCAGCTTATTATGGCTTGCGGAACCGGTAAAACTTTTAACTCATTGCGTATTGCTGAAAATGAAACCAATGGCAAAGGCCTGGTTTTATTTTTAGTTCCTTCTATTGCCTTATTAGGACAAACCCTCCGTGAATGGTCGGCGGATGCCAATGAACCAATACATGCCATTTGTATTTGTTCTGATCCGGAAATCTCCAGAAAGAAAACGAAGAATGATGACAGCGATACCTTCAGTGTTGTAGACCTGGCTTTACCCGCATCTACCAATAAGGAAGATATTCTCCGGCAATTCAACCATATCCGCACCCATCCCCCGGCGGGAATGACGGTAGTGTTTTCTACCTATCAGTCCATTAAAGTAATAGCCGAAGCGCAGAAAGAAATGATCAAAAAGGGGTTTGGCGAATTTGACTTGATCATTTGTGACGAAGCGCACAGAACCACAGGTGTAACCCTGTCTGATGAAGATGAATCGGCCTTTACCAAAGTGCATGACAATGATTTCATCAAAGCGGGGAAGCGGCTGTACATGACCGCCACCCCACGACTGTACAGCGACGATACAAAAAGCAAAGCGGCGCAGGCGGAGGCAGTTTTGTGCTCTATGGATGACGAGCAGTTATACGGGAAAGAAATTTACCGGATAGGTTTTGGCGAAGCAGTGGAAAAAGATTTGCTCAGCGATTACAAAGTGCTGATCCTTACCCTTAGCGATAAAGATATACCGCCTGCCGTGCAGGATATCATTGCCGATAAAAAAAGTGAGATCAATACCGATGACGCTTCAAAGCTGATCGGCTGTATCAATGCCTTGTCGAAAAAAATTCTCGGTGATGAAGGAGTAATACAATCCAGCGACCCGGAACCCATGCGCAGAGCGGTTGCCTTCTGTTCAAGCATTGCCGTTTCAAAAAAGATTACCGCTACCTATAACAGCACCGCAGATGTTTACCTTGATGCATTACCCTATGAAAAAAAAGGGCAAATGGTATCGGTTGCATCCAAACATATTGATGGTACAATGGCCGCCCCTCAAAGAGATGAATTATTAAGCTGGCTGAAAGCAGACAGCAGTGGCAATGAATGCCGTGTGCTTACCAATGTGCGCTGCCTGAGCGAAGGTGTGGATGTGCCGTCTCTTGACGCGGTGATGTTCCTTTCGGCACGCAACTCACAGGTAGATGTGGTGCAATCTGTTGGGCGTGTAATGCGGAAGGCGCCGGGGAAAAAATATGGTTATATCATTATACCGGTTGTTGTTCCGTCCGATGTAGACGCGGCAAGCGCATTGGATGATAACGCACGCTATAAAGTGGTATGGACCGTGCTGAATGCCCTTCGTGCACACGACGACCGTTTTAACGCAACGATCAACAAAATAGAACTGAATAAAAAGAAACCCAATAATATCCTTGTTGGCAGACCTGAATATACATTTGATAATGATGGCATGGCGTCTATGGTAAACGAAGATGAAGCGCCTTATAATACCAGGAGCATAAGCCAGCAAATGAGCTTGCAGTTTGAGCAACTGCAAAGCGTAATGTTTGCAAGGCTGGTGCAAAAAGTAGGCGACCGGAGGTATTGGGAACAATGGGCAAGATCAGTAGCTGAAATTGCACAACGGCAAACGGAACGGATAACGAAAATCATTAATGAAGACAACAGGCACCACCAGGCATTTGATAATTTCTTAAAAGGGCTGCATAAAAACATCAATACTTCCATTACACAGGCGGAAGCCATAGAAATGCTTTCGCAGCATATTATTACCCGGCCTGTATTTGATGCGCTGTTTGAAAACTATTCGTTTGTACGCAACAACCCGGTAAGCCAGTCTATGCAAAAAATGCTGGACCTGCTGGAAGAGCAGTCGCTGGAAAAAGATGCCCTGGTTCTTGAAAAGTTTTATGCATCCGTAAAAACAAGGGCCTCCGGCATTGACAACGCGGAAGGAAAGCAGCGCATTATCATTGAGCTGTACGACAAGTTCTTTAAAACCGCGTTCCCAAAAATGGTGGAAAGATTGGGCATTGTGTACACGCCTATTGAAGTAGTGGATTTCATTATTCATTCGGTAAGCGATATTTTACAAAAAGAATTTAACCGTAGCATCTCAGACGAAAACGTACATATCCTTGATCCCTTTACGGGCACCGGCACCTTCATTACCCGCTTATTGCAAAGCGGGCTGATCCGGAAAGAAGATATGGAGCGCAAATACAACCATGAAATTCATTGCAACGAAATTGTTTTATTGGCCTATTATATTGCAGCGGTAAACATTGAAAATGCATATCACGACATCATTCTTCCTGATGCTCCCCCGGGAAAAACGAATGGGATTTATAAAGCATTCCAGGGAATTTGCTTAACCGATACCTTTCAACTGGGTGAAACTGAAGACGGCGAAAAGTTGTTTTCTGAAATGTTTCCTCAAAACTCCGAAAGGGTGCAGCGGCAAAAGAAAGCCCCGCTGAAAATTATTATGGGGAATCCGCCTTATTCAGTGGGTCAAAACTCTGCGAACGACAATGCCCAAAACCAAACTTATGAAAAGCTGAACCAACGAATTGCCAACACCTACGCTAAGGAAACACAAGCCACCAACAAAAACTCTTTGTACGATAGTTACATTAAAGCTTTCCGTTGGAGTACCGACCGTTTGGATAAAAATGGCGGCATCATATGTTTTGTTTCAAACGGAGCCTGGTTAGATGGTAATAGTGCTGATGGGTTTCGTAAATCCATTGAAAAAGAATTTACATCCATCTATGTGTTTAATTTAAGAGGCAATGCGCGTACAAGTGGAGAGTTAAGACAAAAAGAAGCAGGTAACGTATTTGGTATAGGCAGCCGGACACCCATCGCCATTACCTTACTGGTTAAAAACCCGGCAGCAAGTGCAGATAAAGCGGCTATTCATTACCGCGATATTGGAGACTACCTGGGCAGGGAAGAAAAACTGAAGATCATACACGACTTCAAAACCTTTGCAAATTCAAGGCTACTCTTAAAATCACTGCAACCAAATGAGCATGGAGATTGGATTAGTTTGAGGAGTGATAGCTTTAGTACGTTTATAGCTATTGATTCAGAAAGGAAATTTGAAGTAAAAGCACAATCCTGGTTTGTTGTAAATTCAAGAGGATTGGAAACAGGGCGTGATGCGTGGATTTATAATTCATCAAAAGAAACACTTTCAATTAAAATAAATTCTTCAATTGCATTTTATAACAGCGAAATTGATAGACATACAGCTACAAAAAGAAAATCAGAAAATGTTAGAGCAACTGACTTTATCAATACAGATCCTACTAAACTGAGTTGGACAAGCAGTCTGGTTGCAAAATTTGATAAGGGTGAAAAGATACTTTTTGAAAGTGACAAAATTGAGATTGGAATTTATCGTCCTTACATTAAACAATACGTTTATCGTGGCAATAAAATGATACATAGACGTGGGCAATTTGAAGAGTTTTTTCCAAATCCTTCTCTCAAAAATTTGGTGATTTGTGTATCTCAAACATTTAAAGATGGTTCGATCATAATTACAAATAAAATACCAGATTTACATTTTAATGGCGATACACAGGCTTTCCCTCTCTACTACTACGAAGAAAACAACGCCATCCAAAAAGGACTATTTGACGAAGACAGCGGACAGCAATATACCCGTAGGGATGCCATCAGCGATTTCATTTTTGAAAGAGCCAGAAAGCAATATGGTTTAAAGGCTCCCTCCCCTTCGGGGAGGGCCGGGGAGGGGCTTACCAAAGAAGATATTTTCTATTATGTATACGGCTTCCTGCACAGCAGGCAGTACCGGGAAACCTTTGCCAACGATCTAAAGAAAATGCTGCCGCGGTTACCACTGGTGGAACCGGTGAAAGATTTCTGGGCGTTCAGCAAGGCAGGCAGACAATTAGCGGAGCTGCATTTGAATTACGAATCGGTAGCTCCTTACCCTGACGTAAAAGTGGAGGGGGATGACAGCGAATCTTATATGGTAGAGAAAATGCGTTTTCCAAAAAAGGGCCAGAAGAATACCATCATTTACAACAGCCGGATCACGGTTTCCAACATTCCTGCAAAAGCCTATGAATACGTGGTAAACGGAAAATCCGCCATTGAATGGATCATGGAACGCTACCAAATAACCACGCATAAGGAAAGCGGCATCACCAACAATCCTAATGACTGGGCTACCGAACACAACCAACCACGCTATATTTTAGATTTGCTTTTAAGCATCGTCAATGTAAGTGTGCAAACGGTAGATATTATGGAGGGGCTTCCGAAGGTGAGGTTTGAGTGAATTACTGAAGTGAAGCAGCCAACCACCTTGGCTATGGTTATTTTTGCCCTCCAGGAAGTTGAATCGGCATAGCCATCTGTACTGCTTCGTTTTCTATATAAGCAACACCTATCTGGTTTTCTACTATTTTCGATGCCCTAGATTGCGAAAAAGTATGCATAAAGGCATGGTGTGTTGTAAGAATATGATCCTGTAATTCATTATCAGCTTCCATATCAATTATCGAAACGCCAATATCTGAACACTTTGCTTTTGATATGTGCCTTGCATGGGATTTTTGTGTTTTATGATCGCTAAACTCCTTTAATATCTTTTTTGCTTTAGCGCCATCTCCACCACACATATTCCGGGTAAGCCAATCTTCAGCTAACTTTTCAGACCAATCAATGGCATGTTGACAGCCCCCCAAAAAGGTCGGATGATACTTTGATATAATCACCTGCCATAAAGGTGCTGAACTGGGATTAGCTCTTATGTCTTTTTTTGCCTGCTCAAACTCATCAAGAACAGCCTGACATGCAACTCCTCCCATTTGCGGGTCAATCGGTCCCAGGTTGGATTGTTTACCCATCATTATTTCCTTACAGGATAACGCTATAAGCGTTCCGGCAGACATTGATATTTGAGGAATGATTGCCCGGATATCTTTTCCAAATATAGAATGCAAATAATCTACTATACTTTCAGTGGCTGCCAGATCACCGCCTGGTGTATGTAAAATGAGATCAAGTCCTTTTTTCCGGTCAAGTTTATGTATATTGACCATAAAAGCATTCTTGTCTTTATCATTTACTATTACATCTGCAGGATTTCGTCCCTGAAGCCAGCCGGAATAATAAGCAATTACATTTCTTCCTGTCTTTTCACTGATTTTAGTTAGGTATTTTCTCCGAACTGTATCAAGGGAAGATTTATTACCCTTCTTATTTTCATCTTGAATTTCTGCTAATACTTCTTTCCAATTAGGCATGTAGCTACTGGCTTATGTAGATGGTGTTGGAGGACGTAGCTCCCGAAGAGGTTTCCCTGTACATTGAAAATTTCACAAAAAAGTCTCCCGGTGCAGCCCATTGTTGCTGATTACCATGATAAACAGGCGCCTGAAACCCTTTCATGACTTTGTTATATTCCTTTTCAAAGTTTTTGGGCTTTTGCTTTTTTGTTGCTTTGTCCATAAAGTTTGTTTGAGGAGTGCAAAGTTACGAATTCTCATAGAGTAATGGTTGTACAAGAATATAAATTATCTGCCAAATCTCAAAATCAATTTGATTTGGGGCCGGAGGTCTTGCTCATCAAACATTTCAAGTCAATTAACCCTTCATAAACCGGTCGGGTATTGGGAAAGGAAATCGAGGAACAGGAAAGAATCTTTTGTATAAATTGAAGTACGGCGTGAGACACCCATGGTCAGTCGAAATAGTTCTAATTTTCAAATTAACTATAGCAATATCCCATGCAAAGAATAATACTCCTGCATGAATTATGGTCAACGGCAAATCCGCCATTGAATGGATCATGGAACGCTACCAAATAACCACGCATAAGGAAAGCGGCATCACCAACAATCCCAACGACTGGGCTACCGAACACAACCAGCCACGCTATATTTTAGATTTGCTTTTAAGCATCATCAATGTAAGCGTACAAACGGTGGATATTGTGAATGCGCTACCTGAAGTAAAGTTTGAATAAAACAGGATTTACGAAGTACGAGGCGAGCGTATAATGCTTGACTTTGACCTTGCCGGATTATACGAGGTAGAAACAAAGGTTTTTAACCAGGCCGTAAAGCGGAATATAAAGCGTTTTCCTGCTGATTTTATGTTTCAGCTTACCCGGGCGGAATGGAATAGGTTGAAGACTCTGGCAATAGGACAAGATGTTGAGATACAAAGCATTGGAAGCAACTGGTCACAAATTGTGACCGGTTCACAAAAACACCGTTCAAAAACTGCCTTACCTTATGCCTTCACCGAGCAGGGAGTAGCCATGTTAAGTGGCATACTGAATAGCGACCGGGCGATAAACATGAACATTGCCATAATGAGGGCCTTTATAGAAGTGCGCCGGATATTGTTACAGCAAACTGATATAAAGGAGCAATTACGCTTAATACAGGAACGCATAACCGGGCACGATGTGCAGCTCAGCCAGACCTGCCTACCGCAGGCAGGTTTACGACAGCATCGAAAACCTGCTGGATGAAAAAGCGGCTCAACGTACATGGGATGACAGGGAAAGGATCGGGTTTAAAAAATAATCCCTACACCTTAATCAGCAAATCCTCTACTATTTTTCCATCGCCATCGGGTGTGGTATAAAAAGGCCTTTTCTCCACTTCGTAATTAGTATCAGGTGGAATGCCCAGGGTATGATAAATGGTTTGATGCACCTGGTCAATCTTTATAGGATTCTCAATGGTTTTACACGGCCGTTCATCGGCTGTTTTGCCGTATACAAATCCTTTCTTAATGCCACCGCCAAACATCAGCATTGAGCAGCCATCCGTAAAGTGACGATGCATGCCATAGAACTTCATATCGTTCAAAATGTCGGGCTGGTTTACCTGCTCCTGTACTTTAGCATCGGGCCGCCCTTCCACCATCATATCCCGGCTGAACTCACTGGCTACAATGATCAGGGTGCGGTCAAGATGACCGCTCTTATCCAGGTCTTTTACTAATTGCGCAATGGGGCCATCTACCATTTTCTTCATACCCACCATACGCGTGTGACCGTTTTCGTGGGTGTCAAATCCCATAAACGGTTCATATTCCGTGGTAACGCTAATGAACCTGGCGCCCTGCTCGGTAAGCCGCCTTGCCAGCAAACAACCCAAACCAAAACGACCTGTATTATACACATCATACACTTCTTTGGGTTCTAAGCTCAGGTCAAATGCCTTCGCCTCGGGCGAATTGAGCAGCATATAGGCCTGCTCCATAGATCTTTTAAGGGATTCTTTCTGGTAATCGCTCCCCAGGTCGCCTATCGCACTTTTGCTGATCAGGTCGTTATACAACTGGTTGCGTTTCTCAAAGCGCTTGGCATCCATCCCTACGGGCGGACGAACACTCTCCAGTCCCTGGCTGGGATCGGGGATTAAAAACGGACCAAATTCATTACCCAGAAAACCGGCAGTATGAAAAGCTTTTAATTCTTCCGATTCGCCAACGGTCATCCGTTGCCCTATATCAATGAACGCGGGGATCACCGGGTTCTTGGGACCCAGCTCTTTAGCTATCCATGCGCCCATATGCGGAGCGGCAACGGTTTGAGGCGGTTCATAGCAGGTATGCCAGTGGTACTGGTGCCTGGAATGAAGGATGTGCCCCATGTCGGCAGCTACGTACGACCTGATCAAAGTGCCTTTATCCATTACACTGCCAACAGACTGCAGCCCGTCGGAAAACCGGATGCCTTCTAAAGCAGTAGGAAAAGATTCAAAGGTACTCAGCACCCGGTTGCCTTCCAGCCCGTTTTCGTAGGGCGTATATCTTTTGGGGTCAAAAGTTTCGGTATGTGCCATGCCGCCGGCTAACCACAATAATATAACCGTGTCGGCGCTGGTATCCGCCGCTATCTTTCTACCTTTTCCGCACCCGGTTAACAGGCTGGATACCGGTGCACCTGCCGCCAAAGCAGCAAGCGTTGCCGCGCCGGACTTTTTAATAAATTCTCTCCTGTTCCAATTGGCTTTCATTATCTGCATATTTTAAATGGAGTATTCAAATCGTTTTAGTTATTTTTTTAAGATACCGGCTTCTGTATTTCATGGCATCTTTGTTGCGTCGCAATCACTTCAACAGTTGTACCGGTGGCATCTTTCATTTATACAAAATCATCATCCCTCCTTTCCTGCAAAACATTCCTAATAGATCAACTGAAATTCGGGATGCAGGGTCATCGCCCACAAAAAGTCCTGCACTGCTGCCTCAGTGGGTGTTTTGCCCAACGCTTTCAGCGCCACCAACTGCTCATCTGCTGCCGGCGGCCTCCCCAACGTGTTCCGGTATATTTCAGTTACCATTTTTTGAGGGTCGGGGTATGCCTGCTTCCATTTTTCCGCGGCACGCGCTACTGCATTATTGAACCTGTCGCCATTGGTAAGCTCAAGCGCCTGCAGCAGGTTAGCCTGCGACAAGCGGCCGGTGGAAACGGTTTCGCGGTTAGGGCGGCCCAACGCCGTAAGATAAGCATCATTTTTAACCAGCGACGCCCGGGGAAAAGGAATCGCGGCTTTAATATCTTCCGGCAACAATTTATACACAATAGCGCTGTCGCCATATACGGGCTGAATGGATTTACTTACCGCATCGGTAAACTGTTCTGCGGTTAGCCGTCTGCGTAGCATGCCTGTAAATGTATAATCGGGTGCAACAATCAGCTCCGCTTCCTTTATGCCTACCGACGGTAGTTGATAGGTTTTGGAAGTAATAATTTTATAGATAAGCTTTTTTACATCATAACCGGTTTCCACAAAGTTAGACGCAAGCCAGTCTAACAAATCCTGGCTCCAGGGTTCATTGTCCATTACATCCACAGGCTCCACAATGCCGCGCCCCATTAGTTGCGCCCACATCCGGTTAACAAGGGTGCGGTACAATCTTCCATCTTTAGGCTGTACCAAGTAATCGGCCAGTTGCTTCAATTTCTCCTGTGGAATGGCGTTGGAGTCTATTTCTCCCAATTGTTTGTACAATATGCGGGTAGGCGCCATTTTGCCCGTAGGCTTATCACAACGGTTAATCTCCAGGGGGCTCTCGGCAAATACATTGGCAAACGCGTAAGAATCTTCCAGTTTCCAGTCGCTCACAAAGCTGTCGTGACAGGATGCGCATTTCAAATTGAGACCAAGGAAAACCTGCGAAACGTTTTGCGCCGCCTGCATTTCTGTTCGCTGGCTGGAATTAATGGTACCACGCCATTTAATACCTGCTATAAAACCTTTTGATTTTTCATCAGGACTGATCAGCTCCTTTACAAAAGTATTATAGGGTTTATTATCACGCAGGGAATTGTATAACCACGCTGTAATATCATAACGGCCACCTGTTATATAACCGGTACCGCTGTAATCATTGCGCAACGCATCGTTCCAGAAAGTAAGCCAGTGCTGGGCGTAATCGTTGTTACGGCTAAGCAGGTTGCTTACCAATACTTCCCGTTTATTTGGCCGGCTGTCACTGATAAAAGCGTCTACCGAATCAGCAGCAGGCACCAGGCCAATTACATCTAAGTACACCCTACGTATATACGTGCGGTCGTCTACTTTTTTGTTCCATTCAATTTTATGCTTTTTAAAATAGTCGTTTACAAAAAGATCAACGGGGCTCGTTAGATCGCCCGTAGCGGCAGGAATTTCAGGCATGCGGGGTTCCAGTGCGGCCACACGGTAAATACTTTTTAAATCGCCCGTAGGCCATGGCGCACCCTGTTTTATCCAGTATTCAATAGTAGCTATCTCCTGCGGAGTGAGCCCCTTTCCCTTGGAAGGCATGGCTTCCTTATGATTACGGGGCAACTTAATCCTTCTTACCAGTTCACTTGTTTCAGGGCTGCCGGCTACAAGCGCAGGTCCATCTTCCCCTCCTTTGAAAATAGCTTCTTTTGAATCAAGCCTTAAATCCCCTTTTTGCTTAGCCTCTCCATGGCAATTGGTGCAGCTATGCGCAAAAATGGTACGGATCTGCAGGTTTAATTCCTGTATCTGTGTTTCACTTAAGGGGCCTGTTTGATTAGCCAGTACAAATGTGGGCTGGTTAACCGCATTAGCGGGTTGGGAAGATGGCAATACACTGGTCAAATAATCTTCGCCATGCGTTAAGGATGCGCCATAGTGCCCGGCCACCGTTACGCCCGCTACCGTTAGCGTAAGGAATACCTTTTGTATACGCCGTGATCTTTTGAAATAGGTATAGGTGGTGATAGCCGCCAGCACCATAGTGGCAATTCCGGTCCATTGGTGGATGGGCAGTATATCTCCCCCGTATTCTTCCGTATTAATGAGCAGCAACCCAAACGCAACCGATATAACAGATGAAATCGTTCCAATAACCATCAACACCCTGATGGCAGGACCAAAATCATTCGATTTTCTTTTCCAAACCAATAATTCCAGTAACCAGGCTACAACTAACAGCCCAATAGGAAAATGTACAACCAGGGGATGTAATCTTCCCAGGAAGGTCCAAACCCAAAAAGGCGTTCCGGAAGCTATTTCCGTTTCATTGGCAATAGCGGGATGCACCATAACCGAAAGCAAAAGCAGTATGCCAGCAGCTTTAAAATAACCTGCCTTCAAAATTTCTTTACATTGTATTTTTATGGTTGTCTGGCTCATCAAAATCTAAATATTACAATCGTTATATAAATTATCAATACACTAAAAAATGAACTACCTCAACAGTGCATCATAGTAGACACGAAACACCGCAACAGTTTCCTGCCTCAAAGATAGCTAAAAGTCTTACCCTGCCTGCACTTCCCGAATAGCATAAGGCATTTCATTCAACCACTTTCAGCAATAAAATGTAACCCCGGTAAACACTCCGGCAAGATACCTTTTAAACCGGTGCTGCATATCCTGTTCCATCCTGTTGTAATCATGATATATTAAAATTCTGTTTGTTTAATCGTTACCGGCCCTATAAGTCCGGATTTCAATAACGGCGCATCTTTTTTATAATGTTTGAAAGTGGTAAATGTAAATCTGCCACTTGTTCGCGGCGTTCCCTGCAGCAGCCATTCGGGCCATTGCCCGTTCTTTATTCCGTCATCCGGTAATTGCTCATCACCAATTAAACGGTTTGGCCATAAGTTGGCTATCGCTATCTCCAGTTCGTTTCCTTCCTGTTTCACCACTCCTGTAATATCCACCTGCCAGGGCGCCGTCCATATTACACCCAAATCTTTACCGTTAAGCTTTACCCGCGCCAGGTTTTTAACTTCTCCCAGATCAAGAACAATACGTTCTTTTTTATTTCCCGTACCTGTTTCCAAAAGATCGAAGCGCTGGCTGTAAACCGCTATTCCCGAATAGTATTTTATTCCTTCCTCGGGGCGGGTTGTCCAATCTTCTAACTGATCGAAGATTATTTTTTCCGGCCCTCCCCATTTGGGATCAAAAGACACGGTCCATGCTGTATTTAATGTGGCGATGTTTTTGAACTCCGGGAAATTCTCCTTTCCCGGAACAGGGGCTGTTGCTTTACCCTTTTTGAAAACAATAAAGAAACTTTGATGAGGTTCAAATTGCAAAGGGATGCTGGTTTGACCATTACCCTGCATAAACGCAGGCAGGCTTCGCATTTCTCCCGTAACGGGATCCCAGAGCTCGGGACTGCTGTTATCACATCTGAATACAGCATCCGCCTGTAAAGGTTCATCGGTTTTATTGGCTACAAAATAAATATCCCAGCCCGGCGCTGTACGGTGTGTGTAACGCAAATCGCCGGCCCATTCAAAGTCTTCGGGCAGGTTCATATTTTTTAGCAACTGGGCAGTTATGTTATATAAGGGGTAAAGCCCATCAGATTTTGTGCTTATACCTGCGCCCCATAATATTTTTCCTTTACCATATATGCGTTCTGTGTAAACAGGCGGAACTTCCAGGCTGCCCCATATAGTACGTGACAATGTTTTTACCTCCTCATCGCAGCCCGGGTACCCTGTTAAGCCAGGCGATTTAACAGGCGGAGAACCCACTATGATAGCTCCTTCATATACCAGGGTTCTGATCTTTTCTAATAAACGGGGGGTCATTGTTTCCACATCCGGCAGCACTAATAATTTATAAGATGCTCCTCCCGGAAATACCACCTGGTTATCCTTAACGCTTGCGGTAAGCAACTGCCCCGGAGAACATCCGTCAAAATTATAACCTCTCCTGTCGCGCACCGGTTCTTCGCCGGTAAGCGCCGATGAAGGTGGCCTAAAAACATGCGGGGCGCCTTCCGGTGTTAGATATAAGATATCCGCCACGGCTCTGCCCTGCTGCAACAGGAACTGGCAGCGTGAAATATAACGGTGATAATCCGCTACCATCGGCCACCAGGTTTGATTCCTGTCCCAATGAATGCCATAAGGTCCCATCGTCATACCGGGGCGTAAGCTATCTGCCAAAGACTGGCTTTGAAAAGTATGGTATACAAAGCGGTTGATGCCGGTTGCAAAAGCCCAGTCGCCCTGTGCTTTCATGGAACCGGGATGCTGCTTCCATCCTTCATTTTTTTCGGCGGTAAATGCTTCTGCAGGAACAAGCGGTTGCCCGTTTACATGCGCAACAGAAACAGCTTCGATACAGCTGAATGAAGTATTATAGCCGAAATCCTTACTCCAGAATTCACACATCGGCACATCTGCAACAGCGCCCAGCTCAAGATCGGCATTAGGGTTCATATCATACGGCTCTATAGACAAGCCTAAGCCATGACGGTGGCTGTATTTTTTAACCTGCCCGGCATGGTATTCCAATACCAGTTCCTGCCCTGTTTGCCGCAGGTCCCATAAAAAACGTTCGCTGATCTCCGGGCTTTCTACAACAACACCATTGTATACCGGATAAAAAGGCAACGGATCATACCCTCTTCTTTTTATAAATTCCGTTCTGAAGTTTTTTGTCCAGTTTTGCGCCCCCATCTCCCAACTGTCCATGTGCAGGAATTTCAATCCGCCTTCCTTTCTCCTAGCAGGCTTTCCGATCTTCCTGAATATCCGTCCCGTGTATTCATCAAGATGATTGTTTAAAGCAACCGTATCAAACTTATCTGCTTCAAACCCTAAGCCGGGAAAAGGTGCAGGCCGGGTAACCGCGCCATTGTTGCGTCTGCCAAACCGCATAATGATCCAGTTGCCCCGTGGCGGCTCCCAGTCTAATGTTCCATCGGAGTGTAATTTACCGGTGAGATCTATTATTTCACTTTTTGAAACAGCGCCGCCGGCAGCAACATTCCCGGTATCTGTAAAAGAAGCTAAAAAAGACTTCACACCGGCAACAGACGAATAAGGTGCACGATAGTACAGCGCTTTTTCATCAATATCTTTTATTGTATCATTTCCTGCGGGCTGAGGAAATGCCAGCACAGCAACATCTTCATAAAAGTCCTGCCATTGCTTTTTCAAATCAGGGGTGAATCCGCCTTCTCCAAAAAACGGTCTTCTGGGAGGAGGAACCGTGAGCTTTATTTTTTTGTTTTCATTTCCTGTTATTACTATACTTTCCGATACCAGGTGCTGCATAGATTGTTCAGGAGCAACCCAGGGGCCGCCGCTTCCCGACCACCCGGGGCCTATGCCCAGCGTCATGGCAATGTTCAGCCTGCGGCATTCTTTCTCAGCATGTGCAAATAACGCAAGCCACCGGTCGCTTAAAAAATCAACCCTGCCGCGCGGCACGCCAACATTTACTTCAAGAAAAATTAAATTGCCAATGCCTGCTTCAGCCATAGATTCCAGGTCTTTCGTCATACCTTCCTCCGATAAATTTCCATCCATAAAGTACCAATATACCCCGGGCTTGGCTGCATCAGGCGGCTTTACAAATCCGGACCGCAGCGCCTGTATGCCCGATATATCTGCTTTATCGGAACCGGTTATTTTTTTATTGCATCCATACCAAAGGAGCACAATAACTGAAATAAAAACAGTTCCTAATTTGCTATTCCGAAGTAAAAACATAAGCCCGTCTTTAAAAATACTGTTCAAGATCATCTCATTCCCAATTTTGGATATTTGTCGCCGGTTGATGTTCTCACCAATAGGGGCGGCATAGTGTTAAGCCAATCAAATGATGCCTGTGTGTTACCGTGAGACGGGAGATAATAAAGGTGAAAGGGAGTGAACAGGCAATAGTGAATTCACCATTCACCTCTCACGTCTTTCGTCTCACGTTTCACTTCTCTTCCTCAGCATACCTGTACCGTCTCTACTCCAAGCAGCTCACCGAGTTTTTTGATCTTTGATGCAATATGGCCAATCCCTATCGCACAATGATGGGCTGGCCCATGCACATTCCATTGCTCCACAAACTGCCGTGCGCCAACAGGAAAGCGATAACGGCTGTTGGTGTTGCCGATTTCCAGTATAGGCCCCGGAACGGATTCTGCCTCCGCAACCAGAAATAATAATTTTCCATCTCTTGTTTCCACAACCGACAGCAGGGTTACGGCTCCATAGCGTACCGACATTTCTACAGAAAGCCCGTTGCCAACCTTACCATGATATACCCGCAGAGGCTTTACTTTTATCTTTCCTTCCGCAATTGCCAAATGACCGGGGCCGTCATGCCCCATCAGCACCACATCATCATTAAAGTCCATAGCATAATATTCTGTAAATGATCCGCCAACGCCAAAGCTGTCCATTATTTTCATAGCCTGTGCATTCTTGATCTCGTATTCTCCCGCTACCGGCACGCCATTGGCGGTAAGCAGCGAATTACCCAGTATAACAGAACTCATGGTATCTTCATTTTCAGCATTACCGGTTCCTTTATGATAATACGCCATTGAGCCCAGCCCGTATTTTTGCACTAACTGATCGAGCGCAACCGATGTCCGCGCGGCCCGTTCCAGCTCAAATGCAGAACAATCAGGCTGCACATCAAACGCTTCTGCAAATATTTTCAATCTATCTTTTATCTCCTGGCCGGTTACCTGCCGCCGGATAAAAGAAAGCTCGTCTGCCTCAATGATCTGTATATGCCCGCCCAGTACCGCACAATGCAAGGTGAAATTGGAATAAATATCCAGCATGCCCCCATAATAATTACCCATCACACCCAGGTTATTGTGATACATGATATTGGCTACTTTGGCCGCCGCTATCCATTCTTCTATTGCTTTCCATACTTCAGGATCATCGTGCAGCATGCCGGTAACCTGGTAAAAAGGAATACCCGAACGGTTGAACACACTGGCTATCTCCGGTACAGGGCAGGCCGAACAATAGGCCAGCCACTCTCCTGTCATCCGGGTACGGTCATTCAGTCTGTTGAACCATTCATAATCTATAGCCGCTTGGGGCGACAGGTTGAGCACGATCACAGGTACCTTCGCCCGCTTTACTACCGGCAGCACCGTAGACGATAAGGCATAGGTAGTGACATATAAAAATATAAGATCTACATCCTCTGTACGAAAGCAGTGCCCCGCTTCAAACGCTTTGGCCGGGGTATCTATTAAGCCCATGTTAACCACTTCGGCGCCAAATGTTTTTAGCCGGCCGGCAACAACATCCACATAACCTGAAAGCCGCTTCTCTAATCCCTCAAATTGCTCCCAGTACGCTTCAAGTCCAATTCCAAACAATCCAATTTTAAGTGCGGGAGTCATTGTTATGATTTGATATTTTTCATCTAAAGTTTGCCCGGTATGTATTGCCTGCAGACGGCATCCCTGCAACTTCATTCATTTTTAACACAACGGATAAAGCGCTCATTTATTTGCGTATTGCAGTAATTGAAAATCACTCATCAGTCCGTAATCATACGTATCGTAAGCCTCACCCGGGGGATATGATTTTATATTCCACCAATGCCCCGGCCCAACCATACCTGGTTTGGGCGTATTATGGTGGGGGCCCAACAGGTTTTTCAGGCTGCCAATTACCTCAACTTCCACCCGGTTAATGCCTTTCTTCAGGTATTTTGTAACGTTCAATGTATTGGGCTCCGAAAATATAATACCTGCAGGCGTGCCATTTACCTTTACAGCGGCCACTGTTCCTTTCCATTCTCCCAGTTGAAGCTCAAACTGGCTGCCTGTTTTTTCGAGGTTGAAATCTTTAACGTAGCTCACGCCAAATCCATATAATGGCAACCCCTGCTCCTTCCAGCTTCCCGGCTGTAGCGGTTTTGGAGGTGCAATCTGCCACCCTTTATCTGCCGGTTGCAGGTTAAAATCGCCAAGAATATATATGGGCTCAATTTCCGCATATACACTCATGGGATTTGCAGTAACGGATATGGTATTGTCGCCGGTTTTCAGATACGCGCCGATCTGCAGTACACCAAATGACCGGTCTAACCACCACGTCCCTGCAAGCGGCTTTACCGGTTTGCCGTTCACTTTAATTTCCGTCCACAGGCTTCCCTGTTCTACCACAGCGCGGAATTTTTCAAAGTTTACCTGTTTGTCAATCGTGAAATGATAAGTAGCGGTAAACCCTGTTCCTTTGGGAAAAGTATCTCTTGCAATAATGTGATCTTTAAACTGTACCTGGTGGTTCCACGGATTCCTGTTAAAACCATGATGCATAAATACCGCCCTTGACGCCGCGCCCACATGGGCATCTGCCAACAGGGTATCGCCAAACCGCACATCACAGAAATCTATCATCAGCGTATTTTCTGCCGGGCGAATGGTTTTAACACCCGATCCTTTCATTACCGATTTGTTCTCTGCAACCACATAACGCTGCAATCCCTGTTGCTTTTTACCGGAAATAAAAAATAGCAAACTACCGGCTGGCGGAATATTAAAGCTTACCGCTATTTTATCTAACTCCTCCTGCTCCGGATAGTCTGATATTTTCCCGGTATCAAGATCCATCAGCAACGCATCCTTTCCTTTTATACGCACGGTTCCTTTTGCGGGCAACGTCATGCTGGCATTAGTAAGAAAGAGTATCTGCCCATCGTTCATGATCCTGCGGTGGTGATACAAATCGCCCCCGATAGTATCCCCTTCATTTGGAGCGATCTGAAAACCATCCTGCCCGAACTGTTGTTCTATAATGGATGAATTGAGTGCTGTGAACTGAAGAATATGATCTTTGGGCGCATTAAAATACTGCAATTCATTTTCCAGGGCGCCATCGAGCCTTTGCAGTTTGTTGAACAATATTACTTTCCCGCCCGCCGCTGCATACGCTTTCAGCAATGCATAAGTACCTTTGTCTATATTTTCCATTCCCGGCGGTATAACTACGGTGCTATAGGCCCGTTCACCAACTATAAATTTCGTACCCTCCGTTTTCCCGTGATCCTGAATAATGTTCTCTGAACCTAAATCATATTCCACCTGCGCTTTCTCAAGCGTGGTTATAAATTGCTGGAAACGGTTCCCTATAGCGCTTAATCCTTCATGCTGCTTTCCCGGGCGGGCATACATCCAGGCCGAGCTTGTGGGCTCAATAATTAAAATATTATGCTGTTGCTTGCCCTGCGACATCACAAAGGATAAGCGTGTAAAGTACTCATTCTGCGCTTTGTAATACGGCCACCAGGGCGTATGATAGGAAAAGCTTTGCGGATAATCGTATTTCCTTGCCCCGGTAAGCGTCATCATGGAAAGGTGCTGGTTTAAAAAATTAACGCCCAGCACATACTGCCAGTCGCCCAGCCGTTTCATGTCTTTAAAAGTAAGCTCCCAGCCGCCTCCGCCATAGGTTTCACTAAGCGTTCTTTTTTTGCTGAGCTGATTGGCTACACTGGATAGTTCTTTTACCGAACGGATATTCCCAAACTGCGCATTGGGGCTTTCTTCATTAAACTGGTTGAACAACATATCAATACCCGGTTGCTGGTGCCAGGCATACATGGCCATATTATCAGGTCCTTCCCCCGGGTGCGGCCATCCGTGCTCCCAGTAATGACCCGTCCATTTCAGGTTATGTTTTTCGGTATAAGCATACATCGGCTTCGACCACCGGTCAATAAACAATTGCAAAAGGGTTTGCTGGTAATTGTGTCTTATTTTTTTCCAGTCGCCCGTTTCCTCAAAAAGAGAAGGAAGATGCGCCTTCAGGTCGTATCCCCACTTTTGTTGAAAGCTGCTGAAAAGATCAGGTGTCCAGCGCACATTTCCTGCACCATGCGAGGGGATGCTGGGTTCATCCGAAAATAAGCCGGGAACCGCTTTCCCAAATTCATTGCCGGCAATCTTTTCATATCCCTTCATGGTTACTTCAAGAAACTTTTCGGTAACTCCTTTCACCATAAGATCAACATAAGGAAATTCCGGAGGACCAACGGTACCGGCCTGTTTTTGATAAAACGCTTTTTTAAAAAAATAATATTTCCCTTGTTTTGCTCTTTCCTGTTCCACCGCAGAAGTTATATCAATAAAACTCCCATTCTCTTCCTTCAGGATAATAAAAATATCACTAACATCAGGAGGCAATGCATCTCCTTTTGTTAAATGCAGCATTTGCCCCTGGTTATACGATTCCGGCATCTGGTCGGGCACATTGCCGCCGGCGAAGCCCGAGGGGTAAGAATTTTCATCATATATCCACACATCCAGTCCCAGTTCTTTTCCTTTTTGTATAGTGTACTGATATAAGCTGAACCAATCCGCAGATAAGTATTCCGTAATAAGTCCCGGACGGGGATGCACCATTACGCCGCCAAACGCATTTTGTTTGAATTCCTGCATCATGGAGTCAATGATCGCTTTGGTTACTTTAGTATGCCACACCCATAGGGGCGCACTGCCGTATGCTTTATCCGGGGATATAAATCCTTTTTGCAAATATTTAAACGTATTGCTATCTGCATTATCCCTGATCATTTGTGAACTGCCATGAAATGGAGTTATGATTGTTGCCAGAAGAAATACTGCCGTGTATAATAAATATCTGATCATAATAAAATATTTAAAACCACTTATAAAATCATTATCTTAATAAGACAATGCAAATAACACGCACCATTTCTAATTTGTAATGCGGCGTTATTTTGCATTGCTCTATTTTCCGGTATGAAAGTATCATGAAAAAAATTAAAAGGAGATACACAATTTGATATTTCAGATACGCATCCTGATATAAAATTTTTATGCATGGTACAACCATTACCAATAGCGCGGCGCGAAGTTGAATGCAAAAACCGGTGGCCGGCTGTATTAAATACAGGTTGTAAAAAGCAGTTTAATAAACACATAAAGAGATACACAATTTGATATTTCAGATGTACATCCTGATATAAAATTTTCCCGCATATGATCAATTATTACAAATATCTCCCCACCAGCATAGAGGATGAAAACTGGGGATTGCATGTATTAAATGCCGGTTGTAACAGGATCAGTAAAAAAGAAATTTATCCTTCTGTGCAGCATCCCGCACATCATTATTTTGACTGGGGAAAAGGCCGTGTGTTTGATGAGTACCAGGTCATTTACATTACAAAAGGCGAAGGTATTTTTGAATCTGCAAGCTGCAGAAAAAGCATTATAAAAGAAGGAACAGTGCTGTTGCTGTTTCCCGGAGAATGGCATCGTTTTAAACCCAATGAGCAAACAGGATGGGATGAATACTGGGTTGGCTTTAAAGGCCCCATTATGGACAATATCGTACAACAGAAATTTTTCAATCACCGCAAAGCGGTATTACCTGTTGGCATTCATGAAAGCATAATTCATTTAATGCTGGAGATCATTGAAAAAACAAAAAATGAAAAAACGGGCTACCAGCCAATGGTGGCGGGCATTGTGCTGCATTTGCTCGGACAAATTCATTCCCGTATCAAACAAAATAATTTTAAGCCGGAAGATATTACCGAATCTATTATTCATAAAGCAAGAATTATTTTCAGAACGAATATTGACCGTGATATTTCGATAGAAAGTATAGCGGAAGAGCTGAACGTAAGTTACGCATGGTTCCGGAAAGCTTTTAAAGCTTACTCCGGCATCGCACCGCATCAATACCTGCTGCAATTAAAAATTGAAAAAGCAAAAACACTGTTAGCCGATCATTCCAAACAGGTAAAGGAAATAGCCTTTAGCTTAAACTTCAAATCCTCTTTTTACTTTTCAAAACTATTCAAGGAAAAAACAGGTCTTTCGCCCGAACAGTTCAGAAAAGCGATGCACCGGTAAAAGAAAAAAACAACACGGCAGTTGAACGTATACCTATCTTAAAATGAAAGGCAAAGCCGTGAGGCATCTTCCTGCTAAATGACGCTTTTTCTAACAGGAAGGTACAGGATGCAGGCACATGCCCTATTAAATATCTTTCGATACAAGCGTTGTTTTACTGCTGTACGCTTGCGGTAACCGGGCTTAGGTAAACGATACGAAAACTGCTATATGAGAAGATATTTAATATTGATATTGCCCTGCGCAATATACCAGCGTAAGCGTGTATATTATTCCCGCGTCTGTTTGCCCGCTGGCAGATGCTTAATGCAATATGCATATAACAGGTTTCAAAGCTTCCTTTTCTTTACCCGATCCTGCACCCCTGCTCTAACCTTCCGGAATACATTTTCAGATCACCATTTCTATTCTTTATCACAGATTTTTAAACATCAAAACAACTTTTATGATTAAAAAGTGTCTCCAGGCCTCACGTGGAGGTAAGCAAATGGCGGCGTTTATTGCGGCGATGCTACTTAGTGCAGCGCTCTGCGCCCAGCAAAACCTTACCATTTCGGGTAAGGTAGTTGCCGCATCAAACGGAAGCGCTTTATCGGGCGTAACCGTAACAGTTAAAAGCACACAAAACGGAACAACAACCGATGACGCAGGAAATTTTAGCATCACAGCACCGCAGGGTGCAACGCTTGTTTTCAGCTCTGTTGGTTTCCAGGAAACTGAGGTAACCGTAAGCAACAGCACCCCCCTTACTATCCGGCTCATTGCAGCAGAGAAAGGGCTGGATGAAGTAGTGGTTGTAGGATATGGTTCTCAACGGAAAAGAGATATCACAGCAGCGGTATCTACTATTAGCCTCGATGATGTGGGAGAGTTACCTTCCAGAAACGTAACGCAAATGATCCAGGGACAGGCGCCGGGTGTTGTTGCTACCCAGCGGAACGGAACACCGGGTGGAGAATTTGAGGTAAGAATAAGGGGTGTGGGCTCTTTGGGAGCAGGCAGTTCGCCCCTATATGTTATTGACGGATTTGCTGTAGGCACAAGCGTTGGCCAAAACCTCAATCCAAATGATATAGAAAGTATTTCTATTTTAAAAGATGCGGCTGCCACGGCCATCTATGGCGCCCGCGGATCAAACGGCGTTGTATTGATTACCACAAAAACGGCAAAAGAAGGCCAATCCAGCTTAAACCTTTCCGTTGATTATGGCATTCAGAACATACCCAAAACAAGAAGGGTAAAAGTATTAAACGGGCCGGAGTTCGCACAGTTTTTAAACGATGTATTTACAGATAAGATCAGGATGTTTCAAAACCGTGAGCCCAGCATTGATGAAATACCCGAAGGATACCGCTACCCGGAACAGACCCAATACTCCACCGATTGGTTTAATGAAATATTGCATAATAATGCTCCCTATACAGATGTTAACCTAACCCTCGCGTCAGGCAAGGGAGATGTGAATTCTCTTTTGTCTGTTGGGTATTATAAAGAAGACGGGGCGCTTAAAGTTACCGGCTATGACCGCTTTTCCGTGCGCTCAAACATATCGGGTAAAGTTAGGAATTTTGTTACGCTCGGGTTAAATGTAAACGGAAGCTATACAAGGCAAAACCAGGCCAGTACAGACGGACGCGATGCAATAGTGGGTTCAAGCCTGCTGATAGACCCAAGAGAGCCCGCATATGATGAAAACGGAAAAATCAGGCCATTTATAGGAGGCAAAGATGGTGTATTCGCCTACCCCAGCCCGCTGTTTCTGCTGGAAAACTATTCAAAGAAAAGGGATATAGCAGATGTACTATCCAACGCTTATATAGAGGTGGCTATATTGAAGAATCTAAAATTCCGTTCTTCGGTTAACATCCGGTTAAATTACAATACGTACAAAGAATACAGACCTTCTACTATCGGAAGAGGGCTTACCACCGGCACATCCGGCGCTCCGCCCCAAACAGCAAGCGCAATCGAAATCAATGACCGGCTGCTGAATTATTCTACCGACCAGTTGCTTACCTATGCGCCCAATATTGGAGATGATCATACGCTGGATTTCCTGGCAGGCTTTACCGCTCAGGAAGAGACTGTAAAGAATATCAGGGGAGATGCCAATACTTTTCCGGATGATTTAACACCTTTTTTAAATGCGGGCGCCATCAGGTCATCTTCTTCATTTGAAGCGGGATGGAGCTTACAGGCCTATATAGCAAGAGCGAACTATTCGTACAAAGACAAATATTTATTATCCGCTTCTTTCCGACGGGAAGGAAGCTCGCGGTTCGGAGCTCAGAATAAATATGGGGACTTCCCATCTGCTTCTGTAGGATGGAGAATAAGTGAAGAAGCTTTTCTGTCAGGCGTTAACTGGATATCGGATCTGAAGCTAAGGGCAAGCTATGGTAAAACCGGTAATAACGATATCGGAAATTATAACAGTCTTTCCTTCCTGAGCGCCACCAACTATATCCTGAATAACTCATTTGCACCGGGGGTGATTGTTAGCGCATTTGCCAACTCCTCACTGCAATGGGAAAAATCCGACCAGTTAAATATTGGGATGGATCTCTCGATCTTTAGTAATAAAGTAGTGGTTACAGCCGAATACTATAATAAACTGACCAATGACATGCTGTTGCCCGTAAGCATTCCTTCTATTTCCGGTTTTACTTCCAGCCTTAGCAACATAGGTAAAGTACAGAACAGGGGAGTGGAGCTCGCTGTTAATTACAGGGAAAGCATAGGCGAAGTGCATCTCAGAACCGGCTTTAATATCGCCTTCAACAGAAGCAAAGTGCTTGAAATTGACGGACCGAATGATATATTATGGTACGGTAGCTTTTATGGCGGTTATAATGTGCAAAAGGTAGGCAGACCTATTGCCATGATCTATGGCTATGATAAAATAGGGATTTTTAATACACAGGACGAAATAGATAAGGCGCCCAAGCAGGATGGTGTGATTCCCGGTGGTATGAGGTTCCGGGATGCAGATGGTAACGGCGAGATCACCTATGATACCAAAGACATGGTAGAAATAGGAAACCCCAATCCCAAATTTACATGGGGGCTTAATATTGACGGTGATTATAAAAGATTTGATTTTAATGTGCTGTTTATGGGCGCCCAGGATTTTGATGTATACCGGAATATTGAAGCTTCTACCATGAATATGGATGGCGTATTCAATGTGCTGGATAAAGCAAAGGACCGGTGGAGGTCTGCTGAAAATCCGGGCACCAACCCCACTCATGTGAATGCGCAGGGCGGCACCAGTTACTTTAAATGGTCGCGCGAAAGCAGTAACCGGTATGTGTATGATGCCAGCTATGGATGGGTAAAGAACGTAACCTTAGGTTACAATTTCCCCAGAACAAAATACTTCAACAATATCCGTGTATTTGTAAGCGCCAATAACCTTTTCATCTTTACCAAATACCCCGGCAATAATCCGGATGTAAGTCAGAGAGGCAGTACCCAGGCTGGAAATGACGATGAAGCTTACCCGGTTCCAAGAACATTTGCGATAGGCGCTAAACTAAACTTTTAAAGCTACTCACATGAAATATATAATTGCGATAATCAGCTTAATCTTTTGTTCTGTTCTTTTTTCATGTAAAAAAGATTTCCTGAACAAAACAGATCCTACCAGAATAGGTGTGGATATATTTTACCAGGATGCGGCGCAGGTAAATCGTGCCATTAATGGTATTTATGGCCAGTTACAGGGTATTACCAGTGTTAATTACATTTTTAAGGAAATGCAATCAGACAATACCACTATAGACATGAACCCTTCCGACCGTGGTGGCGCCGCCGGCTGGGAAGCTTTTGAATATTCTACCGTAAATCCGGGGAATGGAGAAATTTCCAATTTATGGAACAGGTATTACAGCGCATTGTATAATGTTAACTTATCCATTGAAAAATTGTCGGCATCAACAACTATAGACGATGCTGTGAAAAAGCCACTCGATGCGGAGTTAAAATTCCTCAGAGCCTTTTTGTATTTCGACCTGGTACGTTATTTTGGTAATGTTGCGCTTGTAACCAATACATTTAAAACACCTGCGGAGGCTTTTGAAATAATAAGGACGGAATCGGTGGATCAGGTATATACACAAATTGAAACTGATCTGAAAGAAGCGGTTGCCGGTCTTTTAACCCGGTCGGATCAGCCTGCCGCACAAAGAGGACGCGCTACCAAAGGTTCAGCCCTGGCTACGCTTGGCGAAATGTACCTTACCGTTAAAAAATACCCCGAAGCGGTAAGCACCCTGCAAAGCATTTTGCCAATGGGCTACGATTTAGTGCCGGACTACGCGGATGTTTTCGGCACTGAGAATAAAAACAATATAGAATCTGTTTTTGAAATACAATACCAGGGAGATAACGACCTCGGCGAACAGAGCAACTTCATGTATGTATTTGCTCCAAGGGAATCGTCCAGCTCCATTGTTGGTTTTGCCGGTCAGGGTTTGGGTGGACGCAACATTCCTACCAACAATATGATTGCCGCTTATGAAGCGGGAGATTTGCGTAAAGATGTATCATTAAAAACCGGATTTACAAAAGACGGGGTATTATATCCTATTCCATACGTAAATAAATACAATCACCCGCATAACATTCCCGGCCGAACCAATGACAACTGGCCCATTTACAGGTATGCCAATGTGCTGCTGATGCTGGCAGAAGCGATTAATGAATCTACCGGCCCAGGCTCAGTGGCAGAAGGCTATCTGAATGAAGTGCGCCACAGAGCAGGGCTTGACCCGTTGAGCGGATTAGGCAAAGACGCTTTCAGAACCGCCGTGCTCAAAGAAAGAAGAGTAGAGCTGGCATTTGAAAACCACCGCTGGTTTGATTTGAAAAGAACAATGACACCTGCAGAGCTGGCCGCGTTTATGAATGCCCATGGCACAGCGGAAAAAGCAAACCCCACCGTTCCCCGGGGTGGCGTGGCTTTTAATCAACTGGATTATATATATGAGCCGCATGAATACCTGTTGCCTGTTCCGGCCCCGCAAATCCTCATCAACAGTAAGCTGACTCAAAATGATGGGTATAATTAATTAAAATGAACCGATAAACTCCGGGCCGCTTCACAAAAGAAGCGGCCTTTTTTATGACACTGCCAATGATAAAAGAGCTGAAGCTCATCCTAAATTATTTTTTACCGGCAAGAATATCTTTTACTGCTTTTATCAGCATTTCAGGCGCCGCATCCTTATTCAGATAACCGGAAGCGCCGGCAAGCAATACCCGCAGCGCAAACTGGTCTTCGGGATAAATGCTCAGTACCAGTACCGGCATTTCGGGTAACTGCCGTTTGATGCTGTTCAATGCTTCAAGCCCCCCTCCCCCCGGCATGGAAATGTCGGATATCACCAGGTCCCAGGGTGCTGAAAAAACCATTGAGGTTAAGGTACCGGTATCTCCCGCCTCACCTATATAAACAGAAGCAAATGCTTCCGTAAGTATTTGCCTGAGTCCTTTACGGATAAATTCATGATCATCGGCAATTAATATCCTGAGCATATAAAAGTGAGCGGCTTTAGCGCAGGGAGAAAATTAAATAACTATCCGTTGCCGTTGTGTAGAGTGAAAAGCCGAAAACTTGTAGACGAACTACTACAGTGGGGAGAAGGAATAAGGGGTAAGAATTTTCAGGTTCCAGGGAAGACTATTGCTGGAACCAAACTTATCCTTGCAGCTTATACGGGACATCAAAGGCTTGTTTTCATTCTATACTTTATACTCTCACACCCTATACCCTTTTACCTTACACCTTTCCGCATCAGATAAGCTTATTATCAAGCGCGTAACGGGTAAGATCTGCATTGGATTTCATTTCCATTTTTTCGAGTACTCTTGCCCGGTAGGTACTAACGGTGGTAACGCTCAGGCAAAGCTGCTCTGCAATATCTGATACCGGCTTCCCGGCAGCAAGCAGCTTAAACACATCAAACTCCCTGTCGGAAAGCTTTTCATGGAGATGGAGTTCCTGATTTTTGGAGCCGAAGACATCAGCTAATTTTTCCGCTACTGCCGGTGTAATGAATTTTTTACCCAGCAAAACCGTATGTATCGCCTTAATAATATCTTCATGAATATTATCCTTGCCCAAATAACCGGCAGCGCCGGCCTTTAATACCCTGAGGGCATACTGATCTTCGGGATACATGCTCATAATTAATACCGGCAGGGAAGGATAGGCATGCCTGATCTGATGCAGCGCATCTAACCCGCTCCGCCCGGGCATATTGAGGTCGCAGATTACAATATCCCATGACGCTTCCACCAGCTTAGACATGAGCTCCTCCGTATCCTTAGCCCCGGCTAACTGCGCAGAAGGATACTCTTCAAGAATAAGTTGCTTTAGCCCTTTTCGTACAATAGCATGATCGTCAGCAATAAGAATCCGCATCATAATGCCTGGTTTTTCGGATTTAGATAATCGTATTTTTCTTTTCCACAGGAACTTTTACTTTAACCGCAGCGCCTTCACCCGGTTTGCTTTCAATTACATATTTTCAACTCATCATGAATTTCTCTTGCAGCCTTCGCCTGTCCTTCCAGCCGGCGCATATTAATGATACTGTCCGACCATGCTTTCCCGCCGGAAATGTAAGCAACAATATTTTCCCTTAGTCAACTTCATTAAAAACCAGTAATACTAATGCTATTTTTATTTATACATTTTTAATTGCGCTAACCATCAGGAAATTACATAAAAACAAAACAACTTCAACATACCCATACCAATTAAATCAAAAAAACAAGGAAGAATCGTACTAAAGCAACTAACAACTAAGTAGAAACTACTATACAAAGCAACAGGGAGCAACCCGCTATTCTTCCTGTTCAGCAAAAACAGGTCATCGTAAAAATCGTCTTTACACTTTTTTATTTCCCCTGCGTGCGAAAATATAGCCGCAAATCACCCGGTTATACCGCCGGCTTTTCTTTGCCGGGAAAAGGAATGTTAGCTCATTGTTAACATTAGCAGGCATAATTAAACATTTATGCCTTATCAGCGTCAATAACCAAAAACATACCATGAAACAACATAAAATATACCTGGCGCTAACGGGAAGCCTGCTGGGCATTGTGCTGCTGGGCAGTTGTGCAAAAGATCCGTTAAAAAATATGACCAACGAAGAAAGCCGCATTTATATAACCAATTACGACAGCTCTGCTCATTTCGGTTCATTTCAAACGTACAGTATAACCGACTCGGTGGCGGTAATAAGCAATGGCGCGTTGCAGAAGCGAACGCTAACGGCAACTGATGCCGCTTTTATACAGGCAGTAAAAGATAACATGGCGGAGCGTGGTTATCAACTGGTAGCAAATAATGAACATCCCGACCTTGGTATAAATATCAGCAGCGTATTTAACAACCAAACAGGTGTAATCAGCTATCCTTCTTACTGGGGTTATTATGGCAGCTACTGGGATCCTTATTACTGGGGCTTCGGCGGTTATGATTATTACTTTCCTTATGTTTCCTATGCCGTATACCAGATCCGCGAGGGTGCATTATCAATTGATATGGTTGATCTGAAAGACGCAGGTAACGACAAAAAGATCGAAGGCGTGTGGAACGGACTTATAAGGGGAGAAGCCATTTTTAACGCTTCAACCGCCGCTTCCCAGGTAAAAGCATTATTTGATCAGTCGCCATACATCAGCAGCAATCACTAAAAAACAGGTAGTTGCATACATTAAAAATATATCGTCATGAAACCGCTTAAAATATTTTTTTTAGCCATGCTCTGTGCAGGGTTCGGATTGCCGGCGCTTGCACAACAGCAAAAACTAACCATGCATATTAATTATGCTGTAAATACCCCCACAGGAAGTTTTAAATCGGACCTCGTAAGCAAAACTTCTTTTCGCGGATGGAATGCTAATGTACTATACGGCGTTACAGATCGGCTTTCACTTGGCCTTGAAGCCGGCTTTAATGATTATTACCAGAAATATCCGCGGCAGGTATATGATACTAAAGACGGCGCCATATCGGCAGTGCTGAGCAATTCTATACAAACCGTGCCGGTAATGCTTAAAGGAAGATTTAACCTGGCGCCTTCGGGGATGGTACAACCGTATGTTGGCGCCGGAGTGGGAGGCAACTTCGTATCGTATAGCCAGTACCTGGGTGAATTTGCAGGCAGCAAATCCGGTGTTTATTTCGCTGCTTCACCCGAGGCGGGTATCGCTATACCATTCAGGAAGCACGGGGCATCGGCATTTACATTAGGCGGCAGGTATAACTTTATGCCCTTTAGCTACAGCGATAATAAAAATTTAAATAACTGGGGACTATATGCAGGTATAAAATTCCCCTTAAAATAATAGTAATAAAACTAACATAATTAGGTTATGTGCAAGAATGCGTCCCCCAGGTAAATGCCGGGGGACTTTTAGTTTAATTGCGGATCAATAGGGAAGTTGGTCATTAAGCTGTAATCGCCGCCAAGCAGCCTCAGCGATTCTTTCCATATGTCTTCTGTATCATAGTTAAACACAAGGTCTTGTTTTGCCATAGCGGTGATCCAGCTTTCCCCTTTCAGCTCTTCATTTAACTGGTTGCTGCCCCATCCTGAATAACCTATATAAAAGCGAATGTTCCTGTGGCTAAGCTTATTTTTCCGCAACAGGTCTTTAACAATTCCAAAATCGCCGCCCCAGTAAATGCCATCGGTTACTTCATGGCTGCCGGGTATCTGATCCGGGCAAACATGCAAAAAATGAAGCGTATCGGCCTGCACGGGGCCGCCAAAAAAAACAGGTATCTTTATGCCTTCCAGTTCAGGTACAATTTCATCAAGGGTATGCGCTATATGCTTGTTCAAAACAAAGCCAATGCTGCCCTCCTCCTGGTGATCGCATAATAAAACAACCGTACGCATAAAATTAGTGTCCTTAAGAAAAGGCTCTGCAATTAATAATATACCGGCAGAAGGTGTAAGCATTTGATCTAAGTTAGTATAGAAAATATTGGCCGGCAATTAAAATCAAAAAAATATCCTTGTTCAGGACAGGTTTTTACAGGTGCATTTAAAATTGCCGTATCGCTCTGCTTCGTGTGGACGGTGGCTCTACCGCCCACGACAGTCCGCCCCGGTTGGTGTTCCAACCAAACCAGCAACAATTTTAAATGCACCCGTTTTTACAGATATGGCTCAGTAATGTGCTAATTTTTGTATACTTGCCATCGCAAACCAGCATACCAGCCCTTATCATGTGTAAAATTGAGTTAAATCATTCATACCGTAGCTAAACCCCGGTTAATATCAAAGTAATTTTACAGGCCGATGAAGAAAATTTACTTACTGATTATTATTCTTATAACCCTATCGCTTATTGGCATTATAGTGGTGCAGATCATGTCCATCAAAAATGCCCTTATTATTAAGAACGAGCAACTGGAACAGAATATCCAGATGGCGGTAAATGAAGTAGGCCAGGAAATAGCCGAACAATCGGGCAAATTTCCATCCGCAGGCTTTCCCAAATTATCTCCGGAATGGCCTTCTGACCAGTTTTTAAAATTGCTCAAAACACCTACTGTAGCGCAACGATATACGCCTAACCAGGTGTACGACAAACTGAAGATGGCTTTAAATAAACATGGCTTAAAAAAAACCAATTTTGAATTTGCCGTGCTGAACCGCAACAGCATTACCAATAACTATGAAATGCAAACCCTTAATTTCAGCAAATTACTGGCAGACACCACCCGGAGCCGCACGTTTTGGTTCCCGCTTTCGGCGCCTTCCGGGAGCATTGCCGAAGGACTGGTTGCAGACGAGGAGCTGTGGGTGATTGTTCCGGATGTAAAAAATTTCCTTTTAGAGTCCATGAGCTGGATGATTGCGGGATCGGTATTGTTTACCCTGGTGATCTGCACGGCATTTTTTACTACCGTTCGCACTATGCTCCGTCAAAAAAAGCTGAGTGAAATTAAAAGTGATTTCATCAACAATATGACGCATGAGTTTAAAACGCCGCTGGCAACCATATCGCTGGCAGTGGATGCATTAAAAAACGATAAGGTATGGCGAAGCAAGGAAAAGATGGATTACTTCAGCGGTATCATAAAAGACGAAAACAAGCGGATGAACAAGCAGGTAGAAACCATACTGCAGGCTGCCTTGCTCGACAAGCAGGAAGTGCAGCTTAACATGAAGCCGCAGCATGTGCACGAGGTTATTAACCACGTGGCCGATAATTTCAGACTGCAGATGGAAGACAGGAACGGCAAGGCCGAACTGCACCTTAATGCGGCAAAAGACGTTATTGAAGCAGATGAAGTACATTTTACCAACCTGCTCAGTAACCTGGTTGACAATGCGATCAAATATTCAAAAGACAGCGGACTGCACATAAAGATCTTTACTCAAAATACAGGCAATGCCATCCGTGTTAAAATTGAAGACAACGGTATAGGTATGACCAAGGAAACCGTGAGCAGGATATTTGAGAAATTTTACCGTGCGCACACGGGTAACGTACACAACGTAAAGGGATTTGGGCTGGGATTAAGCTATGTTAAAGCTATGGTGGAAGCACAAAAAGGGAAAATAAAAGTAGAAAGTACGCCTGGAAGGGGATCTGCGTTTACGATGGAGTTCCCTTTGCTCCGGCAAACAATAAACAACCATCGCCATAGCTCAAAAACCTGAAATCATTTTCCAGCGCATAGTTATACATTTCTTTCCAGCGTTCTCCAATAAGTGCGGCTACCAGTAACAGTAAGGTAGATTGTGGCTGATGAAAATTAGTGATCAGCCCGGAAATAATTTTAAAAAAATAACCCGGCGCTATCATAATCTGTGTTTGCGTAAGCAATCTTTTCATATTCCGGCGCTTCATCCATTCCAGCAAGGCCTGTAAGGATTCATCTACGGGTATGGCATGCGCCGCAAACGTTTCATATACTTCCCATTGTGCTATCACCAAATCATCAACGTCAATGTCCGGGTTTTGCTTTACTTTAACTCCCATCCAGTACAGGCTTTCTACGGTTCGCAGCGAAGTGGTGCCCACGCAAAAAACCTTGCCCGCGTGATGTAGTAACTTTTCGATGATTTCATAACGTACATCTATAAACTCCGCATGCATCGCATGATCCTGCATGCGGTCTGCTTTAACCGGTTTAAAGGTGCCGGCGCCTACATGAAGCGTTACAAAATCATGTGCAATAGCTTTATCGCTGAGCGATTGGAAAATACTATCCGTAAAATGCAATCCTGCGGTGGGGGCAGCCACTGATCCTTCCTGCCGGGCATAAATGGTTTGATATCTTTCCCTGTCATTTTCATCGGCTTCCCTTTTTATATAGGGCGGAAGGGGTATAACGCCGGCATGATGCAATACCTCCGCAAAAGATAAATCACCCGGCTCCCATTGCATTTCAATGGTAAAACTGTCGGGCAACCTTTCTATAAGCAACGCTTTCAGCACAATATCAACCGTGCCGGTAGCTATCTTCTTTTCCAGCACGGCGCCCCGCTTCCATTTGGATGCGCCCCCGATAAGACAGTTCCACCATACCCTGTTCTTTTGCAGCATAGCGGTAGTAACATCAGCGTATCGCGCATGCGGCGACAGGCAGAATATTTCAATGCTCCCCCCGGTTGGCTTCTGAAAAATCAGCCTTGCTTCCACTACCCGGGTATCATTCAATACCAGTAAAGCCCCTTCCGGCAAATGCAGGGCAATATTGCGATATACATCTTCGGAAATGTTTCCCTGCTTATATACCAATAGTTTTGAGGCATCGCGACCGGCTAAAGGGTAGGCGGCGATGCGGTTTTCAGGTAAAGCATAGGTAAAATCTTTGATCTGGAGTTGTTTTGGATCCATAGTACAAATATGCAACTGTATTTTTTGCAAGGTAAATCCATTCGGCTTAATTAATCGCATACCGCAATGGCACAAGGGAAAACACTTTGTGGCTTCGTGTCTTTGTGGCTAAATTGTTTTTTTAAGATCCACCCGGATAAGTACACACCATAACCACCTCAGTTACCTAAGCATAGCAAGCGTAAGCCGGCTATCCACATTTATCCACAGCTATTCACATTATTCGCAGGTGTAGAGAAGCAAATCACATCAAAAAAGCCTTTAAAATTCACGCTGGAAAAGGATTCTCAAAAAAAAGTTTGCTGTGGATAAAATAATTAAATTAAAACCTGCGTTAAAGGTGGGAAAATGTGTTATTTTGTGGGAATAAATGGGAATTACGCATAACTCTTTATAAATGATACGGTTTTTAGGGGAATATGAAGCTACTCTGGACGCAAAAGGTCGGTTTCTCCTTCCAACAGGATTTAAAAGGCAAATCCCGGAGGGGGAAACCGGTAGCTTCTTTATTAACAGGGGATTTGAGCGTTGCTTAACCCTGTACCCGATGAAAAACTGGGAACCGATTTTTGAAGACATAGGGAGAAAAAGTGATTTTGACCCAAAAGTACGCGAATTCCGCCGCTACTTTTTAAATGGGATAACCGTGGAGATGGATAGTGCGGGGAGATTATTGTTACCCAAAAATTTGATGGAATACGCCGGACTGGAAAAAGACATTGTGTTGGTTTCGGCCTTCGATAAAATTGAAATCTGGGATAAAAGTAAGTATCAGCAGTTCTTTGACACTTTTTCACCCGAAGCATTCAGCCAGTTGGCTCAGGACGTAATGACGGATAAAAGCGGGCAGGTATAATTTATTACAGTGTCAAAAGGTGAAAGGTCAAAGCGGAAACAACCATTTCCACGCTGGCTTTTCACCTTTAATTTACCATTATGGATCAACCATATCATATACCTGTTTTAGCCCGCGAATTGGTTAGTGCCCTGCAGGTTAAACCCGGGGGGGTATATGCAGACTGCACTTTTGGCGGTGGAGGACACAGCGGGGCTATTTTGCGTGAATTGAACCAGGCAGGCAGGTTAATTGCTTTTGACCAGGATGAGGATGCCAGGCTCAATATACCCGATGATCCCCGGATCACATTTGTACCGCATAACTTCCGCCATCTTAAAAAATTCCTGCGGCTTCATAAAATAGAGGAGGTAGATGGCGTCATAGCCGACCTTGGTGTATCGAGCCACCAGTTCGATAAAGCCGCACGGGGGTTTTCCACCCGCTTTGATGAATCGCTGTTAGACATGCGCATGGATCAGCGCCAGGAACTCACTGCTGCCGGCATACTCAACAGCTATACCGAACAGGAGCTGCATAAAATGTTTGAACAGTACGGCGAGGTTACGAACGCCAAAACCCTGGCTAAAACAATCGTACAGCAGCGGCAACTGGTATCCATTAAAACGGTTAATGAATTTAAAAATGCAGTTTCCCCGGTGGTGAAAGGTAATCCTAACAAATACTTTGCCCAGGTATTCCAGGCTTTGCGCATTACAGTGAATGATGAAATGGGGTCATTACGGGAAATGCTGCAACAACTCCCTTCTCTCCTTAAGAAAGGTGGCCGTATTGCCATTATAACATTTCACAGTATTGAAGACAGGATGGTAAAGCACTTTTTCCGGAACGGAAGTTTTGAGGAAATGGCAGCCGATTCTTTATATGGCACCAAGCCGGAAAATCCTTTTCTTATCATTACCAAAAAACCAATACTGCCTTCCGCAGCCGAAATAGCAGCAAATCCAAGAAGCCGGAGCGCCAAGCTGAGGGTAGCAGAAAGAAAATAAAACAATAATAACGATACAATATATAATGCCGGAAACAGAAAAAATAAAGCCCGATGCGCCTTCCTCCTTAATGGATGGAATAAAAAAATGGTTGAATTACCAATGGGTGGTTAAAAACATCTATTTCTTTCTTTTCCTGGCCATACTGGCCGTAATATATATATACAACGGGCATTACGCAGAAAATACGATTAAAGACATTAACCGCAGTGCCAAAGCACTAAAAGAATTGCAGTATGAATACAAAACAGTAAAAGGTGAACTGATGATGCGGGGTAAACAAAGTGAGCTGGCTAAAGCCGTGGAGCCGTTGGGACTAAAAGAACTGAAAGCACCGCCGGTAAAAATTACAGAAAAGAAAAAATAAAAAAATCCGTCAGCAATTTAAAATAAAAGACGGTTGCCGATACAATTTTGGAAATAAAAAAAGACATACTATGGCGGGTTTATCTCTGCTTCCTGGGGGTAGTGGTATTAAGCCTTTGCGTGATAGGCAAGGCTTTTTACATTCAGCAATTCCAGGGTGATTACTGGAAAAGCCTTAGCGACAGCCTGCACCTCGAATACCGCACCTTAGATGCCGACAGGGGAACCATTTACAGTGAGGACGGAAGCATGTTAAGCACTTCCATTCCATTCTTTGACATACGGATTGATTTTATGGCCGACGGGCTTCGCGAAAAGGAAGGAAAAAGATTTAAAGAAAATATTGATTCCCTTGCCGCAGGACTGGCGGATATTTTTAAAGACAAAAGCCCCGCAGCATACAAAAAAACATTAGAAACAGGATACCGCAAAAAAGAGCGCTACTTCCTGCTAAAGAAAAAAGTGAGTTTCGAACAATACCAGGCTTTGCGTGAATTGCCTTTAGTAAGGCAGGGCCGAAATAAAAGCGGGTTTATTGCAGAAGATATGGAAAAGCGCCTCACCCCTTTCGGCTTACTGGCAAACCGCACCATCGGTTTGTCGAGGGCCTATGTAAATAATGACAAGCAGGTGGTAACCCAAAACGTTGGACTTGAAAAAACGTACGACAGTTTGTTAAAAGGCGTATCGGGCAAACGATTGGTGCGCCGTATATCGGGCGGCGCCTTTGTGCCGGTGGAAGGGTCTGAGATTGAACCGGAAAACGGGAAAGATATTGTAACCACATTAGACGTGAACATACAGGATATTACGCAAACCGCCCTGATGCGCATGATGGTTTCCAATGAAGCGCTGGAAGGTTGCGCCATAGTAATGGAAGTAGCTACAGGAAAAATAAAAGCGATCGCTAACCTGGGCCGTATGCCCGACGGCTCTTATTTTGAATCAGATAATTACGCGCTAAAAACTTCCGAACCGGGATCTACCATAAAGCTTATCACCCTCCTGTCTGTTCTTGAAGATAAATATGTTACCACTTCAGATATGATAGATATCAATAATGGTTCGTGGATACTGAACGGAAGAAATATCCGGGATGCGGAAAGATCGCCAAAAAGCCTGCTTACCATAAAAGAGTCATTCGAACATAGCAGCAACGTAGCCATGGCCAAGCTTGCTTATACTTATTATTCAAAAAACCCCGCACAGTTCATAAAGCATTACGAAGCGCTGCATCTTACGGGGCGCACGGGCATTGATCTGAAAGAAGAATTCAGGCCTTTGGTAAAAAACCCGTCGCGCAAAGACTGGCATTTGCAAACCCTCCCTTCGATGGGTTTCGGCTATGAAGTAATGCTGAGCCCCCTGCAACTGCTGATGGTATACAACGCCGTGGCCAATGAGGGCAGGCTTATGAAGCCTTACTTAGTGAACAGGGTAGAAAAAGACGGGAACCTGCTGCATGAATTTGAACCCCAGGTATTGAATAACAGGATATGTTCGGAAGAAACACTGCGCCAGTTAAAAGATTGCCTTAATGCCGTTTGCATCGAAGGAACGGCCAAATCCGTTTTTAAAGATGCAGTATATTATGCCGCCGGGAAAACAGGTACCACTAAGGTGAACGACGGAAAGTTTAAATACGGAGATGGTGCATACCAGTCCTCCTTTGCAGGATATTTCCCGGTTGAAAGCCCCAAATATTCCTGCATAGTGGTTATTAAGAACAAGCCCCGTGCCGCTAAATATTTTGGCGGAGCGGTAGCGGCGCCGGTATTCAGGGAAATTGCCGATAAGCTATATGCTGAAAGCGCCGACAGGCAGCAGTTGTTTATTGCCAACGTAGCCACCGACAGCAATAAGTACAGGTGGAGCGGTTATGGCAGCGAGCTTAAAAATGTGCTGGAGAAAATGAATGTGCCCTATACAGATTCCATAGCATCCGGCAAATGGGGCGTTGTAACCAATAACGCGTACACACCGGTATTAAAAGATTTAAGCGTTAGCAGACAAACGATACCGGATGTAAAGGGAATGGGATTAAAAGATGCCCTTCATTTACTGGAAAACATGAACATAAAAGTAACAGTGAAGGGTAAGGGCAAGGTAACCAGCCAGTCTTTGGATGCCGGACTGGCTATCAACAGAGGGCAAACCATAGCGCTGGAATTGAATTAACATAAACGAAAGCGGATATAAAAGCAAATGGCAGTATTACAGGACATATTATACAGGGTAAACATCCGTTCGGTGCAGGGCAATATGGGCGCGGAGGTAAAGGATATACAGCTCGATTCCCGGAAAGTGTCGAAAAAAACCTGCTTTATAGCTATTAAAGGGAGTGTGCAGGATGGACATGCTTTTATTGATGCGGCTATTCAAAAAGGGGCTACTGCAATTATCGCCGAGCAATTGCCGGCAATAAAAAAAGAAAACGTTACGTATGTGCAGGTAGAAAACAGTGCGGCAGCGGCCGGTTATATAGCCCATAACTTCTATGGCGCTCCATCATCCAAAATGAAAGTAACAGGCGTAACCGGAACCAATGGAAAAACCACCATTGCTACCCTGCTGTTCAAGCTGTTCAGCGCATTAGGATACAAATGCGGGCTGCTTTCAACCATACAAAACCAGGTTGGCAAAAATATTATCCCGGCATCGCATACCACACCCGATGCCCTTAGCATCAACGCCTTAATGCGCCAGATGCTTGAAGAAGGATGCACGCATGTATTTATGGAATGCAGCAGCCATGCCATTCACCAGCACAGGATAACCGGCCTGCATTTTTCGGGCGCCCTGTTCAGCAATATCACGCACGACCACTTAGATTACCATAAAAGCTTTGATGAATATATCCGTGTAAAAAAATCATTTTTCGATAACCTGCCCGCTGACGCGTTTGCCATTAGCAATGCAGACGATAAAAGAGGAGCGGTAATGTTACAGAATACAGCCGCTAAAAAATATTTCTATAGCCTGCGCACAATGGCAGACTTTAAAGGAAAGATTATAGACAATAGCATAACCGGTTTGCAGTTGAATGTAAACGAGCAGGAAGTACACTTCAGGCTTATTGGTGAGTTTAATGCCTATAACCTGCTGGCGGTTTATGGTGCTGCAGTATGCCTGGGGGAAGACAAATACAAAGTGCTGCAGGTGCTCAGCAATCTTACGGGGGCTGAAGGAAGGTTCGAATATATCATTTCGCCAAAGGAAAAAATCATAGGTATTGTAGATTATGCGCATACACCCGATGCCCTGCTGAATGTTTTGACTACGGTAAAAAAATTAAAGCAGGGACACGAGAAAATCATAACCGTAGTAGGTTGTGGCGGCGACAGGGATAAAACAAAAAGACCGGTAATGGCCGAAGTGGCCTGCACGCACAGCGATAGCGTGGTGTTTACATCCGACAACCCGAGAAGTGAGGAAGCGGATGACATTATACAGGATATGGAAAAAGGACTGCAGCCATCGGCAAAGAGAAAGTATATATCCATTACCGACAGGAAAGAGGCGATTAAAACAGCCGTTGCCCTGGCAGGCAAAGAAGACATTGTGCTGATAGCAGGCAAAGGCCATGAAAAATACCAGGAGATCAAAGGCGTGAAACATCCTTTTGACGACAAAGCGGTATTGAAAGATATGTTCGATCTGCTGGAAAAATAAAACAAGGGATAACTTAAAATAAAGCGCAGATATGCTGTACTATTTTTTTGACTGGCTAAGAGATGAAGGCATTAAATTTCCCGGAAGCGGGTTAATGCAGTTCATTACTTTCAGGGTATTGCTGGCGGTATTGCTGTCGCTTTTAATTTCCACCCTGTACGGCAAACGCATCATTAACCTGCTGCAAAAAAAACAAATAGGCGAAAGCGTACGCGAGCTGGGCCTCCAGGGAGAGCAACAGAAAAAGGGCACCCCCACTATGGGCGGTATCATTATTTTGCTGGCCATACTTATTCCCACCTTACTCTTCGCCGATTTAAGCAAAGTATACATTCACCTAATGCTGTTGTGCACGGTTTGGCTGGGCTTTATTGGTTTTATGGATGATTACCTGAAGCTGAAAGCAAGAAAAACGGCCATAGCAAAAGGTGAAAAATATAAAAAGAAAGACAGCGACGGGCTGGCGGGCATGACGAAAATATTCGGGCAGGTGGGACTGGGTATTATCATTGGGGCAACACTATATTTTAATGACAGGGTAGTAGTATGGAGAGAGTATTACGAGCCGCAGGCCACTGCCATTACAGAAAGTTTTTTAAAGAAAGGAGAAAAAAAAGTAGGCGACACCATTGTAACGATGGAAGGAAAAGAACACCGGTATGCTGTTGTAAAAACACCCATTACCACTATCCCTTTTGTAAAAAGCCATGAGTTCAATTACAGCAGGCTTATTAGCTGGATAGGAGAAGGAGCGGATAGGTATACCTGGATCATTTACATCATAGCGGTAACTTTTATCATAACGGCGGTATCCAATGGGGCCAATATCACCGATGGGTTAGACGGCCTTGCGGCGGGAGTAAGCGCACTGATCGGCGCCTGCCTGGGCATATTTGTATATGTAAGCGGCAGCACGCGGTTTGCAGAATACCTGAACATCATGTATATCCCCAACCTTGGGGAATTATCGGTTTTTGTTGGTGCGTTCGTGGGGGGATGTATAGGATTTTTGTGGTATAACGCCTACCCGGCACAGGTATTCATGGGCGATACCGGGAGCCTTGCGCTGGGCGGCATCATAGCATCGCTGGCTATTATTGTGCGCAAAGAATTGCTGATCCCCATTTTTTGCGGGGTGTTCCTGGTAGAAAACCTGAGCGTTATGCTGCAGGTAAGCTATTTCAAATATACAAAACGAAAGTATGGCGAGGGGAGGCGGATATTTTTGATGAGCCCGCTCCATCATCACTACCAGAAGCTGGGATATCATGAAAGTAAGATCGCGGTCCGGTTCTGGATCGTAACGGTTTTGTGTGTATTATTTGCCATAGCCACATTCAAAATGCGCTAAGCAGAAAGTAGAAATTATAAAATACAAAGCCGGCCTGTGCTTTAACAGGTAAATGAAAAATTATTCCGGGGGAATCAATCCGTTGAATACCCTTTTAATACAAGGTGATGGCAAGAAGAATGGTCATATTGGGCGGTGGTGAAAGCGGCACAGGTGCAGCTATCCTTTGCCGTAAGCAGGGAACTGAAGTTTTTGTTTCGGACAGTGGTAAGATACACGACCGGTATAAAAACGAACTGCGGCAATATGATATTGCATTTGAAGAAGAAAAACATTCGGAAGAGAAAATTTTAAACGCAGATGAAGTAGTAAAAAGTCCGGGCATACCGGAAAAAAATGAGCTGGTACAAAAAATAAAAGCAAAGGGCATTAAAGTAATCAGTGAGATAGAGCTGGCGTACAGGTATAAAGGCGGGAGCAAAATAATAGCGATTACGGGCAGCAATGGAAAAAGCACCACTACCGCTTTAACAGGGCATATATGTAAAACCGGCGGGATGGATTGCGCCGTGGTGGGTAATATCGGCTATTCATTTGCCAGGCAGGTAGCGCTGGATCCCAAACCACTGTATGTGGTGGAGGTTAGCAGCTTCCAGTTAGACGATATAGAAAACTTTAACGCGGATATAGCAGTGTTGCTGAATATAACGGAAGACCACCTGGATCGCTATGCATACAGGTTTGAAAATTATATCCGTTCAAAATTCAATATTATAAAAAACCAAACGCACAAAGATTATTTCATCTATTGTGCAGACGACCCTGTGATAACAAAACATCTGGAAACAAATCCATTACTTTCTAACCCATTGCCATTTACTATGCAGTACGAACTACCCAAAGGAGCTTATGTGAGCGGAAATAACATGACCATACATTTAGATAATGAGGAATTTGTAATGAGTGTGCTGGACTTTGCCATAAAAGGAAAGCATAACCAGTACAATACCATGGCCGCAGGACTGGCAGGCCTCACGATCGGTATAAGGAAAGAAAAGATCCGCGAAGCGGTTGAAAATTTTGAAAGCCTGGAACACCGGATGGAGAAAGTGCTGACCGTTAGGGGTGTTGAATTTATCAACGATAGTAAGGCCACCAATGTTAACAGCACCTGGTACGCACTGGAAAGCATGATGCAGCCGGTAATACTGATACTGGGAGGGGTTGATAAAGGCAACGATTACAGCTTCATGCTGGATGTGGTCAAAGAAAAAGTAAAAGCCATTGTATGCATGGGCCTCGACAACAGGAAAATTCATGAAGCATTCGGCAGGGATGTTGAAGTAATGGTAAATACAACGAGTGCAAAGGAAGCCGTTCATGCCGCTTATCATTTAGCCAATAAAGGCGATGTGGTATTGCTTAGCCCGGCGTGCTCCAGCTTTGACCTGTTTAAAAACTATGAAGACAGGGGAAGGCAATTTAAGGAAGCGGTAAGGGAACTATAGAAAATTTGAGATTTGAAATTTCAAATTTGAAATTAATTATGCAGGCATTATTAAATAAAACACGGGGCGACAAAGTGATTTGGGTGGCGGTAATACTGCTCACCCTGCTGAGCCTGCTGGTGATATACAGCAGTACGGGCACTCTTGCCTACAGGCTGTCGAAAAGCGCAGAATCGTACCTGTTCAAACAGTTTGCATTTACGGCTATTGGCTTCATGATCATTTATTTTGCACACCGTATCAATTATACTTTATACTCCCGGGCCGCACTGATCCTGTTTGTGCTTTCCATACCACTACTAATATACACGCTTTTCTTCGGGGCCGAAATTAATGAAGGCACCCGGTGGATTAAACTCCCCATCATTAACCTTACTTTTCAAACTTCAGACCTTGCCCGGCTGGCGCTGTTCATGTACCTGTCGCGGCAGCTTAGCCGGTCTCAAAACGATATTAAGGATTTTAAGCAGGGATTTCTCCCACTTATTATTCCGGTTGGTATTATTTGCGCATTAATAGCACCGGCTAATTTATCAACCGCTTTATTAATTGGCGCTACCAGTTTGCTGCTGATGTTTATTGGCAGGGTAAATCTTAAGCACATAGCGGCAACAATAGGTATCGCACTAATACCCCTGGTTTTGCTGGTAAGTATCGCTTTTTCGTATTACGACAAAGAAAATCACCAGGCGAAAGACCTGCCGGTCGTGTTGAGTGTAGGACGTATCCCCACATGGATAAAACGTATACAGGATTTTGCCTACGCCGATAAAATAGAAACCGCTTACCAGGTGCAGCAGGCTAAAATTGCCATCGCCAAGGGCGGGTGGCTCGGGCTTGGACCAGGCAACAGCGAGCAACGAAACTTCCTGCCCCACCCTTACAGCGATTTTATTTATGCCATTATCATAGAGGAATACGGGTTATTGGGCGGCGTACTGATATTATTTCTATACCTCCTGTTCTTATTCAGGAGTATACGCATTTTTAAAAAATGCCCCTTTGCCTTTGGCGCTTTCCTGGCATTGGCATTAAGCTTTACGCTGGTTATACAGGCGCTGGTGAATATGGCGGTAAACGTAAATCTTTTTCCCGTTACAGGGGTGCCGTTACCGTTGGTGAGCATGGGTGGCAGCAGCTTTCTATTTACATGTATGTCTATAGGCATTATACTGAGCGTTGCAAGAAACGCTGAAAAACTGGAAGGAACAATACAACCGGCAGCGGCAGAATAAAAAAGGATATAAAAATAAAGTGCTTTGGCAAAAAAAATAATCATAGCGGGTGGAGGAACAGGAGGTCATATTTTTCCTGCCATTGCCATTGCCAACGCATTAAAGAAAGAAGATAAAACCATAGTGCTGTTGTTTGTGGGGGCGAAAGGAAAAATGGAAATGGAAAAAGTACCACAGGCCGGCTATGCCATTGAGGGTTTGGATATAGCAGGATTTAACCGGAGTTCTTTGATCAAAAATATAGGATTGCCACTTAAGCTCCTGAAGAGCTTTTTGCAGGTAAGAAAAATCGTTAACAGGTTTAAGCCCGATGCGGTAATTGGCGTGGGTGGGTATTCCAGCTTTCCCGTACTGCGGTATGCACAGCAAAAAGGTATCCCCACATTTATCCACGAGGCCAACTCCTTTGCAGGCAAAACAAATATGCTGCTGGGCAAAAGAGCGGCAAAGATTTTCACGGGTAATGATGGTATGGAAAAATTTTTTCCGCGCGAAAAGATACGGGTTACCGGCAACCCGGTACGGGATGCTATTGTAAACAGCCGGATCAGCAGGGAGGAAGCGCTTCAGTTTTTTGGATTGGATCCTCAGAAGAAAACCATTCTTGTAACAGGTGGAAGCCTGGGCGCCAGATCCATAAACGAAGCGATAGCGGCCCATATAGCAGCGTTTGAAAAAAACAACCTGCAGCTGATATGGCAAACAGGCAAATTATTTGTTGACCAGGCAAAGCAGTTGGCACAGGGAAAGGATAATATATGGACCAATGATTTCATTACCGGTATGGAAAACGCTTTTGCCGCCGCAGACGTAGTAATATCCAGGTCGGGCGCCATGTCGGTAGCCGAATTGTGCGTAGTAAAGCAGGCGGTGATATTTGTGCCTTTTCCGTTTGCCGCTGAAGATCACCAAACGGTTAACGCAATGCGGCTGGCGGAGAAACACGCAGCATTGATCGTTAAAGACAGCGAAGCAAAAAACACATTAACAGCACGTGCCATAGCGCTGGCATTAAATGATACGGAAAGGCAGGAATTAAAAAACAATATTGGTGAACTGGCTGTAACCAATGCAGACGAAGTGATTGCAAGAGAAGTGCTGGAGGTGATTTGAATTTGAGATGGAATTGCCCGGGATTATAAGGAATAACAACATTGATCCGTTGCATGCGAAGACAAAAAAATGAAAGAACTAAATAACATAAAGGAAGTTTACTTTATTGGCATTGGCGGAATAGGCATGAGTGCGCTGGCCCGGTATTTTAAAGCAAAGGGAAAAAAGGTAAGCGGCTACGATAAAACGGAAACAGCCCTAACAAAGCAACTGGTAAAAGAGGGAATAACGGTGCATTACGAAGACGATGAAAAGCACATAGCGAAAGAAGCGGATATAGTAGTATATACACCGGCAATTCCTGTAGCACACAAAGGCTTATCGTATTACCGGGATAACAGTTATCCACTTTTAAAACGAAGTGATGTGCTGGGTGAGATCACCAAAAGTTCTTTTAATATATGTATAGCAGGAACGCATGGCAAAACTACCATTACTACCATGACGGCACATTTGCTTCGTCATTCGGGTTATGGCTGTAATGCTTTCCTGGGTGGTATAGCAGCCAATTACAACAGTAATTTCTGGAGCAGCGAAAAAAATGTATGCGTGGCAGAAGCGGATGAATACGACAGGAGCTTTTTAAAGCTCCATCCCGATATCGCTGTTATCAGCGCCATGGATGCCGACCACTTGGATATATATGGAACGGAAGATGAAATGCAGCAGGCCTTTGTTGATTTTGCAGGCCAGGTAAAAAAAGGAGGCGTGCTGTTTAGCAAATGGGGATTAAAGAAATCGGCGGAGCTAAAAGCAGATCATCATTTTACCTACAGTCTTCAAAATAGCAATGCCGATGCATACGCGGCTAACATTGTAAATAAGGAAGGCGGTTATGTATTTGATGTGCATACAACTGGTGGGTGGCTAAAAAATGTAGCGCTGAACATGGGCGGTTTGCATAATATTGAAAATGCCGTTGCAGCTATCGCCATAGCAAAGCAACTGCATATTGAAGATGAAAAAATAAAAGCGGCCGTAGCCGATTTTAAAGGAGTAAAGCGGAGGTTTGAATACATCATCCCGCCATCAAACAGCAGAACAGTGTATGTTGATGACTATGCACATCATCCGGCAGAACTGGAGGCTTTAATTAAAGGTGCGAAGCTGTTGTTCGCCGGTAAAAAATGTACAGTGGTTTTTCAACCGCATTTGTTCAGCCGCACCAGGGATTTTGCCGGAGCGTTTGCGGCAAGCCTTGACCTCGCAGATGAGGTAATACTATTACCGGTATATCCCGCAAGGGAATTACCCATAGCTGGCGTAACCAGCAAAATGATATTCGACAAAATGAAAAATGAACGTAAACATATAATGGATAAAGCAGAAGTACTGAACTGGATAAAAAACAGGTACGATCAAAACAATCCTAACCTGCTCATTACCGCAGGAGCAGGAGACATTGATCAACTGGTTCAGCCGGTAAAGGAAATACTGGAGAATGGTGAATAGCGAATGGTGAGTGAAAAACAGAAAGTGTTAACAATATGCGGCTAAGCAAAAGAAAAATAGGGAGGTTTATTGCAGTCACCTTGTGGGTGGCTGCAGGCGTGGCGCTGGTGGTGCTGCTCATTGCCGCTATGCGTAAAAGGGATGATAAAATATGCAATGGATTAGAGATAGAGATCAGGGAAGTGAAGAATAATCTTTTTGCAGACAAAAACGACATCACTGGTATGCTCACCCATATGATGCCGGATATTAAAGGCAAAAAGCTAACTGAATTTAACCTCCGGCAAATGGAACAAACACTGGAAGGAAATGTATGGATAAAGGATGCTGAGCTGTTCTTTGACAATAATGAAGTATTGCAGGTAAAAATAAAAGAACGCGAACCACTGGCCAGGATATTTACTACAGGCAACAAAAGCTATTATATAGATAAGGAATTTGTGCGCCTGCCACTGAGCAGCAAATTTTCAGCAAGCGTTCCGGTTTTTACCAATTGCCCTTTAGACAAAACAAAATGGAACAAAGCCGACAGCGTACTGCTGTTACAGATCAAAGCAATAAGCGAATTAATTACTGCTGATCCGTTTTGGCTGGCGCAGATAGAACAGGTGGATTATACACAGCAAAAAAACTTTGAGCTATCGCCGCAGATAGGAGATCATGTTATCGTGTTAGGAGATGGATACAACCTGGAACAGAAATTCAGGAAGCTGTATATATTTTACCGGGAAGTGCTGGCAAAAGTGGGATGGAATACCTATTCCACTATTAATGTGCAGTACAGGGGGCAGGTGGTAGCCACACGAAAAGACACCACACGCAGTATTATTATTCCTAACAATTTATTAAACAATAACAACAGTTACACAACGCAATAAACCAACCACCATGAACACTGAACAACCCATTATTGTAGGACTGGATAT